>Ga0184615_10001712_pt1 | contig 11780 bp, 8 predicted proteins | sample PLM4_65_coex_FD_133134 | JGI IMG/M metagenome (GOLD analysis project Ga0184615, IMG submission 133134) | Groundwater sediment microbial communities from an aquifer in East River, Colorado, USA - PLM4_65_coex | ecosystem: Environmental > Terrestrial > Soil > Riparian zone | place: USA: East... | reverse complement strand
CGGCGGGAGCCGCTCGATGGCCTCGCGCGTGGACACCCGGCGCATGTTCTCGAGCGCCAGACGGAGCGCGGTGAGCGGCGTGCGCAGCTCGTGCGATGCGATGGAGAGGAACTCGTCGCGCGCCGCGACCGCGGCCTGCGCCTCGCCGTACAGGCGGGCATTCTCGATCGCCTGCGCCGCCCGGTGCGCGAGGTCGTCGAGGAGCGCCTCGTCGTCGGCGGTGTAGGGCGCTCCGCCGGTATCGCGCATCAAAGAGATGTGGCCGAAGACGTGCCGCCGGTGCTCGAGCGGCGCGATCATCAGGCTGGAGACGCCCTCGAGGTACGGCCAGTACTCGGGCTTCATCTCGCCGTGGATCATCTCGGGGGTGAGATCCGGGATGCGGAGCGTCTTCCGCCCGGCGAGCACGCGCGCGGTCATCCCCTCCGTCGTGCGTTGCGGCGCCGCCTTGATCACGCGCCGGCGGAGCGCGGCGCGCTCCGGGTTCGGGTGGTAGACCGCGACCGGGACGAGCCACGTGTCGTCCTCAGAGACGATGCGGATCAGGGCGCCGTCGCCGATCAGCTCCGAGAGCCGGCGCGCGACGGTGTCGAGCGTGGTCTTGTAGTTGAGGCCGGAGGCGAAGACGCGCGACGCCTCGGCCAGCGCCTCGAGCCGCTTCGCCTGCTGCCGCAGCTCCTCCTCGGCGCGCGTGCGATCGGTGATGTCGAGGCCCGTCGCGACCACGACCCGCACCTCGCCGTCCTCATCCAGGAGCACGGTGTTCGACCACGAGACGAGCCTGCGCCTCCCGTCCTTCGTCACCCAGTGGCTCTGCGAGCGGTTCGGGTAATGGCGCGCGACGAGCCCCGCGAAGTTGGCCTGCACCCCTTCGCGCTCCTCCGGGAGGAGCAGGAACCCGAGCGGCTTCCCGAGCACCTCGTCGCGGTCGTACCCCGTCGCGACCTCGCACGCGGCGTTCCAGCGCAGGACCCGCCCCTCGCGGTCGAGCACGACGACGAGCGCGCCGACGGTCTCGATCACGATCTGCGCGAGGTCATGGTCCTCCACGGGCGGCGGCCTCCTAGTACTCGAACCCGCTCCCACCGATGAACTCGCGGATGAGCGACGTGGGTGGGACGTGGTCCGGATAGATCGAGACGAACCGATCGACAAGGTACCGCAGTCGGTGCGCCGTGGCGTATGCAGGATGATCCTGCGGCACCTCGAGCAGGTAGCGCTCGGCGTAGACCTTGAGCACCGCCGGCTCGTAGATGAGGGCGGCGTCGAACACCGCGTCGGCCTCCCCCTGGAATGGATAGATGTGCTCCCGCTCGCCGGCCTGGACCGAGGGCCAGCGGACGATGTTCGCGGCGGCGCTGTACCCGCGGTGGTGGCGGTCCCGGACGATGCGGCGGAGGAGCCTGAGGTCCGTCGTCGACACGCGCGTCAGCCGATCGAACGGGAGCGACGTCGCCGGGTGGATGAAGATCCGGTACAGCGCGCCGCGGCGTGGAGTCTCGCCGAGCAGCCGCGGGTTCAGCCCGTGGATGCCTTCCAGCATGAGGACGTCCCCGGGGCGGAGCTGGATCTTCGCGCCGCCCTCGGGAGCGCTCTTCCCGGTGAGGAAGTCGTAGCGCGCCGTCTTCACCTCCTCGCCGCCGAGCAGCCGCCGCACGTGGTCCTGCAGCAGCGCCAGATCGAGCGCCTCGAGCGCCTCGAAGTCCCAGTCGCCGCCGGGGGCCCGGGGGGTCTTCTCTCGATCCACGTAGTAGTCGTCGAGCGAGATGCCGACGGGGTTCACGCCGTCGATCTGCAGCTGCACCGTGAGCCGCTTGATGAAGGTGGTCTTGCCCGACGAGGACGGGCCGGCGATCGAGATGATCCGGATCCGGTCGCGCGCCGCGGCGATCTCGTCGGCGATGTGCCCGATCCTCTTCTCGTGGAAGCCCTCGGCGACGCGGATGAGCTGCGTGACCTGGCCCGAGATGCAGAGGTCGTTGAACGCGCCGACGCTCGTCACGCCCATGGCCGCGAGCCAGCGCTGGTGCTCCTCGGCCATGTCCAGACCGGGCGCCGGGACGGTCGCCTCGGCCGGCGCGGCGCGCCCGTTCACCCCGTTCCGCGGGTCCCGCTTCCCCAGGACGAGCGCGAGCCCGTCGGGGTGGGCGTCGAGCCCGAAGCCCTCCAGCCGCCCCGTGCTCGGCAGGAGCGGCCCCATCGACAGCGCGTACACCTCGCCGCACGACACGAGCCGCACCGTCGCCTGGCGCCGGACGCGCAGGAGGCGCGCGGCGTCGTCCCACCCATGGTCGAGGAACCACTTCTGGGCCTCGTCCGTCGCCCAGTACTCGAGCCGGAACGGCGCGTCGGCCGCCCCCAGCTTGCGCATCGCGTCCGCGATCCGCTCCGCCAGGAGGGCGCGGTCCTGCGCGCCGTCGCCCTGCACGACCACCACCTGGTGCGTCCCGCGCGACGGGCCCATGCGAACTCGAAGTTCCGGGTCGACGTGGTGCGCGGCCTCGAGGAGCAGGAGCCCGAGCGAGTGGGCGTAGATCTGTCGCCCCTCCCAGTGGCTCGCGGTGAGCGGCTCGATGCTCGCGTCGGTGATGACCGGCGTCGTGAGCGAGACCGGCTTCTGGCCGAGGAGACCGGCCACCACCATCGCCCCGTCCACCTCCGCAGGGAGAAGGTCGATGACCCGTGTCCCGGTCCGCACGCGCCGCTCCTCGCCCGCGACGCGGACGACGATCTCCTGCGCGCGCGGGAGCGAGCGGCCGCGGAGCAGGAGCCCCATGTCGCCGGTGAGCTGCGCGAGCTCGTCGGCGAGCGCGGTGGCCATGCCGCTGGCGATCTTCGCCGCGAGGCGCGGCTCGTTCCGCTCGAGATCCGCGAAGGTGGTCGCGGACAGGCGCGCGACCGCGAGCGGCCCGTCCGAGGTGACGGTCTCGCCGCGGTGGCGACCGCCGAGCAGGGCCAGCTCTCCGAACGAGTCCCCGGGGCCGAGCTTCCGGAGCGCGAGCTCCGCGCGCCGCAGCGTGGCGGTTCCCGCGAGCACGAAGTAGAGGTGCTTGCCCGCGTCGCCGTCGCCGTGCATGCGCGTCTTCGCGGGGATCTCGTGCAGCTCGAGGCGAGCAAGGAGCCGCTGACGCTCGCCCTCGTCGAGCCGCGCGAGGAGCGGGCTCCCGGCGAGCGCCTGGAACGGTTCCGCGACGAGCTGCTGGGGCCGTGCGGCCAATACTCCTCCTTGCGCCGAAATGCTACCGCGCCCTCCGGCTCCCGCGACAGGGGGGGGCCAGAGCGGCGGTCCGGCAGGGGCTCTCACACCACCCTGGCAAACAGGCACTTGAGGTATCGGGTCTCGGGAACCCCCAGCAACACCGGATGATCTCGCCCGGCGCCGCGGCGCTCGAGGAGCTGCACGCGACGGCCCGCGTCGTTCGCCGCGTCGAGCACGAGCGCCTCGAGCGCCTCCTCCGGCAGGTGGTAGCTGCACGACGACGTGACGAGCACCCCGCCGGGGCGCAGGATCTGGAGGGCGCGAAGGTTCACCTCCTTGTAGCCTCTGCGCGCGGCGGGCAGCGCGTCCTTGTTCTTCGCGAACGCAGGGGGGTCGAGCACGACGAGATCGAACGCCGGCTCCTCCTCGGAGCGGTCGCGCAGGTAGTCGAACGCGTTCGCCTCGACGATCTCGAGGTTCTCGGCGCGGTTGAGGAGCGCGTTCTCGCGGAGGAGGGTGGCCGCCCCGGCCTGCATCTCGACGGCGGTGACCCGCTCCGCCCGGCGGGCGAGCTGGAGCGCGAACCCGCCTGCATAGCTGAAGCAGTCGAGGCAGCGGCCGCGCGCGTACTCGCCGGCGCGCAGGTGGTTCTCTCGCTGGTCGAGGAAGGTGCCCGTCTTCTGCCCGGCGAGGAGATCGACGCGCATCCGCACCTCGCCCTCGCGGAGCTCGATCGGTCCCGGCGGGTCGCCGCGCAGCACGCCCTTCATCTGCGTGAGCCCCTCGAGCTCCCGGACCCGGACGTCGTTCCGCTCGACGACACAGCGCAGGGAGAGCGCGTTGGCGACGAGATCGGCGAGGAGCGCCTTCCTCCGGTCGGTCGCCGGGACGAGCGTCTGGATGACGGCGGCGTCGCCGTAGCGGTCCACCACCAGCCCCGGAAGGAGGTCCGCCTCGCCGTGGACGAGCCGCACGAAGCGCTCGCCGCCGAAGAGGCGCTCGCGGAGCTCGATCGCGGTCCGGAGCCGCGCCGCGAAGAACGCCTCGTCGACGGGCTCCTCGTCGCGCGTGACGACCCGCAGCGCGATCTTCGACCGCGCAGACCAGAATGCCTTGGCGAGGAACCGGCCGCGGCCGTCCACGAGGGCCACGACATCCCCTGCCTCGAGCGCCGCAGGCGCGCTCTCCACGTCGGCGCGGTAGATCCACAGGTGGCCGGCCTCGAGCCGGTCCGCGCCGCGGCGGGTGATCTTGATCTTCGGCTCGAGCATCGCGTTGTCCTACGACAAGCGCGCCGCGCAGGCCAGTGCTCCTAGATCTCGACCGCCTCGCGGAACACGGGGCGGCCGTCCTCCTCGCGCAGACGGCACGCGGCCATGAGCGGGTCGTGCTCGAACACGAGGATCCCATCGTCCTCGAGCGCCTCGGCCATGAGGACCTTCTTCTCCTCGATCGTGGTGAGCGGCAGCGCGTCGTACGCCATCACCCAGCTCGGCCGGAGGTGCGCGTGCGTCGGGATCACGTCGGCGCAGAACGTGACGTGGGTCGAATCGCCGTGGAAGCGCGGGAGCTGCTGTCCTTCGGTGTGGCCCTCGGAGGCGATGATCTCGACGTCGGGGAAGAGCGGTGTGTCTCCCTCGAGGAGGTGAAGCAGGTTCGAGTGCTGGAGCAGCTCGAAGTCCTTCGCCCGGAAGCTCCCCGCGTCCTTCTCCGAAGGCGCGTGGGCGAGCTGCCACGCGCGGCGCTGGACGTGGTGCGTCGCGCGCGGGAAGGCGAGCTGGGGCCGCCCGTCGGGGCCGGACCGCGTCGTGCCCCCCGCGTGATCGAACTGGAGGTGCGTCAGGACCACGTCCGTCACGTGATCGCGCGCGAGCCCGAGACGCGCGAGGCCGGCGTCCAGCCCTCCGCCCGATCGGTCGATCGCATAGAGGTCCGCCCGCCTGGCGTCCCAGCGGTCGCCGATCCCGTCGTCCACGAGGATCACGCGCCGCGCGTCGCGGTCGACGGCCAGCAGGCAGCGCGCGGCGAGCCGGATCCGGTTCCGCCCGTCCGGCTCGACCTTGCGCTCCCACAGCGCACGCGGCACGACGCCGAACATCGCCCCGCCGTCGAGCGCGTAGAACGCGTCCACGATGCTCGCGATCTCGTAGCGGCCGACGCGCACGCGGCTCTCCTTGGTACGTACTAGCCGGAAGATCGCCCGATTCTAGCGTATTCTGCCGCGCTACCGCGCGCGCAGGTACTGCTTCGGCCACGGGCCCTCGTGCCCCAGCGCCCTGGCGGCCCGCAGCGGGAAGTGCGGGTCGCGCAGCATCTCACGGGCGAGCAGGACCAGGTCCGCCTGGCCCGTACGGATCACGTGGTCCGCCTGCTCCGGCGACACGATCATCCCGACGGCGCCCGTCGCGACCCCTGCCTCCTTCCGGATCCGCTCCGCGAACGCGGTCTGGTACCCCGGGCCCATCGGGACCTGCGCGTTCCAGGCGAGCCCTCCCGAGGAGACATCCACGAGATCGACCAGCGGCTCGAGCGCGCGCGCGAGCTCCACGGATTGATCGACGTCCCAGCCTCCGGGCACCCAGTCGGTCGCCGAGATCCGGACGATGAGCGGGAGCCGCTCCGGCCAGGCGGTCCGCACCGCCTGGAGCACCTCGCGCGCGAGCCGGGTCCGGTTCTCGAACGAGCCGCCGTACAGGTCGTCGCGCTGGTTGGCGAGAGGCGAGAGGAACTCGTGGAGCAGGTACCCGTGCGCACAGTGCACCTCGAGCACGCGGAAACCGGCGCCCGCGGCGCGGCGGGCAGCGGCGGCGAACGCGGCCACGATCCCGCGGATGCCGTCGCGATCGAGCGCGTGCGGAACCGGGTGACCATCCGCGAAGGGGAGCGGGCTGGGGCCGACCGGTGTCCACCCGCCCTCCGTCAGCGGGATGGGACCGCCGCCGTCCCAGGGCGCCCGGACGCTCGCCTTGCGCCCGGCGTGCGCGAGCTGCAGCGCGGGGACCGCGCCGTGCGCCTCGACGAAGCGGACGATGCGGGCGAGCGGTTCGATCTGCCCGTCGTTCCACAGGCCGAGGTCGGCGGGCGAGATCCTGCCGCGCGCCTCGACGGCCGTCGCCTCGAACACGACCAGCCCCGCCCCGCCGACCGCACGCGACCCGAGGCGGACGAGGTGCCAGTCGGTCGCGTGCCCGTCCACCGCCGAGTACTGGCACATGGGCGAGACGGCGATCCGGTTCCGGAGGGTGACCGAGCGGAGCGGGAGCGGCGAGAAGAGGTGCATGGGACGGGATTCGACTCCGGTGCGGCGTCAGGTTCAAGGGTTCGGGGGGAATCTCGGCGGGGTCGCGGTCGCGGTCGCGGTTCACCCTTGCGTCTTCAGCATCACCCTCAGCATCTCCGCGATCCCCCATGCCTGCGCCACGCACCCCCTCGGCGCGTACGGCGCCTCCGCATCGAACACCTCCGACACCTGGCCGACACACGCGTCGCCGAGGTGCGCCACGAGTCCGTCCAGGAACCGGCGTGCCGCCGCGCGATCGCCATGCAGCTTGAGCCACGCGTCCACGAACGGTCCGATGAGCCAGCTCCAGATCGTTCCCTCGTGATAGGCCGCGTCGCGCGTGCGCAGGTCGCCGTGGTAGCTCGCGCGGTAGTCGGGATGGCCGCGCGCGAGCGACCGCAGCCCGACCGGGGTGAGCAGCTCGGCGCGGACCTTCTCGACCACCGGTTCCCACCGGGCTCGGTCGAGGACCGGGTCGGGCAGCGACACCGCGAGCAGCTGGTTCGGCCGGCAGGCGGGGTCGTCTCCGCCCTCGCCGTCGACGACGTCGTACAGGTAGCCGCCGGCCGCGTACCAGAACCGGCGGTTGAACGACTCCCGCGCACGGTCCGCCGTCTCGGCGACGGCGCGGGCGTCCCCTTCCCTTCCTTCCTCGCCGAGCCAGCGCTCCAGGGCCCGGAGCGCCCGGTACCTCCGCGCCCGCGGACAGCCGGCGCACGGTCGGCGGAGACGCGCTCGGCTCGACGATGTCCGTCCTCACGCGGCGAAGGCACTCACCGGTCCGGGCGCGCGGCCGGTGGAGTGCGCATCTCCCGTGCGAACGGCGAGGGAGGGCGCGATGGAGGCGAAGGCACGGGCGAGGGGCTGGCAGCCAGGGCGGCTTGCCGCGGGGGCCGCGGGCGCGTTCCTGCTCTGGCGAGGGGCGTTCGGGCGGGGCCGCGGCTGCGCGGTGCCGATGGTCGCGGGAGCCCTGGTCCTGCGGCGCGTCTTCGGGGCGGCCGAGCTGCGCGCTGCGCCATCGGATGCCCCGTCGGCGAAGGGCCGGCCCGAGGTCGTCGAGGCGAAGAGCCCCGCCGAGCTCGAGCCCGGGATCGCGTCGGCGTCCCCCCGGCCCACGTTCCCGGACCGCGTGGATCGCCGCAGGGAGCCGCCGCGGTAAGGGGAGGCGTACCAGTCGAACCTGCTCGCGCTGAGCTCGGCCATCGAGGCCGCGCGCGCCGGTGAGCATGGGCGCGGGTTCGCCGTCACGTGGCTCCGGCGAAGCAAGCCGACGCGGCGAGCGCCGGGCCGAGCGGGGAACACGTAGAATCGCGTTCGTGTCCCGAGCGCACGACGTCCCGCTCCTGCTGGTCACGCGCGCCCTCCGCATGTTCGCGTACGGCCTCGCCTCCGTGGTCCTGGTGCTGCACCTCGCGGCGGCGGGCGAGGGCGAGTCCCGCATCGGGCTCCTCGTCTCCCTGACGCTCCTGGGCGACGTCGCCGTCTCGCTCCTCGTGACGACCCGAGCGGATCGAATCGGCCGCAGGCGGATGCTCGTGATGGCCGGCGCGCTGATGCTCGCCGCGGGCGCGGTGTTCGCGACGACCACCGCCTTCCCGCTCCTCGCGATCGCCGCGACGATCGGGATCCTGTCGCCCTCCGGGAACGAGGTGGGGCCGTTCCTCGCGATCGAGCAGGCGGCGCTCGCGCAGGAGCTCTCGCCGGACGCTCGCACGTCCGCGTTCGCGTGGTACCAGCTCACCGGGGCGCTCGCCACCGCGGCCGGCGCGCTCGCCGGAGGGGTGCTCGCGGAGGCGCTGCAGCGCGCGGGGACCGCACCGCTCCGGAGCTACCAGATCGTCTTCGCCGCGTACGCGATCGCCGGGGGCGTGCTCGCGGTCCTGTTCACACGCCTGTCCGACGCCGTGGAAGCGCGCCCGACGTCCGTGCCGGCCCGGAGCACCCTCGGATTGCACCGCTCGCGCGCGGTGGTCCTGCGCCTGTCGGCGCTCTTCTCCCTCGACGCCTTCGCCGGCGGCTTCGTGGTCCAGAGCTTCGTCGCGTGGTGGTTCCACAGCCGGTTCGGCGTGGGGCCGGCGGTCCTCGGCGCGATCTTCTTCGGCGCGAATGTCCTCGCCGGCGTGTCGGCGCTCTCCGCGGCGGCGATCGCCCGCCGGTTCGGGCTCGTGAACACGATGGTGTTCACGCACCTCCCCTCGAACGTGCTCCTCGCCCTCGTTCCGATGATGCCGACCCTGCCGCTCGCGATCACGGTGCTGCTCCTGCGGTTCTCCATCTCGCAGATGGACGTGCCGACGAGGCAGTCCTACACGATGGCGGTCGTGGAGCCGGACGAGCGCGCGGCGGCCGCGGGCGTCACCGGCATCGCGCGGACGGTCGGGGCGGCGATCGCGCCGCTCGCGGCCGGCCCGCTGTACGCGAGCGCGGCGCTCGGGGGGGTCCCGTTCGTGGTGGCAGGAGGGCTGAAGGTCGTCTACGACGTCCTGCTGTGGAGGGCGTTTCGCAAGCGCCCGTGATACCTCTCCGCGCCGTGCGCCGCACGAGCCGCCCCCTCACCGTCGTCGCCCTCCTGCTCGGCCTGTTCCTGGCCGCGATGGAGATGACGGTCGTCTCGACGGCGATGCCGACCGTCGTGGCCGAGCTCGGCGGGCTGCCGCTCTACGCGTGGGCGTTCGCAGGCTACATGCTCGCGACGACGGTCACCGTCCCGATCTGGGGGAAGCTCGCGGATCTGCGTGGCCGCAAGCCCGTCCTCCTCGCCGGCATCGGCCTGTTCCTCGGGGGATCGCTCGCGTGCGGGCAGGCGGGCTCGATGGCCGAGCTGATCGCCTGGCGCGCCGTCCAGGGGCTCGGGGCCGGCGCGATGCAGCCCGTCACCTTCACGATCGTCGGCGACCTGTTCGACGTGCACGAGCGCGGCCGGATGCAGGGGCTGTTCGGAGCGGTGTGGGGCGTCTCCGGGCTGGTGGGTCCGCTGCTCGGCGGCGCGATCGTGCACTCGGTCGGGTGGCGCTGGATCTTCTGGTTGAACCTGCCGTTCGGCCTCGCGAGCGCGGCGGTGCTCGCGGTCGCGTACCACGAGCGCCCGGAGCGGCACGCCCACCGCCTCGACGGCGCCGGCGCGGCGCTCCTCTCGATCGCGGTGATCGCGGCCCTGCTCGCCGCCGGGTCCCGCGGCATGGCGCTCGTCGCCGTCCCGGCGGCGGTCGCGGCCACGTTCGCCTTCCTCGCCGTCGAGCGCCGCGCGCGCGAGCCGCTCCTGCCCCTCGACCTGTTCTCGCATCGCGTGATGGTGGTCGCCTCGGCGGCGGGCGCGCTCATGGGCGCCGCGATGTTCGCCACCGTCACCTACGTGCCGCTCTGGGTCCAGAGCGTCCTCGGCCGGACGGCGACCGCCGCCGGAGCCGCCATCGCGCCGATGGCGCTCGGATGGCCCTTGGCGAGCGCGATCGCGGGGCGGCTCGTCGCCCGGCTCGGCTACCGCCGCCTCCTCGTGACCGGGTTCGCGACGAGCGCCGCGGCGGCGGTGCTCGCTGCGGTCGCACTGCGTCCGGGAACCCCGCTCGTCGTCGTGCAGGCGCTCATGGCGGCGTACGGTGCGGGGCTCGGCATCGCGAATCCGCCGCTCCTCATCGCCGTCCAGACGAGCGTCCCCTGGAGCCGGCGCGGCGTCGCGACGGCGAGCACCCTGTTCTTTCGCACCATCGGCGGCACGCTCGCGGTCGGGCTCCTCGGGGGCGTGCTCGCGGGCGCCCTCGCGCGCGCCGGCGCCCGCCCCGAGCTCGTCGAGAAGCTCCTCTCGCCTGCGCGCGCGATGCTCGATCCCGCCGCGGTCGCCCCGGTCGCGGGCGCGCTCCAGGGCGCGATGGCCATCGTCTTCTGGACCGGCGCCGGGATCGCCTGCGCCGCCTTCGCGGTGGTGCTCGCGTTCCCGCACGTCGCGATCTCCGCGCCCGTGGCCGAGCGTCCCCCCCCCGCCTAGATTGCCCCTCTCATTCGTCACTTCCCTCGGGGTACGGAACGCGGGAACGCTCTCGAGGGAGCATTTCCCTCCGGGCGCTGGCCGGGGAGGGCTCCCTCCCGGCCCAGCCCCCGGTGCGGGACCGCGATCTGCCGCACAGCGCGGCGCGCCCCCTAGATCGCCGCGAACCCGCGCGCGAGATCCTCGAGGAGGTCGTCCGCGCTCTCGAGGCCGACCGACACGCGGATGAGCCCGTCCGCGATGCCGAGCTGCTCCCGCGTCTCCTTCGGGACCGACGCGTGGGTCATGATGGCGGGATGCTCGATGAGGCTCTCCACGCCGCCGAGCGACTCCGCGCACGCGAAGAGACGGACGGCGCGGAGGAACGCGGCGGCCGCGGGCAAGCCGCCCCGGATCACGAACGAGAGCATCCCCCCGAAGCCGCTCATCTGGCGGCGCGCGAGCGCGTGCTGCGGGTGTGACGGGAGGCCGGGGTAGACGACGCGCTCGACCTGGGCATGACCTTCGAGGAAGCGCGCGACCTCGAGCGCGTTCCGGGCGTGCCGCTCCATCCGGATGGGCAGCGTCTTCAACCCCCGGAGCACGAGGAAGGCGTCCATGGGCGAGGGCACGGCGCCGACGGCGTTCTGGAGGAACGCGAGCCGCGCGTGGAGCTCGTCATCGCCGGTGACGACGGCACCGCCGACGACGTCGGAGTGGCCGTTCAGGTACTTCGTCGTGGAGTGGACGACCGCGTCGATGCCGTGGGCGAGGGGTCGCTGGAACGCGGGCGTCGCGAAGGTGTTGTCGACGACGGTGCGGGCGCCGTGCGCTCGCGCGATGGCCGCGACCGCAGCGAGGTCGACCAGCTTCAGCATGGGGTTCGTCGGGCTCTCGATCCAGACGAGCCGCGTCTCGGGCCGGAGGGCGCGCGCGACGTTCCCCGGATCGGTCATGTCCACCGCGTCGAACGTCAATCCGTGACGGCGGAACACCTTGTCGAAGATCCGGAACGTGCCTCCGTACACGTCGTCCGAGGCGAGGACGTGGTCGCCGGCGGAGAGGAGGTGGAGGACGGCGTCGGTCGCGGCGAGCCCCGAGGCGAACGCGAGGCCATGGCGGCCTCCCTCGAGCGCGGCGAGGCAGGCCTCGAGCGCGTCGCGGGTCGGGTTCCGGGTGCGGGAGTACTCGTAACCCTTGTGGACGCCGGGGCCGTCCTGCACGTACGTGGAGGTCAGGTACACGGGGGTCATGATCGCGCCCGTGGTCGGATCCGGCGACTGGCCCGCGTGGATCGCCAGGGTGTCGAAGCGCAGCTTGGGGTCATCCATGTTCCACCT
>Ga0184615_10001711_pt1 | contig 11785 bp, 9 predicted proteins | sample PLM4_65_coex_FD_133134 | JGI IMG/M metagenome (GOLD analysis project Ga0184615, IMG submission 133134) | Groundwater sediment microbial communities from an aquifer in East River, Colorado, USA - PLM4_65_coex | ecosystem: Environmental > Terrestrial > Soil > Riparian zone | place: USA: East... | reverse complement strand
GCCGCGCACCACCCGCACTTCGCTCGGCTGCGCCTCGCTGCGCGCTCCGCTTGCTTGGACCGCGCGCCCGCGCCGAAAGAGAGAGCGTTCGCTGCGCCTCCGGCAAGCGGAGCCGAAGGCGGAGCGCGCAGCGAGGCGCAGCCGAGCGTAGTGCGGGTGGCCGGGCTACGCCCGGCCGGGCCCCGCTAACTCGTGGCGACGAGCTGGCGCAGCTTCAAGAGCTCGGCGCGCAAGTGCGCGAGGCCCTCGCGCCGCGGCTCGACGGCGCCTGCTTTGTGCGCACGCTGCAGCTCGAGCAGGCGCTTGCGCGCGCCCTCGATCGTGAAGCGCTCGTGGTAGAGCAGGTGCTTCACGACCAGGATCGTCTCGAGATCCTTGCGCCGGTACATGCGCTGCTTGGAGCGCGACTTCGGCGGCACCATGGTCTTGAACTCCGTCTCCCAGAAGCGCAGCACGTAGGGCTCGATGCTCACGAGCTTCGCGGCCTCGCCGATCCGGAAGTAGGTCTTGTCGGGAATGCGAGCGAGCTGGTCCTGGATCGCGTCGATCATTCGGTCACCCCCGCGACGAGTCTAGCGGGCAATTAGTCGTCGTCCTCGTCTTCCCCGGTCTCGATCACGCCGCCCTCGTTCAGCGCGTTTTTCAGCACGAGGCTCGGCTTGAAGGTGAGCACGCGGCGCGCCTCGAGCTGGATCTCTTCGCCGGTCTGCGGATTGCGGCCCTTGCGGGCGTTCTTCTCGCGCACGATGAAGTTCCCGAAGCCGGAGAACTTGACCTTTTCCCCGCCCACGAGCGCGTCCTTGATCACGTCGAAGACAGTCTCGACGAGCTCGGCGGATTCCTTCTTGGAGAAGCCCACGCGTTCGTAGATCGTCTCGACGATGTCGGCCTTGGTCATCTCTGTCTCCCCTCCCCCGTATCGCGCCTAGCGGAGCTCTCCCCCGAAGCGCTTTCCGAGCATCTCGATCACCCGCTCCGTCGTCTTCGCGACTTCCGTGTCCAGGAGCGTCCGGTCCGGACGCTGGTAGACCAGCCGGAACGCGACGCTGACCTTGCCCGCGGGAATTCCCTTGCCATCGTATCGGTCGAAGATCGCCGCGAACACGAGAACATTGCCCGCGGTCTTGCGGATCGCTTCGAGCACCTCTCCCGCGGACTGGCGTGCATCGAGCAGGACCGCCAGATCCCGACGCACGGCGGGGTACGCAGACACCTCGCGGTAGCGCGGCGTCTCCTCCGGCGTCGCAATCACCGCCGCGAGGTCGAGCTCGAGCAGCGCGCACGGCACTGCGATCTCGAAGGCGGCGGCGACTTCGGGATGAAGCTCGCCCAGTCGACCGAGGACTGCGTCGCCGCGGCGCAGCTCGCCCGAGGCGCCCGGGTGAAGCCAGGGGGCGTTCGAGCCGGCATGGAAGGCGGCCGGGCGGCCGAGCGCGTCGAGCAAGGTCTCGGCGATGCCCTTGGCCTCGAAGAAAACCGAGCGCTGCGACGCCGCCTCCCAGAGGCTCGCCCGTTCACCGCGCGTGACGAGTGCCGCGGCGCGCAGCGGCTCGTCGGGCAGCTCACCTGGTCCGCGCGCCAGGAAAACGCGGCCGACCTCGAAGACCCGCACGGCGTCGACCTGGCGCGCGAGATTGTGCCGCGCCAGTCGCAGCAGTCCGGGCAGGAGGGTGGTACAGAGCAGCGGCCCCTCGCCTTGGATCGGGTTGGCCAGCCGCAGGCTCCGCCGCAGGTCGTCGTTCGCTGGCAGGCGCAACGCGTCGAGCTCCGCGGGGAAGATGCCGGGGAAGTGCCGGATCTCGACGAGGCCGGCGGCCTTGAGCTGATCGCGAGCGCGCTCGGCGAGTACGAGCGCCGGCGGGCGCACGACCGGCGCGAGCGGCGCGACCGGCAGCGTCGGCTCGATCGCGTCGTAGCCGTGGATGCGCGCGATCTCCTCGATCAGGTCCTGTGCGATCGCGAGATCGTTGCGCCAGCTCGGCACCGCGCAGCGCAGGTTTCCCGCTGCGTCGAGCCGCGCCTGCACCCCCACGCGCGAGAGCAGCGCGACGATCTCCTCGCAGGAGAGCCGAGTGCCGAGCAGGCGATCGGGGTGCGCCGGATCGAGCGTGATCTCGGCGACGCGCGGTGCGTCCGACCCGCGCGCGTCGACGCGGCCGCGCGAGACCGTGCCCTCGGCGAGCTCCGCGAGCAGACGCGCGCAGCGGTCCGCGGCACGCGCGATGCCCTCGGAATCCACGCCCCGCTCGAAGCGGTACGAGGCTTCCGTGCGCAGACCGAGCCTGCGCGCGGTGCGGCGCACGCGCACCGGCGAGAAATGCGCGCTCTCGATCAACACGTCGCGCGTCGACGCGCGTACCTCCGTCTCCGCGCCGCCCATCACGCCGGCGATCGCGATCGCGCGCTCGGCGTCGGCGATCACGAGGTCGTCAGGCGCGAGCACGCGTGTCTCCCCGTCGAGCGTCGCAATCTTCTCGCCCTCGCTCGCGCGGCGCACGCGCACCTCCCCGCCGCGCAGAGTCGCGAGATCGAAGGCGTGCAGCGGTTGGCCGTACTCGAGCAGCACGAGGTTGGTCACGTCGACGACGACGTTGATCGAGCGCATGCCCGCCGCTTCGAGCCGCGCCGCAAGCCACGCTGGGGACGGGCCGACGCGTACGCCGCGCACGACGCGTCCGACGTAGCGGTGGCAGCCGGCCGCGTCGTCGATCGCGATGCGCACGTCGTCCACCGCCGCGCGCGAGCCCTCGGGCGGCTCACACGGCGGCAGACGCAGCGGCCCGCCGAAGAGCGCTCGGACTTCACGCGCCATGCCGAGCATCGAGACCCAGTCGCCGCGATTGGGCGTGATCTCGACGTCGAGGATCGTCTCACCGGCCTTCAGCACCGTGGGAAGCGGCGCACCGACGCGCGCGTTCGCATCGAGCACGAGGATGCCCGCGTGATCGTCGCCGAGCCCGAGCTCGCGCGACGAGCAGATCATGCCCTCCGAGACTTCCCCACGGATCTTGGACTTCTTGAGCTTCGTGCCATCGGGGAGCGTGATTCCCGGGACCGCGACCGCGACCTTCTGGCCGCTTGCGACGTTCGGCGCCCCACACACGATGGTGGCAGGCGACGCCTCGCCCAGATCCACCGTGCACACCGAGAGCCGGTCGGCGTTCGGGTGCTGCCGGCGCTCGACGACGTAGCCGACACGGATCGCGGACAGGTCCGGCCCCGTGCGCAGCACCTCCTCGATCTCGAGGCCCGCGAGCGTGAGGCGCTCCTCGAGCTCGGCCTCCGCGGGCAGATCGACGAAGGTCGCGAGCCAGCCGAGGGGGACCTTCATCCCATCTGCTCCAGCACGCGTACGTCCCCCCCGAACATGAGGTGGATGTTGGGGATGCCGAAGCGCTGCATGGCGGTGCGATCGATCCCCATGCCGAACGCGAAGCCCTGGTAGCGGAGGGCATCGATGCCGCAGTTCTCGAGCACGCCCGGATGGATCATCCCGCAACCGCCCCACTCGAGCCAACCGTCCTGCCAGGAGAAGTCGAATTCTGCCGACGGCTCGGTGAACGGGAAGAAGTGCGCGCGGAAGCGCAGCCGCACGTCCGGGCCCATGAGCCGGCGCGCGAACGCCTGCAGCACGCCCTTCAGGTCGCCGAAGGTGGTGTGATCGTCGACGATGAAGCCCTCGATCTGATGGAAAAAGGGTGAGTGCGTCGCGTCGTGGTCGACGCGGAAGACGCGTCCGGGCGCGATGAAGCGGAACGGCGGCGTGCGGCCGGTCATCGCGCGGATCTGCACCGGCGAGGTGTGCGTGCGCAGCACGTTGCCGCCCTCGACGAAGAACGTGTCGTGCGCATCGCGCGACGGGTGATCGGCGGCGATGCGCAGCGCGTCGAAGCAATTCCACTCGGTCTCGACCTCGGGGCCTTCTTCGATCGAGAAGCCGAGGCCGTGGAAGAACTCCGCCATCTCGCGCTCGATGAGCGTCAGTGGATGCAGGTGACCGCGCGGGGGCGCCTGTCCCGGCAGCGTCGCATCGAGCACGTGCTCGCGCAGCGAGCGGTCGGCGGCTTCGTGCTCGAGGGACTTCTGCCGCTCCATGGCCTGCGCTTCTACGCGCACGGCCGCGCGATTCAGCGCCTCGCCGGCCGCCGCGCGCGCCTCGGGCGGGAGCTCGCCGATGCCGCGCAGGAGCGACGACAGCGAGCCCTTGCGGCCGAGATAGCGCGCACGCACCTCGCGCAGCTCCTGCAGCGACGAAGCGCGCGCGATCGCCGCGCACACCTCGGCCTCCAGAAGCTCGAGCTGCCCTTGGGCCCCCGCCATCCGGGTCGCCTCGCTCAGGCGGCGTTCTTGGCGAGCGTCACGAGCTCCGAGAACGCCCTCGGCTCGGCGACGGCGAGGTCGGCGAGGACCTTGCGGTCCATCTCGACGCCCGCGCGTTTGAGCCCTGCGATGAACCGGCTGTAGCTGAGCCCGTGCTCACGCGCCGCGGCGTTGATGCGCGCGATCCAGAGGCGGTGGAACTGGCGCTTGCGCTGCTTCCGGTCGCGGTAGGCGTAGACCAGGCTCTTGTCGACCGCGAGCCGCGCCGGTCGGATGAGCTTGCCGCGCGCGGCGCGAAAGCCGCTCGCGAGCTTGAGGATTTTCTTGTGGCGACGGCGCTTGGTGACTCCGCGCTTGACTCTCATGACTCGTTTTCCTTCCTGGACCTAGACGTACGGAATCATGCGCTTGAGGCGTGCCTGGTCGGCGTCGGATGCGACGACCATGCCCTCGAGATTGCGCTTCCGCTTGCTGGTTCGATTGATGAGGCGGTGCCGCTTCATCGCCTGGGGCCGCGTGACCTTGCCGCTGCCCGTCTTCTTGAATCGCTTCGCGGCCGCTCGCCGCGTCTTCACCTTAGGCATCGCTCACTTCCTCGTCGTCGTGCTGGTTCTCGTCGGCGCTCTCGTCATCGCCTTCCTCGTAGTCCTCGTCATCCTCGTCGTCGTCGTCGTCGGAGTCGTCGGGCATCTCCGGCTCCTCCTCGACCACTGGCGCGGGCAAGCCCGCCGCCGCGGCCGCACGCGCCGCCTTCTCCTGCTCCGCCGCCCGCCGCGCCAGGATCTTCTTGATCGCCGCGCGGTCCGGCGCGACGATCAGCGACAGCATGCGCCCTTCCATGTGGGGCGACGACTCCGCTTTCGCGATCTCCGCGAGCCGCTTCACGACGCGATCGAGCAGATCGCGACCGACTTGCTGGTGCATGATCTCGCGCCCGCGGAACGTAACGGTCGCCTTCACCTTGTCGCCTTCGATCAGGAACCGTTCCGCCGCGCGCAGCTTGAAGGCGAGATCGTGCTCGTCGATCTGGGGCCGGAGTTTGATTTCTTTCAGCTGGCTCTGATGCTGGGATCGCTTCGCCGTGGCCGCCTTCTTCTTCAGCTCGTACTTGTAGCGCCCGTAATCCATGATCTTGCACACGGGCGGCGTCCCGTTCGGCGAGATCTCGACCAGGTCGAGACCGATGCGCGAGGCGATATCGCGGGCGGCATCGGTCGGCATGACGCCGAGCTGCTGGCCTTCCTCGTTCACCACTCGCACCTCTGGAACACGGATCGCTCGGTTGACCCGGACCTTGTCTTTCTCGGGCGCTACGTCGCGCCAACGGCGTCTACGAAATCCCACGCGTTTTGATCTCCTCCTGGATGTCCATCTGGAATCGGTCGAACGGCAGTACCGTCTGGCCCGAAACGTGTCGGCGGCGAACGCTCACGCTCGCGGCCTCCTGCTCGCGCTCGCCGACCACGAGCACGTACGGGATCTTCTGCGTCTCGGCAGCGCGCACGCGGTAGTTCAGCGTCTCGTTGCGCAGGTCGGCCTCGGCGCGGAAGCCCGCTTCGCGCAGCCGCTCGGAGAGCGCGCTGGCATAGGCCGTCTGCCGGTCGCTGACCGGAAGCACGACCACCTGTTGCGGCGCGAGGAAGAGCGGGAAGTCGCCGCCGGTGTGCTCGACGTAGATCGCGATGAATCGCTCGAGCGATCCGAACACCGCGCGGTGTAGCATGGCCGGCTCGTGCTCCTGGCCATCAGCGCCGATGAACTTGAGCCCGAAGCGCCCGGGCATCGCCATGTCGACCTGGATCGTCGAGAGCTGCCAGGCGCGGCCCAGCACGTCCTTGAAGTGGCACTCGATCTTCGGCGCGTAGAACGCGCCTTCGCGCGGCTTGATCCCGCATTCGAAGCCCGCGCGCTCGACCGCTTCGACGAGCAGCTTCTCGGCGCGCTCCCAGTCCTCGGGGCGGCCGATGTACTTGTCGGGGCGCGTCGAGACGAAGATCTGCGCGCCGGTGAGCCCGAGGTCGCGCCAGACCTCGGCGGTCAGGGCCATGAAGCGGTCGATCTCGGCGCCGATGTCCTCCCAGGCGCAGAAGATGTGCCCGTCGTCCTGGGCCATCGAGCGCACGCGCGTGAGCCCGTGCAGCGAGCCCGTGCGCTCGTTGCGGTGCAGGCGCGAGAACTCGGCCAAGCGCAGCGGCAGCTCGCGGTACGAGCGCTTCTTCGAGCGGAACACCAGACAGTGTCCCGGGCAGTTCATCGGCTTGATGCCGAGCTCCTCCCCTTCCTCGGAGCCGGGAAAGAGGAAGAAGTCGTCGCGGAAGTTCTCGTAGTGCCCCGAGACCTTGAAGAGCTCGGCCGAGAAGACCTGCGGGCACATGATCTCGTCGTAGCCGTACTTGCGGTAGAGCGTGCGGATGTACTCGACGAGCGCGTTGTAGAGCACGAGGCCCTTGGGCAGGTAGAACGGCGAGCCCTGCGCCCACTCGTGGAACTGGAACAGCTCGAGCTCGTGCCCGACCTTGCGATGGTCGCGCTCGCGCGCCGCCTCGAGCCGCGCCAGGTGATCCGCGAGCTCCTTCGCGTCCTTGAAGGCGATGCCGTAGATGCGCTGGAGCATCTTGTTGCGCTCGTCGCCGCGCCAATACGAGCCCGCGAGCTCCGTGAGCTTCCACGCGCCGATCTGGCCCGCGCGCTGCACGTGCGGACCGCGACACAGATCGGCGAAACCGCCGTGCCGGAAGAGCGTGACGTCCTGGTCCGGCGGGATGTCGCCGAGGCGCGAGAGCTTGAGCTGCTCGCCCGTCTCGCCGAACAGGCGGGCCGCCTCGGCGCGCGACACGACGACGCGCTCGAAAACCGCGTCTTCGGCGATGATCCGGCCCATCTCGGCCTCGATACGCGGCAGGTCGTCGGGCGTGATGCGCACCGGGATGTCGAAGTCGTACTGGAACTTCTCGCTGTGGTCGCTCCGACCGACATCGATCTGTGTCGCAGGCCAGAGCCGCTTCACGGCATCGGCCATCACGTGCTCGGCCGAATGGCGGATGACCTCGCCGCCTTCCGGGTCGCGCGCGGTGATGATGCGGATCGGTCCGCCCGTCGCCGGAAGCGGTGCGCGCAGATCGACCAGGCGACCGTCGATGTGACCCGCGAGCGCCGCCTTCGCGAGTCCCGCCCCGATCCGGCGTGCGACGTCGAGCGCAGTGCTCCCGGCGGGCACGCTCATACGTGTGCCGTCCGGCAGCTCGAGTTTGACTTCAGCGCCGCTCATGCGTGGACGTCCGTGGGACCGAGTCGACATCGTGGTAGGCACGGGCGGTTTCGAACCGCCGACCCCTACCGTGTCAAGGTAGTGCTCTACCCCTGAGCTACGTGCCTCTAAACCAGCGATCTTGGTATCAATTTCGCTCTGGGGCGTCAATTTCGGGGCGGCCAGGCGTGAGCGCCTCCGGAGCCGGCGGCGCGACCTCGACGCGCAGCCGCGCACGCCCGGCGCCCGCTTCGACCGGCGCGAGCGCGAAGCCGTCGAAGTGCAGGCTCGCGAGGCGCTCCTGCAGCGCGCCGGCCGAGAGCGGCGAGACCACCTGGAGGCTCGCACCGCCGGGCTCGAGCGAGCGGATCTCCGCGCTCTCCGCGGCGAGCGTCCCCAGCAGCGCTCGGCGCACGGCGCTCACCTGGGTGAGGCTCGACACCGCCTCGAGCTCGAGCTCCACCGGGCGCCCGCGCGGCGTCTGCGCCTGCCAATTCCGTTCGAGCTGCTGTCCGACGTTCAGCGCGAGCTGCGGCTCGACCGCGAGCAGCGCGCGCGCGATCGCCTCGTCGCGCTCCGCGTCATAGCCCGCGGCCTCGAAGCGCGCGATCGCGAGCTCGCTGCCGTCATCGGCCCGCGACGCCCGGGCACGGACCTCCGCTACGCCGCCGGGCGTTCCGGTGGTCTGCGGGTTGGGGCGCCAGTCGACCTCGAGCTCGAGCCCGACGTCCGCGCCGACGCCGCGGGCGAGCTCGAGGGCGCTGCGGGGCTCGCTCTCCTCACCGGACCGCAGCGCCGCCTCGACGAGGACGAACTGCTGCTCCGCGAGCTTGGCGCGGAGCGCCTCCGACAGGTGCGAGAGCGCCCCGACCGGCGGCGCGGACGCAAGCGCCCCGACCGGACGCACGCGGATCACGAGCGAGGGCCGCTCGCCCGCGTCCCGGACGAACCCGGCGCGCACGAGGAAGGCGCGCAGCTGCGCGGTGTCGACGCGCGCCGTGACCGGCAGCACCCACTCCTGGATGCCGGGATCGAGCGCGGAGACGCGGCGCGCGAGCGGTCCCGTCACGCGATACGTGAGCACGAAGCTCTGTGCCTTCGGCGCAAGCTCGGCGCGCAGCCGTTCGGCGTCACGCTCGAAGCGTTCGGGCGGAACGAGCGTGCGCGCAGCTTCGAGCACCGCCGCGACCAGCGCTGCCGCGAAGGCGGCATCGCGGGGCGGCGCCTCCGCCGGGCTGCTCGCGGCGACGATGCCCTCGCTCGAGACCGCCACGGGCTCGAGCGCGAACGCAGGCGCAGCCGCGACGAGGAGCAACGCCCCGACGAGCGCGCGGAGAACGGCGCTCAGGCGACGCGACATCGCGCGGCCCCGCTGCCGAAGATCGCGTCCAGGTCGCGCACCAGCGTTTCGCTGACGCGCACCTTGTGGCGCGGCAGGTCGAAGACCGCCTCGGCGCCGCCCGGAAGACGCAGCTCGAGGCAGACCGGCACCGGCCCGGGCACCAGATCGAGCACGCGCCGCAAGCTGTCGAGCCGCGCGCGGTCGGCCGTGCTCTCGTTCACGACGACGGAGAGGCGGCTCGTGCGCTGCGTCCAGGCGTCGGCGAGCCGCACGATCTCGTCGGCGTGGAGCTCGGGCCGATCCGCCTCGCCGGCGATGTTTCCCTTCACGAGCACCGGCGCCTCGGCCTGGAGCAGCGCCGAGAACTTTGCGTAGGTCTTGGGGAAGAAGACCACGTCGATCGATCCGCCGAGGTCCTCGAGCGTGGCGCGCGCCATCAGATCGCCCTTCTTCGTGTTCTGCACGCGCAGGCCGTCGAGCAGCCCGCCGATCCAGACGTCGCGGCGCCGGCTCGGGTCGACCGGCACCTGATCGAGGCGGAAGCTGGTGAACAGCTCGAGCGGGCGCGCCTGCTCCCGCAGCGGATGGCCCGTGACGTAGAAGCCGAGCGTCTCCTTCTCGCCGGCCAGACGCTGCGCCTCGGGCCACTCCTCGAGCGCCGTGAGCTTCAGCTCCGCGCTCGGCGACGTGACACCGAAGAGCGACACCTGACCGAGCTCGCGGTCGCGCTGCTCGCGGGCCGCACGCTCGATCACGGTGGGAACGGCGGCGAAGAGCGACGCGCGCGTCGCCCCGGTGAAATCGAACGCGCCGGCGCGGATCAGGCTCTCGATCACGCGCCGGTTCACGCGCTTGGCATCGACGCGGCAGGCGAAGTCATACAGGCTCTCGAACGGCCCGCCGGCCTCACGCGACTCGATGATCGCCTCGATCGAGCCCTCGCCGACGTTCTTCACGCCGGCGAAGCCGAAGCGGATGCCCTCGGGCACGACGGTGAAGTCGCGCATCGAGGAGCTCATCTCGGGCGCGAGTACTTCGATCCCGCGGTCGCGCGCGTGCTGGATGTACGGCCCGAGCTTGTCGTGATTGCCGGATTCGATCGTGAGCAGCGCGGCGAGGAACTCGCGCAGGTGATTCGCCTTGAGGTACGCCGTCTGGTAGGTGATCAGCGCGTAGGCGGTCGAGTGCGCCTTGGGAAAGGCGTAGCCGGCGAACTTCTCGATCATCTCGAAGAGCGCCTCGGCCCTCTTCTTCTCGACGCCTTTCGCGAGCGCGCCCGAGACGAAGCGCTCGCGCTGCTTCTCCATCTCCTCGGGCTTCTTCTTGCCCATCGCGCGGCGCAGGAAGTCGGCCTCGCCGAGCGAGTAGCCGGAGACGCGGTTGGCGATCTGCAGGACCTGGTCCTGGTAGACGATCACACCGAGGGTCTCGGCGGTCACCTCCTCGAAGGCGGGCAGGAAGTACTCGACCGACGCCAGGCCGAGCTTCCGGTCGACGTATTCCTGCGTCGCCCCCGACTCGAGCGGCCCCGTGCGGTAGAGCGCGATCAGCGGGATGATCTCGCGGAAGACCTTGGGCTTGAGCTTCATCACGAGCTCGGTCATGCCCGCCGATTCCATCTGGAAGACGCCCTCGGTGTCGCCGCGCGAGAGCAGCTCGTAGGTCTTCCGATCGTCCATCGGGATCGACGCCACGGAGAAGTCGGGGTGACCGTCATCGCGCACCAGACGCTCGGCGTCCGCGATGATCGTGAGCGTGCGCAGGCCAAGGAAGTCGAACTTCACCAGCCCGACCTTCTCGACCATGTTCATGTCGAACTGGGTGACGACCTCGCCGGACTTCGGATCGCGGTAGAGCGGGACGAGATCGATCAATGGCCGATTGCCGATCACCACGCCTGCGGCGTGGGTCGAGGCGTGGCGGGTCAAGCCCTCGAGCGCGAGCGCCGTCTCGAGCAGACGCTTGACCTGCGGATCCTCGGCCGACTTGGCCTTCAGCTCGGGCGACTGCGCGATCGCCTCCGCGAGCGTGATGCCGAGGATCTCGGGCACGAGCTTCGCGATCCGATCCACTTCCCCGAACGCGAGCCCGAAGACGCGCCCGACGTCGCGCAGCACCGCGCGCGCCTGGAGCTTCCCGAAGGTGATGATCTGCGCGACGCGCTTCTCCTCGTTCGTCGGCCCGTCGTACTTGCGGCGCACGTACTCGATCACGCGATCGCGGCCGCGCATGCAGAAGTCGACGTCGATGTCGGGCATGGAGATGCGCTCGGGATTCAAGAATCGCTCGAAGAGAATGTCGTACTCGATCGGATCGACACCGGTGATTCCGAGCGAGAACGTGACGAGACTTCCGGCCGACGAGCCGCGTCCGGGACCGACCGGCACGCCGTTCTTGCGCGCGTAGCCGATGAAGTCGGCGACGATCAGGAAGTAGCCCTCGAAGCCCATCTTGCAGATGACGTCGAGCTCCATCTGCAGGCGCTCGCCATACACCGTTTGGTGAGCAGCCAGCGGTTCGTCGGGCGCAAGGCCCAGGCGCCAGCGCAAGCCCGCCCACGATTGCTCGCGCAGCACCGCCTCGCGCGTGGTGTGCGCGGGCACCTGGAACTCGGGCATGTGGTAGACGCCCGTCTCGATCTCGAGCGTGCAGCGCTCGGTGATCTCGACGGTGTTCGCAAGCGCCTGCGGCAGGTCGTGGAAGACCTCGGCCATCTCGGCGGCCGACTTCACGTAGAAGCCGCCGCCGTCGAACTTGAAGCGGCCGGGATCGTCGAGCGTCGTGCTCGTGCCCACGCAGAGCAGCGCCTCGTGCGGGCCGTGATCGTGCGCGTGCAGGTAGTGCGCGTCGTTCGTGGCGAGCAGCGGGAGCTTCAG
>Ga0184615_10001710_pt1 | contig 11789 bp, 11 predicted proteins | sample PLM4_65_coex_FD_133134 | JGI IMG/M metagenome (GOLD analysis project Ga0184615, IMG submission 133134) | Groundwater sediment microbial communities from an aquifer in East River, Colorado, USA - PLM4_65_coex | ecosystem: Environmental > Terrestrial > Soil > Riparian zone | place: USA: East... | reverse complement strand
GCTCGGCGTCAAGGAATCGGCGCAGGTGCTGGGCCTGATCCGGCGCCTGCGCGAGGAAGGCCGCACGGTGATCCTGATCAGCCACAACATGGCCGACGTCGTCGCCGTCGCCACCCGCGTCGTGATCTTGAAGAACGGCGCCAAGGTCATCGACCGGCCCACCACCGGCCTCGACGCCGACCGCCTCGCGCACATGGTGATGGTCGGCCGCGACGAGGCGAAGGCGGCGTCGGCTTGACACGTTCCCGAAGCTCCAGCGCCGGGACGCGACCGACTTCATCGTCCGCGACCCCGACGGGAACATGATCTGCTTCGCCAGCGCGTTCCCGCGCGACTCCGGTCAGCGTCGATCGAAGAGATAAAAGTGTGCACGGAGGTACAATGAGGAGCGGCTGATAGGCTGCGCGGCAGGGCTTACGTCCTCATGCCCTGCTCTTCGCCGAGTACTCATCCGTGCACACACCCATCATACCAAGAATCGTTCCGGCCGCAGCCTGAACATTTCGCGTCCGGAGCGAATTCCGGTGGACAAGCGGTCTCGGGCCCGTTTGCTCGGCGCGAGAGACGAGCGGGGGTAGGTAGTGTCGACCGATTCCCCGTTGCCGGGGTTTGCGCTAGACCCTGAACACGTAGTCGCGTCCGGGAAGCCGATCGACGTCCGGCGGGAATGATTCGTGCTTGTCCGCGTAATAGCGGGCGCGGTGATCGCCCTCCGAGCGCCGATTGTAGGTGAGATAGAGGACGCGCCGCGGCGCATCGGTGAGATTGTCCTTCGACGCATGCGGCACGAAGCTGTCGAACAGGATGACGTCGCCCGGAGCCGTCGCAACGGGCTTGAGCCCGAGGCGGTCCACGTCGGCCGCGTCCAGCGGACGCCATTCGTCGCCGATCATTCCCTGCCCGCGCCGCCGCGCGGCGATTTCGAGGCAGCCATTCTCGACCGTCGCGGCGTCGACGCTGACCAAGGCGGTGACGAACAGCGAAGCGTAGCGCGTCCATCCCGCCTGCTGGTCCTGGTGCGGCTTGAAGCCGGCGCCGCCCGGCATCTTGAAATTGATCTTCTCCTTGAACAGCACGGCGGGCTCGCCTAACAGCGTAGAGATCAGCTCGATCAGCTTTCCCTGCCGGATGAAGCGATCGTATTCGAGATGGAACGGACAGAAATTCTCGATGCGCTGGACGATCCGCGCGTTCGGGTCGTTCCGGCTCGTCTCGTGGTAGACCCAGTGACGGCCCGAGACCGGTGGAGCTTCGACGAGGTCGCGGGTCCAGCGGTCGACCGCCGCCATGGCCGACGCATCGAACAGACCGCGCAGGACGAGGTAGCCGTCGCGCTCGAAGTCGCCCAATTGCGACGCGGTCAGCGGCGGCCGCAATCCATCCAGAACCGCTGCGTCCTTTGCGCCGCGCCGGAGCACGAGGCTCACCCGGCCTCGACGGTCGAGGCGAGATCGTTGGCGATGTCGGTGAGGCGCGGCAGGATCGTCCTCCGCGCGCGGGCTACGTCGAGCGGAAAATCGATCTCGGTCCAGGGCAGGCCGGTGATGTCCTCGTAGCCGAAATGGCCCGGCGGACTGGCGAGGATCAGGTCGCGCAACGGCTCCTCGTACTCCTGATCGTGCCGGCCGTCCGATGCATAGGCCTGGGCGCCGCTCAGCAAAGCACAGGCGATCTGCGGCGACAGGCGGAAGAATCCGACCGATTCGCCGTGCCACTCATGCGCCAGCTGCGGCTTCTTGTGGAAATCGACGATGTGGTTCTTGGCGATGCAGAGCTTCACCGGCTCGTCGCCCGGCTCGATGTGCCGATCCATCAGCAGGCAATTGGCGATGGTGGTTTGCGTCAGCCGGCGCAGCAGGCGCCAATCGTAGAGAACGTCGCCGTCCATCAGCAAGATCGCGCTGCCGCCGCCCATGGTTCCGGCCGCGGAGGCGAGCGACACGACGCTGCCTTCGGCGTAGCGGGGATTCTCGATCAGGTCGACGCGCCGCGAATATCCGAGCGCCGCGATTTCGTCGCGCACCGAGTCGGCCCGGTACCCGACCACGACCGCGATATCGTCGATGCCGCAATAGTCCAGGATCTCGATATGCCGCTGAAGCAACGTTCGCCCGCCGAAGCGCAAAAGCACCTTCGGCCGGTCCGTGCCGCTCTGTCCGAGCCGGCGTCCGCGACCGGCCGCCAATATTACCGCTTTCATCCTGTCGCTTCCCCCGCTGCCCGCGAACGCATCAACCGGCTCGACTTATGCCGAGTGAACCGGGCTCGAAGGGCATCAATATCAAGCCAGTATCGCCCAGGCCGCGCGCAATAGCCAGAGAGTTTGGAAGCGTACAATGGTTGCAAGTGGTTAATTGCGCTCAGCACCGAATCGCGGGGCGCGGCGCCTAGGGTCTTGCAAGCTGATGCGTGCGCTCCTGCGCGGCAACGACCAGGAGCATCGCGAAGAATATCGGCGCGCCGATCGCCGCCAAGGCGAGGAACCAGGCCGCCTTGCCCGGCAACGAGAGGATCAGCACCAAATAGATGAAATCCCGCCGCGACAGCGAATCGAGCAATCCCGTCAGCCGGCTTCCCGGGCCCTTCGCGACCGAGACATAGAGCGGCCCCTCCCCCCGCTTGGGACGCATGACGCGCCAATAGACGAAGCTCGCGGAGCCGAGCGTGCCGAGCACCGCCGCCGCCCCGAGGGCGAGCGGCCAAGCGGTGCCGATCGCGTGGCTCCAGCCGACCGCCATGCAGCCGAAGATGGCAGAGTGCACGACATTGTCGCCCCAAAAATCCAGGATGCCGCCCCAGCGCGATTCCTGGAACTTGAGCCGCGCCAGCTCGCCGTCGCATCCGTCGAGGATCGAATGGGCGAGAAAGAGCAGCGCGCCGATCGTCTGCCACAGCGGCGCCGCCGAGAGAAAAAACGGCGCCGCCAGCAGGCCGACGGCCGCCGAGAACAGGGTCATCTGATTGGGCGTGATCGGCGTGGACGCCAGCAGCCGCGAGATTCTCCACGAGATCGGCCGCTCGACATGCCGCTCCATGAACCCGTCGGTCTTCTTGCCGAGCGAGCGGAGCAAACGTTTCTCGGCCGCGCGCAGGTCCGCCGCGCCGGCGATGTGGAAAGGGACTTCGGCGGACGCCGCGGCGCTCGCGCTCGCGGGCGCTTCGGCGAGCAACCCCGCGGCTCGGCCCGGAGGCACGTCCGCGCCGCAGACGACAACACCGGCGAAGGGCGCGAGGACGCCGTCCGCGGGCACGGCAAGACCCGCAGCGGCATCGAGCCAGCCGCGCTCGCCGAGGACGAGGCCGGAGACGCAGACCGTGGGGACAAGGGCATCGTCGCGCTCGGGAAGCGCCGCGTCGACGGTGGCGCCGGCGATCCGCGCCAGCAGCCGGCGAAAGCGCTCGACATCCTCGCCTTGGGCGAGCACGAAAATCGCGCCGTAGCCGCTGCGCCGGGCCGCGAGCGTCGTGCGCTCGAGGAGCGAGAGCCCGAGCAGCCGGTGTCCGGCGTCGATGCCGTCCGCGGTGCGGGCGCGCGCGTCGACGAACAGGCGCGGCGTTCCGGTGCGAGGCGAAGAATCGCCGAGCTTGGGCGGTGCGATCATCGCTGGAGAAATTGACCTCGAGTGTCGCGAACCATAGAAGATGTTCCCCTGGGCCTGCAACTCGCGAAGAACTTTCGCTACCTTCGAGGCCGGGAAGGAACCGTGCCATAAAGACAGCGTTCTATCTCGCGGGCTTCTTGGGTCTCGCTCTCGCCACCTATTTGGTCGCCGATTTCGGCGCGGCGGCGATCCTCGAGGCGATGCTCGTGATCGGCTGGGGCCTGGTGGCGGTTTCGCTGTTTCATCTCGTGCCGATGCTGCTCAGCAACCTGTCCTGGCGCGAATTGCTGCCGCCCGACAGCCGGCCGGGCGCGGGCGTGCTGCTGTGGATCCGCTGGATCCGCGAAAGCATCAACAGCCTCCTGCCCGTGGGCCAAGTCGGCGGCGACCTGGTCTGCATCCGGCTCGTCTACCAGCGCGGCGTCCCCGCCGGATCCGCGATCGCGAGCATGGTGGTCGATCTCACGATCGGCGTGTTCACGCAGATGATGTTCGTGACGCTCGGTTTGGTCTTGCTCGTGACGCGCTCGAGCGATCCGGCTGTGCTCGCCGTCGTCTGGGCGGTCCTCGCCGGCTTGGGCATCCTGCTCGTGGCGGTGGTGATTTTCCTGCTGCTGCAGCACGCCGGCATATTCGGCTTGATGATTCGCATCGGCGGAAACCTGATCAAAAGCGAGTGGGTCGCGCGCGCCGGCGGAATGGCCGCGGAAATCGATCGCGCGACGCGCGCACTTTATCGCGATAAGAAAGCCTTCTGGTCGGCCATGGCATGCCGCCTCGCCGACTGGATCGCCGGCGCCGGCGAGGTGTGGCTGCTCATGTATTTCCTCGGCAAGCCGGTCTCGGTCGCCGAAGCCCTGATCCTCGAAAGCCTGGCGACCGGCGTCCGCTCGGCGGCCTTTCTGGTGCCGGGTGCCATCGGCATCCTCGAAGCGAGCTTCGTGGTTTTCGGCGCGCTGTTCGGGATTTCGCCGGCCGATTCGCTGGCGCTCGCACTCGGCAGGCGCGTGCGCGAATTGGCGCTCGGCATCCCCGGGCTCGTCGCCTGGCAGCTCGCCGAGGGCCGCCGCCTGCTCGGCCGCGGCGCCAAGGCGCCGCGCGAGCGCGCATCGTCCAGCCCGGACTAAGCCGATCGAATCGCGCCGTCCCTCACGCCCGCTCGATCAGCTCGATCTTGTAGCTGTCGGGATCCTCGATGAACGCGATGACGGCGCCGCCATGCTTCATCGGGCCGGGCGGGCGCGGGATCTTGACGCCGGCTTTGCCGAGGCGCTCGCAGGTCTTGTAGATGTCGCGCACGCCCAAGGCCACGTGGCCGAAGCCGGTGCCGATCTGGTAGGGCTCCTTCTGATCCCAATTGTGGGTGAGCTCGAGGACCGTGTGGTCCTCCTCGCCGCCATAGCCGACGAAGGCCAGGGTGAAGCGCCCGCCCTCGTAGTCCTTCTTGCGCAGCAGCGTCATGCCGAGCTGGTTGCAGTAGAAGTCGATCGATTTCGCGAGATCGAGCACGCGCAGCATCGTGTGCAGCATGCGCGCGCCGGCGGTGTCGGCGGGGCGCGTGAAGCTCTGGGTCTCAGCGCGGTCCGGGGCCATGGGTCTTCCTCCATTGCGCGACGATGTCGAGGATGGTGCGGGCGGCGATGCGGCTGGGGCGCGCGCCGCCGACCGAGAGAAGTTGGACCGCCTCGCGCATTCCCGCAAGCTGTTCCGCGCGCGCGGCGGGGTCGGCGAGCAGCCTCGTCACCGCCTCGGCCAAGAGCGCCGGCTTGCAGCGGTCCTGGATGAATTCGGGCATGATCTCGCGGTCGGCGACGAGATTGACGGCCGAGGCGAAGCGGATCCATTTCGATTTGAGCAGGTAGCGCGCGATCTCGCCCGCCACGTTGTTGATTCGGTACATGACGACCGTCGGCAGGCCGGCGAACGCGGTCTCGGACGTGACCGTGCCCGAGGCCGCAAGCGCTGTTGTCGCCGCGGCGAACGCATCGTATTTCGCCGACTGCTCGCGCAGGACATGCGCCGGCGCCGCCCAGGTCCGAGCCGCCGCCTCGACCGTGTCGGCGACGGTGGGCACCGTCGGCACCAGGCAGACGAGCTCGGGAAAGCGCGCCTTCAGGAGTCCGATAGTCTCGGCGAAGATCGGCAGGAGGCGCCGCATCTCGCCGCGCCGGCTGCCCGGCAGCGCGCACAGCACGGTGGCGCCGGGGGCGATGCCGAGGCGCCGGCGCAGGCCCGCCCCGTCGGCCGGGCGTCCCGCCTGCTCGGCGGCGAGGTGGCCGACGAAGGTATTGGCGAGGCCGTAGCGGTCGAAGAACGCAGCCTCGAACGGGAAGATCGTCAAGAGATGCGTGAGGTAGCGCGAGATCGTGCGCGCGCGCCACGGCTTCCACGCCCACACGGTCGGCGCCACGTATTGGATGATCGGAAACGGAGCGCCCTTGAGCTTCCAGCCGATGCGCTTCGAGAAACCCTGCGCATCGATGGTGATCAACGCATCCGGCCGCCGCGCGCGGATGTCGGCAACGGTCTCGCGGATGCGCCGGAGCAGCGCCGGCAGGCGCGGCACGACCTCGAGGCCCATCAGAGCCAGCTCGGACATGGGGAAGAGGCTCGCCATCCCCTCCGCCTCCATCCGCGCGCCGCCGATGCCGGCAAAGCGCACGCGGCCGCCGGTCTCCTCCCGGAGCGCCTGGATGAGATAGGCGCCGAGCTGGTCGCCCGACGGTTCGCCCGCGGTGAGATAGATGAGCGGCCCGTCGCCGCTCATGGCGCTGCGGCCGCCGCTTGCGGGGGCGCCATACCGACGACGAAGAGCCCGAGCGCATCGGCGCGCGCGGCCACCTTGGCGCGGTTGATGATGAGGGCACCGCCCGCCTCGACCGCGATGCCGCGCAGGCCCGCCTTGGCCGCGGCCTCGACGGTGTCGGCGCCGATCGTGGGCAGATCGATGCGGCGCTCCTGCCGCGGCTTCGGCACCTTGACCAGCACCCCGCCCGCGCCCTCGCGTTGCAGCGGGCCGACCCGCGCGATCAGGGCATCCGTGCCCTCGATCGCCTCGACGCCGATCACGATGCCCTGCTGCACCACCACGGCCTGGCCGATGTCGAGGCCGCCGATCGCCTTGGCCGCCGTGAAGCCGCGCGCGATGTCGATGCGCGCCTGGCGGTCGGGCTTGACGCTGCCATAGGCGCCCTCGGTCGCGAGCAAGTCGCGCACGACTTCGTGCACGGCCACCACGCGCGCCCCGCCCGCCTCGAATTCGCGGATCACCGCGCGCAGCAGCCCGTCGTCGCCGAGCGCCCTCACCGTGGCCTTCACGATCACCTTGAGCGCGCGCCAGTCGGGCCGGAGCTCCTTCAACGAGGGCCGGCGCACCTTGCCGGCGAAGACGACCTCCTCGGTGCCGTTGTCGCGCAGGATCTTCTCCCCCTTGGCGGCGGCGCCGATACGGCACCAGGCGTGGGGCGCATCGCCGATCTGCTCGGGGTCCGCCTGGCCTTCGAGCGCGAGCACGAAGAAGGGCCGCCCGGCCTCGCGGCACGCCTGGATCACGAGCGCGGGCAGCTCCCCGCCGCCGGCGACGATGGCGAGCTTAGGCTGCGGCGTAGCGGCCGGTCGTGGGGAGGCAGATGCTCCGGTTCGCGCGTGCACGGATGAAGCTGACAATTTCCATCACCGCTTCGTGGTCGCGATACATTTCGGCGGCATCGTCGGTGCGCTCCGTGAGCGAGCCTTCCTCGGCGAACAGCAGCCGATAGGCGGTGCGCAGGGTCTGGATCTGGTCGCGCGAGAAGCCGCGGCGCTTCAAGCCGATCAGATTCAGGCCCGCGAGGCTCGCACGATTGTTGAAGAACGGATAGGCGTTGCCGTAGGGGATCACGTCCTCGGCCACGCCGCAGACGCCGGTGATCATCGCATAGCGGCCGATGCGCACGAACTGATGTACGGCGCAATTGCCGCCGAAGACCACGAAGTCGCCGACCGAGACGTGGCCGCCGAGCACGGCGTTATTGGCCATGACCACCTGGTTTCCCACCGCGCAGTCGTGCGCCACGTGGGTGTTGACCATGAAGAAATTGCGGTCGCCGACGCGCGTGACACCCCCGCCCGGCACCGTGCCCGTATTCATGGTCACGTGCTCGCGGATGACGTTGCCCTCGCCGATCTCGAGCCGCGTCGGCTCGCCCGCGTATTTCAAGTGCTGCGGGCCCTGGCCGAGCGAGGCGAAGGGATAGATCTTGGTGTCGCGGCCGACGCTGGTGTGGCCGTCGACGGCTACGTGCGAGACGAGGTGCACGCCATCGCCCAAGACGACATTCTCGCCGACGACGCAATAGGGCCCGACGACGACGCCCTCGCCGAGCCTGGCGCCAGGCGCCACCGCGGCGCTCGGATGAACGCCCGCCTTCATCGCTGGACGATCATGGCGGTGAACACGGCGTCGGCCACGACCTTGCCGGCGACGCGGCACTCGCCGCGAAATTTCCAGGCCAGCTTGCGCGCGTGGACCTTCTCGACGTGGATCATGACCTGGTCCCCGGGCCGCACCGGGTGGCGGAACCGCGCATCCTCGATCGACATGAAATAGACCAGCTTCCCGTGCATGGCCTCGCCCAGCGTCTCCACCACCAGGGCCCCCGCCGTCTGCGCCATTGCCTCGATCAGCAGCACGCCCGGCATGATGGGATTGCCGGGGAAATGGCCCTGGAAGTGGGGCTCGTTGACGGAGACGTTCTTGAGGCCGATGGCGCGCTCGCCCGGCACCATTTCAACCATCCGGTCCACCATCAGGAACGGATAGCGGTGCGGCAGCAAGGTCATCACACGGGCGATGTCCCCGTGCTGGACCGGCGGAGCCGGCGCGTCGGCGCTCATGGGCAGTCGGCGTAGGATGGGCGGCGGCGGCGTCCCGCCGCCCTTGCGATCAATTGGTTTTCTTGGGCGGCGCCGGCGGCGTCGCGGGCGTTTCGGGACTCTTCTCCGGCGGCGTGCCCGCGTTGCCGGGCTCGGCGCGCGGCGGAAACTCGAACTTGACCTGGATCTGGGCCTTGTCCAGCCGCTCCAAGACCTTGTCGGTGATGTCGAGCGGCGCCGCGGCATGCAGGATGGCGCTCCTCTCGATCACGAGCGTATAGCCGGCCTCGACCGACATCGCCTGGATGACCTTGACCACCTCGGTGCGGAACTGAAGCTGGACGTGGCGCACCGCGCGCGACATCTGCTCCTGGCGGATCTGCGCCGTGCGCCGGATCTCGGCGAAGCGCTGGTTGAGCCGCTGCAGACGCTTGTCGTATTCCTCGCCGGTGATCTTGAGCCGATCCTTCTCGAGCTGCTGGTACTCGGCCTGGAGCTTCTTCTGCTCGGCGCCGAAGTCGGCGTCGAAGCGCTTGGCGAGCTTCTCGGCCTCTTCCTGCGCGGATTTCATCGCCTTGGCCGCTAGCGTGAGCTTGGCGCCGTCGACGACGGCGATGACGATCTTGTCCTCGGGCTTGGCCTGTTCGGCGCCGGCGCCGGCGGCCAGGGCCAGCGGCGCGGCAAGCGCCAGGATCGAGAGAAATCGCTTCATTGGTACACCCTGCGGTTAGAAACGCGCGCCGAATCGGAAGTGGAAGAGCTGGGTTCGGTCGCCCTCGAACTTGACCAGGGGGAAGCCCAGGTCGACACGCAAGGGGCCGAATGGCGAGTTCCACGACAAGCCCACGCCCGCCGCGATGCGCGGTCCCATGCGCTCGAGTATGCGCGGGCTGTCGATGTCGATATCGAACGCGCTGCCGATATCGCTGAATATGCGTCCTTGCATCCCCAGCTCTTTCGGCAATCCAAGCGGAAACGACAATTCGGCGGTGACCACATAATACTTGTTCGCGCCCAGCGAGTCGCCCGTGATTCTGTCGCGGGGACCGACGCCGCCGACGCGGAAGGCGCGGAGCGTATCGCCGCCCACGAAGAAGCGGTCGTTGAGCCGCACCCCCTCGCCAATGCCGTAGACGATGCCGACCTCGCCGAGGAGGCTTATGACCAAACCGGGCGTGATCGTGTAGTGGGCGGCGGCGCGGCCGATGCCCTTGATGTAGTTCGTCGAACCGGCCAAGCCCGCGTAGGACAGCGTGCCCGACAGGACGAAGCCCTCGGTGGGGAAAAAGCGGTTGTCGCGCGTATCGTAGGTGAGCGTCGTCAACACCTGCGAGGTCGTCGACTTGCCCTTCTCGGCCTGGATCAAGGGCGAGGCGGTGTCGGATATGTTGCGGATGCTCTTGTCGTTGAGCTCATAGGCCACGAGCTGCGACAGCTCCTCGGTGATGCGCCAGCCGAGGCGCACGCGGAAACCCGTCTCGCGCGTGGCGAACCCGCCCTCGCTGCTGAAGTCGCGGTCGCGGCGGAACAGGTCGATGCCGAAGGCGAGATTGCGCTCGAGGAAATAGGGCTCGGTGAAGCTGATATCGGCGCCGAAGCTGCGCTGCGAAAGGAAGACGCGGCCGTTCAGATCCTGGCCGCGGCCCATGAAGTTCTTTTCGCGGATGCCGATGCTGCCGAGCACGCCTTCGTCGGTGGCGTAGCCGGCGCCGATGCTGAGCTCGCCGGTGGCCTTCTCCTGCACCGTGACCGTGATGATCGCCTTGTCTTGCGCGGACCCTTCGCGCGGCTGGATATCCACCTTCTCGAAGAAATCGAGATTGGTGAGGCGGCGCTGCGTGATGCGGATGCGATCGGCGTTGAACGCGTCGCCCTCGCTGATGCGCAACTCCCTGCGGATGACCTCGTCGCGGGTGCGGAGGTTGCCCTTGATCTCGATGCGCTCGATGAAGACCTTGGGCCCCTCGCGGATGTCGTAGGTGACGGCGACCGTCTTCTTCTCGCGGTCCGGGGTCAGGACCGGATTGACGCGGACGAACGCATAGCCCATCGAGCCCGCGGTGCTGGTCAGCGAATCCACCGTCGATTCGATCTTGTCGCCGTCGAAGCGCTGCCCCTCGCGCATGCGGAGGCCGCGCTGGAACTGCTCGCCCTGCACGCCCTTCAAGTTGGAGACGACTTCGACCTTGCCGAAGCGGTAGCGGTCGCCTTCATGGATGGTGAAGGTGATGAAGAAAGCGCTCTTGTCGGGCGCGAGCTCGGCCACGGCCGAGACGACGCGCATCTCGGCGAAGCCGCGCGAGAGGTAGAACTTGCGCAGCTTCTCGCGGTCGGCGGCGAGCTTGTCCGCGTCGTAGACGTCCGAAGTCCCGAAGAAGCGCCAGAAGGCGCTTTCCTTGGTCTCGATCTCCTCGCGCAGGTCGCCGTCGGAGAAGTAGCGGTTGCCGACGAAGCGGATGCGGCGAATGGCCGTGATCTCGCCCTCGTTGATCTCGAAGACGAGGTTTACGCGGTTCTGCTCCAGCTCGATGATCTTGGGCGCGACGGTGGCGCCGAAGCGGCCGGTGGCGCGATAGAGCTCGAGGATGCGCTTTACCGCGGCCTCGACCTGGGCCTTGGAATAGACCGAGCGCGCGCGCAGCGGGATCTCGGCCGAAATCTCCGAATCCTTGAGCTTGCGGTTGCCCTCGTAGGCGATGCGGTTGATGATCGGGTTCTCTACCACACGCACGACGAGCGTTGCGCCGTCGCGGCGGATCGTTACGTCCGCGAACAGCCCGGTCGCGAACAGCGCTTTCAGCGATTGATCGATCTTGGCGGCGTCGAACGGCTCGCCCACCTTGATCTGGAGATAGGATCCCACGGTTTCGGGATCGATGCGGTTGGTGCCTTCTACCGCAATGCGCTGGATCACGTCGCCGCGCCGCGCCTGGGCCTGGGCCGTCGCGGCGGCGCAAAGCGATGCAGCCATGACGATACAAGCGGCGAACAGTCCGAAATGACGCAAGTGCCCCCCCTGCCCTCTAGGTCCCCCTACGAGCGCCGAGGCCGATTCGTGACCCCGGAATCGGCCTCAGACGAACAGGCTCCGAATCGACTCGATGACCTTGAGGTGGACCAGATCGTTCCAGGTCGCAAAGACCATGAGGGTTATTACCAGAGCCAAGCCAATACGGAAACCATATTCCTGTGCGCGTTGGCCGAGCGGTTTCCCGCGCAGCGCCTCGAATCCATAGAACATCAGATGGCCGCCGTCGAGCATAGGGATCGGCATCAAATTGATGAGGCAAAGGTGCAACGACAGCACGCCCAGGAACCAGAAGAACGTGTAGG
>Ga0184615_10001709_pt1 | contig 11790 bp, 10 predicted proteins | sample PLM4_65_coex_FD_133134 | JGI IMG/M metagenome (GOLD analysis project Ga0184615, IMG submission 133134) | Groundwater sediment microbial communities from an aquifer in East River, Colorado, USA - PLM4_65_coex | ecosystem: Environmental > Terrestrial > Soil > Riparian zone | place: USA: East... | reverse complement strand
GCTCGATGAGCCGAGTCTGGGTCTTGCGCCGCGCATGGTGCGCGAGATCTTCCACATCATTGCCGACCTCAAGCGCACCGGCGTGTCGATGCTGCTGGTGGAGCAGAACGCGCGCGCCGCGCTGCAGGTCGCGGACTACGGCTACGTGCTGGAGACCGGCGAGATCGCGCTCGAAGGCGCGGCCGCGGAGCTGGCCGGCAACCCGCGCGTGGTCGAGACCTATCTCGGGCTGAGCTCGGCCGCGCGGTAGCGGTTCGGCGACTCACTCATCGAACAGAAAGGTGGACTCATGGTAGTAACGAACGGTCTTGGAACCCATCTTTTGCTTCAACCAGTGCACCAGCCAGGCATTCTTCTCGGCCAGGCTTGCATCACCGCTCAGCACCGTCAGGGGTAAGTTGATGCGCAGCGCGCGCCTTGGAATCAGGTGGCGCGTGATGCCGGCGGGCAGGCATGCGCCCACACGCGCCAGGTCGATGATCTCTGCCGGCGCAAAGCGGGGAAACACAACCAGTGCGGCAACATCGTCGTAAAACGGCAGCAGTGACGGCAGGTGGTCGGTGTTGGCGCGAAAGATCCGGCCCCGCACTTTGTAGAGATCCACGATCTCGTTGAGGCGCTGGGTGCGCTGATGCAGGTCACCCGAGGCTTGCAGGGACCAGACATCACCGTTCGGGTACTCCACGAAGGCCAGAATCTCGCGGCGGGCAAGCTGTGCGCGTGCATGTGCCGCGTCTGCCAGTTCGATCTTGACGCCTTGCACCGCTTGGAGCATGCCTTTGAAGTGTTCGATCCCGACACCCTTGACCAAGTGATGCCATGTATCCAGGATCAGCTCGGCGTCCTCATAGTCCACCACCTGCACGGCGATGTGCGCGATTCCCAGCGCGCGCATGGCGGTCACGCGGTTGGCGCCATCCAGCACCACGCAGCGCTGCTCGCCGCGGATAGGGGCGACGATCGGCGGGTTCTTCAGCACCCCGTCGGTTTGCAAACGCCGCATCAGCGGCTCGCTGCGCTGCGCGTCATGCTGCTCATGCAGCAACAGCTCGGCCGCCGGCACCACACGCAGGTCGGGCATTTCGGGTTGGCGCTGATGAGTGGCCATACGAACTCCCTGGGGCGTTGTAAGGCCCCGGTATCGGGGCCTGTTCATAGCGAATCCTGATCTGGACCGGCCTTGGCAGCGCGGTAGCTGCCCTCGATCCGTGTCCACTCGTCGAACCCGACCACCGAGAGGTATTCCTGCAGCGTGGCGCCGGTTCCCAGCAGCGCGAATTTCCCCGAACGCATGTCCTCGAGCGCCTCCTGCATGGCACGCGTGACGCGCAGAATCAGGTCGATGCCGTAAGGCAGGATCTTGAAGCCCAGCCGGAAATACTCCTCCGGACGCAGGATCGGCGAGACGCCCCCGGCGAGCGGGTTGGCTACCTGCAGGTCGAACGCCTTGCCGACGCGCTCCAGCTCCTCCACCGTGCGCAGCGCTTCGATGAAGATGCAGTCCGCGCCCGCCTCCAGATACCGCTCGGCGCGCCGCATGGCATCGTCCAGGCCGGTGACCGCACGCGCGTCGGTGCGCGCGATAAGGAAGGTGTCCGGCACCATGCGCTCCTGCGCCGCGGCGCGGATCTTCGCCGCGTGCTCCTCGACCGGCACCACCGCCTTGCCCTCGAGGTGCCCGCAGCGCTTGGGCCAGCGCTGGTCTTCCAGGAACAGCGCACCGACGCCCATCTTCTCGTAGGTGTGGAGGGTATGGACCACGTTCTTCACGTCGCCGTAGCCGTCGTCGGCGTCCACCAGCACCGGCAGGTCGGAGGCGGCGAGGATGTCCCTCACCGCTTGCGAAATGTCGCCAAGGCTCTTCAGACCGATGTCGGGCACGCCGAAGCGCGCGCCCACCGCGCCGAAGCCGCCGATGAAGAAGCCGCCGAACCCGGCGCGCTGGATCAGCCGCGCGGCGAGCGCGTCGTGCGCGCCGGGCAGGATCAGCGGGCCCTCGGCGGCGAGCAGGCTGCGAAAGGACTTTCGCGTCATGATTTGCTCCTCAGGATGGCTTCGAAGCGGCAGCTCGCAGCGCCGCGCGCGCAACACTCGATCTCGCGCGCCTCGCAGGCGCCGCCGAGCGCGAGGCTTGCCACCGCCTGCAGCATGCCGGTGATCGGCGCGCACACCGCGGTATCTGCCGCCCCGTAGCCGGCGGCGAACGGGCTGTCGGTCACCTCGAGCGCGAGGCGCGCAGCACTGCGCACGCCGAAGCGCCAGCGTCCCCAGCCGAGCTCGCCTGCGGTCTTCTCGATCGTAACGAGCAGCGCCGCGGTGTCGCCCGAGCCGCTTTCGAGATGGCGCCGTGCGGAATCGCCGCCATGCTCGGCCGCGGAGCGCACCAGCGCCGCGAGCGCCTGCGCGCGCGCCGGCGCCGGCAGGTGGCGGAACATTCCCATCAGCGTGTCGGCGCGAAGGCGCAAGTAGCGGATTTCGCCGTCGCGTTCGCTCATCCTGCCTCTGCCCACTGCCGAAGCGACTTCTTGTCGGTTTTCGCCACCGAAGTCTTGGGCAGCGCCTCGACGATGCGAATGCGCGCCGGCACCTTGTAGCGCGCCAGGTTGGCGCGGCAATGCGCAAGCAACTCCTCGCCGTCGGCGCGCGCGCCGGGCCGCAGGGCGACGAAGGCCACCGGCAGCTCGCCGCGGTACTCGTCGCGCACGCCGACCACCGCCGCGTCGAGCACCGCAGCATGCATCACCAGCACCTCCTCCAGCTCGCGCGGATAGACGTTGTAGCCGCCGACGATCAGCATGTCCTTCTTGCGGTCGCGGATGTAGAGGTAGCCCTCGGCGTCGAACTCGCCGATGTCGCCGGTGTAGAGCCAGCCATCGCGCAGCGTCTGCGCGGTCTCCTCAGGCAGGTTGCGGTAGCCCTGCATGATCTGCGGGCCGCGTGCGCGGATCTCGCCGCGCTCGCCCGCCGGCAGGATGCGCGTACCGTTCTCGACCTCCACGATCTGGATCTCGGTTTGCGGCAGCGGGATGCCGACCGAGCCGGGCTTCACCGCGCCTCGAACCGGGTTGAACGACAGCACCGGCCCGGCCTCGGTCTGGCCATAGCCTTCATAGACCGGGGCGCCGACCGCATCGCGCCAGCGCCGCAGCGTCTGCTCCGGCAGCGCAGCGGCGCCCGAGTAGCAGGTGTGCACCGTGCTCCAGTCGGTGGCCGCGAAGCGCGGATGCGCCATCAGCCCGGTGAACACGGTCGGGCTGCCGGGAAACACCGAGATCCGCTCGCGCTCGACCGCCGCCAGCACGTCCTCCGGAACGTAGCGCGGGAGCAGCACCAGAGCTCCGCCACAGTAGGCCGCGAGGAACAATCCCATCGCCATGCCATACGAATGCGACACCGGCATCATGCACAGGATCCGTTCGCCGGCGCGCGTAGGCAGCAGTCCCTCGCGCTGCGCCACGTTGGTGGCGATGGCACGGTGCGTGAGATTGACCCCCTTTGGCCTTCCTGTGGTGCCGCCGGTGTATTGCAGCAGGGCGAGATCCTCCCGATCGGGGAAATTCCCGGGTTGCAGCGCCCCCTCGCGCCAGGCATCGAGCAGGCGATGGCCAGGTCCGGTGACGATGACGTGCGGCACGCCCGCCGCCGCCGCGAGCGGCGCAACGCTCGCCTCCAGCGCCGCCTCCACCACCAGCGCGCACGGCGCCGCATCGCGCAGCATCAGATCGAGCTCGCGCGGCGAGTACAGCGGATTGAGCGGCACGTGCTGCGCGCCCGCCGCCAGCGCGCCGAACGCCGCGACGCAGGCCTCGATCGAGTTGCCGAGCACGGTGGCGACCCGCTCGCCGCGGGCGCCGAGCGCTTCGAGCTCGCGCGCAAATCCCGCTGCGCAGGAAACGTAGTCGGCGTAGGAAAAGCGGCGCTCGCCCGACACCAGCGCCTCGGCTTGCGGCGCGCGGCGCGCCGCCTCCGCGAGCATGTGCACGACCGTCGCCGGCGCGTCCATCGGCGGCTCAGCGCCCCTCGGGCTTCGCCCCGGTCAGCGCGATCATGCGCCGGTAGTGCGCGATGTCGTTGCGCACCCAGGCTTCGAGTTCTTCAGGCGTGCTGGGCGCCGCGTCCACGCCCGCCCCTGCGAGCCGCCCCTGCACTTCCGCGGTCTTCAGGCCGGCGACGATCGAGCCGTTGAGTCGCGCGATCGCCGCGCGCGGCGTGCCTGCGGGCGCGAGGATGCCGTACCAGTTGAGCATCACGAACTCCGGATACCCCGATTCGACGAACGTGGGCACCTCGGGCGCGACGCTGGCGCGCGTCGGCCCGGTGACGGCGAGCGCCACCAGCTTTCCGCCCTTCGCCTGGCGGATGCCGTTCGCGGCGACCACGAAGGAGAGGCTCACCTGCCCGCCCATCACTGCGGCGAGCGCCGGGCCGCCGCCCTTGTAGGGGACGTCGATCATGTCCAGCTTCGCCATGCGCTTGAACCACTCGAAGCCGAGGTAATGCGGGCTGGACGAGCCGAGCGAGGCGAAGCTCAGCTTTCCGGGATCCGCGCGCGCGGCGGCGACCGTCTCGCCTAGCGTCCTCACGCCCGCCCCCGGATGCGTCACCAGCATGAGCGGCGAAGTCGAGACGCGCGCCACGAAGGCGAAATCCTTCAGCGAATCGTACGGCAGCGCGATGCCGAAGGCCGCATTGATCGAGTGGAAGTCCGTGGTGAGGAGCAGCGTATGGCCGTCTGGCTCGGCGCGCGCCAGCGCCTCGGTGGCGATCACCGAATTGCCGCCGGGGCGGTTGTCCACCACCACCGGCTGGCCGAGCTCGCGCGTCAGGTGCTCGCCCAGGGCGCGTGCGGCGACGTCGGTGCCCCCGCCGGGAGGGAACGGCACCAGGATCCGCAACGGCCGCGACGGAAAGCCCTGCGCGGAAGCGACGCCGCACAGCACGGCAAGCAGCATCGCTGCAACAGATCGAAGCATGTTCACCCCTTTGCTGCGCGCGGCAGGCTCGCGTGCAGGAGCATCGGGCCGTGCACGATCAGGTACAGCACGAACGCCGCCGCCCACATTAGCGCCGAACCGGCGAGCGCCCATTCGCCCAAATCGTGCACCGAGTAGGCGAGCCGCAGCAGCGACGCCGCGAGCACCATGACGAAAGCGGCCTGCATCGCGGGCGAAGCGTGCAGCGGCCGGCCGGTGTGGCGCAACGCGACGCGCGTCATGAGGCCGATCTTGAGCATGCCATAGGCGCCGATGGTGAAAGCGTGGATCCAGGCCTCGCGCGGCACCGCGGAGACGAGCTCTGCGAGCGCGCGCAGGAGCAGCGCCACGATCAGCCAGGCGTAGCCCAAATGGATGCACCACAGGAGCGGCTCGCCTGCCGTGCGCCAACCGCGCCAGCGCGCAAATCTCCATGCGTGCACCGTGGCCGCCGCGAGCGCCGCTGCAATCATCCAGGCAGCGGGCGCGCCGAGCAGGTCGGCGCAGGCGAAGGCGACCATCGCCAGCGCCGTGGCGTACTCCAGCGGCATGAGGATGGCTGCCGAGCGCTCGCCGCGCGCGTGCAGCCAACGGCGCGTGAACGCCGGGATGAAAAGGCCGCCGTAGAGTGTGAACAGGAACGCCAGCGCGTGCACCCCGAGCATCAGCGCCCAGCGCGCGCCGGCCTCGGAGCCGTTCGCGAGTTCCAAATGGAATGCGAGGTTCGCGCCAGCGAGCGCAGCCAGCGGCGGCAGCGTCCACCAGAAGAGCCTGCGGCGCGCCGAACCGATGGTCGAGAAGAGCAGGACCGCCAGCGCCGGCAACAACGCGCAATCCACCACGAGTGCGACCGGCTGGCCGAGCCACTGCGCGCCGTGCAGAGCAACGCGTCCGGCGAACCACAGCACCGCGAGCGCCGCCAGTCGCGGGCCGCGCAGCTCGGCCGCGCCGGACCAGCTCGGCAGCGCCGTGAGCAGCACACCGCACACCAGCGCCGCGGCGAAGCCGAACAGCAATTCGTGCGCATGCAGCAGCGGCAACGCGAGACCCGCGCCCGGCGCCCCCCACCATCCGGCGCGCGCACCGTACCAGAGCGCGAGCAACAGCGGACCATAGGAGGCCGCCGCAAGGAAGAACGGCCGGAAGCCGCTCGACCATAACGCGCGGCCGCTCAATGCGGGATCGCCCCGGCCGCCGCCAGCGCGCGGCATTCGTCATCGGAGAAACCCGCATCGCGCAGCACCGGTCGCGTGTGTTCGCCGTACTTCGGCGGAAACGGGAATTCGCGCGCAGCGCCGGGCAGATCCACCGCCATCGGCTGCATGCGGACACGTTTTCCGTCCGGCATCACGGTGGCGGTCAGGCGCTCGCGCAGCGCCTGCAGCTCGCGCACCGCGGCCACGCCGTTGATGCGCGCATGCGGGATTGTCGCCGCGCGCAGGTCCGCCATCACCTCCTCCCCGCTCGCCGTCCCCGTCAGCGCGGCGATGTCGCGCTGCAGGTTCCTGCGGTCGCGGATGCGGCCCTCGTTGGTCAGGCGCTCTTCGGTGGCGAGGGAGGAGAAGCGCGCCAGTGCGGTGAGGCGCCGCCACATCACATCGCTGCCGATCGCCATGTAGAAGAAGCCGTCTCGCGCCGGATAGACGTTGGTCGGCACGAACTTGCGATGCTCGTTGCCGGCGCGCGTGACCTCCCAGGGCTGGCAGTCGAAATCCAGGAGCGGCAGCGTCGTGATCAGCCAGGAGGCAGCGGCCTGCAACATCGAGACGTGTATTTCCCGCCCGCGCCCGGTCTCGGCGCGCTCGGCGAGCGCCAGCATCACGTTGGCGTAGACCTCGTCGCCCGCCTTGAGGTCGATCACCGGCACACCGCACAGGACCGGGGTGCCGTTCGGATCGCCGGTCAATTCGACGTAACCGGCCATCGCCTGGATCACCGGGTCGTAGCCGGGTACCTCCGGATACTCCGGCCCCAGCGCCGAGATTCCCGCCCAGATCAGGTCAGGCTTCGCCGTGGAGAGCGTCGCGTAGTCGATGCCGAGCGGGCGGTAGCGCTCGGGCACGGTGTTGCAGCAGAACACGTCCGCCTTCAGCCCGACCACCAGGCGCTTCAGGGCCGCGCGGCCTTCGGCGCTCTTCAGGTTCAGCGCGATGGCTTCCTTGCCGACGTTGGGCGCGATGTAATAGCTGCGCCGGTCCTCATCGGCAACCCGGCTGCCGATGTAGCGGTTCGGGTCGCCGGGCAGGCCGCGGCCGGAGCCGAGGGCCTCGATCCGGATCACGCGCCAGCCGAGTTGCACGAAGCGCAGCGTGGCGTACGGCATCGAGAGCGCCTGCTCGAGGCTGAGCACCGTGCGCTTTCTCACGCAGCGGCGCTCCATACGGGCGGCTCGGACGCTCCATTGAGCGCGCGATACACGTTCTCCGGCGTGAACGGCAGCGCGGTGATGCGCACTCCTGTCGCGTTGTGAATCGCGTTCGCCACCGCCGCCGCAATGCAGATCGCCGGCGCTTCGCCCACGCCTTTCGCGCCCTGCGGCCCCTCGCCGTCCATGGTCTCGATGAAGCTGATGTCCATCTCCGGGATCTCTGGCGCCGTGACCAGCTTGTAGTCGCGGAAATTCGGGTTGCGCATCACGCCGTTTTCCACCATCAGGTTCTCGGTGATGGCGTAGCCCTGCCCCATGACGATGCCGCCTTCGATCTGGCCCTCGATGCCCAGCCGATTGAGTACGCGCCCGACGTCGTGCGCGCCGGTCACCTTGAGCAGGCGCACGATGCCGGTCTGCGTGTCCACCTCGACTTCGCACACCTGGGTCGCCCAGGCATAGGCCGCCGATACATCGCCCTTGAACTGCTTGTCCTGGTGGCGGCTCGGCGGCTCGTAGTAGAAGGTGGTCATCACGAGGTCGGCCTTGTCGGAGAAATGCAGCGAGCGGAGGAATTTCGCGAGCTCGAACAGCTTCTCGCCGCTGTTGGACGTGATGAATCCTCCGGCAAGGCCCAACTCATCCGTTTTCCTTCCGGTTTTTGCCGAAGCGGCATCAAGAATCTTCTTCTTCGCTTTCCGCGCCGCGCCGATCGCCGAGTTGCCGGCGATGAACGTGGTGCGCGAAGCGTGCACGCCCACGTCCCAGGGCGTGATGTCGGTGTCGTTGTTGACCACCGTGACCGCCGACATCGGCAGCCCCAGCTCTTCGCAGACAAGTTGCGACAGAACCGTTTCCGAGCCCTGCCCGATCTCGGAGGCGCCCGTGATCAGCGTGACGTGCGCGAAATCGTCGATCTTGAGGATGGTGCCGCAGCCGTCGGAGGGGTAGATCTTGGCGCCGCCGCCGACGTGCAGCATCGAAGCCATGCCGATGCCGCGCTTCACCGGGCCCGCATCGTTCCAGCGCGCGCGATTGTCCGCCTGCTTGCGCAGGAAATCGCTGCGCCCGGCTGCGGTCGTCAGGCACTGCTTGAAGCCGCAGGTCTTGAAGTGCATGCCCTGCGGGGTGATCTCGCCCGGGTCCTGCGCGTTTTTCAGCCGGAAGGCGAGCCCGTCCATGCCGACCGCCGCGGCGAGTTTGTCCATGTGGGCTTCCACCGCGAAGGTCGCCTGCAGGTTGCCATAGCCGCGGAACGACCCGGCGTAGGGGTTGTTGGTGTAGACGGCCTTGGTGTGGTACTTGCAATGCGGCACGCGGTACAGTGACGAGATCGTCTGCATCATCACGAACGGCGTGGTCGCGCCCCAGGAGGTGTAGGCGCCGTTGTCGTGCACCGTTTCGACCGCGCGGAAGGTCAGCGTGCCGTCCTTGCGGCAGCCCGAGCGCAGCTTGAGCAGCACCGGCTGGCGCGTGGGCGAGGCGACGAATTCCTCCTCGCGCGTGAACACCAGCTTCACCGGGCGCTTGGTGATCTTGGCGAGGAAGATGGCGATCGGCTCGAAGGGGTAGATGTCGAGCTTGGAGCCGAAGCCGCCGCCGATCGGGGGCTGGATGATGCGGATGCGCCCGGGGTCGATGCCCAGCAGGTCGGCGAACTCGCGCTTGTGCAGGAACGGCACCTGCGTGTTCGAATACAGCAGCAGGTTGCCGCCCGGATCGAACTCCGCGATCACGCCGGAGACCCCCATGCAGCAGTGCGTCACGTAATGCAGCCGGAACACGTCTTCGATCACGACGTCGGACTCGGCTTCGCCCTGCACCACGTCGCCCTGCGCGTAGTCGAAGGTCATGGCGATGTTGTCGGGCTTGCCGGCGAACGCCACCGGCGTCCCGGCCGTCTTGAGGTGCTCGCCCGAGTCCGCGCCGCGCGGCTCGGGGTGAATGAGCGGCGCGCCGGGCGCGAGCGCCGCCAGCGTGGTGGCGACCACCGGCAGCGGTTCGTACTCGACCCTGATCAGCTTGAGCGCCGCCTCGGCGATCGCCTCGCTGTCGGCGGCCACCGCCGCGATCTCGTCGCGCAGGCTGCGCACGCGGTCGGTCTTGAGCGGCAGGTGGTCCTTGCCCACCCCGATTGGCCGCTGCCACGGCACGTCCGCGGCCGTGATGACGGCGTGCACGCCGGCCAGCGCCTTCGCTGCGCGCGTGTCTATGGAGAGGATGCGCGCGTGTACCTGGGTGGAGCGCAGGATCTTCGCGTGCAGCGCGCCCGGCATTTCGAGGTCCTGGATGTAGCGCGTCTTGCCGCTCGCCTTGTCCGGCGCATCCATCTTCGGGATGCGCTTGCCGATAAGGGTTTCATTCATGGTGACCTCAATTTTTCGTGGGCGGCCGCTGAGATCGCGTCGATGATCTTGCGGTACCCCGTGCAGCGGCACAGGTTGCCCTCGATGCCGCGGCGGATCGCCGTTTCATCGGCGCCGGGGTGGCGCTCGATGAGGTGGCTCGCCTGCACCATCAGGCCGGGGGTGCAGAAGCCGCACTGCACGGCGCCGCTCGCAACGAAGGCGCTGCGCAGGCGTTCGCCCGCCTCGCTCTGCACCACGCCCTCGATCGTCACCAGCTCGCGCCCGTCGCAATCGGCCGCGAACACCAGGCAGGAATTCACGCTCATCCCGTCGACGAGGATCGTGCAGGCACCGCACTCGCCCTCGCCGCAGCCGTACTTGGTGCCCGTGAGCCCGAGCCGCTCGCGCAGCATCGCGAGCGCGCTCATGCCCGCCGGTACGCTCAGTTCCCTCTTCACCCCGTTCAGGGTGAAGGCGATGTCACAGTTGGCAGACATGGGCCAGCACCCTTTTCAGCATGTTGTGGATCAGTTCGCGCCGGTACCAGTCCGAGGCGCGCAAGTCCGAGATGGGATGGATCTCCGCGAGCGCGGCCTGCACCGCCGCCTCGAGCGTTGCGGCGTCGGGCGGATGACCCTCGAGCGCGGCTTCCGCGCGCGGCGCGCGGATCGGGGTCGGCGCCACCGCGCCGAACGCCACCCGTACGTCGCGCAGCAGCGCGCCGTCCCTGCGCGCGCCGGCAGCGATCGAGATCGCGGCGATGTCCAAGCCGGGGCGCGTGCCGTGCTTGTAGAACTCGCCGGCGAACCCCGCGGGCGGCAGCGGCACTTCCACCGCGGCAAGCAGCTCGGCCGGTCCGCGGCAGGTGCGCCCCGGGCCGAGCAGAAATTCAGCGAGCGGCACGCGACGGGTGTGCAGCGTCCCGTTCGGCTTGGAGGCGAGCACGACGCGCGCGTTCAACGCGAGGAGCGGCACCAGCGTGTCGCCCGCCGGCGAGGCGTTGCACAGATTGCCGCCGACCGTCGCGGCATTGCGGATCTGGTCGCTCGCGAAGTGGTCGCAAGCCTGCCAGAGCATGCCGAGCCGCTCGCGCACCAGGGCGCTTTCCAGCAACTCGGTGATCGTGACCAAGGCGCCGATGCGCACCGCGCCGCCCTCTTCGGCAATGCCCCTCAGCTCGGGCACGCGTCGCACGTTCATCAGCACCGGCTGGAAATGCATGCGCCCGGCCTGCGCCTGCGGCATCAGATCGGTGCCGCCGGCCAGCACCGTGACGTTGCCCGCGCGCAGGATATCGGCGGCCTCCTCCAGCGAGGTCGGCGCCCGGTAGTACTCGATGAGGTCCATCTAGAACCTCACCGGTTCGCGGAAGCGGCCGAACACGCCGACCAGCACGCCGGTGATCTCGCCGACGCTGGCATAGGCCTTGATCGCTTCCATGATCGCGGGCATCAGGTTGGCTCCCGAACGCGCGTCCGCCTGCACGCGCGCCAGCGCCGCCTGCACGCGCACCGCGTCGCGCTCGGCGCGCACCCGCTCGAGCGCCCGGACCTGCGCGCGCGCATCCTCTTCCTGGTAGGGATGGAAATCCATCTCGGGGGTCTTGTCCTCGGTGCGATAGCAGTTCACGCCCACCTTGCGGAAGCTCCCGGCGTCGATGTCGCGCTGATGCCGGTAGGCCTGGGCCGATACCCTGGCCTGGACCGCGCCTTCGGCGATGAGCTTGACGATGCCGCCCTGCGCGTCGACCTCGGCCATGATGGCCTCCATCCGGGCACGCATCTGGCTGGTGAGCGTCTCGACATAGTAGGAGCCACCCAGCGGATCCACGGTGTCGGTGAGGCCCATCTCCTCGATCAGCAGCTGCATGGTGCGCAGCGAAATGCGCTGCGCGTACTCCGAGGGGATGGTATAGGCCTCATCGTAGCAGCACAGCGCCATGGTCTGCGTGCCGGAGAGCGCGCAGATGAGCGCGTAATACGCGCCGCGCACGATGTTCAACTCCGGCTGCTCGAAAGTCAGCCCGCCGCCGCCGCCGCCCGCGATCATGCGCAGCCACATCGAGCCGGGTTTGGTCGCGTGGTATTGCTCCTTCATGATC
>Ga0184615_10001707_pt1 | contig 11791 bp, 12 predicted proteins | sample PLM4_65_coex_FD_133134 | JGI IMG/M metagenome (GOLD analysis project Ga0184615, IMG submission 133134) | Groundwater sediment microbial communities from an aquifer in East River, Colorado, USA - PLM4_65_coex | ecosystem: Environmental > Terrestrial > Soil > Riparian zone | place: USA: East... | reverse complement strand
TCACCGACGACTTTCGCCCTCAGCTCGCTCTGCCGCAGCGCAGAGATTCGGACTCTGCCCTCGCTGTAGGCCGACAGCACACCCGCACGATCCTGCGACCGGCCCGCAGGATCATACCCTTGGTACTCCGGGGCGAGGAGCAGCTCGATTGCGTGCACATCCCCCCGACGCTCGGCATCCGCGAGGCGGGCCGCCGCATCGAGGAGAGACGCCTCCGAGGTGAGGCTCATGGCGACGCCCGCCAACGAGCCTACCTTCCCCTCGGCCGAGTGATGAGGACCGGCAGCTCGCCCCCGCGCACCAGCTTGTCGGCCACGCTGCCGAGCACGAGGCGCCGCATGCCGCCGCGACCGTGGGTCGCGAGCGCCACCATCCCGGTGCCGGGGGCGCGCGCCGCATCCTGGATCGTATCGAACGCGCTGCCACCGAGCACCGCGGCGCCCGAAGCGGGCACCCCCTGTGCGTTCAGATCCTCCGCGACTCCGTCCATATAGTCCTGAGCCTCGCGCCGGCGCAGCCGGGTCAGCTCCTCGTCGAGCTCCGTCGGAAACGACGTCGGCGGGTCGGTCATCATCGCGACCGGGTATACCGCCTGCACCAGGCTGAGCCTCGCGCCCAACAGCTTGGCGAGCGCCGCGGCGGGCGGCAGGACCGCTTCGGCCCGGCGCGAGCCATCGAGCGCCACGAGGATCTCGGCCACGCCGGGAGCCTCCGCCATGGTGGCTGCGCCCTCGCTCGGCCGGATGAGGAGCATCGGGATCTCCAGGCTCCGCACCAGCCGGTCGGCCACGCTGCCGAGCCAGGCGCGCCGGATCCCGCCGAGACCGTGGGTGGTCATCACGACCAGATCGGCGCCGACGTCCCGGACGTACTCGCCGAGGGCGGGGGCGGGGGCGCCCTGGAGCATCGCCTTGGCAACCTGCACCTGGTGCTCCCGCCGGATGCGCTCCGCGATCCTCCCCAGGTATTCGCCCTGCGACTTCCGGAGCGCCAGCTCGATCTGCACGTAGAGCCGGCTGGAGACCTCGTCGAGCGGCGGCGGCGGGGGCACCTGATGCACCAGCGCGAGGCGGAGCCGGGCCCGGGCCGCGCGGGCGATCGCGACCGCCCACGGCAGCGCCTGCTCCGCGAAGGGGGAGCCGTCGAGCGGGACGAGCACGGAGCGGATGCGCATGGGCGCGGGAGCCGCCGTTCGCTTCTTCACGTTTGCCTCCTGCCGAGCGCGGCGCGAACGGGGCAGAACCCGGTGATCGCGGAGCCGAACGGCCACAGTCCGATCAATGTCAGGTAGCGCCAGGGCTCCGGAAGCGCCCCGTAGAGACCCAGGATCATGATACCAACGATCAGGCGGAACACTCGCTCGGCCTTGCCGATATTGACGCTCATGGTGCCGGCTCCCGGTGGTGATGCTCTGAGTGCAACAGGATCCCACCGGAGACTAGCGGCCCGCGAGTGAAGAAAGGATGAAGCGGCCGGGAAGCGGCTCAGGGGGTTCCGGCGCCAGTCCGCGGCATACACATTTGCGGAATGCAGCCTCCTGTAACGACCCAGACCGCGACAACTCAGCAGCGCCTCGAGCGCCTCGTCGTCACCACCTCCGCCCTGATCGGCGAGGTATCGCTCGAAGGTGTCCTCCAGCACGTGGTCGAGGCCGCCGCCGAGCTCATCGGCGCGCGCTATGCGGCCATCGCCGTGCTCGCGCCCGACGGGCGCCTGGTCGAAAGCTTCACGACCCACGGCATCGACGCCGAGCGCCGGGCGCTCATCGGCGCCCCGCCGCGGGGGCACGGGATCCTCGGTCTCGTGATCCGGGAGAGCCGCCCGATCCGGCTTCCCGACCTCACCCGGCATCCGGATTCCTACGGCTTCCCGCCGCATCATCCGCCGATGCACTCGTTCCTCGGCGTGCCGATCGTCGGCCGGAGAGGCGTCTTCGGCAACCTGTATCTTACGGAAAAACTGGGCGGGCTGTTCACCGAGGAGGACGAGTACGTCGCGGTGCTGCTGGCGAGCAGCATCGCGGCGGTGGTGGAGAACGCCCGGCTCCACGAGGAGAGCGCCCGGCTGCTGGAGGAGGTCCAGCAGCTCCAGCGGAGCCGCGAGCGGTTCTTCGCCATGGTGAACCACGAGCTCCGCAACTCGCTGGCGGCGGTCTACGGATGGGCGGAGATGCTGGTGCGGAAGAAGGACCCGGCGACGGTGCCGCGCGCGGCCTTCGAGGTGCTCGACTCGGCGCAGCAGGCGGTGAGTCTCATCAACGACCTGCTCGACCTGAGCCGGCTGGACGAGGACCGGCTCAAGCCGGTGATCCGGGCCATCGAGCCGGGAAGCGTGGCCAAGCGGGCGGCCGGGCGGGTGACCCCGGCGGCCGGCGCCCGCCACGTGGCGCTCGAGGTGGACGTGGCGCCAGGCCTGCCGACCTGCGAGACGGACGCGAGCCGGGTCGAGCAGATCCTGGTGAACCTGCTCGGCAACGCGATCGAGCACACGCCGGAGCACACCACCGTCCGGCTCGTCGTGACGGCCCGGGACCCGTTCGTCATCTACATCGTGCGGGACGAGGGCCCCGGGATTGCCGAGTCGGAGGTGGAGCGGATCTTCGACATTTACGCCACGGAGAAGGAAGGCGACATGCGCGGAGTCGGTCTCGGGCTCCCCCTGTCCCGGCGTCTGGCCCGGCTGCTCGGCGGGGACCTGCGCGCCTTCTCCCATCCCGGGAAAGGCGGCGAGTTCGTCCTGGAGCTACCCGCGTCCGAGGAAAAATGAAGGATTCTTCATACGGGCTTCCCGGAGCATTCAACCTCTACCGATCAGATTGACCAGCATGAAAATCCTCGTCGTGGAAGACGACCGGAAGGTCGCCGGGTTCATCGAGCAGGGATTGCGGGAGGAAGGCTACGTGGTGGACGTCGCTCCGGATGGCGACGAGGCCGTCATGCTCGCCCACGTCTACGAGTACGACGTGATCCTCCTCGACATCGTGCTCCCCAAGAAGAACGGCTTCCAGGTCGCGACGGAGCTCCGCCGCGAGGGCCGGAACACCCCGATCATGATGCTGACCTCGCGCGATGCGGTGGAGGACGTGGTCCGCGGGCTCGACGCGGGCGCGGACGACTACCTGGCGAAGCCGTTCCAGTTCGACGAGCTCCTTGCCCGGGTGCGGGCACTGCACCGCCGCGGCGGCGCCGAGCGGCTGGAGATCCTGCGCTACGGGCCGATCACCCTGGACCGCCTGCGGCACCATGCGCTGATCAACGACGACAAGCTCGACCTCACCCCCAAGGAGTTCCAGCTACTCGAGTACTTCCTCCTCCACCCGGAGGAGGTGGTGCGCCGGACCACGCTCCTGGAGAAGGTATGGGACATGCACTTCGATCCGGAGAGCAACGTGGTGGACGTCCACGTGGGCAACCTGCGGCGCAAGCTGAGCCAGGCGGCCGGGGAGCAGCTGCTGACGACGGTGCGGGGCGTGGGCTTCAGCCTCCGCCACGGAGGCCAGCCGGAGGTCGAAGCCGAATCCCGCTGATGACTCGAGGCGCCGCCCTCCTTCCCGCCGGCGCCCTTCTCTTCATCGTTGCAGGTCTCGCCATCCGGCTCGCCGGCGAGGCCGGTCCGGCTGCGCTCGTCTGGGGCGTCGGCCTGGCAATCACCGGCGCGCCGGTGGTCTGGAATACCCTGCGCGGCCTGGCGACCGGCCGGTTCGCCGCCGACCTGGTGGCGATGCTCGCCATCGTCGGCGCCCTGCTGCTCGGCGAGCCGCTCGCGGGGCTCATCGTCGTGCTGATGCAGACCGGCGGCGAGGCGCTGGAGCGCTACGCGGAAGGGCGTGCCTCCGAGGCGGTGCGCGAGCTCGAGGCGGCGGCGCCGCGGATCGCGCACCGGATCGGCGACCGGGGACCGGAAGACGTGCCGGTGGATGCCGTCGAGGTAGGCGACGAGCTCCTGGTCCGGCCCGGGGAGCTCATCCCCTGCGACGCGGATGTGGTGGACGGGACCTCCAGCGTGGACACCTCGCGGCTCACCGGCGAGCCCATCCCGGTCTCGGCCCGTCCCGGCGTCAAGTTCCTCAGCGGCAGTCTGAACCTGGACAGCCCCCTCAGGATCCGGGCGACCTCGCCGGCCGGCGAGAGCCAGTACGCCAGGATCGTCGAACTGGTGCGGACCGCCCAGGCGAGTAAGTCGCCGCTCCAGCGCCTGGCGGACCGCTATGCGATCTGGTTCACCCCGTTCACGCTCGCGGTCTGCGGCGCGGCCTACGCGCTCTCCGGAGATCCGGTGCGTGCGCTCGCCGTGCTGGTCGTCGCGACGCCCTGCCCGCTGATCCTCGCCACCCCCGTCGCCATCATCGGCGGCATCAACCGCGCCGCACGATACGGCATCATCTTCCGCCACGGCACCGCCCTGGAGCAGTTGGGCCAGGTGACGGTCGGACTGTTCGACAAGACCGGGACGCTGACCGTCGGTCGCCCGCGAGTGGCGCGGGTGCTCTCGGCGCCCCGGTTCACCGCGAACGAGCTGCTCGGCCTGGCGGCGAGCGTCGAGCAGGGCTCCGGTCATCTCCTGGGCCGCACGGTGGTGGAGGAGGCGGCGGCCCGGGGCATCGCGCCGGCGGGGGCGCGGGAGATCGTCGAGGCGCCGGGACAGGGGGTGTCGGGCACGGTGGGGGGCCGGGAGGTGGCGGTGGGCGGCCGGACGTTTCTCGCCTCGCGGTACCCCGGGATCGAGACCGAGATGCGCGGGCTACGCGGAGCGGACGACCGTGCCGAGCTGCGCGCCTTCGTCGCGGTGGACGGCCACGCGGCCGGAATCATCGAATACGCCGATCGGGTCCGGCCCGAGCTGGAGGGGCTCATGCCGCGTCTCCGGAAGCTCGGGCTTCGCCGCGTCGTTCTGCTCTCGGGCGACGACCAGGCGAACACCAACGCGGTCGCGCGCGCGATGGGGATCGAGGAGGCCCACGGCGAGCTGCTGCCGGAGGACAAGGTGGCGTACGTCCGGCGGCTGGTGAAGGCGGGCGAGAAGGTCCTCATGGTGGGCGACGGGACCAACGACGCGCCGGCACTGAGCAGCGCGACGGTGGGGATCGCCCTGGCTTCGGGCGGGGGCGGGGTCACCGCCGAGGCGGCCGATGCCGTGCTCCTGGCCGACGACCCGTCCCGGGTGGAGACCGCCATCGCCATCAGCCGGCGGACGCTGCGGCTGGCCCGGCAGAGTATCTGGGCCGGTCTGGGACTCAGCGCACTGGGGATGGGGGCCGCTAGCCTCGGCTGGCTCCCCCCTATCGCCGGGGCGCTGGTGCAGGAGGCGATCGATGTCGCGGTCATTCTCAACGCGCTCCGCGCCAGCTTTCCGTCCGTGCAGCACGTCTGACGACATCGCCTCAGCATTCCCTCACGCCCTCTTCAAGAACCCTTCATGGTTCCCGGAGCATGATGCGCGAGGATCGCCTGACCCATTCGCCAGGGAGAGCCGAATGTCCGAAATGCCGCCCGGCCTGCCGAAACACCCCATAGGCACCTTCGCCTTCGTCGGCGCCTACGCGGTGCTGTTCATGATCGCGTGGTTCGCCATTTACATCTACATCTTCCTCGCCCGCCAGCCGGTGACGCCATGAACGTCGACCTCTACGAGCGGATCTGGATGTGGGGCGTCGGCGTCATGCTCGCCGTCTTTTTCGGGAGCACCGCCGTGGCGGCGATCGGAAGCCAGATCCATCCGCCGAGTCACGTCGAGACGATCGACCCGAAGACCGCGTTGACCGACCCGCGGTTCCGGCGCCAGGGCGTCAGCGTGGACGAACGCGGGCGGGTACACGCCACCGTCGTCGGCCTCATGTTCACCTGGCTGCCGGCCGAACTGACCCTGCCCGCGGATACGCCGGTCACGTTCCACCTCACCTCCCCGGACGTGATCCACGGCTATGAGATCGTCCGCACCAATGGACAGGCCATGGTCGTGCCGGGATACATCAGCCAGTTCACCACCCAGTTCGCTCCGGGCGAATACCTGGTGGCGTGCAACGAATACTGCGGCGTCGGCCATCACATGATGGCGGCACGCCTGCGCGTCGTGCCCAAGGGCCGGTGGCAGGCACCCGCGCGGGAGGCGGCCAATGTCCAGTGAGGCCGTCCGCCCGCGCGTCTCGGCCGAGACGTCCTCGCGCGAGGCTCCTCGTGACCAGCCGGCAGGCAATCGGCTGATCCGAGCCCACATCTGGGTGGCGATCACGGCGTTCGGGGTCGCCGCGGCAATGGCGATGATGCAGGCCATCAGCCGGGCAAACCTCGAGCTCCCCTACCGGTCGGCCAGCATGTACTACATGTCGGTGACCGCGCACGGCATCCTCATGGCGCTCGTCTTCACGACCTTCTTCATCATGGGTCTGGGCTACGCCGTAGCGCAGAAGGAGATCGGCGCGGTGCCCTGGCGTCGCGCCGGATGGGCGGCGTTCTGGATCGCGACCGCGGGCGTGGTGATGGCGCTGGCGACGGTGTTCGCCTTCAAGTCCAGCGTGCTCTACACCTTTTACCCGCCGCTCCAGGCGCACCCGCTGTTCTACATCGGGCTCACCCTGCTGGTGGTGGGATCGTGGGTGTGGGCCGGGGCGATGATCGCGGCATGGCGGCTGTCGCGGACGGCGCAAGGCGGCGGGCCGACCAGCCTGGCCATGCACGCCACCGCGGCCAACGCCATGCTCTGGCTCCTGGCGACCCTCGGTGTCGCCACCGAAATGCTGTTTCAGTTGATCCCGTGGTCGCTGGGCCTGGTAAAGACGGTGGATCCGCTTCTCGCGCGCACCCTCTTCTGGTTCTTCGGCCATCCGCTGGTCTACTTCTGGATCCTGCCGGCGTACACCATCTGGTACGCCGTCCTGCCGCGCGAGGCCGGCGGCAAGCTGTTCTCCGAGCCGCTCGGCCGGATGGTCTTCGTCCTCTTCCTCATCTTTTCGACGCCAGTCGGGTTCCACCACCAGTTCCAGGACCCGGGAATCTCGGCGGGGTGGAAGCTGTTCCACACCTTCAACACGATGATCATCTCGTTTCCGAGCCTGCTGACCGCGTTCACCATCGTCGCGTCGCTGGAGGTGGCGGGACGGCTCCGGGGAGGCACCGGTCTCTTCGGATGGATCAGGGCGCTGCCGTGGGGGAATCCGCTGGTATCGAGCGTGCTCCTCGCCTGCCTGCTCTTCATGGTCGGCGGGTTCGGCGGATCGATCAACGCCGCCTATGCGCTCAACTCGGTGGTCCACAACACGGCCTGGGTGGCGGCGCATTTCCATCTCACGGTGGGCAGCGCGGCGGCGCTCACCTTCATGGGCGCCTGCTACTGGCTGGTGCCGAAGGTCAGCGGGCGCGAGCTCGAGCTGAGGCTGCTGGCGAAGGTGCAGCCCTACCTGTGGTTCCTCGGCATGGTGCTGTTCTCCTTCACCGGCCACGTCGCCGGGCTGCTGGGCCTGCCGCGCCGGGTGTTCGCGACGGGGTACAACGACGCCGCCCAGGCCCGGGCATGGGAGTGGCTGACTTCGATCTCCGCGCTGGGCGGCGTCGTGCTCTTCGCCAGCGCGGGATTCTTCGTGCTCGTCATGGTGGGGACGTTGCTGGCCGGCGAGCGGAAGGAGCAGCCCGGCATCGTCTGGGCAGAGTCGCTCGGCACGCCGGAAGGCGGGTACGGGGCCACCGTCTGGGACCGGCTCGGCCTGTGGTTCGGCGTGGCGGTGGTGCTGGTGGTGATCGCGTATGCCATCCCGCTCTGGGACCTGCTGCACCTCACCCGCTACGGGAGCCCGGGGTTCAAGCCGTTCTGACCCCGGGCCGGACCGCTACCTCTTGCGCGCCACCCACCAGGTCCCGAGGCGAACCGCCTCGGAGCTATCGGCCGGATGAGAGAAGTACATGCCGTCGAGCGTGTCGCCCGCGATCGTCCCCTCGAACCAGGTGTCCATCCAGCACCCCAGGTCCGGATCCCGGTAGGGACGCAGCCAGCCGCCGACGCTCCGGCCCCCGACGTTGACCCGGGCGAGGGTGAGCACGATCTCTCCCACCACCCGGGACTGGGTCGCCCGGGAAACCGGATCGGTGCACCCGGGCGGAGGCGTCGGGCCGCGTAGCACCACGCGGCCGTAAGCGGTGTCTCGCCCTCCATGCAGGCTGAAGGCGATCGCGCCCCGGCGGGAGCCACGGGCGCTCACGAACTCGCCTTCCCAGTCGCCGACGAGCATTCGAAGGTCGCGAGCGCCGCCCTCGACCGGCACGGCGGGGCCAGCCGGCTCCGAGCGCGATCCGCCGCCACACGCGGCGAGCATTGACAGCGCAGCCAGAAGTGACGCGGAACGCATGGGGCTCACCTCGCGTAGGCCGGAGCCGGCGCGGAGCTGGCGTCCAGGCGCAGTTGGTGCACCACGGCGGCCCGGACCGCCTCCGCCACGTCGATGCGGTTGGTGGGATGATCGATCGTGTTGCAGCTCACCAACTCGAGGCCGCCGGCTCGCTGGAGGTTCTCGATCGCGCCTTCGACCACCACGGCGTGAACGGCCACGATTCGGGGCGAGGGAAAACCGGCCGACTCGAGCAGGCGCGCCGTGGCGAGCATCGTCCCGCCGCTCGAGACGATGTCGTCCACCAGCACCGGTTGACGGCCCCGGAGCCCCGCCATGGACGGGAGCGTCAACTCGACCGCGTCGTCCCCACACCGCCGCTTCGCCAACGTCACCCATGGTGCCCGGGCCAAGGTCGCGACCTTCTCCACCCATTGGGCGCTCTCTTCGTCCGGGCCGACGATCACGGGGCAACTCACCTCCTTTCGGATCCAGCCGGCGATGAGCGGAGCCGCGCGCACGACCTCGGTCCGGATGGAGAAGAGATCGCGCAACTGGTGAATCCGGTGGAGGTGGGGGTCGACGGTGACCAGCCAGCTCACGGCTTCGGAGAGCAGGCGGGCGAAGTGGCGCGCGCTGACCGACTCGCCGGGCCGGAAGGCGGCGTCCTGGCGCAGGTAGGCGAGGTAGGGCGCGACCAGCCCCACGGCGGTGGCGCCCAGCTCGCGCGCGGTGGCCGCGGCGAAAAGCAGCGGAAGGATCTTGTCGTCGGGCCGGTCGAGGGAACCGACCAGAACGACCGTGCGACCCGCCACGTCCCCCGAGATCCGCACCCGGATCTCCCCATCGGGAAAGCGATGGATCGCCAGCGCGCCCGGGGCGCCGTGCAGCGCCTGGTGCAGCCTCGCGGCCATCCGCTCGCCGCCCGGCAGGGCGAGGATCAGCGACGTCATGCGGCCGTCTCGAGCTCGACGATGCCGGGACGGGAGCGGGCGTACGCCAGCGCGTAGGCCAGCTCGCCGGCCGTTTCGGCATGGACGGTGAAGAGCGCCTGCCCCGCGACCAGCGCGTCGCCCACGCGAACGTGCAGCACGAGCCCGGCGGCCCGGTCCCGCGGCGCGCCCGCCAGCTTGGCGACGCGCGCGAGGCGGCGGTTGTCCACCGCGGCGACCCGTCCCGCCAGCGAGGTCATGACCGGACAGGCGTGCGCCGCGACCGGCGGCGTGCGGAGCCCGCCCTGGGCGTCGCAGATCGCCGCGAACTTCCGCCACGCCCGGCCGTCGTCGAGGATCGCGCGCGCGAGCGCCTCCCCGCTGCCGGTCGGTGCCGCCTCGGCGAGCTCGAGAAGATGTCCCGCCAGGAGGAGGGCGCGCCCGCGCAGATCCGCGGGCGCATCCCGGTCGTTCTGCAGCACGGCGAGCACGTCCCGGGCCTCGAGCGACGGCCCGATCCCCCGCCCCACCGGCTGGGCGCCGTCGGTGAGGACCGGCCGGACCTGCAGTCCCACCGCCTCACCGACATAACGCAGCTCATCGTCCAGCCGCCGGGCCGTCTCGAGGCCGCGGATCTTCGCGGTGGGCCCGACCGGGACGTCCACGAGCACGTGGGTGGCACCGGCGGCGGCCTTCTTCGAGAGCACGGAGGCAACAAGCTGCCCCGTGGCGTCGAGCTCCAGCGGCCGCTCGACCCGGATGAGCAGGTCGTCGGCGGGGCTCAGCCGGGCGGCGCCGCCCCACACGATGCAGCCCCCCTCTCGCTCCACCACCCGGCGCATCGCGGCGGCGTCGAGGTCCACAGGAGCGAGGACCTCCATGGTGTCGGCGGTCCCGGAGGGCGAGGTGATGGCCCGTGACGACGTCTTCGGCATCAGGAGCCCGGCCGCGGCCACGATCGGCACGATGATCGGGGTGGTCCGATTCCCCGGCAGCCCGCCGACGCAGTGCTTGTCCACCACCCGGTCGCGGGACCAGGTCAGCCGTTCCCCAACCTCCACCATCGCCCGGGTGAGATCGACGATCTCCTGGCGATCGAGCCGGTTGCCGGCGCACGCGGTGAGGAACGAGGCGATGTGAATGTCAGAGTAATAGCCGCGCGCAATGTCGCGGACCACCGCGGCGATGGCCGCGGAGTCGAGCCGGTTGCCGTGGGTCTTGGCCCGCACATGCCGCAGCGACGCCAGCGGCTGCGGGTGGCTGAACTCGAGCGCCTCGTCGTGCGTCGCTCCGAGCCGTGCCCAGGCGGCTTCGGAGAGCCCCGCTTCGCCCGGCGCGAGCAGCGCGCCCGTCACGACGCCGAGCGTGGCCCGGAGCGCTCGATCACCGGCGCGCACCTGGATCCGGGTCTGGGAATCGAACCCTTCCGAGCGCACGATTTCCGAATCCAGTCGCAGGTAGATCACCGCCTCCTGCCCCGTATCGATTCCCAGCCGACGGGCCCGGTGGGTCAGCCCGCCTTCGGCCACGATGCCGGGCGATTCGAGCCGCAGCGCGGTCACTCCGCCACCGCGCCCGCGATCTGCAGCCGGTCGAGGAGGCGCCCAGCCTCCGCCGGCAGGTCTCGCGGGTCGAGCTGAGCGGTGGCGCTCTCGAGCTCGCCCCACCAACAGCCCAGGCCCTCCATGAAGCGGTGGGCGAGGGCCGCCGTCAGTCTCGCCACGCCCCGGCGGCGTCCAACCTCCATCAGCGCCGCCCTCGTGTGCTCGACTTCCGTGCGGGCCGCGTCCAGCCGCGCGACCGCCTCAGGAGCGATCAGGGGCCCGAGCTCGTCCGCCAAAGCGCCCTCCAGGCGAAAATGACCGTCGAACTGATCGCCCAGATACCTCGCGGCTCCCCAGCGGCTCCAGAACCCAGCGTGGATGTCGGTGGCCGGGGCGAGGAACGACCTCACCTGCCTGGTCCAGCGATCGTGAATCGGCGCGAGCACCGCTCCTACCGAGGGGATCGCGTGAGTTACCGCCGCCGTCCGGGTCATAAGCACCTCCTTTCGAGATCACCTGCGCTCGAGATCGGCCTGAGCGCCCATCCAATCTGGCCGCCCGGTGTGGAACCCGCCGTGAAGGAGGTGTGAAGAATTCCTCAAGCCAAAGGCTGAAGACTTCTTGCCAGGCGCTTCACCCCTGCTTCAGCGCCTCCGGCCGATCTTCCGGGCGGAGTGAAGGACGTAGTACGGGCCAACCGGCGCGAAGAGCGAGCCCGCCACGGACGTCGTGGAGGGTCTCGCCGCCACCCTACGATTCAGGTGACCCATGCAACACGGGATACGTAAGGACCAGGAGGCGGATCTGGTGTCTCGCGAGCACCTTGTGCGCCTGCTGGTGGAGCAGGTGGAGCGGACCTTCTCCACCGAGGGGAGCACCAAGGCGCTTCGCGACCTGGGCAACCTGCTCCGCCGTCTCGACGAGTCCGCCCTGCGGGCGCTGGTCTACGGCCAGGGCGCGGCCGACGAGGACGAGCTGACCGAGGCGGGCGAAGACGATGC
>Ga0184615_10001706_pt1 | contig 11797 bp, 14 predicted proteins | sample PLM4_65_coex_FD_133134 | JGI IMG/M metagenome (GOLD analysis project Ga0184615, IMG submission 133134) | Groundwater sediment microbial communities from an aquifer in East River, Colorado, USA - PLM4_65_coex | ecosystem: Environmental > Terrestrial > Soil > Riparian zone | place: USA: East... | reverse complement strand
TGTGGCGCAGCGAGTACCTGTACTCGCGCGCCTCGACGATCTACGGCGGCACGCTGGAGGTGCAACGCGACATCATCGCGCGCCGGCTCCTCGAGCTCGGGAGCGCCGAATGATCGATGCCGCCGAGCGTGCCTCGATGGAAGAGACCGTGCGCGCTGCCATCGCGGGCGCCGACGGGTGCGCAGCCATCGACGAGGTGCTCGGGAAGCTCGGATGGCTGGAGATGCTCGCGGCCGAGCCGCCCGACGCGATCGACATCGTGTTCAGCGCGCTCGGAGCCACGGGCGGCGCGGCGACGGCGCTCGACGACGTGGTGGCGTCGGCGCTCGGTTCGACGCCGCGCGCCGACCTCGCCGTCCTCCTCCCGCGCTTCGCCGCGTGGGATCCGCCAGGGCAAATCGACGCGAACGACCTTCACGCGCGGGGCCTGGCGACGGCTCGCGTCGCCACCGCCAGCGACATGCTCGTCGTATGCGGCTCGGCTTCGGAGCCATGGGGTATCACGCTTCCGATGAAGGCTGCGGAGGTGGAAGCGGTGCGCGGGATCGATCCCGATGCCGGCTTGCACGTGGTCCGCGTGCAGGGCAGCGCGGCGATTGCGACGCGCCTCGCCCCCGCCGCGTGGCAATCGGCAGTCGCCCTCGGCCGGCGCGCGGTCGCGCACCAGATCGCTGGAGCCAGCCGGGCCATGCTGACCCTCGCGCGCACCCATGCGCTGGAGCGGGTGCAGTTCGGTCGTCCGATTGCGCGGTTCCAGGCCGTGCGCCACCGACTCGCGGATGCGCTGGTGGCGGTGGAGGCGCTCGAGGCGACCCTGGGCGCAGCCAGGGAGGAAGCGAACTCCGACACGGCGGCCCTCGCGAAGGCCGTCGCCGGACGCACGGCGCGCACGGTGGCCGCCCACTGCCAGCAGGTGCTGGCCGGCATCGGCTTCACCACCGAGCATCCGTTCCACCGCTTCCTCAAGCGCACCCTCGCGTTGGAAGGGCTGTTCGGATCGGCCGACGAGATCGTCCTCGACGTCGGGCGCCGGCTGCTCGCCGAGCGCCGCGTGCCGACCCTCATCGAGCTGTAAGGACCTCGGAGTCCGCGGCCAGATCAGCGCCGCGTGCGAGCACGGGCGAACGCGAGCGCCAGAAGGCCGCCGCTGAGGAGGATTGCGCTCGAGGGCTCGGGGACGAAGGTCAGGGCGACCGAGCCGGTGGCGGTTGCCGGGGCGTCGGTCGTCGTGCCCTGGTTCCAGATGTAGCTGATCAGGAACAATTGGTAGTCGTGCCCCGGGGCCAGCGTTCCCGTCAGCGCGCCGTCGAGCAGGTTGTAAGCGTCGCCCCCCTGCTCGCCCAGGGTCAGGGCCTCGTCGGGTGTCGCGTCGCTCAGCTGCTCGCTGTTGAAGAGGTGCACGTTGGCCGTGTAGTCGAAGAGGTAGGTCCGCAGGAAGGTCCGGCGGCCGGTCTCGTCGGCAGCGCTGTAGCTGCCTGCCAGGACGTAGTCGACGTCCTCGTCCACCGTGAAGTAGAGGCTGGCGTACGTCTGGGAGTATGAATCCTGGGCGACGGCGCGCGTGTGATCGAAGACGATCTGGAAGGCGCCGTTCGAGAGGCTCCAGTTCGTGCCGACGCTGCTGTCGCCCTCGGTCACCGCGGACCCGTCGGACTCGGGCACTGTGGTCGGGAGTTGAGTGGCGCTCGCGGCGGCGCCCCCTCCGTCTCGGGTCTGGAGGTTCACGGCGGACTGGTAGGTGCCCGGGTCGAGCGTGACGGTGTACGCGGACGCGGACTCCGCGGCGATCGACACGACCAGCGCCGACAGGGCGGCCACGCGGGCGCAGTGCATGGTTCCCTTCCCAGCCCCGCATTCTGCACGCGGCAGGGCAGGCCCGACAAGGCATCTTTTCACGCTCCGCAATCGCTACAACGTCCGACCAGCGCTCCGCGTCCCGGGGGGGGGCCAGGGTCCTTCAAGGGTGCGACGCCGCGTCCGCCGCGCGACCCTGATGCCTCGACAACCCGAGGCGGCAAGCGGGACGCGTGAAGGGGCCGGATCCGAAACGGCACAGGTCACTCCGACCACGGTTTCTTGTCCCAGGGCCGGTCCAGGGGTTCCATCCCGCCGCCGACCGGGAAGAACTGGCGCTGCGCATAGGTCTCGCGGGCGAGGCCGTGGCCCAGCTCGTCGAGGAAGGCGCGCTTCAAGTCCTGGGTGAACAGCATGCGCGTGTAGCGAAGCACCAGCGGAGGCCGCCTGGCCAGCTCGCGCGCCAGCTCCCACGCCCGGTCGAGGAGCGCGGGCTTGGGCAGCACTTCATTGACGGCGCCCCATTCGACCGCCTCCCGCGCGCTCAGCTTCTTCCCGGTCAAGAGCATGTAGCGCGCACGGTTGCGTCCGATGATCAAGGGCCAGATGACATGCTGGCCGTCGCCGGGCACCAGGCCGCGCGGAAAGTGCGCGAGGTCCTGGAAGTAGGCGTCCTCGGAGGCCAGTACGATGTCGCCCAGCAGGGGAACCTCGGAGTGGATGTTGCACGGGCCGTTGACGGCGCTGATCATCGGCACGTCGACGGAGAGCACGTTCTCGATGAGCATGCGGCCGTACCAGGCTTTCTCGTCGAGCTTGGCGAGGCCCTTCTGATCGTCCATCGCGAGGTACACGGGCTTCTGTGTACCCGGGGGCGCTCCCCAGTTGGCGTTGTAGTTGTCGCCGGTGCCGGTGTGGATCAGGACCTTGATCTCCCGATCGCCGGCGATGTCGGCGAAGACGTTCGACATCTCGTCGTGCGCCTTCCAGTCCCACACCAGGCTTCCGCCCTTGGTGTGGCACTGCATCAGCAGGATGCCCTCTTCGCTCAGCTCGAACCGGAAGTTGGCATACCGATCCTGGTACTCTGCAAACCGCGTTCGCTTGGCCACGGTGTTCTCCTATGTCGAGACGAGAAGCAGTTCACTTCGACGCCGACTGCCGTCCCAGGAAGCGGGCGAGGTTCGCGCGAAGCTCGGGCGTGTCGAACGATTCGGTCTCGGCGGCCATCGCGAAGTCGATGGTGGCCAGGACCGCCCGCTCGACGTGCAGGTTGAGAACCCGCTTGGTCGCCTCCACGGCCTGACGCGGCAGCGCGGCGATCTTGTGGGCGGCGGCGAGCGCCGCGGAGAGCACCTCGCCATCCGGGCACACGTGATTCGCCAGGCCGATCGCCGCCGCTCGCGCTGCGCTGATCCGGTCGCCCGTGAACGCGTACTCCTTGGCAAGGAGCAGGCTCGTGTGCAGGGGCCAGGTGAGCGGTCCCCCGTCGGCCGCCACCAGCCCCACCGCTACGTGCGGGTCCGCCAGGTAGGCCGACTCCGCCATATAGACGACGTCCGAGAGCGCGATCACGCTACAGCCGAGGCCCACGGCCGGTCCGTTGACCGCGGCCACCACGGGAATCCGGCAGCGGATCATGTTCAGCACGAGCTCGCGGCCCTCCGCGATCACGTCGCGTCGCAGCGCGCGGTCGTTCGCCATCCGCTCTAGGAGATCGAAGTCGCCGCCGGCCGAGAACGCGCGCCCTTCACCGGTGATGACGGCGACGCGCGCGCCCTCGTCGGCGCTGAGCAGCGGGAAGAGGCGGGTGAGCGCGAGGTGAAGCTCCTCGTTCACGGCGTTGAGCTGGTCCGGGCGGGAGAGCCGCACGATGCGCACCGGGCCGTCGTTCTCGACGCGGATCACGCCGGGAAGGCGGTAGTCCATTCGATCTCCTCTTCGGGCACGCGGCGCGTTCACGCCGTCGGAAGGCCGAGGATCCGCGTAGCGATGATGTTCTTCTGGATCTGTGAAGTCCCGCCCATCACGCTCTGCGCGCGGCTGTACAGGTAGATCTTGAGCCCGACGTCGCCCCCGTCGATCACCGCGCGCGATCCGGCCACGGCCAGGGCCGCGCTTCCGATCGTCTGCTCGACCCAGGTCATCAGGAGCTTGTCGATGGAGCCTCCGGGCCCGTGGTCGAGACGGTCGAGTCGCTCGGAGAGTCTGCGGCAGACGTGCAGCCGCAGCATCTCCGCCTGCACGTACGCCCAGGCGACGGCTTCCCGCTGATCGCTCCGGAAGGCGCCCGGATCCGCGCGCACCGCCTGCTCGAGCTCGTTCACCATCTTCGCGTAGCGCGCGACGTAGCCGAGCTCGCCGGGCTCCCGTTCGTGGCTGACGATCGTCATCGCCACGCGCCAGCCTTCACCGGGCTCGCCGATCATGTTCCCGGCGGCGACGCGCGCGCCGTCGAACAGCACCTGACCGAACTCGGTCGTGATGCCGTTGATCATCCGCAGCGGGCGTTGCTCGATCCCGGGCTGATGCATCGGCACCGCGAAGGCGGAGAGACCCCTGTGCTTCGGCACGCCGGGGTCGGTGCGCGCGAGCAGAAAGCACCAGTCGGCGACGTCGGAGTAGCTGGTCCAGATCTTGTGGCCGTTGATCACATACTCGTCGCCGTCGCGTGTCGCGGTCGTGCGCAGCGCCGCGAGGTCGGAGCCGGCGTCGGGCTCGCTGAAGCCCTGGCACCAGCGCTCGCGTCCGCTGATCAAGCCGGGGAGGAAGCGGTCCTGGATCGCGCTGCTCCCGTGCGCCGAGATCCCCTGGACGAGGTATCCGAGGCTGGGACGCGGCGGCGCACCCGCGGCGGCGAGCTCCTCGTCGAGGATGACGTCGAAGACCGGGGGCAGGTCGTGCCCCCCATAGCGGGCGGGCCAGGAGAGTCCGAAGAAGCCGGCGTCGTAGAGCGCGGTGTGCCACTCCGCCTGCCGGGCCCAGTACTCGTCGTCGGTCGACGAGACCGGCAGACCGGGGTTGTTCTCGGCGAGCCAGGCGCGAAAGCGCGTCCTGAGCTCCGCTTCCGCCGGCGAGTCACGAAGGTCCATGGGGCACCCCCAGACGTGTTCGCTGCAGCTGAAGCAGCTGCTCGCCGTCGTCGCCGAACCAGCGTGAGGAGAGCAACGCGCGGCGCAAATAGACGTGAACGATGCACTCCCACGTGTTCCCCATCCCGCCGTACACCTGCACCGCGGTCTCGCAGACGGTGCGTGCGGCGCGTGCGCAGTACGCCTTGGCCACGCGCCCGGCGCTGCGGGCCTCGTCGGGCCCGAGGTTGTCGACGGCCCACGACGCCTGCAGCGCGATGCTGAACGCCCCCTCCATCAGGCAGCGCGCATCGGCGAGCAGGTGCTGCACGGCCTGGAAGGTTCCGATTGGAACGCCGTACTGCCGCCGCTCCTTCGCATAGGCGATCGTGAGGTCGAGCACGCCGCGCATGCTCCCGATCAGATCGGCGCTCGTGAGCGCCAGGCCCAGGGTGGCCCAGGAGTCGAGATCGGCGCGTGTCAGGATCCGGGACTGGCCGGGAACCGCGAGCAGGGGCGCGCCCTCCGGGAGCGTGCGAATCGTCCGCGTGAGATCGGCGCCGTCGCTCCCGCCAGGGGCCCGCACCTGCGCGAGGCGGTAGCCGCCGCCCTCGGGAACCAGGACGTACACCGCGGCCATGCTCCCGGCGCCGCAATCGACGGCGTAGATCGGTGTCGGTGTGGCCGGACCGGACACCACCGCCGCGTCGATCAGGTCGGGCGTCAAGCCGACCACCGCGCCGTCGCTGGGACTGGCGCCGGCGCGGCGGGCGAGGTCGGCTGCCAGGACCGGGCCCGCGAACGCGACATCGGCGACGGCTTCCCCCAGCGCGTCGGCGATGATCGCCGCCTCGACCCCGCCGGCGAGCGGGCCGCCGTCTCCTCCGTCGTGGCGCAGCTCGAGCCAGCCGGCCTTGCGCACCGCGTCGCGGAGGCGCTGGCTGCGCGCGCCGTCGTCGAGGTCGGCCACGGTCCGCGGTCCGAGCTGTCGCGCCAGCTGGCGGGCGGTGCGCCGTAGCTCGGCCTGTTCGGGCGTGTCGCGGGCATCCATCGGCGAGAATTATACTGACATTTTCGGAGAGCGAGCTTGCGAGAAAGCAGATACGAGGATTATCATCCGGGTTCCGCCACGCTGGCGAGCCCGATGCCGTCCGACGCCAAACCCATGCAGACCGAGGCCTCGGGAACGGAATCGATCGTGATCCGGCTCGATCGCCGCAAGCACGTCATCGGATACAAGCCGGGCGACACCATCCTCGATGCTGCCCGCCGCGCGGGTCTGAGCCCGCCGTTCCAGTGCGAGCAGGGAAACTGCGCGACCTGCCTGGCCCACCTCGACGAAGGCAGCGCCACCATGCGCGCGAACAACGCCTTGACGGCGGACGAGGTCGAGGCGGGCTGGGTGCTGACCTGCCAGGCGGTCCCCACCAGCCGCGAGGTCGTCGTCGACTACGATCAGTGACCCGGCGGGGTGGGTCAGAGCTCGGGACACAGAGAAGCGAGGAACGCCTCGGTCCGCTTCCGCGATTCGATGCGCGCGTCGCGGTCGGGCCCGAGAGCGAGGATGCGAACCGCGAGGTCGGTGGTCCCCGCGTCGCGAAAGGCGCGCAAGCGATCGACGATGGCCGTCTCGTCCCCCGCCGCGAGGATGTCGCCGACGTCCTTGGCGTTTCCCTGCTCGAGCAGTCGCTGGTAGTTGGGCGAGTACTCGGCATGCCCGAGCACCCGGTTCGCCCTTTCTCTCGCGGCGTCCACCTCGTCCTTGGGGCAAAGGGCGATCGGGACCCCGGCGACGATGCGCGGAGCCGGTCTCCCGGCCGCGGCCTTGGTGAGGCGCGGGACGACGTGCTCTCCGATGGCGCGCTCGTCGGCCATCCACAGGATCGTCCCCGACGCCTGCTCGCCGGCGATGCGGAGCATCACGGGGGCGAGAGCGGCGAGAAGGATCGAAGTCGGGGCGTGGTCCGTGACGTCGATCGGGCTGTGCACGCGGTACCCGTCGTTTTCGACGTCCACCGAGCCGGGGCCGGCGAGGGCCGCGTTCAGGACTTCGAGGTAGTTCCGGATCTGGTGGGCCGGCCGCTGGTACGGAAGGCCGAGCATGCCCTCGACGACCCAATGGTGCGACACGCCGAGCCCGAGCGTGAAGCGACCCTCGCACACCGCCTGGTTCGACAGCACCTCCTGCGCCATGGCGATGGGATGACGGGTCTGGATCGGCACGACCGCGGTCCCCAGCTCGACCCGCCGGGTCGCACGCCCGAGGAGCGTGATCATGGTGAACGCGTCGAAGTCCCCGGGGATCTGGGGCACCCAGAGCGAGGTGAAGCCGGCCTGCTCGGCCGCCTGCGCGTCCGCGATCAGCTGCGCGACCTTGTGCCGATACCGCCCCTTTTCCGGGCCGATCATCAGGCCGATCCGCATCCGGGTCTCCTTTCGAGCCTCGCGCCGCGCGTCGACCCTAGCCGCTGGCGGCAACCATGGCAATCGAATTCTCTTTTTTGGAGAATGGCACAGTCACCCGCCGCCGACTAGACTGTGCTTCCAGCATGGCGAGAACCCGTACCTCCCAGAACGCCAACGACCCCGCTTGGCGTCAGCGCGCGGTCTCGCGCAGCCTGAGCGCCGCCCGCGCGCGCGCCGAGCAGCGCATCCAGCGCTTCCTGGATGCGGCCTTCGACCTGATCGATGCCAAGGGCACCAACGAGTTCACGATCCAGGAGGTCGTCGACCGCTCGAAGCAGTCGCTGCGAGGGTTCTACCAGTACTTCGACGGCAAGGACGAGCTGCTGTTCGCGCTCCTCGAGGAGACCATCCGCCGGTCGGTCGAGGACATCCAAGCGGCGGTCGAATCCGAATCCGAGCCGATCGAGCGTCTTCGCGCCTTCACGATCCGTCTCCACGAGTGGTGCGAGCCGGTCGAGACGCCGCGCAAGCGCAAGGCCCACAGCCGCCTCCCGCTCTCGGAGTTCTCGTTGCAGCTCGCGCTCAAGGATCCCGAGCGCGTGGCGGCGGTGATGGCGCCGATCTCGCGCATCCTGCTCGAGCTGCTCGAGGCCGCGGTCGCGGGGGGCGCGGTCAAGGCAACCGACACGCGGCGTGCCGCCGTGCTGATCCAGCAGACGGTGATGTACGGCTGGCTCATGAACCGCCTGGTCCAGAAGCCGCAGATGCAGGTCACGGCCGCAGAGACCTGGGAGTTCTGCCTCCACGGCCTCCGCGGCTGACACCGACGCGCAGCGGCCCTCAGAGACGCACGAGCCCTCGCGGGAGGGGCAGCCCGAGATCGGGGTAGCTCACGATGCCCGGAGGCGCGGCCACCACGCGCGGAATGGCGTTGACGGCGGGCATGGCCGTCATGATGTGGCCCAGCACCATGAAGTCCGCGAGCTGCTTCACCTGGAAGTCCGGCGGAGGCAGGAACTGAAGGGTCGCCCGCACGGTCGGACGTCCCTGCACTTCGATCACGTAGCCGTCCTCGATCTTCCAGTCGGGCTCGAGAACCGGCGCCTTCTTCCAGCGCACGTTCAGCTCGACGACGGTGCGGCCGCCCACCCGGCCTTGCCAGCTGGCCGCGACACCGGCCACGCACCCGGCTGCGATCCGCCACGAACCGAGGTCGAGGTCCGTCGCGGTCTTCGCGTGCTCGGACTTGCAGACCACCTCGTCGAGCTCGACGCCGAGCGCGTCGGCCACCATCGCAACCGCCTCGCCGAACACCGCCGTGCCCTGGGCCGTCATCGCGGGAAGCTCGGGGTCGTCGATCGGCCGACCGAATCCGGCTGGCCGCTCCGTGTCGGGCGAGTCGTAGAGGGCGGTGTGGGCCGCCTCGTTCACCGTGATCTTGTCGATCCGATCGGAGATGCCGGCGAGCACGATGGCGAGCAGCTCGGCGAAGCCCGGACTGATTCCCGTTCCGAAGAGCGACGAGCCGCCGCGCTCGCACGCCTCGACCAGTCGCTTGCGATCCGGGCCCAGCCGCCGACCGTTGATGAACGCCGCCGTGGAGACCACGTTGACACCGGCTTCGAGGATTCGCACGAGCTCGTCGATCGACGGCCACATGGGGTTGTAGACGACGCAGTCGGGGCGCAACCCGAGCAGGGCCTCGACGTCGTCGGTCGCCGTCACGCCCAGCGGGTCCACGCCGCAGAGCTCGCCGACGTCGCGCCCGACCTTCTCGGGGGACCACGCATAGCAGCCCACGAGCTCGAGCCCGGGATTCCTGGCGATCGCAGTTGCCGACTGTCGGCCCACGTTTCCGGTGGTCCATTGGACAATTCGAAGCGTCACTGGGTACTCCTTTGCGATCCGAATCGCGGTCAACGGAGCGGGAGTAGTTTGCGCAGGTGAATCAGGAGATGGGAGCGCAGGCTCTCGTCGTCGAGGTCCAGGACGAGCGGGTGGATGACGGCGCCTGCGATGGCTGCCGCGAGCGTCGCCGCCAGAACGCGTGCCCGAGGGTCGGACGCACCCCCCATCAACACGCGGTTCACCCGCTCCATCACGTGCCGGAAGGGCTCGTGCTCCTCGAGGAAGCGCAGCATGACCGGGTCCCGCTGAAGGACGCTCGCCATGCGGCGCCGCTCGACGGCGAGGTCGACCATCTCGGCGATCAACACCTCGCGCGCTCGCGCGCGGGATCGCTCGGCTTCGGCGGCAGTCACGGCCGCCTGAAGTCGGATCAGGACGACCTCGGCTACGGCGAGGACGATCTCGTCCTTGGTGTTGTACTGGTGGTAGACGGCCGCCTTCGTGACGCCGATCGCGTCCGCGATCATCTGCAGCGAGGTCCCGCTGATGCCGCGCTCGGCGAACAGCGTGAGCGCGGCCTCGATGATGCGGGTCTGCGCGGCGGTATGGGGAGCGGAGCCCAGGGGGCGCGTGGCCGGGGCCTTGGCGGACCTCATGCCCGGAGCCTAGCCGACCGGCTTGCAGCGCATAGCCGATCGGCTATTGCTTTCCGGCAACGCGCGCGGAAACGGGGAGCCCCCATGGCCGACGAGGACGGAAGCGGATTCGACGAGTTCCTGGCGATTCGGAAGCCTGGGGCGCACCTCGAGGAGGGGGGCGCCGCCGACGCCCTCGCCATCGGGCTCCGCGTCGATCTCCGGAACTACCCAAAGTTCCGCCGCGTCGACGACACGGTCGCCTACCGGAAGGAAGGCCTCGACATCCGCCAGCAGATCGACGTCGACTCGGGAGCCGAGCTGCCCGACTACAGCGGCGCCTACAAGGCCGACCTGCGCTTCACGGACTTCTCCAAGGAAGCCCTCGCCGAAAAGTTCCTGCCGTGGAGCCAGGCGTACCTTCAGCTGTGTGTCGACGGCTGGGCGCGCGAGGTCGCGAAGCGCTATGGCGCGGAAACCATGGCCCAGATCGAGTGGGCGGCGTGGAACGATCTCGTGGTCCCCGAGATCGAGCGGATGAAGCAGGAGTTCCTGCCGGCCGCCGCCGTGTACGAGGATCCCAACCGCAGCGTCTCCGAGAGTGAGCGCGTGAGGACGCGGGTGGCCTACACGGGCTTGTTCACACCGTACTCGAGTACCGCGGAGCTGTCCAAGCCGGAGCTCGTCAGGTGGTTGCTGGGCAGCCACGAGTACCTGCTCCAGTGCATCGAGGCGTGGGCCACCCAGATCGTGGTGCGCTACGGACTCGACGTGATGTTCGACATCCAGTGGAAGCTGTGGGGTGAGTCCGTCCTGCCGGGGGTGAAGAAGCTCAAGTCCGCGTACCTCGGGATCAGCGGCAACACCGTCGCCGACTGGATGAAGGACCTCCAGGTCGATGCGACCGCCATGCCGGGCAAGGCGTTCGATCTCTCCTTCGAGATGCCCGAGCCCGAGGTCGGCATCATGACGTTCAACCGCTGCGTCGCCGCCGATCAGTGGGAGAAGATGGGCCGGCCCGACATCCTCGAGAAGAACTGCCATTCTACCTGTCCGAAGTCGATGATCGTGACCACCAAGCTGTACAACCCGAACATGAAGGTCGAGATCCTCGCCATCCCGCCGCGCAAGGACCCCGGCAACGTGTGCTGCAAGTGGCGGTTCAGCATGCGCACGCCCGAGGATTCCGAGTACGTGAAAGACTCCGGCGAGCCCGACCGCGGCTGACGCGCGCCGGACGACGTCTATCCTTCCTCTGGCGTGGCGAGCGGATCGTGCTGCCGTCCGGAGTCGAAGCCGCCGTGCTTGCGCATGAACGTGGTGGCGCGTCGGCGGATGCGCCAGCCGTCTCGCGTGCGCACGTACTCGTCGCGATACCAGCCGAGACGCATGCCGTGCGACCGCTGGTCGATGAACACGAAGTGCTGCACGCCGGTGGCACGGTCTCCGTCGAGCTCGACCACCGGCATGTTCCCGATGAATTGGCCGCGCGGCGCCGCGGTCAGCAACGCCGGAAAGCGCTCGAGCGTGTAGGGCGTGCCGAAGGCGCTGTACTCCACATCCGGTGTGAATACGTCGAGCCAGCGATCCAGGACGAACTGGCTCGCGTACATCATGTAGCGTGCGCACAGCGCGTGGATCTCGACGAGATCGGCGATCCGCTGCGCGCCCCGGCTCACGGAACCGGCTCGTCGTTGAGCTCGAACGATGATGTGCCGGTGTCCGGAAGGTACGGCTGCCGCCAGATCTCGACGGGGAACGAGACCATGATCAGCGAGTACAGCAAGTGGAGCAACCGCCCCGCGTCGTCGGGCAGCTCGTGGAGCGGGAACTTCTCCAGGTAGGCGATCACCTCCTGGGCGCGCGGGAAGAGCGCGTCATAGAACGCTTGCATCTCGTCCATGGTGCTCGCCAGGCGCTTCGCATAGCGCTCGGGCTCGCTGGCCAGGCACCAATCCTTGGCGAAGCGTTCGAGATCGGAGAACTCGGGAGGCAGCAGGGCCATCTCGATCATCCCTCCGCGTGCTTGCGCCGGTAGTCGTC
>Ga0184615_10001705_pt1 | contig 11800 bp, 16 predicted proteins | sample PLM4_65_coex_FD_133134 | JGI IMG/M metagenome (GOLD analysis project Ga0184615, IMG submission 133134) | Groundwater sediment microbial communities from an aquifer in East River, Colorado, USA - PLM4_65_coex | ecosystem: Environmental > Terrestrial > Soil > Riparian zone | place: USA: East... | reverse complement strand
GGGGGACTGATAGGTGAGGCCGGGCGCGATCCCCTGGTTAAGCTGTTCGTCGAACCACGACTGAAACTGCGGGTTGTTCATCCCGCCGGTCGGGTCCTGCTGTCCCGTGGCGTAGAGCCACTGCTGCTGGGCTCCCGGGTCGAGGCCCATGTACTGGTCCACGTACCCCTGCTGCTGCGCCGGGTCGAGCCCCTGGTAGGCGGCATACGTCTGCTGGGGGTTCATGCTCGGATCGTAGCCGGCGGGACTGGAAGCGCCCATTGCTAGATCTCCTGGCTCGGAACCATGACATCTGAGAGGCGGAAGGACACGATGGTCCCGCCCGCGCGCACCTCCACCACCGGCTTGAACCAGCGCGCGTAGGCCCCGGGGCGCGTCGTGTAGAACCGCACAAGGTTGATCCGCTGGGACGAGTTCGCGGTCTCGTAGATCCGGTTGAGCGTCTCCCGCCAGGCCTCCAGTTCCCGCATCATCGGCTGAAGGAGCGCCAGCGCCCCTTCCCCGGGCTCACCCTCGAGCTGGTAGACCATGATGCAGGCCTCGCCCCAGTAGATGTCCACCCACGCGACCATGTGGGCGATCACCAGCGGCGCCGGCGTGTGCCCATTGGTGCGCGCCACCTCGCGGAGCGCGAGCCATGCGCCAAGCCGCGCCGGCTGCGTCGCCCAGAGCGTCCGGAGGTGCCGGATCACGGCATCGGGGGAGGCGTCGGGCTCGAGCAGGGGGATCGCGGCGCGGACCCGGCGCTCCAGGATCGGCCAGTACGCCCAGCCGGTCGGATCGTCCGGGTTCAGCCGCGTGAGGACGAGATCCGTCACATCCGCCGGCGGCCCGGCGGCGCGCCCATGCCCCGGCGGCGCGCCCGAAGCGCCGAGATGATCTTCGCCCCGAGATTCTTGACGGGTGGGGCCCCGCCCCCGGTCGTCGCCCCGGCGATCGAAGACGTGCCAAGGCCGCCACGCGCGGGCGCGCGGGCAGTGACCGGCCGGCTGATCGCGGGCTTGCTTCCGATGTCCGGGGGGCTGTCGAACTGGCGACCGCCGACCCGCGGCGACTCGAGACCCATCATGCCGAGCTTCATGTCTGCCTCCCTAGATCGCTCGCCCGCGGCTGAACTTCCGGCCCCTGCCATGCATCTCGATCCCCATCCGACGCTCCATCGTCTGCTGCGCGGGGCTCTGACGCCGCTCCTGGGCCCGCGTCTCGGTGCGCTCGGATGCTTTCGTCTGCTTGAGGCTCTTCATGCGCTCTCCTCTATGCCAGCGCGCCCCCGAACAGGCTGTTGTAGACCCGGAAGGCCGCGCCCCAGGCCATCGCGCCATCGCGCGGACCCGGGTCATCGGAGTCCAGCGCGCCGGCCAGGGCCCCGCGCATCCGCCGATCCTCGCTCAAGACGGGCTTCAGCATCCGGTCCATCAGCGCCGAGTAGCGGTCCGCCTGCTGGACCCAGGTCGGATCCCCCGTGCGCGTGAAGAGCTTGTGGCACATCTCGGCGGAGGCGGCCCAGCGCACCACCTCGGGCGCGATCACCGGCACATCGCCGTCGTTGACCAGATCGTTGACGCGCTTGCGAGCCTCCAGGCTCAGCGTCGCGTAGGCGTTCGGCACTGGCCACAGCTCGATCTCCGTCGTGGCATGCAGCGCCAACGCCCCCACCGAGCCGCCCGCCACGACCGCCTCCCAGTCGAAGGTGGCCCCGGCCGGCGCCGGGACGCTGAAGTCGAGGATGAACGAGATGGAGGTCTTGCTCCCCTGGCGCACGTTCCACCCGGTATTCCACGTCGAGGATCCGCCCACGGAGTAGCCCGAGGTGCCCGCGTCGAGCGACACCGTGACCGTGGTGGCCCCGAGCGGCACCGACACTGTCCCGGAAAGGATGTTGGCTTGCAAAACCGAGCCCGACGTGGCGAGCACAAGCTCCGCCTCTTGAAACACGAGTGGCTGGCCGCGCACCTGGCGTTGCGGGTCGTAGGTGTCGATCCGCTCGAAGGTCATCCGCTTGAGCGGCCACTGCGAACCGGCGAGCCGGATGATGCGATCAGCGTCGGCCGGGAGCGTGTACCGCAACGTCATGATCTGGTAGACGGTGGACGGCACGGTTGCCTCCCCCCAGGCCTGCGCGAGCGTGAGTGACGTCGGACTCTCGACGGAGGCGATCCGCAGCGGCACATGCGCGAGCGTCTTCAGAAACCGCCGGGGATCGGCCGCGACATCGAACGCGGTCCCGACCCCCGCCACCACTGGACTGCCCTGCGTCAGCGTGATCGTGCCCCCGCTGCGATCCGGGAGCGTCGTGAGCGCGGTCAGCGTCTTCAATCCGAACCACACCCCCCCGCCCGGCCGCGAGCGGAGCAGACTCTGATAGGCCGCGTTCACGGCCTTCCCCGCGGCCGTGGCGTTGATCTGGGTCGGGCTCAGGTCACGGACGGCATCCCGGAGCCCCGCGAAATCAAGAGCCATGACTGGCTCCTTGACAGACCGAATCGGCCTGACTTAAGTTAAACGCATGAAAGTACCCGAAGACATCACAGGGAAGAGATTTAACCGGCTCGTTGTCGCTGAGTTTGTAGGGCGGAACCGACATTCCCAGCAGGAGTGGCGCTGTCTGTGCGATTGCGGCAACACGACGGTCGTCGTGAAGGGCGCACTGACCACTGGCGCCATCCGTAGCTGTGGATGCCTGATGCGAGAGACAAACTCTCGGAGGGGAAAAGAGAGGATCACGCATGGCGGCATGGCGGGAGGGCGCCCGACGCCCGAGTTTACGGCCTGGATGAACGCTAAGGCGCGCTGCTACGACCCCAACAACAACCGCTTCTACGCCTATGGAGCAAAGGGCATTACAATGTGTGATCGCTGGCGAGACTCCTTCGCGGCCTTCCTCTCGGACATGGGGAAGCGCCCGTCGTCCGCGCACAGCCTCGACAGATTCCCCGATCACCATGGCCCCTATGCCCCCGATAACTGCCGGTGGGCGACACGTATCGAGCAGATGAGAAACAGGCCGAGCAACATCCCCCTCACATTTCGCGGCGAGACCAAGTGCCTCACCGAATGGGAAGACGCGCTCGGACTCGAGCGCGGCCTGATTCACTCCCGCTTGAAGCACGGGTGGTCCGCGGAGCGCGCCCTCAGCGAGCCGAGCCACTATCCAGGCAACTCACTTTATCGGAGTTAGCCAGATTTATTTCAGGGGGGTGCCCCAAACTTCCGCGTCGTAGGTACACGACGTGCCGATCGTGATGTCGATGTTCAGATACTGCTGGCTCAGCGGGAACCAGCCCGAGATAATCGCCGTCCCGAGCAGCGTCGAGCCGAAGGACACGACCCCCGCGAGCTGCTTCACGTTGCCCGTCCCGGCGAGCGCATCCGCCGACTGGATCAGGAACGTCTGGACACCGCCCGAGGCTTTCACCTGGAGCTTGACGTTCACGAACCAGAACGCCGCCTGCAACAGATCGACCGACGGGTTGATGACGTCGGCCGTCTTGTCCGCGAGTTGAATGCGGAACGGCCAGGCGACCGAGCCGTCCGGGGGAACGACCCCGGTGACGAGGATTGCGTAAGCCATGGTCTCTCTCCTCTTCTCTCAGTCGCTTAGAAGTTCGAGGCGTTGATGAGCTTCCCCTGATACCGCAAAATCTTCACGCGCCAGTTGCCGGACCACACGATCTTCGTCGAGATCGTCCGCTCCTGCGGCGTGCCCGGGATGATCGGGTCGACCGCGAAGTCCTCTTCCTCGTGCGAGACGAGGTCGATCCAGTTCTCGTTGAGCAGGATGACGCCGCCCTGGCTCGCGATGAAAGACGACGCGCCGACCAGGTTGCGGTCGGTGACGCAGACAGCGCGGTTGAACTTGAAGTTCTCGAACCCGGCTTTGGTCATCTCCTCGTCGCGCGTGAAGCGCTGGAGCGCCTGGAGCTGGCCCCAGATGAACTGCTCGGCCTTGGGGGTCATGATGAGCAGCGTCGGCTGCTCATCGCCGTCCGAGCACTCCGAATAGATCGACTCGATCTCGGTGAGCGAGGTGACGGCGGTGGAGGCTTTCGACACGCGCCCCAGGCCGCTCACACCCGGCTTCCAGAAGGCGTTGCTGTGCGCGATGCCAGCGTAGCTCGTGAAGTCGGTGCCGTCGTCGACCGCCATGAGGAGATGGTCGAGGCCGAGGCCCGAGGAGGCGGACGACCCCGTGGGGTCCGTGTTGTAGGACCCGGACGAGATGCGCGCGCGCAGGTTCAGAATCGCCTCGTCGAACTTGAACTTCACGAGGTCAACTTTCGCGTGGGGCGTCCGCGCCTTCAGCATGTCGGTGCGCGGGATCGTCACATCCTCGGCCGCGTGCTTCCACTGCACCTCGGCCGGCGCGCCCGTGTCTTCCACCCCGTGAGGCAGGGCCATCGCCCCGGTGTAGAACCCGCCGAAGCTCTTCGCCTGCTTCAGGATCGGCCAGATGAGCGAGGCCCCGCCGTCGATCTTCTTCCCCTTGCGGTAGAAGCGATAGAGGACGGGGTTGTGCTTCAGCACCTCGTCGTAGACGGTGGGGGCGATGTCCTTCTGCACGAAGGAGTTGAGGGTTGAGGCGAGGACGGCCATTGTCGCATCGACTCCCGTGCCCTGAGCCATTGTGCTCTCCTATCCTGCTCGGGGACGGGTCACTCCCGCCGCCCGGTTAGCTGCGTCCAACTCCGATCCGTTCCAGTTCGCCCGCGAGTCCGCCCCAGGCGTCCTTGTATTCCTTCGGTTTGCCTCCGCCCACCGACGGGGCCGGCCGGCTGCTGCCGCCCATCTCGGTCGGGGGCGTCTCGCGCAGCTTGTCGCCGTGCTCGGCGAGCACCTTCTCGCGCTCTTCTTTGCGAATCGCCGCCTCGTTCTCCGGGAGCTTCGAGGCCTTCCAGCGCGTGTAGGAGCCTTCCCAGCTATCGGCGACCCCGTTCTCCTTCGACCACTTCCTGATCTCCTCCGCGTCGAAGTCTGGATGATCCTGCTTCATGAAGCGCTGCTCGACCTTGTCCGCGAAGCCAAGAAACGCCCGGCGATCGGACGTGTACCGCTCGGCGATGCCCAACATGCCTTTGGCGAGCGCCCCGGCCGCCTCGCGGCTCTCCTGGATGCCGCCGCTGATCTTGTCGAAGTCGCCGATCATGTCCTGAAAGAGCGGATCCCGCCGCCAGTCGCCACCGGCCGCCTGCACCCTTTCGGCGCGCTCGGCGATCTGCCGCTCGAGCGTTTTCGAATGCTCTTCGAGCTGCCCGGCGCGAGCGCGCCAGCCTTCGTAGGCTTGGCTGTACTCCTGGAGCTGCCGCTCGCGCTCCGCGACGGTCTGGGTTGCCTTCGTGAACCCTTCCTGGTTGGCCTTGAGGCGTTTGCGGACCTCGGCGACGGGCAGATTCAGCTCGTCGTCCTCCAGATCGTCGATCGTGAGGCCCTTTTCCTTCAGCAGATCGCTCAGCTTGGTTGCCATCTCACACCTCTGACGCCCAGCATCCCCGAGACGTGACACCGCGGCCCGCGCGCATCCCGACACCCGAAGGCTGACGACGCGCGTGGGACATCGGCTACATCCCGGTCATGGGGCCCGACAAGGGTTGACCCGTGCCACTCACGGGAGGGGGTGGACCGCCGCCCATCGGGGGCGGACCACCGGGTTGCGGAAGCCCCTGCGCGGCACCCTGCATCCCGCCGAAGGTCGTGGGGGGGGGCCGGACGGGGGGAACGGCTTTGACGAGTTTGCCCAGCATCACGAAGAGCTCCGCGGAGCCCTTCGGATCGGTATCTTGCTTGCGGTTGGCGATCTTCTGGATGATCGGGATGACAACGGTGTGGATCAGCTTCGCTTCCTGCATCATCGCCTGCTGCTGCATCATCGGCCCGCTCAACTGGTCGGCGAGGGGGCTGGCGAGGATGGTCCGGCTGTCCACGTTGCCGGGCGCGGGGCGCTGGAAGGTCTCGGGCGACGCCATGGGCGGCGGCATCGCGGGCGGGGACGGCATCCGACCGGCCGGCTGCATCGGCCCCGCCATTCCCGCCGGTCCCATCAGGCCTGGTCCACCCATCGGCGCTCCCTTGGCCCGGACAAACAAAAAGGCCGCAGGGAAGGGGCTGTCTTCCCTACGGCCTCGCGGCTGGTAACCGCGGTGGGCTACATGCTTGGCAGTGAGCCTATGCTCACTCGGTCATGGTGTCAAGAAGTATGCCATCCGGCTCCCCGCGGGTCAGGGCGAACCGCTCATGGATTTCGACGACGGTGATGACGCCTCGGCGGCCCGGTTGGCCTGGGGCGCAGACATTGAGCAGGATCTGGCCTGGTCGCCCCGACGCCAGGAAGTCGCTGATGCGCTGGCGCGCCTCGAGGGCGGTCATCTACGGCCCCGCCTCCTGTTGCAGCACCCACCAGTCAAGCTCGCCGCCACCCCCCGGTGCGGCCGTGCCAAAGTTGATCGTGAAGCCGGTCAACGTCTTCGCGGTGACGAACACCGTCGTCCCCCAGGACGGCGTGGCGAACACTTGGTAGGGTAAGCGATCGAGGTCGACCACGATCGCAAGCGTCGTCGCGGCCGGGGCCACGGTCTCCGACTTGCTGATCCGCCAGCTCGGCAGCGCCACTTCCTCCGAGATGCTGCGATACATCGGGTCGAGATACGCGATGGGCTCCTTCACGAACTGCGCTTGCGTCGGCCAGGGCCACGAGGAGGGCAGCGTCATCAGGCGGCCCGCTTGCGCGCGGTGCTCGTCAGCTCGATCCGGCGCACGCCCACTTGCAGCGGGCTCGTGGAGCGCAGGCGCACGATCACGCAGCGGCCCCGCATCGTATCGTCCGACCGCACCACCGAGAGATTCGGCCCGTGGGAGATGTCCGCCGGCGGCCCGCTGCCGTAGACCGGCGGCACGATCGAGGGGTCGATGACGCCGAGCGGAATCTCGTGGGTACACGTATCGAAGGTCGGGCCCAGCAAGACCGAGATGGTGAGCGGGGGACACGAGGACGGGGCCATGATCTCCACGCCGTCAAACTCGTATTCCTGGGCCGGAAGGATCGGCATGAGGATGTCGGTCGCCGTCGGGATCGGCTCCCCGTTGTCGTCGCTGCCTTCGTGCGTGCCCACGAGGCCGGAGGCGCCGATCACCACGGTCTGTTGCCCGGCCGTGAACCCAAGTTGGCAGGTCGGCACGTCGGGCAATTCGCAGGTGGGCACGTCGGGCAGCAGGCATGTCGGGGTCTCGATCTCGACTTGCCAGGAGGAGAGCATCGTCACCGGATAGAGCCGGTTCCACAGTCCCGGGAATACCCCGCGCGAGAGGAAGGAGTAGCGCAGCTCGTGCATCGGGAGCGTGTCGCCATCGAGCGGGAGCGACACGATCAGCTCCTGCGCGATCTCGTCGTATGTCACCGCGACGAGGGCGCCGAAGAGCGGATTGAAGCGCCCGTTCAGGATGTTCGCAGTGGGGGCCAGCAGCGTCTGGTTCGTGCCATCGAAGACCCAGAGGTTGAGATCGCCGCCAAGGAACATGTGCTGGAATCCCGGATCCCCCCCGATCGCCATCGGGCCGACCGGCCCCGGCCCCTGGGCGGCGATGTCGAAAGAAAACGCCTGGGCATCCGAGGCGGCCTTTGCCGCGCCGATCCAGATGGAGTTCTCGCGGTAGATGTAGACCGATTTCCGGTTGCCGCGGCGCACCGCGATGATGTGCTCGCCCGAATCAATCAACTTCTGCCGGGCGCCCGCGGGATTCGAGGTCCGGTCTCCGGCCGCGCTCCAGGCGACCATCGTCGGAAAGTGCGTGCCCCCGATCGTCGTGTTGCCGTAGAAGAGCCGGTTGGCGACCGTGCAGACGCTCCGGGCAATATAGCCGGTCGAGACGAGTTGGTAGGTCGCCGAGCCCACCTCGTGCTCCATCGCTGCGTCGATGCCGTTGACGCAGACCGCGTACTGGAAGTCCCCCTGCTCGAAGTACGTGAACGTCGTACCACAGGCCACGGAGCCCGTCAGGGCGGGCGCGGCGCCGGTGCGGAGATCATCGAAGACGCGCGTCGTGTTGTTGAAGCGATAAAGGCGCCGGTTCGTGCCGACGAAGAAATTGACTTGCGTGAGCTTGTCGCGAATCCAGAATCCGCCGAGGGCGATGTCGCCGGCTGCGAGCGCGGGGGCCATGGGCTGAAACCCCGGCCGGCTCTGGATCATTCCGAAGCGCTGGATGATGTCGGTACTGCTCGGGAGGAGGCCCCCTTCATCGGTCGAGAGCGGATCGAAGAGCAGGACGCCCGAAGGCGTCGGGACGCGGACGGGCTCGCCCTGGGGCATCCTAGACCTTTCGGAACGCGCCCCGCCGCTTCATCGAGAGCGCGGCAGCGACCGCCTGGCGCTGGGGGAACTTCTTGCCCTTCTGCGGTCCCCTCGAGGGCCCCTTCTTCATCAACTGGCTGATCTCGGCCCCGACGGTGGATGCAGGCATGGCCTATCCTCCTGATGCGTTCTCGAAGCCGATGACCTTCACGGTCACGGTCTCGACATCGGTACCCGTGGGGGCCGGGACCGTCACCTTGAGGATCTGGCTGTAGTGCGGCGCGTCCATGACGCCAATCGCCGCGCCCGGGATCGAGCTCGTGGCGTTCTGATGCGCCGTGGACACCGACCCCACCTCATCGTCGAGGCCATCGAAGAGCGTCGCAATCTTCTGCGGGGAAGTGGCCGGGCCCGTAATGACGAGCGCGAGCTGCGCACGGATCATCGAGGCATTCGCAGGCACACAGGATGACACCGCAACCGCCTGCAGCGTCACCGGCGTCGCGAGCGTGAACACCTGACGCGCGGCCTTGTAGATCGTCCACCGCCCCCGAATGTTCCCGGGCACGAGAAACCCCGTGGCGTCGAGCAGCATCGCGCCCGCGTAGGCGCCGAGAAAGTAGCCGGTCGGGAGCACCGGGCCGGGTCCCGGAAAGGGTGGGGCGAGCGAGGACAGCGTCCCGAGGGCCGTGCCGTTGTAGATCCAGTAGAAATGGACGAAGGAGTTGATCGGGAAGGCCGCCGCCTGGTCCCGGCAGTTCACGGTCGGGCCCCCGAGGCCGATGTCGTTGGTGATCGCCACCGGGTTGTCGAAGACCACGAACCCGGGGCTCGCCGACTTCGTCATCACCTGGTCGGCGTCCATCAGGATGTGCGTGTTGTCGACGTAGCGGCAGTCGCAATTCCGCGTCCCCAGCAGGCCGGCGCCGAAGTTCAGCGCCTGCGTGATCGGGGTGTCGAGTGGGAGGCCGAGCACGAGGGCCATCTGCTGCTTGGCCTCGCGGATGCGATCCGCCAGCAGTCGCGCGCTCTCGGTCGCGCAGACCGGATCGGTGCTGGAGATCGTGGTCGGAAACGTGATAGGCAGGACTGGCGCAGCCATCAGCGTCTCCGTTCCGCGCGCGCCTGCTCAGCCGCGCTGGCCATAAGCTGCGCCGTCTGGGCCTGCTCTTGGTACGCGCTCGTCGCCTCCACACGCAACTGGAGGCTCCCCGGCAACTGCGGGAGCTTCTGCATCATCCCGGCCGCCATGTTCTCCCCCTCAAAGAACGGGATCTCGCGGTTCGGAAGATACCGATCCCGCATGAGCCCCACAACGCGCGAGCCGAGCCGCTCGAGGGACTCATCCATGCCCTTTGCCACGATGCCCAAGAGAAACGACCCTTTCTGCTGCATGAACGCGACCGTCTTCGCCGCGACGGCTTGCCCTGGCGCAATCGGGGGATCCTGGAGCCCCACCGCCTCTTCGAGCTTTCGGATCAGATAGTCCGGGAGCTGAAAGGCCTGCGGCGGCAGCGGCTGCGGGAAGACGATGTTGAAGTCTGTCCCCTGATTCTTGCGAATCTTGACGCCGGGAAAGAGCTGGAGCATGTCCCACTCGTCTTCCTCCATCGCGCTCTCATCGGCGACCACGAGGGCATTCGTGACCTTGATCGAGTTCTCGAGCAGGAGCGACAGCGCCTTGTTGATGCCCCACTGAAGATCCGACATGTCCGAGAGCAAGCCCGGCCGCCACACGGTATGCGGATCGACGGCGCCCGGCACGAACACGAAGGGCCAACGCTGCGCCCAATTGAACGCCTTCGCGTAGGGATTGGGGATGTCGCGGAGCACCACCTCGCGCGTACACGTCACCACCCGGCCCTTCGGGTACGACCACCGCAACTTCTTCACCTCCCGGACCTCGGGGGCGATGTCGCTCTGGCCGTACTTCTCGGTGAGCCGTGGGAGCAGGCCGAGAAACCCCGGCTTGTCGCGCGCCCCAATGCCGAGGAGCTGGGCCTTTTCATCGAACGAAGCGCCGTGCATTTTCGCCATCCAGGAATCGACCATCTCGCCGAGGTTGACGATCTCCGACTCATAAACCGTCTCGGTCGAGGCGTCGTCGATCCAGCACTCGGCGACATCGGCCATGCCGCGACGGTACTGGTTGTTCGCCGTCCACCCGCCCGAGGGGCCAATCGTGGACACGCCCTCCTTCGTCCACGCCGGCGATTCCCCGCCCCACTTCATCGACACCGAGGCATCGGCCTTCACCCGCCAGCCCTGGTCCGCGTAGCGGCCCGTGATCGTGGCGAGGTCGAGGCGGTCCCGAAACGAGATGTGGTGGCAGTGGACGAGCGACATGTCGGTGCAGTCCTTGTCGGGGTAAATCTGGCCGGGGTGCGGCGCGGAGATCAGGACATCCGCGGGCTCGCCGCTCCCCGCCGACCAGTTCCCGTAGCCGACCTTGTACCACCCGCCATCGCCGACGAGTCCCCAGGAGTAGGCATCGGGCGCCTTCGTCTCGAAAAGCTGCTCCTTGCGGACGACGGCCCAGAGCGCGTCCTGCCAGACCTTCAGGACCTGCTCCTGGATCTGGCCCTGGGGCACGAGCTTGAGCGTCGGGCGGCCCCCGAGGAGCACGGCGAGCTCGGCGTGATGCGCCCGGCGCCAGGCGTTCATCTTGATCGGGCGACGGTAGGAGGGCATCGGGCCGTCCCACTGTTTCCCACGCAAGAAGCGCCAATCCTGGTCCCAATGCGCCTCCCGCGTATTGTCCTTGCGGAAGGCCGCGTCGTCCTCGAGCCGGCTCCAGATGTCCGAGGCGAGCGCTTTCGCTTTCTCCTCGTCGTACAAATCCTCTCCGTCCTCGGGGACGGTGACGATGGAGTCGGTCGCGAGGTCGGGGGCGGCCATCAGGCGTTCAGGATCTGCCCATCGCGCAGCGCGATGAACCCGCGCACCGTCTTCGCGGCCATGAGGAAGGCATGGGCGACCGTCTCGGCCTCCTCGGGGCTACAGTGCATGAGGATGTCGCCCACCTGGACCGCCACCTTGAGGGCGTCGCGGGCCACACCGACCTGGAGCGTGACTTCCTTGTTGATCGCCCTCGGGGCCATGCCCCGGGGCTCAAGGATGCCGCCGTTTTCCATCGCCCGCCTCCTGGCCTCACCCACCAGCCGCCTCGGCATGCTCGGGGAGATACCGATCGAGCCCGAGCATCGTCATGTGCTCGTCGATCGCGGTGATGATCGCCTGCTCGACGTCGCCGCCGTACTCCGCGATCGCCCGCTTACAGAGGCCGCGGCGCACCCGGACGAAGCATCCTGAAAGGATCGCCTCCGCGCGCGGGGAGATAATGGCGCCGACGGGGTTTCCGGGGTCGAGCGTCCACTGGAACCCGTTCGGCGACTCGCTCCACCGATCGAGCGTGAAGCGGGCGGTGAGCGTGAGGTCCCCGAACCGCGCCCCCACCGACTCCGTGAAGGCGATCCGGCGCTGGTAGGTCGGCGTCTCCCCGAGCATCCAGAGGAGAG
>Ga0184615_10001704_pt1 | contig 11802 bp, 12 predicted proteins | sample PLM4_65_coex_FD_133134 | JGI IMG/M metagenome (GOLD analysis project Ga0184615, IMG submission 133134) | Groundwater sediment microbial communities from an aquifer in East River, Colorado, USA - PLM4_65_coex | ecosystem: Environmental > Terrestrial > Soil > Riparian zone | place: USA: East... | reverse complement strand
TGTGTTGGTTGCGTCGTTCCGACATCGCAGACTCCTCAGCGTGCTACGAGCGCTTCTCGTGATACATGCGCCGCAGCAGCGCGTGGATCGGATGGGTCCGCTGCGCGCGCAGCTTGCTTCCCAGGTCATCGGTCTCGAGCGTGGCTCGGAACAGCGGCAGCGCACGCGAGCGCGCCGCGATCTGCTTGTCGAGCTTCTCGAGCTGTGCGCCCGTCTCCTGGATCCGCCGGCTGAGATCCGCGTAGCCGAGCGAGTCGGGCGCGGCGGGGGGCGCGTCGGCCGGCGCGGCCGGGCCGGCGACCTCCACGCCGGCTGCCGCACCGGGCTCGGCGCCGCGCTCGTGTTCGAGCTCGGCGAGCTGGTCGGAGACGATGGCGCGCTCGGCGCGCAGCTCGCGCACGCTCTCTTCGAGTTTTTCGATCCCCTCGTCCTCGGCGAAGCCGAGGTACATGATCACGAGGCTGTCCGAGAGCGCGCGCCGGAGCGCCGCGATCGACTCCGCGCCGGGCTCGGCCTTCGCGATCCAGCTGTCGACCGAGCGCGAGCGCGTCACCCAGTCGGCGACGGGCCGCACCAGCTCCATGTACTCCGGCTCGCGCCCCTGGCGCTCGAGCGCCCCGGTCAGCGCGGGCCAGAGCCGGCGGTCGAACGGGAAGATCGTGAGCGCGCTGCGGTAACGGCGGGTCGCGAGCTCGATCTCGTCTGGCATGGGCCGCGTCGCATACACCAGGTAGGCGTCAGCTTCCCCCCTCGCGGCCTCGTGGGCGGCGAAGTACGCCGAATCGGGGACGCCGCCGCGCCGCTCGGAGGTCGCGAAGCGCTCGAAGAAGGACAGGTAGCGTTCGTAGAGACGCGCGGCGTGGCGCGCATCCTCGTCCCCCGTGGCGGGGCTCGCCTGGCTGCGCGCCAGGTAGAAGGCGGAGGCGTTCAGGATCGTCTCCTGGATCTCCTCCCAGAGGCCGTGCATGGCCAGGGTCCAGGACTCGCGCCCCGTGTTGCGGTAGCCGAGGTCCGCCCAGCCGTCGTCGCCCACCAGCGCGAGCTTGGCGTAGACCTCGATTGCGCCTTCGATCGTGAAGGGAATCTCGAGCTCCGGATCGACGCCGAGCCGTTGCTTGGCGGCGTAGACCTCGCCCAGCTGGCGCAACACCCTGCGGTAGACGGCGCACTCTCCCTGCACGGTGTCGGCTCGGTCGAGCGCGGTCTGGTAGGCGCCGCTCGCGAGCCGCATCGCCTCGATCGTCTTCGGCGCGAGCCCCTCGCTCGCGAGCAGCGAGCGCGCCTGGTCGTGGAGCTTGGTCGCCTCGAAGAGCGCGAGCGTGAAGGTGAGGCTCCCGGCGTCGGATTCCGGGCCGTTCAGCCTTTCGATGATGCGGCTCAGGTATTCCTTCGAGGAGGCGGAAAGCGGAATCACGTCCGGGTGCCCGCCTACCCTGTTGTCGGCGAGCAGGCGCACGATCGCGCCCAGCGGGTCGACGTCGCGGTCGAGCCCCATCTGCTGGCTGCGGATCAGGATCAGCCGGGCGACGTTTTCGTAGATGTAGGGCAGGGCCGCGGCGAAGCCCGAGTTCGGCGACTCCGTGAGCGAGAGCGTCTCGAGCGTCTCGTACGGGCTCTCGAGCGGGACCACCACGCCCAGCCAGAGCGTGAGCACGTCGCCGACGAAATCGAATCGGTGGCCCTTCTCGAGCGCACGGTGGGCGAGGATGTAGTGATACCAGTAGCGGTTCTCGTGGCGCCCGAGCCGGCCCTCGAGCGTGCGCACCGCCGCCACGCTGGCCTCCAGCTCGTCCGGCTCGCCGGATGCGAGGTACTGCAACAGGTGCGCGATCGCGAGGCGGCGCGCCAACACCTCGTCGGCGTCGTCGCCCTCCGCGGCTCCCGCCTCGAGGCGGCGGGTGACGTAGTCCTGCAGCGACATGTGCGTCTCGCGGCCGTACTCGCGCAGCCTCGAAGCCAGTGCCTCGGGCTCCGCCGACGAGTAGACGTAGGCGAAGTCGAGATATCCGGCCCAGGCGTCCGCCTCGGCTCCGGCTTCGGCCGATGCCCGGCCGGCGAAGAGCGTCGCGAGCATTAGGGTCGATGCGATCCAGTGCTTCATCCCCGGCTCCACTCCCCGCCCGCGCGTTTTCGGACACACTCGAGCGCGAACGAGAGCTCGACGCAGCGGTCGGCCTCGCGGCGCGCGGGCGCGCGCTCGACCCACAGCAGGAACGAATTCAGGTTCCGCGTCTCGACGAAGCGGTAGCGACCGGCTTCGCTCACGCACTCGGAAGGCTTCCCCACGATCGCGACGAGCTGCTGCTTGAGGGCGTCTTCCTTGCGATCCGAGACGCAGCTCGCCAGCGAGCCGAGCGGCACGCCGCTCAAGCGGGGCTCGTTCGAGCGCGCATGCGAGGTCGAGCTCGCCGGCGCTCCGGCGCGCGCAGGGGTACGCGCCGGCGTCGGCTCTGCACCGGGGTCGCGCACGGGGCCCCCGGCCGCCAGGGCCGGAAGCGAGAGCGCGGCGGGCGGACGTGCGACGCTGCGCGCGCTCGTGCGCGCGCGGGCGGACGGCGCCGCGGCGGCTCGCCCGGGATCGCGGGTCGGCGGCGTCGCCTCGGCGAGCAGGCTGGGCGCCGCGGGCGCTCCCAGGTCGAAGCTCGGCGCGGGCCGCGGATTCGAAGGGCGTGCGGCCGCCTGGCGCCGGGCGAGCCGGGGCGGCGGGCTCGCGGGCGGGCCCGCGCTGGCCGGCGCGGCGGGCGCCGCCACGGCGTCGATCGCGATCACCGGCTTCGGAAGAATGGGCCGAGGGGCCGGAGCCCGCGGCGGCGCGGCCGCGATCCTGGGAGCCGCGATCCGGGGCGGCGGCGGAAGCTCCGGTCGCGCGACGCGCGCGGGGGTCGGCGCCGGCTTCGCAACGGGCGCACGCAGCGGCGCCGGCTTGGCGATCGGCGCGGGCTCGGGAGCGGGCGGCGGCGGCGTTCGCGCCGCGACGAGCTCGGGCTGCACCACCGGCTCCGGCTCCACGACCGGCTCCGGCTCGGGGATCGGGAGCGCCTCCTCGAGCGGGGGCGACTCGAACATCACGATCTCGAGATCCTGGCTCGGTTCGTGACCCCGCAGCGCGCCAACCACGAGCACCGCGATCAGCCAGGCGGCCAGGAGCAGCGCGCCGGCGGTCGCGCCCAGCTTGTGCACGGAGATTCCCGCGCGCGACCAGTCTTGGGAAGCGAGCGTGAGCCCCTGCCAGAGCGCGAGCTCGCGATCGGCGCCGGGATAGGGCTCGGGCCGCAGCGCGATCCGCGCTGCGCCAAAGGCGTAGCGATCGAACGCCCAACGCGCTCTCATGGCTTTGCGACGACGGGCGACACTGCCGCACGTCGTCCCTCGGGCCACCGCTCCTCGATCAGCGCGATCGCATCGAGCAGGTCCTGGCTGCGGGAATCCTGGTGCGGCGCGAGCAGCGGTTTTTCGGCCCGCGATTTCAAGAGGCGGCCGAGCTGCTCGCGCAGCGCCGCCGTCGCGAGGTGGGCGCCGGCCGCCCCCCCGCTCCCCGGAGCCAGCAGCTCGAAGGGGCCGGGATCCGCCGCCGCAGGCGGGTGGATGCGGAGCTGCCAACGCTCCCTGGCACCTGCGGAAAGAACGCTGGTCGCGTCTTCGTTCACGCGCGGGATGATGATCTCGCCGAGGTCGACCGCGCGCGGCCCACCGCCCACCTGCGTGAGCGCGATCAGCAGCAGGAACGCCAGGTCGACGAACGAGAAGAGCCACGCGGGTGCCGTATCGCTTCCCGACGCCATGCCGTGCTGTTGCGGCTTCCCGCGCACTGCTCAAGGTGACTCGAGTCACATCGGGCGCCGCTCCGCCTTGCGATACGCGTAGCCGGCACTGCGAGTGCAACTCGTGGGCAACGCATTCTGCGTACGAACGAGAGGCGCATGGGGATTCGGCCGATCTCGAAACTGATTCCGAGACTGATTCTGTCGTGCACCAGCGTGCTCGGGCTCGCCGGCGACGCCGGAGCCGGGGATTTCTACCTGACCGGAAACCTCGCGATCTCGACCGGGACGGGGGATAGCGGCGGGAGCACCGATTTCTTCGCCAACACGGGGAGCGATACGGACGCTGCCCCCGCCTACGGCGGCGCGGTAGGCTTCGGGTTCAAGCTGGGTGAAGCCATTCCCAAGAGCTGGGAGATCCCGCTGCCGGGCTGGGGGCTGCGCTTCGAGTTCGAAGGAATGACCGGCCGCGAATACGAGCTGCTCACCGACCCCGACAACAGCTACATCTCGGAAGTGACCGCGTGGACATTCATGCCGAACCTGTGGATCGACGCGCCGCTGCACCAGCCGATTGCCTGGATGTTCGGCCGGATTCCGGTGCTCGAGCCCCTGATGCTCTACGGCGGCGCGGGCCTGGGCCTCTCGGCCACGGACCTCGACACGACCGACAACGTCTCGGAGGGACGCAACGAGGAGTTCCTCTTCGGCTGGCAGGCGGGAGTCGGGCTCGGCTACGAGCTCACGCAGCGGGTGACCCTGATGGCCGGCTACCGCTACGTCGATCTGGGCCAGCCGAAGGTCACGCTCCGGACTCCTCCCGCGGAGGATCCCTTCGGACGCTTCACGATGGACCTCGCCGCGCACGAGTTCAACTTCGGCGTGCGCGTGAACTTCTTCTCGATTCCCTACCCGGAGAAGTGGGCGATCCGCCGCGACGCGCGCTGACCGCTCGGCGCGGCGTCGCGTTGCTCGCGCTGCTCGCCCCCGTCCTCCTCGGCGCCGCCCAGGCGCCTCGCACCCCACCGGTCGCCGTCTACGGCATCGAGCTCGACGTGCTGGGCGAGCGCGAGCGCGTGCTCGTGTTCGCCGAGCAGCCCCTGGAAGGCCGTCTCGAGGAGCAGGGCCCGGAGACGCTGCTGGTCGTGATCCCGGGCGCGGTGCTCGACCCCTCGGCGCCCGCGCGCGTGGCCGGCGCGCCCGGCGCGGGCGTCCGGCTGGTGACCGCGGAGGAAGCCGCGGGAGTCGCCGGGCCCGAGGTGCGGCTTCGGATCGCGCGCACCCCCGGGCCTCCCGCCGAGCTCACGCATCGCGGCGCGACGCTCGCGATCGAGCTCGCGCGCCCGCGTCGGCCCCGCCAGGACGGCATCGCGATGAAGTTCACGAACGTGAATCTGGCGCAGGTGGTCGAGACGGTGGCCCGCGCGACCAACCAGCGCTTCCTCTTCGACGACTCGCTTCAGGGCCTGGTGACGATCACCTCCGCCGAGCTCGTCTCGCCGGCAGAGGCGCTCGAGCTCCTTCACACGGTGCTGCTCATGAAGGGCTTCGCCGCGTTGCCCACACCGACCGGCGCGCGCAAGATCCTCCCCCTCGGCGAGGGAGTGGCTGGCGCGTCGTGGAGGCCGGCTGCGCCGGGCGCGCAGAGCGAGGCGCTGATGGCGACGCTGGTGCGTCTGCGCGACGCCACGGCCGAACGCGTCGCGGCGGCGCTCCAGCCCTGGCTCGGCGCCTCGGCGCTCGCGACCGCGCATCCGCCCACGAACGCGCTGATCCTCGCCGGCAGCGAAGCGCGGCTCCGGGAGCTGCTCAAGCTGGTCGCGGCGATCGACCAGGCCTCGGATCAGTCTCTCGTCGTGCGCAGGCTCCGCCATCGCTCCGCCGAGGAGGCGGCGCAGCTCCTGCTCGCGGCCCTCGGCAAGCCCGAGGGGGCGCGCCCCGGCGTCGAGGCGTGGCCCGACGAGCGCACCGGCGCGCTCGTGCTGCGGGCGCCGCCCGCGCAGATGGCAGAAGCGCGCGCATTCCTCGCGGAGATCGATCAGCCGATCCGAGGCCGGGGCCAGGTCGACGTCATCTCGCTCCGATACGCGGACCCCGAGGCGCTGGCCGGCATGCTCGGGAACCTCGCGGCGGGCCGGGCCTCCAGTCCTGCGACGGGCGCGGCCGCCGCGGGGGGCGGAGGCGGTGCGCAGGCCGCGGCCGGAGCCGAGTCGCTCGAGGGGCGCGATTTCGGCGTCGCCGTGGACGTTCCCACGCACTCGCTCCTCTTGCGCGCCGATCCCGAAACGCTCGGCATCCTGCAAGACGTGATCGATGAGCTCGACCGCCTTCCGCCCACGATCGAGGTCGAGGTGATCGTGCTCCAGCTGATCAGCGACACCAGGCTCGATCTCGGCTTCGACGCCTTCATCCCGGTCACGAAGCCCAAGTCGCCGCAGGATCTGATCGCGGGAGTGCTGCTGGATCCCACCGGCGGCGGCTTCTTGCAGCCGGGCGCCGGCACGGGCCCCGCCTACGCGGCGCGCTTCACGCGCGCGCCGCTGTTGTTCCCGATCGTGGATTCGGACGGCAATCCGCTGGCGCCTCTCGAAGTCCCGCTCGGGACCGCGGTGCTCACCGCGAACGACGGCCGCGTCAATTCGACGACCTTGATGCGCCCCCATCTGCGCATGCTCGCGGGGGAGGAGCAGGAGATCTTCGCGGGCAACAACATCCCGGTCCCGGTGTCGGGCACCAGCGCGGCGACGACCTCCAGCCAGCCGTTCGTGACGCAGAGGAACATCGAGCGCCAGGACGTCGGCATCAGCCTGCGCGTGAAGCCGACCGTCGGGGAGGCCGGGGGCGTGCGTCTCGAGCTGGAGGTCGACGTGTCGCAGTTGGCGCCCTCACTCGCGGGCGACGTCGAGGAGGTGGGCCCGACCATCCGGCAGCGCAAGCTGACCTCGACGATCCACCTGGAGGACGGCGAGTTCGCCGTCATCGGCTTCGCCCGCGAGGCGGTCGTCACCAGCAGCACCGTGGGGGTGCCCTGGCTGAAGGACATCCCGTTTCTCGGCTGGGCCTTCAAGAGGACCATCGACACCAACCAAACCGCGCGCCTCGTGATCGCCGCCCAGGCGCGCATCGAGCGCAGCCCCGAGGAGCAGCTCGCGGACTCGATCCGCCGGCGCCTCGCCTTCGAGCGGGCGAACGCCCGTTTCGGGTCCGTCGCCACCACCGACGAGACCGCCTGGGCGCTGCGCGTCGCGACGGTCGCCGACCCCGCCGAGGCGCAGGCCATCGCCGACCGACTGGGGACGAGCGCCCGGCCGGCGCATGTGAGCCGCTGGGAGGCGAACGCCGGCCCGGCCTTCGACGTGACCCTATTCGGTTTCGCAACCCTCCCCGAAGCCAACGACGCTGCGCTACAGCTGCGAGAGGATGGCTACGACCCGGACCTGGTGGTGCTGCCGGTGGAGGCCCGTCAGTGAACTCCGCTCGGCTTCGTCTCGCTGCGCGCTTGGCTTGCAAATGAGTGAGCATGCCAACGCCGTTCGGATCCGCGGTCTCTTCCAGGCGTTTCGGAATCGCGACCTGGCTGCGATCCAGGCGGCGATTCCGGAGCACGCGGTCTGGCACTTCCCGGGCAAGACGGGCGCGCTCGCCGGAAGTCATCGGGGTCGGGATGCGATCCTCGCGTTCCTCGGCAAGGTCGTGGCGCTCAGTGAGGGGACGTTCCGGTTCGAGGTCGAAGACGTGATCGCGAACGACGCGAGCGCGGTCGCGATCTTCCGAGGCAGCGGCCAACGCCAGGGACGGACACTCGACAATCCGACCTGTCTTCGCATGCGGATCCAGGACGGCCGGATCGTCGAGGTCTGGGAATTCGTCTGGGATCTCTACGCCGTCGACGAATTCTGGGCGTAGTCGGGCCGCCGGAACGAGGCGAGTCGTCCGTTCGGCATCAGGAGACAAACGTGGGTGACCCGTTCGAAACCTTGAAGGCTGAGCTCGAGCGCTACGGCGAGGCCAACGATGCCGCGACGAACGAGCGCCCTCGTCGCATGCTCAACATCACCCGCGACACCGGCGAATTCCTGTCCGTGCTCGTGCGCGCGACCGGCGCGCGGCGGGTGCTGGAGATCGGTACGTCGAACGGATACTCCACCCTCTGGCTCGCCGAGGCTGCCAGGGCGATTCGCGGAGTGGTTACTACGATCGAGTTTTCTGAATACAAGGTCGGGCTCGCCTCGGCCAACTTCACGCGCTCTGGGCTCTTGCCGTTCATCACACTGATTCACGACGACGCGGGTCGTCTTCTCCAGCGAAGTGACCCGAGCGCATACGACTTGATCTTCCTCGACTCCGAGCGCCCGGAGTATCCCGGCTGGTGGCCACACCTGCGTCGCGTTCTACGCCCGGGAGGCTCGTTGATCGTGGACAACGCGACGTCTCATGTCGAGGAGATGGCCCCGTTCGTCGCATTGGTGACGGCGGATGCCGAGTTCGCGACGTGCCTGGTTCCAGTGGGCAAAGGCGAGTTTCTCGCGGTGAAGACGTCGTCGTGAGCCCGCTTCCGACCTATCGAGGAGCAACTCGAATGTTCACCTTGTATTACGCGCCGAACACCTGCGCACTCGCATCCCACATCGCCCTCGAACACGTCGGCGCCGAATATCAGGCCGTGCGTGTGGACTTCTCGCGAAGCGAGCAACGCTCCCCCGACTACATGCGCATCAACCCCAAAGGCCGCGTGCCGGCCTTGGTCACGAGTCGCGGAATCCTGACCGAGACTCCTGCCATCCTGATGTTCATCTGCCAGAGTTTCCCGGATGCCGGGCTGGCCCCACTCGAGGACGCCTTCGGGCTCGCGCAGATGAATGCCTTCAACAGCTACCTCTGCTCCACGGTCCACGTCGCACATGCGCACCGCATGCGCGGCTACCGATGGGTCGACGATCCGATCGCCATCGCAGCCATGCAAAAGAAGGTCCCGCAGTCGGTCGGCGAGTGCTTCGAGCTGATCGAACGCGAATACCTTCGAGGCCCCTGGGTATTGGGCGAACACTACAGCGTCAGCGACATGTATCTGTTCACGCTGGCCCAGTGGCTCGAGGCGGACGGAGTCGATCCTGAGCGCTTCCCCAAGGTTGCGAAGCACAGACTGCGAATGTCTCGGGATCCGATCGTCAGCAAGACCGTCGCGTCGGAGCTCTCTGGCTCGTAGACGAGCCTTTGCATCACGCGCCGCGCGACGCATCGAGAGGTGATCTCCCAGATGGCCCGGTCGTCCGATCCGAACGCCAACCTTCCGTCGCCTCCGGCCCGGCTCATCGATCGCCTCCGGAACGACGACTTCGTGATCGAGTCCGTCGACGCGGCGGGCGGCGGCGTCATGGGCGCGAAGAAGCTCAGGCTCGCCTTCCCGAAGGACGAGCTCACGATCGACGTGAAGTGGAAGGCGGCGCCGGCCGGCGGCGAGGGGTGGAATAACTCTCCGCGCCGCGAGATCGGCGCGTATGCCGTCCAGGAGCTGTTCCTCGATCCCGACGACTACCCCGTGCCGCCCGTCGTGGCGCGCGCGATCTCGCTGGACGCCTACGCTGTCGTGGAGAAGGATGCAACGCCGAACATCCAGGGGACACGCTGCGTCTTCGGCGCCATCGCGGCGTGGCTCGAGAACGTCGCGCAACCCGAACACGCCTTTGATCCGAAGCGCTTCTCGGCGGATCGGCGGTATGCGTTCCACTTCGCGAACCTGAATCTTCTCGCCTACCTGATCGCCCACCGCGATGCTCGCAGCAACAACTTCCTGATGCCGAAAGATCCATCGACGCCGCGGGTGTTCTCGATCGACAATGGGATCGCCTTCGGCGGCGTGTTCTACAACTTCATCACCTGGCACTTCGACGAGATCCGGACCGGCGGCTTGCCCAAGCCATCGATCGATCGCCTGCGTCGAGTCTCCCGGGAGACGCTCTCCGGGCTCGGTGTGCTCGGCGAGCTACGAGCAGATCCCGCCGGCGTGCTGCACGCCGTCACGCCCGGCGAGAATCTCGACCCGGAGGCCGGAACGCGCATCGCTCGCGGTCGAATCCAGTTCGGACTGACGGCCCTGGAGATCGACGCGATCGCCACCCGCCTGGAGGACCTTCTGGCGCGGATCGATGCGGGGGAACTGGGCGTCTTCTGAGCGGTGGCGCGAGTGGAGGTGCCTGGCAGATCCGAATCGTCGATTCGGAAATCAGACCTTGGCTGCTACTCTCGATTCATGCCCGCCCAGACATCCCGCGACCGCATTTTCGAAGCACTCCAAGACCTGCCTGCTGACGCGACGGTGGATGATGCGATCGAGCGGCTCGTCTTCCTGGCGAAGATCGACGCGGGTCTGGCTGAGCTCGGCGCCGGCCAGGGCATTCCCCACGAAGAGGTGAAGCGGCGCCTCGGCCTGTGACTCGGCTCATCTGGTCGCCGCAGTCGTTTCGCGATCTGCAGTCGATCCTTGGCTACATCGCCCTGGATTCCACCCTCTACACTGACCTGACCGACACGATTTCACCGCTCAGGGGCTGAAACTCAATGTCCTACAAGCGGATCGAGAGTTGGGCAAATGGACGCTCAACCCCGTGGTGCACCCGGCGCACCGTAAGCGGCGCGCGGGTGACGCAGCACGTTAGGCCCTCAATCAGGAGAGTCACATGCTTCGAATAGTCATGTTTTCAGTGCTCTTGTCATCTGTTGCAGCAATGCAAACGGGAGACAGTTCCGAGATTCCGTACAGGGATTTCCTGACCCAGAACAACGCCAACATTAGCCAGCTCGCTCTAGGTATGACGAGGGAGCAGGTTGTGACGCTTATGAAAAGCGACACCACCTCGGTTCGGGATGGTCCGCTTTCAAATCCATACAAGACAGAATCCTTCCAACGGGACTCTGATAATTTCGAGGTGCTCTACTACCTGACACGTAAGCATCCGCCCTTTACCTCGATACGTGACACACAGGCCACGCCGGTGGTCCTGAAAAATGGAGCCGTCGTGGGTTGGGGACAACGTGCAATGACCGGACTAAGGCCGTGAGTTGCGCCCAGCGTGATTGACAATCGGTTCCAGAGCGGTTACCGGGAGCTCCGTCTCCATGGAGCCGCTGGCATCTGTGCCCACGTGTGGTAACATCGCGCGGTGCCCAGAACCAGGCGCGGTGGTTACTTGTTCATTGCCTGGAAGGGTGACCATACGCCTCGTCACGTTCACGTCTATCGGGATGGCAAGCTGATCGTGAAGTGGAACCTCGAGAACTGGGTTCCGATCAAGGGGCAGGCAACCGCGAGAGTCCTTCGGCTCCTTCGGGAACTCGAAGAGGAGGGACGTCTATGAAGGTCCGGCGTGTCGCGATCAACAATCGCAAGGCTCAACTGGAACTCTCCACGGCCGCCGGCGAGATGCTTCCGTTTCCCTTCTCGAAGCTCACCCCCCGCCCGACTCAGCGGAACCGGATCCGAGAGGCATTCGTCGATCCCGAGCTCGGGGGCGAGGGAGTCACCTATGTCCTCGAGTCCGGAGCAGAAGGCTCTGTCCACATCGATCATGCGCTGGAGTACAACGAGGATCCCCGCTATCTGAGCGAGATTTTGATGCATCGCATGACCGTCGAGGCGGGGAAGCGCATCACCACGGCCGGGCTCAGCCGAAGAGAGATCGCGCGAAGGCTCGGGACGTCCGTCCCCCAGCTCTACCGCTTGCTCGATCCCGCCAACTCCTCCAAGTCGATCAATCAGCTGATTTCGCTTCTCCACGTCTGGGGTTGCGCGGTCGATCTGAAGGTGCGGCGTCGCCGGGCTGCCGCGTAGTGTGAGTTCGGCGGCCGCTGGGCCGCGAGCGCGACCACCGATCCGTTGAGCAGCGTGAAGAGCGATGAGCCGAAGCGAGCCACGATGCAGAAGGACCAGGAAGGGCGTCCCAGCCGAGGGCCGAAGGCCCGGTCCCAGCAAGCGTTTTTCGTCACGGAGTGAGTGCCCCTGAAACTCCTCTTGAAATCTCGCAGCCGTCCGCGCATCATGCGG
>Ga0184615_10001702_pt1 | contig 11803 bp, 8 predicted proteins | sample PLM4_65_coex_FD_133134 | JGI IMG/M metagenome (GOLD analysis project Ga0184615, IMG submission 133134) | Groundwater sediment microbial communities from an aquifer in East River, Colorado, USA - PLM4_65_coex | ecosystem: Environmental > Terrestrial > Soil > Riparian zone | place: USA: East... | reverse complement strand
TCCGGTGACCCGCGCCGGTCTCCTGGGATTCAAGCTGCTCCGGGCCCAGTTTCTCATCCTGATCAACGTGGCGATCTGGATACTCCTCCTCAATCGAGGCCGGGGCCAGACGCTGCCGCTGGTGCTGCACGCCGCCACCATCTGGGCGATGTTCTCGACCATGTTCCTGCACCGGCTTGGGGTGGCGCTCACGCGGGACTCGCTGGCGGAGCACGGCCGGGCCGGGCTGCTTCGGAACTGGCCGGCGCTCGCGGGCCTCGCGGCGGTGGTGGGTGTGATTCTGAGCAGCGCCAGGCGGGCGCTGCCATCCGGACTCGAGGAGTATCCCGACGGCATCCTTGCCGGGCTCCGCGTCGTGCTGGCGACCCCGCCGCTCTCCTGGGTGCTGGTACCGTTCCAGATTCCCTTCCTTCCGTTGTCGGCGCCGGATGTCGCGGCGTGGGTACCCCGGTTCCTGGCGGCGCTGGCCGTGGTCGCCCTGCACCTCCTCTGGGTGATCCGCGCCGACCGGTCATTCGAGGAGGCCGCGCTGGAGGCGAGCGCCCGCCGCGCCGAATTGCTGGATCGCTGGCGACGCCAGGGCATCCGGCCCCGCACGCCCGCCAGGCGCGGGTGGCGGTGGGGGCGCCTGGCGCCGGATGGACATCCCATCCCGGCAATCATCTGGAAGAACCTCACCCGGCTGGTGCGGACCGCGAGTCCCGGCGTGGCGGTGACCACCGTGCTGCTCATCGCCGCCATCATCGGCTTCACGATCGTGGCCGGAGAGGAACACGTGGAGGTGACCGTCATGATCGCCACCCTGGCGCTGAGCTGGGTGGCGGTGCTCGCGATCTTCGGCCCGCAATGGGTCCGGAATGACCTGCGCGGCGAGCTGGAGCACCTCCAGGTGCTCCGTACCTGGCCGGTTTCCGGGCTGAGCCTGATGGCGGGAGAGGTCTTCTCCTCCGCGCTGGTGCTGACCGGCACGCAGGGGCTGCTCGCGATCGTCGGACTCACCGCGCTGTCCCAGACGACCCAGATGAAGCTGGCTCCGGGCGTACTGGGATTGCTGTTCCTGCCGGGACTGCTGGCTCTGGGTTCGCTCAACACGGTGGCGCTGGGCATCCAGAATGCCGGGGCCCTGCTCTACCCTTCGTGGGTTCGGACCGAGATCCGTCCCGGCGGCATCGAAGGCATGGGGCAACACCTGCTCACGGCTGGAATCTCCATGATGCTCCTCCTCCTCACCGCGATCGGCCCGATAGCCCTCGGCGGTGGGGCCGTCTACCTGCTGTGGACTCAGCTGGAGTGGTGGAGCCTGGTGCCGGGACTCCTGCTGGCCGCGGCGGCATTCGGCATCGAGGCGTTTCTGCTGCTGGACTGGATGGGCGGGCGTTTCGAACGGCTGGACATCTCCCCGGGCGATTAGGACGAAACTGCCCTAACGGAGGGGCGTAGGGTCGGCCATCGGTCATCAGCCGTCCACGTCCAGCCTCCTGCCGCCGGAGCAACCATGCCTCGCGCCCTACCCCTCGTTGTTGCCCTCAGTCTGTCTGCAGTCCCCGTCCTTGCGGCCCAGCGCATCGAAACTGAACCGGCGCAGTACACGCTCTCTCCCGAGTATCGCGGCATCCAGCTGGCGGCCCTCCAGACCCAGCGGAAGCTGCTGCTGAGTTTTGCCGACTCGATGCCGGAGCGATTCTACCGCGACAGGGCCACCCCGGCGCAGCGGGACTTCGCCGGACAGCTGCATCATGCCGTGAGCTCGGCGCTGTTCATCGCCTACGGCTACGTCCGGAGCGCCCGTCCACCGGCGGCCGACACCGCGGCGATCTTCAACACCCGGTCGGGGATGAGACGGTATATCGAGGGCTCCTACGATTCGCTCGAAGTGCTCCTGAAGGGGCAATCGGATGCGGAGCGGGATCAGCGATTCAAGTTCTTCAACGGGCAGTTCATGCCGCGCTGGCAGCTGTGGGACGAGCTGAACCAGCACACGATCTGGACGGCCGGTCAGGTGGTTGCAAACTTCCGCAAGAACGGAATGGCGCCGCCGAGTTTCCTATTCTTCTGACCCCCGCTCCAGCGGGGGCGTCGGCCCGAAGCGTACGAACCGGAGCGCCAGCGTCGGCAGGACCAGCAGGCTGAGCAGGGTCGACGTCGACAGCCCGCCGAGGATCACGATGGCCATCGGACCCTCGATCTCGCGGCCGGGATCGCCGCTGCCGATCGCCAGTGGCAGCAGCGCCAGCCCGGTCACCGCCGCGGTCATCAGGATCGGGCCCAGTCGTTCGCTGGCCCCGCGGACCACGGTGTCCCAGCCCCATGTCGCGCCCTCGACGGTCACCAGGTGATCGTAGTGCGAGATCAGCATCACCGCGTTCCGGGTGGCGATGCCGAAGAGGGTGACGAATCCTACCAGTGACCCGAGGGAGAGTTCCCGGCCGGAGAGCGCCACGGCCGCCACGCCGCCGACCAGCGCGAACGGGAGGTTGGCCAGGACCAGCAGGAGCCGCCCCGGCTGGGCGAAGGCCAGCCAGAGGAGCAGGACGATCGCCGAGGCGGCGAGCAGGCTGTGCAGCAGGAGCTCCCGCTGGGCCTCCCGCTGAGCCGACGCGGTACCCGCCAGCTCGACGTGCACTCCAGGCGGCAGCAGTCCCGGCACGCGAACCCGCTGCTCCAGCTCGCGGCTGTAGTCCACCACCGGGCGTCCGGCGGTATTGGCGGTGACCGTCTGCAGGCGGCGGGCATTCTGGTGCGCGATCATGTACCGGCCCGATGTCCGGCTCACCTGGGCCACCTCGCCGAGGGTCACCATTCTTCCGTCGGCCGAGCGGAGGGGAAGCCTGCCGAGGTCCTCGGGCCGGGTCCGGGCATCGGGCGCCAGGAGTACCACGACGTCGGTCGCCCGGTTTCCCTCGAACGTCTGCCCCGCCCGCGCCCCCTGGGTGGCGATCTCCACCGCCCGGAGCACATCGTCCGGGGCGAGCCCGGCCCGCGCCACCTGCTCGGGGAGGAGCCTGACCGTTACGCCCGGCACGACCGGTGGCGGATCGTACTGGACATCCGTGCCACCGGGTACCGAGCGGGCCAGCGCGGCCACTTTCCGGGCCGCAACATCGAGAGTGTCGAGGTCGTCCCCGTACAGCCGCACCACGACTTCAGCGGTGGAGCCGGTGAGCGTCTCTTCGATCCGCTCGGTGAGGAAGCCGCGGATAGCGAAGCTGACGCCGGGAAACCCGCGCAGGTTGGTGCGCAGGGAATCCTCCACCGTGCGAGCGGCCTCTCCCGCGAGCGGCTTGAGCTCCACCTCGATCTCGCTGTAGTGCGTGCCCCAGGTATCCTCGGAGAGTTCCGCCCGCCCCGCCCGCTGGGCCACCGAATGGACGCGAGGATCCCGCGCGATCGCGGCGGCCACCATGCCACCAAGCCTGACAGATTCCTCGAGTGAGGCTCCGGGCACCGCGGCCATGTGGACCACGTAGTGCCCTTCCCGGAACTCCGGGAGGAACGTGCTGTCGAAGAGCGGGAGCACGAGGGCCGCCCCGATCGAGAGCAGCGCGGTCCCGCCGATCACGGCACCCGGCCGCCCGAGGATGCCACCAAGCGCCCGCTCGAAGCTCCGCCTGAGGGCGGCAAGGATTCCCGGTTCGTGGCTGCCCCCCGCGCGCGGGGCGAGCAGGAGCAGCGCCAGTGCGGGAGTGACCAGCAGCGCCACCACCAGCGACGCGAGCGTGGCGAGGATGTAGGCTACCGCGAGCGGCTGGAACAGGGCGCCCTGCACGCCGCTCATGGTCAGGACCGGCGCGAATACCAGGGCGACGACGAAGGTGGCGTACACCACGCTGTGGCGAACCTCGAGTGAGGCGTCGAGCACCACGGCCCTGATCGATCGTGGCACCGGCAATGCCCGGTTCTGCCGCAACCGCCGGGCGATGTTCTCGACATCGATGATGGCATCATCGACCACCTCACCCAGCGCAATCGCGAGTCCGCCGAGCGTCAGCGTGTTGAGGCTGTGGCCGAACCGATCGAGGATGATTATCGCCGAGAGGAGCGACAGCGGAATGGCGGTAAGCGAGATCGCGGCGGCGCGGAGGTCGAACAGGAACAGCAGCAGGATCACGGCCACCAGCACCGCGCCGACCAGGAGCGCTGTCGTAATGTTCCGGATGGCCAGGTCGATGAAGGACGCCGGCCGGAACAGATCGGGATGCAGTTCCAGGCGTTCCGCCGCGATGGTGGTGCGCATGTCGCCGAGCACCTTCTCGACCGCGGTGGCCACCTCCTTGGTGTTCGAACCCAGTTGCCCGGAAACGACCACCACGATCCCGGGGCGCCCGCCGATGGTCGCGTCACCGAACTTGGTGGCGGCACCCTCCCGTACCACCGCCACATCCGACAGCCGGAGCGCGCTTCCCGCCTCCGCCCGGACCACCGTCCGGCCCAGTGCCTCGGGGGTGAGCGATTGCCCCTCGGTGGTCACCACGATCCGCTGGTTGGGATCGTCAAGCACACCGCCCCCCCGCAGGCCCGTGGCCCGGCTGGCTGCCTCCAGAACGTCGGGAAGCCCGAGCCCATGGCGGCGCAGGCGGTCGGGGAGCACCAGTACCTGAAGCTGACGGACCTCCCCGCCGAAGACAGCGACCTTCGAGACCCCGGGGGTCGCGAGGAGCCGGGGCCGGAGCACCCAGTCCACGAACGTCCGCTGCTCCATCGGTGTGCGCTCGGCCGAGGTCACGCCCAGCATCAGCACGGTGCTGGAGGAAGACGTCAGCGGCGTCAGGACCGGGGGCGCCACCGCCGCCGGCAGCCGCCCGGGGATTTCCGCCAGCCGTTCCGCAATGAGCTGGCGGGCCTGCCGCAGGTCCACGGCCTCATCCAGTACCGCCGTGATGACCGACAGCCCCTGGATCGATTGCGACCGGAGGGCGGCCAGGCCGTTCACGCCGTTGACCGCGTCCTCGATCGGCTTGGTGACCAGGACCTCGACCTGCTCGGGGGAGAACCCGGGAGCCTCCGTCTGGATGGAGACCTGCGGGGGAGCGAACTCGGGAAAGACGTCCAGCTTGGCCCGGGCAACCACCGAGAGTCCGTAGACCACGAGGGTGACCCCCAGCCCGGCCACGATGCCGGGCCGGTGCACCGCGAAGCGGACGAGTGAGGCGAGCATGGCAGCCCTCAGCCGTCAGCCGTCACTCGCCCACCTCTTCGCCGACAACGATGCGGGCCCGGAATTCCTCCGACAGGAGCTGGCCCGCGCCGCCCGTCACCACTCGATCACCCTCCGCAAACGGCGCCATGACGAGCCAGCCACCCGGCACCGGATGATCGGTGGGGACCCGCACCCGCACAAAACGGCCCGGCGAGCGCTCCAGATAGGTCCAGGCCAATGCATCCCATTGCACCACCGCCGACGAGGGCAGGAGCACCCCACGCCGCGGGGAGCGGCTGTCGGGCAGGTGGGCCGTGACGGTGGCGCCGGGCCGCATCGCCTTCCAGCCGCCGCTGACACGGTACAGCCAGGCCGGCTCACGAGTCACCGGATCAGCCTCCGGGGCCGGCCCGGCGCGGGTCCCCCGGACTCGCGGACCGGTGCTCCCGGCGGAGAATTCCATGGTGCCGGGTGGCTCGGGAAGCGCGGAGCTCCAGGCCACCTGCACCAGCGGAGCGTCATAGGACGTGACTTCGATGAGCTCCTGTCCCGGCTGCACCAGGTCTCCCGGCTGTACCAGCACCCGGGAAACCACGCCGGCGCGCGAGGTGATCACCGGCCGGGCATCGCCGATGACGCCGATCGAATCGCCCTGCTCGAGCCGCGCGCCGAACCTGGGCCAGCTCAATCCCTCGAGCGCCGCGATCCGGCCCGCCACCCCCGCCCTGATGAACGATGTGGCCTCCGGATCAGGGACGATGACGCCGGGCAGCTCGGTCTCATCCGCCCGGTTGAGCGCGCGAAGCGACTCGATCTTCAGCTGGACCCTCGCGATGGTCACGGAGTCGAGGGTCACCCCGACTTCTCCCCCTACCTCCGCCACGTGCGACGGCTCGCCCGAAGCCCGGGCAGCCTCCTCCTCACGGATCTGGTCGACCTGCTTCTGCAGGCAGCCCCACGCGAGTGCGGCGGTGACCAGCGGAAGGAGGAGGCGGGTTCGCATGCCGGCTGCAGGTTTAAGGAGGAGGCGGGTTCGTATGCCGGCTGCAGATTTGGGGATCATTCCGTGCTCCGCTCCTGGGGAGGAAGGCCGGGAAGCGGCCACGGCCCGTCCCCTCGATTGCCCCACGCCCCGAGCGCGCGCTCGAGCGCGAGCCCCGCCTGTTGCTGCCGGAGCCGCGCCTCCCTGGCCACACGGAGGCTCCGCATCAGGTCGACCCGCGCCGCCATTACTTCGAGACGCCCCGACTCGCCGCGCGAGTACCCGGCTTCGGTCAGACTCAAACGACGCTCCGCCTGGGCTGCGAGGCTGTCCACGGCTACCACCTGGCGCCGCGCGCCGTCACAACTGGCCAGCGCGCCATCGAGCTGGCCCAGGACAAGTTCCTGCGCCTGCATCAACCGGGCTCCAGCCGCCGTTCGCCTGGCCTCCGCTTCTCCGATGGGCCCTCGATTCCGGTTGAGCGCCAGTGATGGAAGCCCCAGACCCAGGGTGAACTTTCCCGTGCCCTGGTCGAAGAACACTCCCGGTCCAAGGGTGAGGTCGGGAGCTGCATTGGCCACTTCCACCCGTAGATCCCCTTCCGCAACCTGATACTCCGCCGCCGCCCGGCGCACCGACCAGCGGGCGCCGAGCGCGGTGCGCTGGAGGGAGTCACGGGAGGGAGTACCGTCATCGCAGTCGGGCCAGCGGTGCTCGGCGCCTCTTGCTTCCACCGCCTGACCCACCGCGGAGATCGGAAGGCCCATCACCTGCGCCAGTCCAGAGCGGGCTTCCATGGCGTCCCGTATGGCGGCTTGTTCCGCCGTAATGGCGGCACGCCGCTCCCCCTCCGAGCGCGCAACATCGAGCCGGGTCAGTGTCCCCCCTTCGAATCGTGCCTGCATCAGCCCAACCACGGAATCGTGCGCCAGCCGTTCCTCGTGTGAGCTGATCACGAGCTGCTCCGCCTGGCTCCAGGCCAGGAGCGCCGCGTACACCCCATTCACCTGCTCCCATTCGGATTCGGCCGCGGCCGCGCGGGCAGCCAAGGCCGCGGCCCGGGCCCGGCCAATCCTGGCGCCCCGCTTGCCCCCGAGCTCGACGGTGAACAGCCCGGCCAGCGCCACGCCCCAGCGGGAGGAGGCCTGCGGGTCGGAGAAGGCGTACTCGAGGTCGCTGGAAACACCCGGCTGGGGGCGGCCACCTGCGGTTTCCACGGCGGCGTCGGCGACGGCAATTTCGGCCAGCCGCACCGCGCGATCGGTCCGCAACCAGGTGGCGGCCATGGCGAGCTGCCTGGGCGTCCACTCGGCCGACGGGCGCGGCTGGCCCAGGGAGTCGAACCAGGCGAGCAGCGCCGGGTCGTCCAGCGACCGGGCGTTGAATGGCTCGCGCTGACTGTCGGGCTGGATCGGCGCGGCTGTGTAGGTGGCGCATGCCGTGGCCAGGCAGAGTGCGTTCAGGGTCATGCCAGCACCGAATGGCCCGATCTGACTACCCTCGCGGATGAAACTGCCGGTGGACCGAGCGCAGGTACTCCCGGTCGACATGAGTATAGATCTGCGTTGTTGAGAGATCGGCGTGGCCCAGCATTTCCTGCACCGCGCGCAGGTCGGCCCCGCCTTCCAGCAGGTGGGTGGCGAAGCTGTGGCGCAACGTATGGGTGGTCACCCGTTTCCTGATGCCGGCCTCTTTCGCCCGCCGCTTCACCACCCCCCAGGCGCCGACCCGGGAGAGCGGCTCGCCCCGGCGATTGAGCAGGACCCGCTCTCTGGTTTTCCCGCGGTCGAGCTCGGGCCGCACCTGGTGGAGATAGACCGAGACCGCGCCGATTACCTTCCTCCCGATGGGGACGAGCCGTTCCTTGGAGCCCTTCCCGAACACCCGCACGAGTCCTTCCGCCATCAGCAGGTCGGTCAGCTTGAGGCCGCAGAGTTCGGAGACACGAAGCCCGGCGCCATACGCCAGCTCCAGCAGCGCCCGGTCTCTCCAGGCGAGCGGCTCGTCCACCTGGGGCGCGGCGAGGAGTGACTCGACCTCCGCGACCGACAGGGTGTCGGGCAGCTTCCGGCCGCGTCGCGGCATCTCCAGCCGGTCGCTCGGATCGGCCTCGACCTTGCCCTCGCCCAGCAGGTAGCCGTAGTAGGTCCGGATGGCGCTGACCTGGCGCCGGATGGTCGCGGCCGAGAGCCCCAGGTCCTTGAGGGCGAAGACGAACTCGCGGAGGGTCTTCCGGGAAACGGCTCCGGGATCCCGGGCGCCCTTCTGGCCGGCAAAGGCCACAAACCGGCGCAGATCGCGCAGGTAGCTCTCGATGGTGTTGCGGCTGTGACCGGCCTCCAGGGCGAGATAGTCCTGGAACAGCTCGAGCAGGAACACCCGTTCGAGCGCCTGCCGGGCGGAGGCCGTCCCGCTCATCTCAGCCGGGGGGCACGATCCGGCGGCGTGTCTCTTCCAGGTCTTCCCGGGTCAGACCGAGCAGGGACGCCGCACGGCCCATCAGCCGCTCCTCGTGCCGGCCGATGGTGCCGTCGCTGGCCGCGATGCGGTACAGCTGGCTGATCAATTCCAGGCGCCGGTCCCGTTCGAAGCGTTCGGCGACCACGGTCGCGACCTCGGCGGTATGATCCGCCGGCGGCAACCGGATCGACGGATGCGAAATGGGCTGCTGTCCAGGATCCGGCAGGTGCCAATGCTCCCGCAGGTAGTTCGTGATCAGGTCCTTTTCGCCCGTCGTGATTTCCCGATCGGCGCGCGCCAACTCATAGAGCAGCGCCGACGCACCGGCAGCCGCGGCGGACTGCCCCTCGGGAATCGGGACCTCGGGGGAGAAGGCGTCGAGCGCTCGATGCACCGCCCGCAGCAACAGGTCCCGTCGCGGCGGCTTGGCCTTCCGGCGGCGGAGGACCACCACCGCGACCGCCGCGGCGACCGCTAGGGCGAACAGACCCAGGGTACGGTTGAGCTGGCCGATGAACCGACTGATCGATTCCCACTCCGCGCCGAGGCGGGCACCGATCCACGCGAGGAAAGCATACCAGACCATCGTCGCGGCGGTAATAGGGAGGAGAGCCGTCGCCGCGGGCAGATTCACCAGCCCGGCGAACGGTGCCACGACGGATCGGAACCCCGGCAGGAGGCGGCCCAGGAAGATCCCCACCACGCCGAAGCGGAGATACTCCCGCTCCAGGCTCAGGATGGCGTCCGGCGGAAGGAGACGCTTCCCTACTCCGCTGGCCCGGAACTGGGGGCCGAACTTCCGGGCCAGGAAGTACACCACCACCGTGCCGCTGAGATTCGCCACGCAGGCGACCAGCCAGACGCCCAGCGCGGATACCCGCTGGTGCTGGGCGAGAAAGCCACCCAGGGCCACCGCCAGGTCCGACGGCGTCGGGGGAAAGACATTCTCCAGCAGGGTCGTTGCCCCGATGACCGCGTAGATCGTCGCCGAGGAGAGTTGCAGCAGCCAGCCGACGAATCTCTCCATCATGCCGGGCCGACCGTGGCCACGGCGATGACCGCGATACCCTCCCCCCTGCCGATGAAGCCCATCCCTTCGTTGGTCTTGGCCTTGAGGCCCAGCGCCCCGACTGGGATCCCGGTGGCGCCACAGAGGGTGTCGGCCATCGCCGGGAAGAACGGGGCCAGTCTTGGCCGCTCGAGAATGACGGTGATGTCCGCCTGCAGCGGCGCAAAGCCGTGCTCCCGGAGTAACGCCACCGTCTGTCGCAGCAGGACGATGGAATCGGCGTCCTTCCAGCGCGGGTCGGTGTCGGGAAAGTGCCTGCCGATGTCGCCCAGAGCCGCGGCCCCGAGCAACGCATCGGTGAGTGCGTGGCACACGGCGTCGGCATCGGAATGCCCGGCGAGCCCCCATTCCGAGGGAATCCGCTGCCCGCCCAGGATCAGGGGACGGTCTGCCACAAGGCGATGCGAGTCGTAGCCGATGCCGGTTCGAATCATGGCTGGAAGGTAGCGGGTGGGTGGGAACAACCGGCGGTGAGCAGGAGGGGACGTCCGGATCTCCCGCTCACCGCCGAAGCACGGTGCGCCTCCTCAGGCGGCGGCGGTGGCCGGTTCCTCGATCACCGAGTAGTCCTGCCGGCGTTTCCGTGGCGCAAACCCCGCATCACGGATGATCCGCTCAATGTCGGCGATGGTGCTGCGGTGGGTGGTCCCGGCGGCCGAAACCACGTTCTCCTCCATCATCAGGCTGCCGTAGTCATTGGCCCCGAAACGGAGCGCCACCTGCCCCACCTTGTGTCCCATGGTGACCCACGAGGACTGCATGTTGGGGATGTTGTCCAGCAGGATCCGGCCCATCGCCAGAGTGCGGAGGTAGGTCACCGCGTCGGTCCTGGGGGTGTCCGACATCTCCGGCGTGCCCTCGGGCTGCAATGGCCAGCAGATGAACGCGGTGAACCCGCCGGTCCGCCGCTGAACCTCACGGACCCGGAACAGGTGTTCGATCCGGTCTTCGTCGGTCTCGCCCAGGCCGTACATCATGGTCACGGACGTCCGCATCCCCTGCCGATGGGCCTCCTCCTGCACTCCCAGCCATTCGTCGGTCTGGGCCTTCTTGGGCGCAACTCGCTCCCGGATCCGATCGACCAGGATCTCCCCGCCGCCGCCCGGAATGCTGTCGAGCCCGGCCTCCCGGAGCTGCCGGACCACCTCGCTGACGCTCATCCGGAAGCGTTCGGAGAAGAACACCACCTCCGACGGCGAGAACCCGTGCACATGAATCGGATGATTGGCCTTGATGTAGCGGAGCAGATCGAGGTACCACTCGAACGGGATGTAGGGGTTGTGCCCGCCCTGAAACAGGATCTGGACGCCACCGAGCGCCTTGCACTCGTCGATCTTGCGGCCGATCTGTTCGAAGGAGAGGACGTACCCCTCCCCGTGCTTGGGCCGGCGATAGAATGCGCAGAACCCGCAATCGGCCACGCAGACGTTGGTGTAGTTGATGTTCCGGTCGATGATGTAGGTGACCGTCGGCTCGGGGTGATGCCTCCAGCGCACCCGGTCGGCGAGATCGCCCAGCTCGAGCAGACTGGCCCGCTGGTAGAGCTCGAGGGCGTCGCGGAATTCGCCGGTGGTACGGTCGACAGTATCCATGAGGCCGTTAGCCTTTGGCCGTTAGCGTTAGCCGTTCACTCCGACTCTGGAACACCTGCCCTGCATTCTCCTCGCTTGCCCCAGCCTCCCCGTCGCCGTTGGCGCCAATGGCCAACGGCTAACGGCCACCATCACGCCGCGGTGATGAAACTCAAAGACCCATCCGGCACCAACCCATCCTGGGTCAGCCGGCGGAAGAAATCCGTGAGACCGGCGAGATGCCGGTAGGAGAACGAGTAGTCCAGATCGCCGAGATAGGAGCGGCACACCCGCCGGTCGATCCCGGTCGTGGCCCACGCCTGATCGGCAAGCAGGTCCAGGTGGCCCAGGCCCCACGCCCGGGCCTCGAGGAGGCGGGCGTGGATTCCGCGGACGCCCTCGATCCCGGCGGTCCGCCGCGCCGCCCAGACCGCAAAAACGAAGGGAAGCCCGGTCCAGTCCTTCCACGCCGCGCCCAGATCCACCTGCACCGGATAGTGCCGCCTGGCCGCCAGGAGCAGCGCCGAATCGCCGATGACCAGCACCGCATCATGGGGATAGTGCGCCAGGGCATCCAGGTCGGA
>Ga0184615_10001701_pt1 | contig 11808 bp, 12 predicted proteins | sample PLM4_65_coex_FD_133134 | JGI IMG/M metagenome (GOLD analysis project Ga0184615, IMG submission 133134) | Groundwater sediment microbial communities from an aquifer in East River, Colorado, USA - PLM4_65_coex | ecosystem: Environmental > Terrestrial > Soil > Riparian zone | place: USA: East... | reverse complement strand
TCGAGGAGCGCGAGCAGCAGGTGCTCCACGGTGATGAACTCGTGGCGCTTCTGCCGGGCCTCCATGAAGGCCATGTGCAGGCTGACTTCCAGTTCCTGGGCGATCATGTCACATCTCTTCCATGACACACTGTAACGGATGTTGGTGCTGTTTGGAGTACGATTTTACCTGTTCCACCTTGGTGGCGGCGACGTCTCTCGGGTAGACGCCGCATACCCCGATGCCCTCCCGGTGCACTTTGAGCATGACCTGTGTCGCCTTCTCGCGGCTCAGCGCGAAGAATTTCTGCAGCACCAGAACCACAAAATCCATCGGCGTGTAATCGTCGTTCAGGAGCAAAACCTTGAACATCGGCGGCGCCTTGACCTTGGCTTTCTTGGCCTCAAGGACGGTGTCTTCGCGCTGCCGAGTCGCCATGCCGGATACCGCCGTTAATCCCGCGCTCCGATTGGTATTTTCACCAATATCCAGAATTTTTCAAGTGGCGATTTAACATCCGAATTGGGGCTATACTTGACTTCCCCGGACAAATGCCCTAGAAAGCGAATGGGTGTTTGGCTTCAAGCTTGTTCGCTGTACCGGTACGGTCCGTACGCGATCTTGAAACTCAAACAGCGTGCGGGCGCCCCACCCGCTTTTTTCGAGCAGAGGTAGGTGTATGGCAACCGGTACGGTGAAGTGGTTCAACGACGCCAAGGGCTACGGGTTCATCACGCCGGACGACGGCAGCGAGGACCTGTTCGCGCACTTCTCGGCGATCCAGATGAGCGGTTTCAAGACGCTCAAGGAAGGCCAGAAGGTGTCGTTCGAGGTGACGCAGGGACCCAAGGGCAAGCAAGCCTCCAACATCCAGGCCGTTTCCTGAGTGCCACGCCGGCTTCGGCCGGCTGATCCGGTTAGAACAAGAAGCCCACGCGACCGTCAGGTGGCGTGGGCTTTGTCTATGGGGCGCCGCCTGCCGCAGCCGCCCGGCGCCTACTTGCCCCAGGGCTTGATCGCTTCCTTCAGCTTGTTGTAGCCCTCGATGTAGCGGGGCCGCTTGCCGCCGTAGATCTTGTCGAAGGTCGCGAGCTGCGCGTCCAGCCAGCGCGCGAGCTCCTTATTGCCCGGATTGGCCGCCTTGTAAGCCTCGTTGATCAGGACGAAGTGGATCCTCGGATCGTAGGGCTGCTTCTCGCCGCCGACCGTCTCGTCTCCGGCCAGCAGGCGCAGGAGCATCGCATCCGCGGAACCCAGCGTCTGCTCGAAAATCGGCTCGCCTTCCATGCGATACATGACGCTGGTCATGTCCTTGCCACTCGTCATGGTGAAGCCCATATCCTTCCAGACCTTCTTCATGTCGGTGCCGACCTTCACGTGGTCGAGAATCCTCTGCCCCCAACCGCGCAGCACATCGGGCGCATCGGCCATGAGATCGGTCAGGCGGTCGCCGTCGAGGTCGGTTGAATAGACGACCACCTTGCGCTGCTGATACATGTCGTGCAGCAGGAGGCCGAAATTGGTGTCGGAGATATGCTCGTTGATCTCGCCGCCCCACTTCTCCATGCCGGCCTTGAAGTCCTTCGGCAGCAGCGCGACGATCGCGTCGACGTTCGCCTTGTGCTCCGCGTAGGCATCGACCGAGTAGCGCCGCTTCAGCTCGAATTTCGTGCCCTGCAGGAGCCAGCGCAGGATCCCCGCATTGACGGCGTCTTCCTGGGCCTGCGTGGGCTTGATGGCAACGCGCCCGAGCTGCCCCGTTTCGTGCACCATCTTCAGGAACAGGCGCACGGCGTATGCCATCCGGACCCCCGGCGTGTTCATCTCCGAGTGGATGTTGCCGGTATCGCGATCGACCCGGAACTTCTTGCCGTCCTGCGAGTACGGCAGGCCGGGCATGAAGCGCACGCTGGTGATCGTGCCGTAGGGCCGGACATTGCAATAGACCCCGGCCGCGGTGCGCAGCGGCGCATTGGCGGACTTGCCGAAGACCACCACCTTCTTGCCATTGTCATTGACCATGAAGTCGCCGGCGGTGGACCACTTGATCGCGGTGTACTCGAGCTTGCCGAACCACGCGAGCGACGCGAGCTTCGTATCGTGGCGGAACTGCGCCATCATGGGCACGCCGAGGAACGGCAAGCCCAGCACGTCGAGCGCCATCAAGGTGCCGTTCAGCGCGAACATGTCGGTCAACGCGTGCGCGACCGGCTTAACGTTGCCATGCTGGTTTCCGCCTTCCCAGATGATCGCGTCGGAAACGCCCCGCGGCTGGATCTTGGATCGCTTGTAGATGCTGTCCAGCCGCGTGAACAGATTACCGCTCTGTTCTTCCTGGGCAATCTTCAATAGATCGAGTCGTTCAGTCATGCTGCTTGGTCTCCGTTCGAATGCGAGGGAAAGGTCATGGGGGGATGTGCTGCGCCGCAGCGCCGCGCGCCGGCCACTAGGAAAGGGGCGGATTATAACAAATGCCTTCGCGGCCTCCGCCGCGCCTGATCCCGTGAACGCGGACCTATTGGCCGTCAAGCGTCGCTGGATTCAGTAGTCAGGGCGGCAGCTCGCGGCGCCCCTCCGTCACGCCTGTTACGGGCCAACCGCCCCCCTGGAAAGGCCATGCTGGCGGGCCTCATGCGCACCTCTAAGTTACCGCTTACTAAGGCGATTTTGCCCTGGATGGCCGTCCTGAGTTGTGCTTATGCACCCATCGAAAAATTTCTTTGGAACCGGAAGTTGGCACATGAGGAAGGTTATGTATAATGCACTGCAACATCGATCTTGAGTCACCTTTTCGTATCGTGGAAACGGCGCGCTTATCCCGCTCAGCGTAATCAAACCAACGACGAGGAAGACCCATCATGAGCCGCCCAACGCTACTCCCGGAAGGCGTCGAAATCCGCGGCCGTTTGACGCCGGCCGCCACGGAAATCCTCGGCGCCCAGGCGCTTGCTTTCCTCGCCAAGCTCGCTCGCAAGTTCGAACGGCGCCGCCGCGAGTTGATGACCGCCCGCGCGCGGCGCCAGTCCGAGTTCGACGCGGGCAAGCTGCCGGATTTCCTGCCGCAGACGAAATCCATTCGCGACGCCGAATGGAGCGTGGCGCCGGTTCCGCGCAATCTGCAGGATCGCCGCGTCGAGATTACCGGGCCGGCGGACCGCAAGATGGTGATCAATGCCCTCAACTGCGGCGCGAACGTGTTCATGGCCGATTTCGAGGACTCGAACACGCCGACCTGGGAGAACATGATCGAGGGCCAGGTCAACTTGCGCGATGCGGTCCGCCGCACCATCGATTTCATCAGCCCCGAGGGCAAGCCTTACGCACTGAACGAGAACACCGCCACCCTCATGGTGCGGCCGCGCGGCTGGCACCTTCTGGAGGCTCACCTGCTGGTCGACGGCGAGCCGGTCTCGGGGGCGATCTTCGATTTTGCGCTCTACTTCTTCCACAACGCGAAGGTTCTGCTCGCGCGCGACACTGGCCCCTATTTCTATCTGCCCAAGATCGAGAGCCACCTCGAGGCGCGGTTGTGGAATGAAGTATTCGTCATGGCGCAGCGCGAGCTCGGGGTGCCGCAGGGCACGATCAAGGCAACCGTTCTGATCGAGACCGTGCTCGCTGCATTCGAGATGGATGAGATCCTCTTCGAATTGCGCGAGCATTGCGTGGGGCTCAACATCGGCCGCTGGGACTACATCTTCAGCTGCATCAAGAAATTCCGCTCCCATCAGGATTTCTGCCTGGCCGACCGCGCGCAGGTGACCATGACGGCGCCTTTCATGCGCGCCTACGCCCTGCTGCTGATCAAGACCTGCCACCGCCGCAACGCCTTTGCGATAGGCGGCATGGCGGCCCAGATTCCGATCAAGAACGATCCGGCCGCCAACGCCGCCGCACTCGAGAAGGTGCGCGCCGACAAGGTCCGCGAAGCGACCGACGGCTGCGACGGCACCTGGGTCGCGCACCCGGGCCTGGTGGGACTCGCGACGGCGGTGTTCGACCAGCACATGCCGACGCCGAATCAGGTGCACAGGAAGCGCGATGATGTGACAATCACTGCCAAAGCCCTGCTCGACTTCCAGCCCGAGAAGCCGATCACCGAAGCGGGGCTGCGCAACAACATCAGTGTCGGCATCCAGTACATCGGCGCCTGGCTCGCGGGCAACGGCTGTGTGCCGGTGTTCAACCTGATGGAGGACGCCGCCACCGCCGAGATCTCCCGCTCGCAGATCTGGCAATGGATCCGCAGCCCGAAAGGCGTACTCGAGGACGGGCGCAAGGTGACCCGCGAGCTCATCCGCAAGTTGCTGCCCGAGGAGCTCGCCCGGGTAAAGGCGCTGCTGGGCGCGGAGGGATGGGCGGGGGGCCGCTACGAGGATGCCGCGAGGCTCTTCGAAGAGATCACCACCAGCGACGATTACGTCGAGTTCCTCACCCTTCCGGGCTATGAATGGTTGACGCGCACGCCGCGCGAAACCGTGGCCGCGTAGGCCCGCGCGCCGCGTAGCCTGCCTCCCAGGCGCGCGACCCAAGCGCGCCGTACGGCGCAGTCGCTTGTATCCTTCTGTTTATTTGATATATTTCATTGCTGGGGGCCAGTCCCCTGTTTTAAATGCGCGCCCTGTCAACCAGTAGCCAGTCTGGGCCGTTATGGGCGTTGACCGAGAATTCGGTCGTTTGCTGCAGACAACCAATGTTCAATTACCAAGAGGATTAATCATGAGCAAGCTGCTAACTGCTGTTCTCGCCGCCGTCTTCGCAGTGGCGACCGTTACCCCGATCGCTTTCGCGCAGACAAAGGAAGAGAAGGCGGCGGCGTCGAAGGCCGCCGTCAACACCGCCTGCAAGGGCAAGAAGCCGGGCGATGTCGTCAAGGTCAGTGGCAAAGACGTGAAGTGCCCGGCGCCGAAGACTGCAGCGAAGAAGTAATACTGCTTCTTCCTACGGAAAGGCAGGGTTCGCGCCCTGCCTTTTTTCTTGTACACGCACGGCGCAGGACCGCCCATGACGTTGCCATAGGTTCGGTTTTGGGCTAGGCTAGCCGCGCTCGTTTGAGTGCCCGGCGGCAGGGGAGCCGGGGAGACCTATAACCTCGGGAGGAAACATCATGAAAAGGCTGCTCGCTGCAATCGTTGCCGGGATGTTCGCGCTCGCTGTAACCTCGCCCGTGATCGCTCAGGATCAGAAGAAGGACCAGAAAAAGGCACAAGTGGACAAGGGCACGCCGGCGCAAGGCACGGTCCAGAAGAAGGACCAGACGAAGGCCAAGACCGATACCAAGAAGAAGGCCCCGGCCAAGACCGATACCAAGAAGAAGGCCCCGGCCAAGACCGATACCAAGAAGAAGCCCGAAGCGAAGAAATAACACAGCTTCTCTCGACGAAAAGGCAGGGTTCCGACCCTGCCTTTTTTATCTCCAGGCGCGTGGCGCCCGATGCGGCGCAAGGTTCCGGCACGTCCGGCTCAGGCGGTACAATGCGCCCTCTAAAGCAGGCACATGATCTGGAAACCCAGCGTCACCGTGGCGGCGATCGTCGAGCGCGACGGCCGCTTCCTGCTGGTCGAGGAGCACACCGATCGCGGGCAGCTCTTCAACCAGCCAGCCGGCCATCTCGACCCGGGCGAGTCCCTGATCCGCGCCGTTTCGCGTGAGACGCTGGAAGAGACTGCCTGCACTTTCGAACCGACGGGCTTGCTGGGGGTCTATCAATATCATTCCGGCGCCGATGACGTGACCTACATCCGCTTCGCATTCACCGGCGATATCACCGGGCCCGAGGCCGGCCGTCCCCTCGATGCCGGCATCATCCGGGCGGTATGGCTCACGCCCGAAGAGGTCCGACGCGAGAGCGCCCGCCACCGCTCGCCGCTGGTGATGCGCTGCATAGACGATTACCTCGCCGGGCGGCGTTACCCGCTCGACGTTCTTTATCACCATCCGTCCTAGGTCGATGGCCGGGAAGCGCGTCATCGTCGGCATGTCGGGCGGAGTGGACTCCTCCGTCGCCGCGCTGTTGCTCAAGCAGCAGGGCTACGCAGTGTCGGGCCTGTTCATGAAGAACTGGGAGGACGACGACACTGGCGAATATTGCGCCTCGCGCGAGGACCTGGTGGACGCGGTCGCGGTGGCCGAGGCCATCGGCATTGAAATCGACGTCGTCAATTTCTCAGCCGAATACAAGGAAAAGGTGTTCAGCGATTTTCTGAGCGAATACCAGGCCGGCCGCACCCCCAACCCCGACGTGTTGTGCAACGCCGAGATCAAGTTCCGGGCCTTCCTCGACCACGCTGTCGGTCTCGGCGCCGACTGGATCGCAACCGGCCACTACGCCCAGGTGCGCGAGGCGGATGGACTCCACCAGCTGCTCAAGGCGGAGGACGGCACCAAGGATCAGAGCTACTTCCTCTATCGCCTCAACCAGTCGCAGCTCGCGCGCACCCTGTTTCCGCTCGGCAAGCTCTACAAGCGCGACGTGCGCGAGATGGCGCGCCGCGCGGGGCTCGCCGTCCACGACAAGAAGGACTCGACGGGGATCTGCTTCATCGGGGAGCGCCCGTTTCGCGAATTCCTCAACCGCTATCTGCCGGACAACCCGGGCGACATCCGCACGCCGGAAGGCCGGCTCGTTGGCCGCCACCACGGGCTGATGTTCTACACCATCGGCCAGCGTCAGGGACTCGGCATTGGCGGCAATCGTGACAGCGCGGGCGAGCCGTGGTACGTCGCCGCCAAGGATGTGCCGAGCAACCGGCTGATCGCTGTCCAGGGCCACGATCATCCCGCGCTGCTCGCCGACCGGCTGACGGCACGCGACCTCAACTGGATCAGCGGCACGTCTCCCCATTGCAACTGGGTGTACAGCGCGAAGACGCGCTACCGGCAGAAGGACGCCCCGTGCACTCTCGTCGCCGCCGGGACCGAACGCTGCGTGATCGAGTTTGCCGAGCCGCAATGGGCGGTTACGCCGGGCCAGTCCGTGGTGCTCTACGAGAGCCAGGTGTGCCTGGGCGGGGGCATCATCGAGTTCGGAGAGCGCATGCGCGACGACAGCGATGCAGTCCGGGAGTGTCCGCCGGGATCGGTCGACATGAAGGATGAGGGCGGGAGGATGAGGGATGAGGGATAAGAAGTTGGCAGCCGTCAGCCGCCAGTAACTGCAAACTGCAAACTTTTCATCCTTCCGCCTTGACGCCCGCCGATCGCGAGGATTAGGCTCCGTGCGTTGACTCTGCTAAGGACCCGGCATGGGTGCCATCGAGAAAATCACTCTGTTCCTCCAGCCCGGGTGAAGCAGCTGCCTCCGGGCGAAAGAGTTTCTTTCGCGGAGGGGCGTTGACCACGTCGTGGTCGATGTGCTGAACGATCCCGGGGGGCGCGAGAAGCTGCTCGCGCTGGGTGTTCGCAACGTGCCCGTGGTTGCGAAGGGCGAGAACTACGTCTTTGGCCAGAATCTCGAGGACGTGGCCGAGTTCATCGGGCTCCAGGGCACGGGACACAAGCCGCTGCCGCCGGACCAACTCATCAAGAAATGGGTGCTCGTGTTGCGCGCCCTGCAACGGTACGTGCGCCAGATGCCAACCGAGCGCATCAACGAGAACGTCATCGAGAACCGCCAGCGCTCGATCCGGCTGCTCGCGCATCACGCGTTCCGCATCGCCGAGGCGTACCTCGAGACCGTGATCGACGGCAAGGAATACGCGGTCCAGCACGCCAACGTGCCGCCGAAAGACGGTACTCACCTGACCGGCAAGGAGATCGCCGACTATGGCGAGGGCGTGATCGAGCGGCTCCAGAAATGGTGGGATCAGGTCCCGGACAAGTCTCTTGCCGTCAAGATAAAGACCTACTACGGCATGCAGCCGATGGCCATGGTCTTCGAGCGCTCCACCTGGCACTCGGCGCAGCATGCGCGGCAGTTGATCCACGTGCTCGAGCGCTTCGGGATCGAACCCGACGGGCGGCTGACGCCGCAGGATCTCGCTGGCCTGCCGCTGCCCGAGCGGCTGTTCGAATAAACCGGAAATTAGCCGCCAAGGCGCCAAGAACGCCAAGATGAACGGGAATTAATGGCGAGCTACAGAGGCGAAAGACATGTAACTCTCACCTTTCCGCTCCCATGCTTGGGTGGGAACCGCGGAGGATAAGCGCGGTCGACCCTCTCTGGAAACCAATTTGGCGCCCTTCCTGGTTTTGTTGGCGGTTCAATTATTGTTGTGCTTTTCTTGGCGGCCTTGGCGTCTTGGCGGCTAATTTATTGGACTTGGATGTTCGCCGCCTTGACGAGCTTCGCGTACTTCGCCAGGTCGCTCTTGATGACCTGCGCGAATTCCTCGGGGGTGTTGCCTACGAGCACGTTGCCGCCCTGGGTCGCCAGCCGCTCGATCACGTCGGGCATCTTCAGCGCCCGCGCCACCTCGCGGTAGAGCAGATCCACGACCGGTTTCGGCGTGCCGGCGGGAGCCACCACCGCCTGCCACTGGGTCAGCTCGAAGCCCTTCAGATCCAGTTCATCGAGTGTCGGCACTTCCGGCAGCGAGGACGCGCGCCTGAGCGCGGTCACCCCGATTCCCCGCAGCCGGCCGGCGCGCAGATGCGGCACGGCCGTGATCACGGTATCGAACATGTAATTCAACTGCCCGCCAAGCAGCGCGGCGAGCGCGGCGGCGCTTCCCGTGTAGGGCACGTGGATGGACCGCGTGCCGGTCATCAGGTTGAACAGCTCGCCCGACAGATGGTTGCCGCCCCCGATGCCGGTCGAGCCGTACGTCAACTGCCCCGGCTTCGATTTCAGCAGCGCCGTGAATTCACTGAGGTTGGTAACGGCCAAGGCTGCCGGCACCACCAGCACGTACATGTAGGAGGTGCCCTGTGTGATGGGCGCAAAATCCTTGAGCGGGTCGTACGGCACCTTCTTGTACAGCACCGGGTTGACCGCCAGCGGACCACTGTTGCCCATCAGCAAGGTATGGCCGTCGGGCGCCGCCTTGGCGACGAGGTCCGTGCCGATGCCGCCGTTTGCGCCCGGGCGGTTGTCCACCACGAAGGTGTACCCCAGCGCCTCCGTGAGCTTCTGGGCGATGGTGCGCGTGAAAATGTCGCCGGCTCCACCCGCGACGTAAGGGCAGATGAACCGGACCGGCCGCACCGGATAGGCCTGTCCTGAGTCCTGAGCTTGTCGAAGGGTCGAAGCGGCCTGCGCCGCCTCGGGTTTCTGCGCCAGCACGCCGCAGGCCCATGACGCGGCCACCAGGGCCACGGCAGCATGAGTCGCCATTCTCATCGCCTCTTCTCCGTCACTCTTGTGGCGCGACAATAGCATAACAGTCAAACTTGGGCTAAACTCCCACCCCCTTTTTGCGCTTCATCGCAGTCTCTTTCTTGCGCGGCATGATCGCAATGATGTTCTCGTGCTTTGCATCCGGGCGGTGCCCGCCATGCTGAATCCGGCGGCTGCCGCGCGTCGCGCGATCCCCTCACTCGACCGGCTGCTCCAGCTCGGAGCGGTCGCGGAGCTCATCGCCCGCCACGGCCGTCCGCTGGTGACGGAAGCCGCGCGCGCCGAGCTTTCCGAGCTGCGCGCCGCCCTCAATCAGCGCCGGGCCCATCCCGAAGCGGCTTTCGACGAAGCTCGCTTCGTACGGGCATGCGCGATGCGTCTGGCGCGCGAGACGCAGCCCTCGCTGAAGCCGGTATTCAATCTCACGGGCACGGTGCTGCATACCAACCTGGGCCGCGCGCTCATGCCGCAGGAAGCGGCGCTGGCGGTCGCGAGCGCGATGACGCGCCCCGTCAATCTCGAGTTCGACCTGGATGGCGGCGACCGCGGAGAACGCGACCGCCACGTCGAGCGCTGGCTGACCCGGTTGACCGGCGCCGATGCTGCGCTGGTGGTCAACAACAACGCCGCGGCGGTTTATCTCACGCTCAATACCCTCGCGCTGAAGAAGGAAGTGCCGGTGTCGCGCGGCGAGCTCATCGAGATCGGCGGCGCCTTCCGCATGCCCGACATCATGGCCCGCGCCGGCGTGAAGCTGGTCGAGATCGGCACCACCAATCGCACTCATCTCAAGGACTATGCCGGCGCAATCTCGCCCCGCACCGCAGCCTTGATGAAGGTGCACACGAGCAACTACGCCATACAGGGATTCACCGCGGCGGTGCCGGAGGACAGGCTGGCCGTTCTTGCGCACCGCCATAAGCTGCCTCTGATCACCGATCTCGGCAGCGGCATGCTGGTGAACCTCGAGGACTACGGGCTGCCGCATGAACCCACCCCACGCGAAGCGCTCGCTGCCGGCGCCGACATCGTCACCTTCAGCGGCGACAAGCTGCTCGGCGGTCCGCAGGCGGGGCTGATCGTCGGGCGGTCAGAATTGATCGAGCGCATCCGCAGGAACCCGATGAAGCGCGCGCTGCGCGTGGACAAGATGACGCTCGCCGCGCTGGAGGCGGTGTTGAGGCTCTACGCCGATCCTGCGCGCCTGAAAATGGCGTTGCCCACGCTGAGGTTTCTCGCCCGCCCGCCCGCGGAGATCGAGGCGCAGGCGCAGCGCCTGCTCCCCGCCGTTGAATCGGCGCTGCGGGGCGCGGCCGGCGCCGAAATCGTCCCCGTGAAGAGCCAGATCGGCAGCGGCTCGCTGCCGGTGGACCTCGTCGCGAGCCACGGCATCGCCGTCGCCGCAGCCGGCAAGCGGCGCAACGCCCTGGCGGCGGGGATCGCCGCTGCGTTCCGCGCGCTGCCGGTCCCCGTCATCGGGCGCATCAAGGACGGCGCATTCATCATGGATCTGCGCTGTCTGGAGCACGAGGACGAGTTCCTCGCGCAGCTCCCCGATCTCAAACTCGACGCAAACCTCGACGCGAAGCCGCAAAGCCGCAAAGAGTAGCCTCACAAATCAAGACCCATGATGCAAAGCCAATTGAGCGCAAGGTCTTAAGAGCATGCCGTTTGATTTCCCTATTCTTGTTCCCTTTGCGACTTTGCGACTTTGCGTCGAGATTCTGAGGGACAAACAGTGATCGTTGCTACTGCGGGGCACATCGACCACGGCAAGACGCTGCTGGTGAAGACATTGACCGGCGTGGACACCGATCGCCTGCCTGAGGAGAAGGCGCGCGGCATCTCGATCGACCTCGGCTTCGCCTACTGGCCGCTCCCAAGCGGAACCGTGATCGGCTTCGTTGACGTGCCGGGGCACGAGCGCTTCATCCGCAACATGCTTGCGGGCGTGTGCGGCATCGATTTCGCGCTGTTCGTGGTCGCCGCCGACGACGGCGTGATGCCCCAGACCGTCGAGCACCTGCACATACTCGATCTGCTCGACATCCGCCGCGGCATCGCCGTTATCACCAAGACGGACCGCGTGCCGCCCGAGCGCGTCGCGAAGGTCCAGGCTGAGGTTGCCGCCCTGCTCGCGCCGACCCGGCTCGCAGGGATTCCCGTCCTTCCCGTCTCGGCCGTGACAGGCAGCGGCATCGAGGAACTGAAACAGCGCCTGGCTGCCGCCGCCGGCGCTTTTGCCGCGCGCATGACCGAAGGGCAGCATTTCCGGCTCGCGATCGATCGTGCCTTCACCATCGCCGGCAGCGGGACGGTGGTGACGGGAACGGTTTTCAATGGCGCCGTCGCGACCGGCGACCGGCTGGTGGTCTCGCCCCGGGGCGCCGAGGTGCGCGTGCGCGGCATCCAGATGCGCGGGCAGGCTGCGGAGCGCGCGCAGGCCGGCCAGCGTTGCGCGCTCAACCTGACCGGCGCCGATCTCGAAACGGTCGCGCGCGGCGATTGGGTGCTGGCGGAGCCGATCCATGCGCCGACGCAGCGGATGGAT
>Ga0184615_10001700_pt1 | contig 11811 bp, 8 predicted proteins | sample PLM4_65_coex_FD_133134 | JGI IMG/M metagenome (GOLD analysis project Ga0184615, IMG submission 133134) | Groundwater sediment microbial communities from an aquifer in East River, Colorado, USA - PLM4_65_coex | ecosystem: Environmental > Terrestrial > Soil > Riparian zone | place: USA: East... | reverse complement strand
GAGGACGGAGCCGTCCGCTTCGACGGCGATGCCGCGCGGCGACAGGAACTCCGGGCAGGCCGCCCAGACGCACTGGTTTGCCCCCGGATTCGAGGGGTTGTAGGGGATCGTCGCATCGACCCGAAGGACCTTGCGCCCGCTCGAGTCGACCACCAGGAAGCTGCCGGCGGCGGACGGGTCGATCTCGATGTCGCGCAGCACCTGAAACGAGCCGGCGGAAGCGAGCAGGGTCTGGGCGCCGTCCTCGGGGTCGATGCGCAGGATCCGTGAGCCGCCGGTATTCGAATCCGCCACCACCAGATCACCGTCGGGTTCTTGCACCAGCCCGGTCGGGAATTGGAGCAAGCCGGAAGGGCCGACCGGCTGCGCCACCCCGGTCACGAGGTCGATGCGAACGACGAAGTCGGGGATACCCGGAGTACCGGTCGCCGGAACGCTGACGAAGGCGTCGCCGCTCACCGGGTCGATGACGATTCCGCGAGCATTCGCGAGCGCGCTGATCAGGACCTGCACGGGAGTCGGGGAATCCGCGGCCGGGTCGACGCGGACCACGAACTGGCTGCCGACGTTCGTCAGGTACGCGAAGCCGTCCCTGGCGACCGCGACTCCGACCGGATTCAACAGGAAATCGGCCGAGGCGAGGTCGGTGGGGACCCCGGTGTCGGGGTCGATCACGTACAGCTTGTCCGCCGAGAAATCGGTCACCAGGATGTCGCCGGGAGCCAGCGCTTCGCCCCGGGCAGCGCCAGCGAGGAGCATCGCCGCAGCGATGGCGACTCTCCAACGCGGCCTCGGGCGGCGTGCCGGGAACCAGGCGGGGGCAGCGGGCATGGGGGAAGATCCTACACGTGATCCCCGAGCGGTTGCTCAAATCCCGCTGCGAAAGCCGCGAGCGAGCCCGGAACCGAAGCGCGCTCGCGCCCGTAAGGCTTTGTTCTGACAGATGAAATGCGCCTGGCGTGGGACTTGTAACCCCCTCCCTGCGTGAGTAGACTGGCCGCGCTCGGAAGGCGCTTCCGGGTCGCGAGCGTCTGCGACCCGAGCGCTCTCCCGTACGGTCGCAGCCGGGCTGAGGTGGTTCTTGCGCGCCGCACGCCGCGCCGACGGAGTCTCCTGCCGAAGCGCTCCGATTCCCCTGCTGCTGGCCGCGCTCAGCCTCCTGCTGGCGCTTCCGCGAGCCGCCGCCGCGCCTCCTGCGCCCCCCGCCCAGAAGCCCACGATCGCCGTACTTCGCTTCCGCGTGCACAGCTCGAAGCCGCTCGACTACCTCGGCGAGTCGCTCGCCAACCTGGTGCGGACGCGGCTCGAGGCGAGCGGCGAGGTGCGCGTGCTCGACGCCAGCGCCACCCCCGACGCGGCGGCAGAGACGGCGGAAGCCCAGGCGGGCGATGCCGCGCTGCGCCGCCTCGCCGCCGACGTCGGCGCCGACTACGTCGTCACCGGCAGCGTGACGGAGCTCGCCGGGCGCTACAGCCTCGACGTGCGTGCGACACCCGCGGCGGTCGCGCTGCGCGGTCACACGCTGGTGCTCACGGCGGAGCGCGACGAGGAGCTGCTCGCGCGGGTCAACGAAGTGTCGGATGGCCTGCTCGCCCAGGTCGTCAACGCCGCTCCGGCCGTGGTCGCGAAGGTGGAGCTGGTCGGCGTCGATGCCGGCGACGCCGGGCTGCGCGCGGGCCTCGCGACACACGAGGGCGCTCCCTACGACCCGGCGAGCGTGCGCGAGGACCTCGCGAAGCTGCGCGAGGATGCTTCGGTCGGAAGCGCCTCGGTCGAGACCGAGCGGGGGCCGGAGGGCGTGATCGTTCGTTTCAAGATCGTGCGCGCGGAGCGGCTGCTCGCCGGGGTGGGAGAGAAGCAGGTGGGCGATCGCGTCGCGTCGGTGACGGTGCGCGGCAACCGCCGGATCGAGGCGAGCGCGATCCTCGCGCGCGTCGGGACCAAGGCCGGTGCGCGCTACAGCCCGGCACAGATCGCGCGGGACGTGCGCGAGGTGCAGGCGCTCGGGTTCTTCCGGAACGTCCGGATCCTCTCGGAGCAGACGCCCGACGGGAGGCTGGTGATCGTCGAGGTCGAAGAGAGCCCGGTCGTGCGGCAGATCTCGATCTCGGGCAACGAGTCGATCGACGGCGAGAAGATCCGCGACATCCTGACGCTCACGACCGGCGCCACCCTCGACTACCCGCTGCTCTTCGAGAATCGCGAGCGGATCGCGGCGCTCTACCGGGCCGAGGGCTATTACCTCGCCGAGGTCAGCTACGGGATCGAGCCGCTCAGCGAGGCCGCGGTCAGCATCAATTTCGAAGTCGACGAGGGCGGGAAGCTCAAGCTGCGCGCGATCGACTTCGTCGGCAACGAGCAATTCAGCGACCGCGAGCTGCGCGCCGGATTCCAGACCGGGATCTGGCACTTCTGGTCGCTCGCGACCTCCTGGTTCGACCGCTCCGGCACCTACTCGGAGCCGCTCTTCATCCAGGACCTGCGCGGCGTCGAGAAGCTCTACACGGACGCGGGCTACCTGCGCGTCGAGGTGGGCGAACCGGTCGTGGTGGCCGGCAAGCAAGGCCTGACGGTGACGGTTTCGATCCAGGAAGGCCAGCGCTTCCGGGTCGGCAAGCTCGACATCCAGGGCGACGACACCATCGACGTCGCCGCGCTGCACGAACAGCTCTCATTGAAGGAAGGTGAGATCTTCAACCGCAGCTTCCTCACCGAAGACGTCGCCGTGCTCACGGAATCCTATGCCGACCGCGGCTACTACTTCGCGAACGTGACGCCGCTCTCGAACCTGTCCGCGTCGACCGAGGTCGTGGACGTCGTCTTCCAGGTGCGCAAGGGGCCGCTCTATTTCATTCGAAACATCGACGTGTCGGGCAACACGCTGACCGTCGACGACGTCGTGCGTCGAGAGATCCCGATCGTGGAGGGCCAGCTCTACTCGCAGCGCGCGGTGATGCTCGCGCGCGGCCGGATCGAGCGGCTCGGTTTCTTCGAAGAGGTGGACCTGCGGATGGAGCCCACCGACGATCCCGAGCAGCTCGACATGAACGTCACTGTGGTGGAACGCCCCACCGGCTCCTTCAGCTTCGGAGCGGGCTATTCCTCGCAGGACGGGATCGTGGTGACCGGCGCGCTGTCGCAGGCGAACCTGTTCGGCCGCGGCTACAACACGCAGTTCTCCGCCGATGTCGGCGGCCAGACGCAGCGCTTCTACCTGAGTCTCCTGGATCCCTATGTGCTCGGCTCGGAGTTCAGCCTGGGCGGCACGCTGTACCACACGGAGCTCAGCTACGAAGACTTCGATCAGAAACAGACGGGAGCCGAGGTCGTGCTCGGCCACGCGCTCAGCGAGGACGCCCGCACCCGCGGCCTCCTGCGCTACAGCTTCGCCTTGCGCGAGATCGACGAGGACTCGAACGTCCTCTCCGCGGGCGTGATCCTGCGCGAGCTGGTGACCGGCGCCATCACCTCGAGCCTGGCGGGGATCTCGGTCATCTCGGACACGCGCGACGATCGGCTGTCCCCGACCGAGGGGTACCAGCTCGGCGGCACGCTCGAGTACTCGGGGCTGGGCTTCTTCTCGAAGTTCGCCCGCTTCGAGGGGCGGGCCACGTATTACCTCGGCGCCCCGAGCTGGATGCCCGAACGCTCGACCTTCGTGGTGGGGACGCGCCTCGGTTGGACGCTGCCCTTCAACGTGATCGGGGACTACGATCTTCCAGACATCGCGGTGATCCCATCGGTGGACGGCAACATCCTTCCGCTCGATCAGATCGACACGAACCTGAAGCTTCCGCTCTCCGAGCGGTACTTCCTCGGCGGCCTCGGCGAATTCCAGCTGCGCGGCTTCGAGGCCCGGTCGGTCGGGCCGCGACGCGCGATCCTCTACGGGGCCGCGGGACAGTACCTGCCGGTGGGCCGGATCCCGGTAACCGTGCTCGCGGAGGACCCGGACGTCATCACTGGAATCGACGACCCCGATGGCATCGCGAGCACCCGCTGCCCGGATACCGCGGCAGTCGGTGGCAATGGCAATCTCCAATGCAACGACATCGGCGACAAGCGGATCAAGGACTTCGAGGACCTGGACGAGACCGACGTGATCGGCGGGAACAAGTTCATCTCCTCGACCTTCGAGTACCGCTTCCCGATCTCGGACACGATCGGGCTGCAGGGCGTGATCTTCTTCGATACCGGCAACGCCTTTGGAGAGGACGAGAACCTGTTCGACGTGACCGAGTGGCGCTACGGTACCGGCGTCGGGGTGCAGTGGTTCTCGCCGTTCGGCCCGCTGGCGGTGGTGATCGGCTTCCCGCTCGATCGGCTCTCGGTCGAGGATCTGCCCGTATTCGAATTCTCCGTGGGGGGGCAGGGATTCTGACCCGTACCCGCCTCGACCCATCGTTCATAATGAGGGACAAGGCATGCAGATTCATCGAGCCTTCGTGCTGCTGGCGCTGGGCGCCCTTCTCGCCTGGGGCACCGCAGCGCAGGACGAGCCGATCAAGATCGGGATCGTCGACATCGACCAGGCGATCAGCTCCACGGACGAGGGCAAGGCGGCCCGCGAGGAGTTCGCGCGCAAGCAGCGCGAGGCCGAGGCGCAGATGCAGCCGCTGATGGACCGCTACAAGGGCGTCGAGGAGGAGCTCAAGGCCAAGAAGTTCGTGCTGTCGGAAGAGGCTCTCTTCCAGAAGCAGCTGGACCTGGCCGAGATGCGCAATCTGATCCAGAACAAGATCAAGGAGCTGGAGGGGCAGCTCCAGGTCGACCAGAAGCGACTGGAGGGCCCGCTCACCGCCAAGCTGGTCGAGATCATCGCGGATGTGGGCAAGACCCAGGGCTTCACGCTGATCCTCCGCCGGGGCACCCCGGGCGTGCTCTACACCCGAGAGGCGCTCGACGTCACCGACCTGATCATCAAGCGCTACAACCAGAAGGGTTGAGCCGGGCGTGACGCGGGTACATCCGACCGCGATCGTCGATCCGCGGGCGAAGCTCGCCCAGGACGTCGCAGTCGGGCCCTACTCGGTGATCGGCGAGAACGTCGAGCTCGCGCCAGGAGTGGTGGTCGGCTCCCATGTGACGCTGATGGGTCGAACCACCATCGGGTCCCGCACCCGGATCTCTCCGTTCGCCGTGATCGGCGGCGAGCCGCAGGTTCTGGGTGCGCCCGGCGAGAATACCGAGCTCGTGATCGGCGAGGACAACGTGATCCGGGAGTTCTCATCGATCCACGTCGGGAGCCCGAACGGGGGCGGCTGCACGCGGATCGGCAACGGGAACTTCATCCTCAACAACGTCCACATCGCGCACGACTGCCGGATCGGTGACCGCTGCGTGCTGGCCAGCTTCTCGGCGCTGGCCGGCCACGTGGTGCTCGAAGACCACGTGGTGTTCGGCGCGATGACGGGCGTGCACCAGTTCGTGCGGATCGGGGAATCGGCGTTCACCGCCGCGAACTCGATGCTGAGCAAGGATGCCGTCCCCTACTCGAAGGTCGCCGGCGACCGCGCGCGCTTCGCGGGTCTCAACACGGTCGGGCTGCGGCGGCGTGGCTTCTCGGAGACGTCGATCGCCACGCTGAAGCATGCCTTCCACATCCTCTTCTCCTCGAAGCTGCGCCTCGAGCCGGCCGCCGATCTCGTGAAGCGCGAGTGCGGCGACGCGCCGGAGGTCGCACGTCTGCTCCGGTTCATCCACGAATCGGAGCGCGGCTTCATCCGCTAGCCGTGACCCAGCCGGACTCGGCACCGCTGGGCCTGATCGCGGGGCGCAGCGTGCTGCTGCTCGAGGTCGCGCGCTCCGCGCGTTGGCTCGCGCGACGGGTCGTGGCTGTCGCGCTGCATGGGCAGACCGCCCCCGCGCTGGAAGCCGAGGTGTCGGAGCTCACCTGGCTGTACCCGGGCCAGGTGGGCCGGGCCATCGAGGTGCTGCGTGCGGCCGGCGTCGCCGAGGCGGTGCTCGCCGGCAAGCTGCCGAAGCTCACACTCGACGATCCTGCGGCGCTGCGCCCCGACGCCGGAGCGCTGGCGCTGCTGCGCCGCTTGCCCGACCGACACGACGCATCGATCCTTTCCAGTGTCGCCGATCACCTGGCGGAACACGGCATCCGCTTGTTGCCGCAGTCCTAGCTGGTGCCGGAGCTGGTCGCGGCGGCGGGCCCCTACGGGCGCGTCCGCGCGAATCGCGAGCAGCTCGCCGACATCGCCTTCGGGTGGCCGCTCGCGAAGGCGATCGCCGCCCTCGGGATCGGCCAGACGCTGATCGTGCGCGGGCGCGCGGTGCTCGCCGTGGAGGCGATCGAGGGCACGGACGCGGCCATCCTGCGCGCCGGCCGGATCGCGCCGGGAGCGTGCGTCGTCAAGGTCGCGAAGCCGACCCAGGACCCTCGCTTCGACCTGCCGGCGATCGGCCCCGAGACCCTCTCCGCACTGGTCGAGGCGAAGGCGGGCGTGATTGCCTTCCAGGCGGGCGCGACCCTGGTGCTCGAGCGTGAAGCGCTGGTCGCCGCCGCCGACGCGCATGGGATCGCGCTGCTCGGCGTCGCCGAGCCGCCGCCGTGGGGCCCTGCGTGAAGCCGCTGCGTGTCGCCGTCATCGGCGCCGGACACATGGGCCGCAGCCACGCGCAGAAGGTGGCGGCGCTCGCCGAGCGCGATGGCCAGCTTGCGCTCGCCAGGATCGTGGACATCGACCTCGAGCGGGCGCGCAAGCTCGGCGCGGAGCTCGGCGCGGCGGCGACAGCCGACGCGGGGGAGGCGTTCCGCGGCGCCGATGTCGCGATCGTGGCCGTGCCGACCCGCGCGCACTTCGACCTCGTGCGGGCGGCGCTCGACGAGGGGCTCGATGTGCTCGTCGAGAAACCGATGGCGGCGACGCTCCCCGAGGCCGAGGCGATCCTCGAGCTGGCGATCCGGCGCGGCCGCGTCCTCCAGGTCGGGCACCTCGAGTGGTTCAATTCGGCGCTGCGCGAGATGCGGGGAAAGATCGCGGAGCCGCTCTACATCGAGGCCCACCGGATGGGGCCCTTCCCCGAGCGCGGGACCGACGTGGACGTCGTGCGCGATCTGATGATCCACGACCTCGACATCCTGCAGCAGATCCTGGGAGAGGAGCCGGACCGGATCGAATCGATCGGCGTTTCCGTGCGGACCGACGAGTCCGACATCGCGAATGCCCGGATCGCGTTTCCCTCGGGTTGCATCGCGAATCTCACGGCGAGCCGGGTCTCGCCGACGGCGGTCCGCAAGATCCGTTTCTTCCAGCGCGACGGCTATGTCTCGATCGACTTCCTCGCACACGCGGCCGCGACCTTCCGGCTGTCTCCCACCGCGGCGGGAAGACCGCCGCACTTCGCGACGGAGCAGCGGGTCTTCGACCCCGAGGACGCCCTGCTCGCGCAGCTGGAGGCTTTCGTGTCGGCCGTGCGCACCCGCAACACGCCGGCGGTTTCGGGCCGCGAGGGTCTGTGCGCGCTGCGCACCGCGCTGCGCGTGGTGGAAGCCATGCCCCGCTTCGGCGATCCTGATTGACGGCGCCGCGGGGCTCGGCCCGCGCCGCGGCGGAGGAGCGGACCCTGCGAGCGCTCGACCACGGCTTGGCGGCTCTCGCGGCGCTGGCACTCGCCCCGCTGGCGGCGGGTGCGCTGGCGCTGCGTCCCGCCTGGCGCGTGGATCTGCGCGAACGGCTCGGCACGCTGCCCCGGCTCCAGCCGGGTGCCATCTGGGTCCACGGCGCCAGCGTCGGCGAGATCCTGGCGGCCGCGAAGTTCATCGATCGGCTGCAGAAGGGCGGACACGCGGTCTTCACCTCGACGGTGACGCTCGCCGGCCGCGAGGTGATGCGGCGGGTGAGACCCGACGTCCCGTGCCATCTCGCGCCGCTCGACCACCCCTGGTGCGTCGAGGCGGCGCTCTCGCGCGTGCGTCCCGCGGCGCTGGTGTTGATCGAGACGGAGCTGTGGCCGAGCTGGCTCGCGGCGGCCGAGCGCCGGGGCATCCCGGTGGCGCTCGTCTCGGGGCGCGTATCGGACCACTCCTACCCGCGCTACCAGCGGCTGCAACGGATCATCGCGCCCGCCCTGCGGCGAATCGCGGCGCTCGGCGCGCGCACCGACGCCGACGCCGAGCGATTTCTCGCGCTCGGCGCGCCGCCGGCTCGCGTCAGCGTCACGGGCGATCTCAAGCTCGAGCCCGCCGAGGACGCGCGGCCGCTGGCCCCCGATCTCGGCCGCGTGTTCGGCGCCGCGCCGCTGATCGTCGCGGGGAGCACGCATCCCGGCGAGGAGCTCGCGGCGCTCTCGGCTCTCGCGCAGGTCGAGCGCGCCGGGATGGCGGCCGCGCTCGTGCTGGCTCCGCGCCGTCTCGGGCGCGCCGATGAGGTGGTCCGGATCGTGCGGGCGAGCGGAAGGACCCTGCGCCGGCGCACCTTGCTCGGCGAGGCTCCCCTGCAGCCTGGCGAGGTCCTGCTGCTCGACAGCGTGGGCGAGCTCGCCCCCGTCTACGCGCGCGCCGACGTCGTCTTCGTCGGCGGGACGCTGGTGCCCGTCGGCGGGCACAACCTGCTCGAGCCCGTTTTCGCGGGTCGTCCGGTGCTCTTCGGCCCGCACACGGAGAACGCCCGCCAGGCGGCCGAGATCCTCGAGGCGGTCGGCGCGGGAATCCGCGTGGTGGACGCCGACGATCTCGGGCGGGCGGTGGTCGCGCTGCTTGGCGATCCGCGCGGGGCGCGGCGGCGTGCCGAGGAAGGGCGGCGAGCGCTCGCGGCGCACCGCGGCAGCGCGGACCGCGCGGCCGGGCTGATCGAGGCGCTGCTCGTGCGGGACTCTGCCGGCGACCCCTGATGCGCGCGGCGTGGCTGGAGTCGCGCGAGGCGGGCCTCGCGAGGTCGATAGCGCTGCTGCCGCTCGCGCTCGCCTCGGGACTCTGGTCGACGGGTGCCCGCCTGCACCGCGCTCTCTACCGCACCGGCGCCGTCACGGCGACGCGGCTCCCGTGCCGCGTCGTCTCGATCGGCAACCTGAGCGCCGGGGGCACGGGCAAGACGCCGACCGCTGCCTGGCTGGCGGCACGCCTGCAGCGGCGCGGCAACCGGGTGGTGCTCGCGAGTCGAGGTTACGCGCGCAGCGGCCGCCAGGCGGTCGTGACCGTCTCCGATGGTCGCTTCGTGCACGCCACGGTCGAGCAGGCGGGCGACGAACCGTTCGTGCTCGCCGCGCACGCGCCGGGCGTCCCGGTGCTGGTGGGACGCGATCGCGCGCTCGTGGGCCAGCGCGCGGTGTCCGCCCACGGCGCCGAGATCCTGGTCCTCGACGACGGCTTCCAGCATCATCGGCTGGAGCGCGATCTCGACGTGGTCGTCTGCGACGGAGCGCAGGGCTTCGGCAATCGCTGGGTGCTTCCGCGCGGTCCGCTGCGCGAGCCGCTCTCCGCGCTGCGCTCGGCCGCTGCGGTTGGCGTGGTGGACGGGCCGCTCTCCGAAGAGGACGAGGCGGTGGTGGCGCGATTCGCGCCGGGCGCGTGGCGCTTCGCAGCGCGGCGCCGGCCGGTGGGTCTACGTCCGTTGCAGGGCGGGCGGCTCGAGCCGCCGGAGAGTCTCGCGGGTGCCCGGGTCGGCCTGCTCGCGGCGATCGCACGGCCCGCCTCGCTGCGCCGGACCCTCGAGGCCCTCGGCGCGCGGGTGGTGGCGGAGCGCACCTTTTGCGACCACCACCGCTACCGGCCCCGGGACCTCGCGGGCCTGGCGGGGCAGGCTGCGCTCTGGGTCACGACCGAGAAGGACGCGGTGAAGCTGCTGCCGTCCTGGGTGGGGGGCGCGCGGGTCGCCGTGCTCGTGATCGAGCTCGAGGTGGAAGAACCCGAGGCGTGGCTCGACTGGGTCGAGGGCCGTCTGCGCCGGGTCTAGAAGAGCTCAGGAAAGCCCCAGACGCCAGCCCAACGCGTGCAGTGCGAGCCGGGCCCGCTCGCGGGGCAGGCGCCGCAGCAGGGCGCCGCGCAGCTTCCGATCCCCTGCGGTGTAGGACGCGAAGAAGCGAGCGCAGCCACGCATTCCCACCTCGGCAAGCAACCCGCGTTTGACGAGCGAGCGGTGAAGACGCATCAGCTCCGCCATGCGCTCGGATGCCCCGAGCGGCGCAGCGACGCGCGCACGGTCGAGATCGACGACGAGCGCCTCGATCCGGGCGCCCCGATCCCGGAAGAGCAGGTTTCCGATCTGGAGATCCGCGTGCTGCCCGCCGGCGTCGTGGAGCGCGCGCACGGCGAAGCCCGCCGCGGAGGCTGCCTGCCTGCGCATCGCCGCGTCGATCGGGGACGCGAGCAGCGCGATGCCGTCGAGCGTGTCCTCCTCGTAAATCGTCGCCACCGCCGCGCGGTAGAAGCCGCGCAGGCGCCGCGCCGCGACCAGAACCGGGGTCGGAACGGGTGCGCCGGCCGCGCGCAGCCGCGCATGCGCGCGCAGCTCGGCGAGCGGGCGCGCGAGCCCGAGCAGCCGGTCGCGCAGCAGGGCGCGCAGGAGCCCGCCGTGGTGCATCGGTCGCAGGTGCAGGCGCTCGCTACGCCCGGGCAGCGACACGACGGCGGTGCGCGCGCGCCCGCGTGGGCCGGAAGCCCGGGCCAGGATGCGCTCGAGGCCGCCCGGCGCGAGCAGGCCGAGCGCGAGCGCGGCGCTCTCGAACTCGGGAACGACGTACAGCACCCGATCACCGTCGCGCTGCTCGCGGAGCTCGATCGGCTCCGCACGCGTCGCGAGGGTGCCGGGCGCCCGCATGGAGGGGTAGACTACCGGCCGTCCTCCCGCCGTGCGAGGCTCGCCATCGCCGCCTGTCTCAATCCGCTGGAAGCATCGCCGCCGGCAGATCGGATCCTGGTGATCCGGCTGGGAGCGGTCGGCGACGTGGTGCGCACGTTGCCCGCGGTCTCGAGCCTGCGTGCGGCCTACGCCGGCGCGCACCTCGCCTGGCTCGTCGAGCCGGCGGCCACCACCGCGGTGCAGGGCCAGCCCTGGGTCGACGAGGTGATCGTGTTCCCGCGCGACCGGCTGGAGGCGGCGCTGCGCAGGCGAGCGCCCGCCGCGGCGCTGCACGAGCTCGCCGGATTCCTGCGCGGGCTGCGCCGTCGTCGCTTCGATCTGGTCGTCGATTTCCACGGGATCCTGCGCTCGGCGGTGCTCGGGGCGCTGTCGGGGGCGCGCCGGCGGCTCGGCTACGCGCGCCCCTTCGGTCGCGAGCTCGCGTGGTGCTTCGCCACCGATCGGGCGCAGCTGCCGCCGGTGCGCGTCAGCCGTTTCGAACGCAACGCCGAGCTGGTGCGTTACCTCGCCGTCGCGGCGCCGCCGGCGCCGGCACCCCTGCGTGTCGATCCCGCGCGGCTGGCCCGGGTGGCCGCCGAGCTCGGGCCGGGCGGCCCCCCCGTGGTGATCCATCCCGGCACCAGCGATGCAACGCCCTACAAGCGCTACCCGGCCCTGGGCTACGCCCGGGTGGCCCGGACGCTCGCGCGCGAGGACGGCGTGCGCTGCATCGTGAGCGCCGGGCCTGCACGCACTGACCGCGCTCTCGCCGAAGCGGTGGTGGCGGCGTCGCAGGGTGCGGCGAGGCTCGCGCCCGCGACGCCGACGCTCGGGGACCTGGCGCTGCTGTTCGCCGCGAGCCGCCTCTACATCGGCTCCGACAGCGGGCCGATGCACGTGGCATCGCTGGTGGGGACGCCCGTGGTGCAGCTGCTCGGCCCGACCGATCCTGTCGAGAATGCGCCTTGGGGCGAGACGCCGTCGCGTCAGGTGCGAATCCCGATACCCTGCAGCCCCTGTC
>Ga0184615_10001698_pt1 | contig 11815 bp, 12 predicted proteins | sample PLM4_65_coex_FD_133134 | JGI IMG/M metagenome (GOLD analysis project Ga0184615, IMG submission 133134) | Groundwater sediment microbial communities from an aquifer in East River, Colorado, USA - PLM4_65_coex | ecosystem: Environmental > Terrestrial > Soil > Riparian zone | place: USA: East... | reverse complement strand
TGGCGGCGTAAAAATCTGCTGCGCTATCCGACATAGCGCCACCAAGCACGGACGTTGAAAGAATAGTGAGCCGTCGAGGGCAGGGTTCCTTCCCCCCTTGTGGGGGAAGGACAGGAAGGGGGGTCAGGCGATGCGGAGCGAGCCATGACCAAACTTTAATGCATTTTCGCGCCTGATGGCGCGCCCCCCTCCCTAGCCCTCCCCCTCAAGGGGGGAGGGAACTATTGCGCTTAGGCGGCGCCGTTCCGGCGGATCAGCGTGCCGACGCCGTGCTCGGTGAAGACTTCGAGGATCACCGCGTGCGGCACGCGGCCGTCCATGATGACGGCGGCCTCGACGCCCGCGTCGACCGCGGCGAGGCAGGTCTCGACCTTGGGGATCATGCCGCCGGAGATGGTGCCGTCGGCGATGAGCGCCCGCGCCTCCTCGGCGGTCATCTCCTCGATCAGCTTGCCCGAGCGGTCGAGCACGCCCTTCACGTCGGTCAGCATCAGGAGCCGCTGCGCTTTGACCGCGCCGGCGATCGCCCCGGCCGCAGTGTCGGCGTTGATGTTGTAGGTGGTGCCGTCGCGCCCGACGCCGATCGGCGCGATCACCGGAATCACGTCGGTGCCGCGCAGCGCATCGAGCAATCGCGGGTTGATGCGCGACGGCTCGCCGACCAGGCCGAGATCGAGCACGCGCTCGATGTTGGAATCGGGATCGCGCTTGGTGCGCGTCAGCTTCTCGGCCTCGATCAGCCCGCCGTCCTTGCCCGACAACCCGACCGCGGTGCCGCCGGCGGCGCTGATCGCGTTGACGATCTGCTTGTTGATGGAGCCGGACAGGACCATCTCGACGACCTCGACGGTCGCCTGGTCGGTGACGCGCAGCCCATCGACGAACGAGGATTGGATCTTGAGCCGCTTGAGCATGTCGCCGATCTGCGGCCCGCCGCCATGCACCACGATCGGGTTGATGCCCACCTGGCGCAGCAGCACGATGTCCTGCGCGAATTCGCGCGCGCGCTCTTCTTCGCCCATGGCGTGGCCGCCATATTTGACGACGAAGGTCGCCCCTTCGTGGCGCCGCATGTAGGGCAGCGCCTCCGACAGCACCTTGGCTTTCGCCAGGAATTCGGCCGGGATGTCCTCGCCCGGCGCGGGCGCGATCTTGGGCTTCGTTGCCATGGCGGCAATTTAACGCAAGGCCCGAGTCTCCGCCAACGCCGCGATGGCTTCGCGCGCGGCGGGAATGCCTTCGCCGGTCTGGGCGGAGGTGACGAGCAGCTCCGGGTGCGCGGCGACGTGGCGCGCGAGCTCAGCGGCGGTTTCGTCTCGAATCTCGGCGAGCCGGTCAGCCTTGTCGATCTTGGTCAACACCGCCTGGTACGACACCGCCGCGCCGTCGAGCATCTCCATGAGCGTGCGGTCGGAATCCTTGATTCCGTGTCTCGAGTCGATCAGCAGCATGAGGCGGCGCAGGCTTGGCCGGCCGCGCAGGTAATCGCCCACCAGCCGCGTCCACGCCGCCACCTCGCGCTTGGCGGCGCGGGCATAGCCGTAGCCTGGAAGATCCACCAGCATCAGCGCGTCGTCGAGGCGGAAAAAGTTGATCTGGCGCGTGCGGCCCGGCGTGTTGGAGGCGCGGGCGAGAGTGGAGCGTCCGGTCAGCGCGTTGATCAGGCTCGATTTGCCGACGTTGGAGCGCCCGGCGAAGGCCACCTCGGGCAGGGACGATTCGGGAAGACCGTCGAGCGTCGCCGCACCCAGAACGAAGCGGCACTCCTGCGCGAACAAGCGGCGCGCCGCCTCGGCCGGTTCGTCCATGCTAGGTCTTCTTCTTCGCCGCCTTCGGCGCCGCGGGACGGCTCGGGCTCGCACCGGCCTTGCGCATGATGTACCACTGCTGCGCGACCGACAGCACGTTGTTCCACGCCCAGTAGATCACGAGGCCGACTGGAACGCGCGCCAGCATGAAGGTGAAGATCAGCGGCAGCAGCATGAACATCTTCTGCTGCGCCGGATCGGCGGGCGCCGGGTTGAGCCGCTGCTGGATGAACATCGTGGCACCCATGATCAGCGGCCATATGCCGATCACAAGGAACTCGGGCAGGCTGTACGCGCTCATCGGGATCAGGCCGAACAGATGGAGCAGGCTCAAGGGGTCGGGCGCCGACAGGTCGTGGACCCAGCCATAGAACGGCGCGTGGCGCATCTCGATGGTGACGTAGAGCACCTGATACAGCGCGATAAACACCGGGATCTGCACCAGCAGCGGCAGGCAGCCCGACATCGGGTTGGCGCCTTCCGCCTTGTACAGCGCCATCATCTCCTGATTGAGCCGCGCCTTGTCGTCTTTGAAGCGCTCGCGCAGCTCCATCATCTTCGGCTGCAGGATCTTCATCTTGCTCATCGAACGGTAGGATTTGTTCGCGAGCGGGAAGAACGCGATCTTGATCAGCACGGTGAGCAGCAGGATGGCGAGGCCGAATCCGGCATAGGCGTCCTGGAACACGTGCGTCTTGAAGAACTCGAGCAAATAGAAGATCGGCGCCGACAAGGGCTTGGTCAGCACGCCGATATAGCCCCAGTCGATCGCATAGGGGAAATGATCGACGCCCGCGTACTCCTCGTAGTCGTTGAGCAGGCGGATTTCCTTGGCGCCGGCGAACAGGCGTCCGCTCGCCTCGATCTCTCCGCCGGGCGCGAGAGCGCGCGCGGTGCCCAGATAGTCCACTTGATAGACGTCGGCCCGATCGCGCAGCGCATAGGTGAAGTGCGTCGTCACCTCCTCGTTCACGTCGGGCACGAGCGCGACGAGCCAGTACTTGTCGGTGATGCCGAGCCACCCGCCCTTGGTGTTCTCCTGATAGGTGCCCTTGTCCTTCATGCTGCCGTAACCGTGCTCGCGCAGCCCGCCGCCCAGCCAACCGACGCCGCCCTCGTGCACATAGGTGCCTTGGGAATCGGGCGTCCCGGTGCGCGAGATCAGCGTGTAGGGGTAGAGCGTCACCGCGCGCGTGCCCGCGTTCTTCACCCGCTGCGTCACGGTGAACATGAAGTTGTCGTCGAGCGCGATAATGCGGGTGAAGGTCAGGCCCTCCCCGTTCTCCCAGGTCAAGGTTGCCGCCTGGCCGGGTGAGACGGTAACGCGGTCGGCGCGCCAGACGGCATCCGCGCCCGGCAACTTGACGTCCGCGCCGGTCGCCGTCCAACCGAAGTCGGCGAAGTAGGGGTTGGCCACGCCCTGCGGGGAAAGCAGCACGATCTCGGGCGATTTGGGGTCGACCGTCACGCGATATTGGGCCAGTGCGAGATCGTCGAGCCGGCCGCCTTTCAGCGCGATCGAGGCATCGACTCGCGGCGAGCTGATTTTCAGCCGCGGCGAAGCGGCGAGCGCGGCCTCGCGCGTCATGCCCGGCTGGGCACCGGTGCCGGCCACGGTGGGCGCACCCGGTGCGCCGGGTGCGGCCCCGGGCGTCGGCGATGCGGCGGGGCCGGTCGCCCCCTGGCTGGGCTGCGGCGCGGCGGGCGTCGCCTGCTGCTCCGTCGTCTGCGGCGGCTTCTTCGGCGGTTCGGGAAAAAGAAGCTGCCAGCCGAGCAGGATGGCAACCGACATGACGATGGCGAGGATGAGGTTCTTCTGGTCCATCAGGGCACCGGATCGTATCCGCCGCTCGCCCAGGGGTGGCAGCGCGCGATGCGCTTGAGCGCGAGCCACGTGCCCGCGAGCGCGCCATGGCGGTGGAGCGCGTCGAGAGCGTAGCGCGAGCACGACGGCTCGTAGCGGCACGCATTCGGCAGCACCGGTGAGACGAATAGGCGATAGAGCACGATCGGGGCGCGCAGGACGATCGCGATCATGCCCGTCCTCCGCCAAGGCTTCGGAGGGCTAAAATCGGCCGAAGCGCAATTGCGCGAAGGCGGATCATGCGGCCTCCTTCCACGCGCCGAGGCGTCGCAGCGCGGTCTCGAGATCGGCGATCAGATCGGCGAATTTGCGTTTCACGGTTTCGGAGCGTCCCACAATCACGTAATCGGCGGCGGCGGCGTGCGCCGGCATGACCTGCGCGGCGGCTTCGCGCAGGCGGCGGCGGGCCCGGTTGCGCGCCACCGCGTTGCCGACGCGCTTGCTCACGGTGAAGCCGACGCGCGCCGTGCTCTTGCCTTCATCGGCGGGAAGAAACTGCACGACCATCCCGGGTGTGACGCAGCGGCGCCGCGAAGCCGCCACGGTCAGGAACTCGCGCCGTCGCTTCAGGCGCTCGACCGGAGCGGCCATCGTTCAGGCGGAAAGGCGCTTGCGACCCTTGCGGCGGCGGCTCGCCAGCACGGCGCGCCCGCCCACCGTCGCCATGCGAGCACGAAAGCCGTGGCGCCGCTTGCGCACAAGCTTGCTCGGCTGATAGGTGCGTTTCACCTCGGCCCTCCGTTCGGCTTCTGTTTCGGCGCAGGTGCCGCTGTATAGAGGCTCATCCTGGACGAGTCAATGCGGCGCGGCGCGGCGGCGAGGGCTTCGGATGGCACGCCTAGCACCATGAAAACCTTGACCCATTGCGACTTTATCGAAAGGCGGCGGAGGCGCTCCGGCGCGACATTGCATCGGTTGCGGCGCGGCTGCGATCCCGCTATCTAGTCGTCATGAAAAACGTCGACAATTGGATCCTGGGCGTCGCGGCGGCGGTCCTCGGCACCGCGGGCCTGTTCGTCTCGGCCCGGATGGGGCACGGCATCGGTTATTTCGGTGGGATCGCGATCTTCATCCTGGCCGCATGCTTCGTGCTCTATTTGATCAAGACGGCCTACGAACACGAATAGGCCGTCTCCCGCCGCTCAGCTGCGCGCGCTGCTCGCCGTGCCGGGCTGCCTGACCGTTCCCGCCTGCTTCGATGCGTTGTCGGCGAAGCTGATCGAGCGCGCCGGGTTCAAGGCCACGTTCATGAGCGGCTTCTCGGTCGCCGGCGCGCGGCTGGGCATGCCGGATACCGGCCTCATCTCCTATGGCGAGATGCTGGACCAGGGTCGCAACATCTGCGCCGCCACTTCGCTGCCGGTGATCGGCGACGGCGACACCGGCTATGGCAACCCGATGAACGTGCGCCACACCGTGCGCGGCTACGCCGCCGCCGGCTTCGCCTGCGTAATGATCGAGGATCAAGTGGCGCCGAAGCGCTGCGGCCATACCGAGGGCAAGCAGGTCGTCGGGCGCGACGAGGCGCTGACGCGCATCCGCGCCGCGGTCGATGCGAGGAACGACGGCGCCGACATCCTGGTCATGGCGCGCACCGATGCCAACGCGACCGACGGGTTCGAGGAAGCGATCTGGCGCATCCGCGCGTTCGCCGAAGCCGGCGCGGACATTCTGTTCCTGGAAGCCCCGAACAGCGAACGGGAGATGCGCGCGTTTTGCGACGCGGTGCCCGGGCCGAAGATGGCCAACATGCTCGAAGGCGGCGCAACGCCGGTTCTGCCGCCGGACGAGCTGGGCAAGATGGGATTCAAGATCGCGCTCTATCCGATCGATCTCCTATCCACCTCGATCGCCGCGATGAACGAGGCGCTGGCGGCGCTGAACGCCGGCAAGCGCCCGCCGCGTCTCGTGAAATTCTCGGAGATGCGCGAGATCGTCGGTTTCGACCAGTACCGCAAGGACGAAGACCGCTTCGCCTGACGCGTGGACGCCACCGGTGCCGGCAATTTGTGCCGGGATGACGGGCACGGTCGCCTACCTCATGCATCCAGCATCTTGGAAGTCATAGTTATTTCAATAGCTTGATAGGTTCGGCGCTTGGCACGCCGCTTGCATGATGATCGGTAGCCTAACGTCAGTGTGCGAGGGTGGTCATGTTCGGTATCGGTAGCCTAGGTAGTAGCGCTGCGAGCAATCTTTGGGCGCTGTCGCGGCGCGAGCTTCATAACGCCGACTCGACGCAAGCTGCCTCGAGCCACATGTCGGTCCGACAAGAACGGCAAGCGGATGCGACGACCGCCGGTACGATCGGCGAAAATTCCGATGCCGGTTCGTCCCACAACGGCAGCGGTAGGTGCATGTTCAGCGGATCCGTTCTGCAGACCCTGCTCGCGGCGCAGGAGCAGACAACGTCGAGCGACGGTGCGACGTCGGATGCATCCGGCTTCGAGCAGCAGCTGTTCGCCAAGCTCGATGCCGACGGCGACGGGACGATCAACAAATCGGAGTTCGAGGCGGCCTTCACGGCGGCGCATGAAAATACGAGCCGCCCCGACGCGTGGTTCGACAAGCACGGCGATGACTCTGTCGGCGGCGGGGAGGAGGCTTCCGCGCCGCACCGCGGGCACCAAGGGCATCATGGAGGATTTGTGCGGCACGCGCTTGCCAGGCTCGATGGTGACGGCGACGGGGCCATCTCCAAATCCGAATTGGAAGCCGCTTTCACGGCACGCGGCAAGGATCCCGCCGTCGCCGACGCGCTGCTCGCGCGGTTCGACACCGATGGCGACGGCGTCATCAGCACGGACGAGCTCGCCGCCGGTCCGATGCACGGCGGCGGGCTCGGTCCTCGCGCCCGCGCGCCCCACGCCCCGGACGTGACCACGGGGTCCGATGGCGCCACGACCACGAGCGGCGACACCGTCGCTGCCGAGCAGCCGGGTGACCCGACGCCGACCGCCGATCAGACGAACGAGGAAGTCGTGACGGAAAACGCCGCCGCGGCGTGATCGCCGCGGCCCGTCAGCTCATCGTGATCATGATGTGTTTCTGGTACGCCGGGCGCTTGGTCAGCGCGTCGTACCAGCGGCGCGCATGCGGGTAATCCTCGCGCTTGATGTCCAGGTTGAACCAGCGATAGATCATCACCCCGACCGGAATGTCGCCGACGGTGAAGCGCGGACCGGCGAGGTACGCGGTCTTGCCGAGATAGGTGTCTACGATCGCGACGGCCTTGGACCAGCGGTCGCGCCCCGCCTCGATCGCCTTCATGTCGCGATCCTCGGGCTTGGTGCGGATCAGCCCCTGGAACACCGCCGTGTGGGCGGGGCCGAACACGGCGAGCTGCCAGTCCATCCAGCGCTCGGCGGAGGCGCGCTCCTTCGGATCGCTCGGGTAGAGATCGGATTTATGCTTGGCCGCGAGGTAGCGGACGATCGAGTTCGATTCCCACAGCACGAACCCGTCGTCGATGATGGTCGGCACGGTGGAGTTCGGGTTCATCGCGATGTAGTCGGGATCGCGCGTGCGTCCGAAATGCAGCCCGGCGTCCTCGCGCTCGTAAGGCAGCCCGATCTCGTCGCACAGCCACAGCACCTTCTGCACGTTGGCCGAGGTCGACCGGCCGATGATCTTGAGCATACGCGCCCTCCCATCCCGCGATTTTCTGAGAGCATTTAACCACAGAGGCACGATCACCATCTATGTCATCCCGGGTTTGCGGTGCAGCGCGAAGCGGTGCACCGCAGACCCGGGACCCAGTTTCCATCTTGCGATCTTCTGGGTCCCGGCTCTCCCCGCCGATCAAGTCGGCGGGTCGGCCGGGATGACAACTTCGGTCTTTAATCCAGCGCGACCAGCACGCTTTTCAGGTATGCCGACTCCGGCAGCTGCGGGTGCACCGGGTGGTCCGGTCCGGCGCCGGCCTGGACCAGCACGCGTCCGGTGCGCCTGGCATCGCCGAGCGCGTGTGCGAGCTCGGCCGCGAAGGCCTCCGACGACACGTGGTACGAGCACGACGCGGCGAACAAGAACCCGCCCGGTACCACCCGCGCCGCGGCGAGCCGCATCAGCTTGCGGTATCCGCGCAGCCCGGCGCCGAGGTCCTTTTTGCTGCGCACGAAGGCGGGCGGATCGACGATCACGACGTCGAAGGATTCGTCGAGCTGCTCCAGCGTCTCGAACGCCTCGCCGCGCAGGAAACGGCAGCGCGCGGCGACGCCATTCGCCTCGGCGGCGCGGCTCGCGAGATCGAGCGCGGGCTGCGAACGGTCGACGCAGACCACCTCGGCCGCGCCCTTCATCGCCGCCAGCACGCCGAACCCGCCGGTGTAGGCGTAGAGATCGAGCACCCGCGCCCCGACCGCGAGCGAGGCGACCCGCGCGCGGCTTTCGCGCTGGTCGTAGAACCAGCCGGTCTTCTGCCCGGACAGTGGGTCGGCGAAGAACCGCGCGCCGTTCTCGCTCAGCGCGACCGGCCCGTCCGCCGTCTCGCCCTTCGCGACACGCACCTCGAGCTCCAGCCCCTCCAGACGCCGCACCGCGCTGTCGTTGCGCAGGATCACGGTGCGCGGATCGAGCATGGCGTCGAGCGCAGTGAGCAGTGCCGGCGTCAGCTTCTCCATCCCGGCGCTGCCGACCTCGATCACCAGCGTGCGCCCGAACCGGTCGATGACGAGACCGGGCAGGCCGTCGGCTTCGGCATGGACGAGCCGATAGAACGGCTCGCCGTAGAGCCGCTCGCGCAGGCGGAGCGCGGCCGCGAGTCGTGCGCGCAGGAACGACTCGTCGATCGCTTCGTCCTTAGTGCGGGAAAGGACCCTGCCGGCGATCAGCGAATGCGGGTTGAACATCGCCGTGACGACGAAGCCGCCGTTCGAATCCTCGATCTGCACGACGCTGCCGGGCGGCAGCGACTTGGCGGCGCCGTCCATGACGATCTCGTTGGAAAAGATCCAAGGATGGCCGGCACGCACGCGCTTCACGTGGCCGGGCAGGAGGCGGACGATCGGGATTGCATCCGCCATGTCAGTCGCCGAGCGCCGCGCCCTCGCGCCTTGGGTCGGCGCCGCCCTCCAGCCCGCCCGGCCGCACGCGGATGATGGCGAGGCCGGACTGGAGCGGACGCATCGCGACCTCGTGCCCCATCGCCTGCAGCGGGCCGGCCAGCGCGGCGAGCGGCGTGCCCTGCTCGAGCTCGGTGTTGCCGTTGCGGTTGACCACGTGCGGCAGCGACGCGGCCTCCTGCGCCGTGAGGTTCCAGTCCAGCGCGGCGATCAGCGCCTGCGCCACATAGCCGATGATCCAGGTGCCGCCCGGCGATCCGGCGATGAGCTCCAGCTTGCCGTTCCGATCGAAGACCAGCGTCGGCGCCATCGACGACAGCGGCCGCCGGCCCGGCCCCGGCGCGTTGGCGACGGGCACGCCGTCGCGGTCGGGGCGGAAGGAGAAATCGGTCAGCTCGTTGTTCAACAGGAAGCCGCGCACCATCACGGCGGAGCCGAACGTGGTCTGGATGGATGTGGTCATCGCCACCGCGTTGCCGTCGTTGTCGACGATGCTCATATGGCTCGTCGCGGCCACCGGGATCATCTCTCCCGGCGCAAAGGCGGTGGCGGCGCGCGGCACGCCTGCGGTAGCCCGGCCCATGCTGCGCGTGCCGTCGATCAGCTTGGCGCGCGCGTCGAGATAGGCGCGGTCGAGCAGCCCGTCGATCGGCACGGCGATGAAGGCCGGGTCGCCGAGATACTGCGCCCGGTCGGCGTAGGCGAGCCGGCTTGCCTCGGCGAACAAATGCACGGCCTGCAGCGAGTTCGGCGCGATCTCGCCCATACCGAATTTTTCCAGCAGGCCCAGTATCTCCAGCGTGGTGATCCCGCCCGACGAAGGCGGTCCCATGCCGCAGACGCGGCGCTCTCGGTACGGGCGGCACACGGCGTCGCGCTTGACCGCCTTGTAGGCGGCGAGGTCGGCGGGCGCGAGCGCGCCGGGTCGCATCTTGGTCGCCTGCGCCACGCCGGCGATGTCGGCGGCGATGGCGCCGGTATAGAAGGCATCCGCGCCGTGCTCGGCGACCGCGCGCAGCGTCTCCGCCAGCTCCCGGTTCTTCAGCACCGTTCCGACCGGCTTGGCCTTGCCGTCGGGTTTCAGGAAATAGGCGGCGGTCGACGGAACGCGGACGAGCCGCGTTTCCTGGAACTGCAGCTCTTCGTAGAGGCGCGGCGAGATCGGAAAGCCGCTTTCGGCGAGCGCGATAGCGCGCTCGAACAGCACGCGCCACGGCAGCTTGCCGTGCTCGCGGTGTGCCAGCTCGAGCATGCGCAGCGTACCCGGCACGCCGACGGTAAGGCCCCCGGTCATTGCCTCGGGAAAGCTGAGCGGAGTACCGTTCTCGCCGAGCAGCAGCCGCGACGTAACCGCCGCCGGTGCGCTCTCGCGCCCGTCATAGGCCTCCACCTTGTTGGTGCGGCGGTCGAAATGCACCAGGAAGGCGCCGCCGCCGATGCCGGACGATTGCGGCTCGACCAGGGTCAGCACCATCTGCACCGCAATGGCGGTGTCGACTGCGCTGCCGCCCGCGCGCAGCACGTCGCGCCCGGCCTCCGCGGCGAGCTTGTTGGCGGCCACCACCATGTGGCGCCGGGGCAGAGGCGGCGCGTCCGGCGCGGCGGAACAGGCGCCGAGCGCCACGATCGCGACGAACGCGATGGCCTTAAGGATTAGCGAACCCATATTTGCATAATAGAGGGCCTCGGGTTAGAAACGCAGCCCCCAAGGCCGGAGTGGGACATGAGCACGCAACCCCGCGCCAAGCGCATCACGGTGCCGCAGCTCGTCGCGCGCAAAAGCGGCGAGCCGATCGTGGTGCTGACCGCATATACCGCGCCGATGGCGGGCTTCCTCGACAGCCACGTCGACATTCTGCTGGTGGGCGATTCCCTCGGCATGGTGGTGTACGGGTTCGATTCCACCTTGCCCGTCACGCTCGACATGATGATCGCCCATGGCGGCGCGGTGGTGCGCGGCTCGTCGCACGCCTGCATCATCGTCGATATGCCGTTCGCGAGCTATCAGGAATCGCCCGCGCAGGCTTACCGCAACGCCGCGCGGGTGCTGGCCGAGACCGGCGCGTCGGGGGTGAAGCTCGAGGGCGGGGTGGAGATGGCGGACACCATCGCCTTCCTCGTCGCGCGTAGTATCCCGGTGATGGGCCATGTCGGGCTGCAGCCGCAATCGTTCAACGCCATGGGCGGCTACCGCATCCAGGGCCGTGACGAACGCGGCGCCTCCGCCGTGCTGCGCGATGCGCGCGCGGTCGCCGAGGCAGGCGCCTTCTCCATCGTGATCGAGGGCACGGCGGAGCCCGTGGCACGTCAAATCGCCCACGCGGTGCACGTGCCCACCATCGGCATCGGCGCCTCGGTTGCCTGCGACGGCCAGGTGCTGGTCACCGAAGACATGCTCGGCCTCTTCGCCGCCTTCAAGCCGAGCTTCGTGAAGCGCTATGCCGAGCTGGGGCGCGAGGTGGAGGCGGCCGTCGAATCCTACGCGCGCGAGGTGCGTGCGCGCCGCTTCCCCGGGCCGGAGCACACCTTCTCCGCGCCCACCAGCACCGCGTCGGACAGCAAACCAACTCGGTGAGAATCAACTCGCGGCCCACCCCCACCCTATCCCTCCCCCATCGAGGGGGAGGGGGCGATTGCCTCGCTTGCGCCGAGCGTCCCCTCCCCCCTTGTGGGGGAGGGATAGGGTGGGGGGTCTCGCTCCGCCGCGTCTAGGATGTTGGACATCGTCCGCACCGCCGGCGAGCTGCGCACGCGAATCGTCGCGTTCCGCAGCCATGGGCGCGTCGGGTTGGTGCCCACAATGGGCGCCGTCCATGACGGGCATCTCGCGCTGGTGCGCGCCGCGCGCAAGACGTGCCAGCGCGTCGTCGCCACTTTGTTCGTCAATCCGACCCAGTTCGGCCCCGCCGAGGATCTCGCGTCCTATCCGCGCGACGAGGCGGGAGACGCGGCGAAGCTCGCATCGGTCGGCTGTGACCTTCTCTATGCGCCGTCGGTGGCGGAGATATACCCCGCCGGCATCGCGGCAAATCTCTCGGCTGGGGAGCTCGGCCGCGTGCTCGAAGGAAAATTCCGGCCCG
>Ga0184615_10001696_pt1 | contig 11818 bp, 7 predicted proteins | sample PLM4_65_coex_FD_133134 | JGI IMG/M metagenome (GOLD analysis project Ga0184615, IMG submission 133134) | Groundwater sediment microbial communities from an aquifer in East River, Colorado, USA - PLM4_65_coex | ecosystem: Environmental > Terrestrial > Soil > Riparian zone | place: USA: East... | reverse complement strand
CTCGCCGGCGTCCGCGGCTCGACGCTCATCGTCAACCTCCCCGGCAGCCCCGGCGGCGTGAAGGACGGACTCGCGGTGCTCGATGGGCTGCTCGAGCACGCGGTGGACCTGGTGCGGGGAGAAAAGACCGGGCACTGAGGGCCCGATTACCCTTCGCCTTTCACCGTTCACGCAGTTTGATTTCCGCCATGCCTTCGCAGATCCTCATCACCATGGACGACCTCGAGACCGCGGTTCCGCTGAACGCGGCGCTGGAGTCGTCCGGGTTCTCCACCTCGATGTTCTCCTCGCTCGACGACGCGCGGGGCGCCGTCCGCCGGGAGAATCCCGATCTCGTCGTCCTGACCGGCGCGGTGCACGAGCCCCACGCCGTCCAGCTCGCGGCGCTGGCCCGCGACGTGGAGATCTCCACCCTCGCGCTGCTGGAGCCGACCGACTCCGAGCGCAGCGGGCGGGTGGGCCGGCTCGGCGTCACCGAGACGATGATGAAGCCGGCCCGGGCCGACGAGATCGTGGAGACCGCGCGGCGGCTGATCGAGCGGCGCCGGTTCCAGGAGCGGACCGGGATCATCGGAGAGAGCCCCGCGATCCAGGAGGTGCTGGTCAAGATCGAGCAGATGGCGCCGGTCTCGAGCACCGTGCTGGTCCAGGGCGAGAGCGGCACCGGGAAGGAGCTGGTCGCCAAGGCGCTGCACGACCTCTCGCGCCGGCGGGGCAAGCCGTTCATCGCGGTCAGCTGCGCCGCCTTGCCGGAGACGCTGCTGGAGTCGGAGCTGTTCGGGCACGAGAAGGGCTCGTTCACCGGCGCGGCGGAGCGCCGGCTCGGCCGGTTCGAGCTGGCCGACACCGGCACCATCTTCCTCGACGAGATCGGCGAGATCCCGCCCGCGACCCAGGTGAAGCTGCTCCGGGTGCTGGAGAGCCGCACCTTCTTCCGGGTGGGTGGGAGCCAGCCGATCAAGGTGGACGTCCGGGTGATCGCGGCGACCAACCGCCCGCTCCGCGACGCGGTGGCCCTGGGCGAGTTCCGGGACGACCTCTACTACCGGCTCAACGTCCTCAACATCTACCTGGCGCCGCTCCGCGAGCGGAGGGAGGACATCCCGCTCCTCCTCCGCCGGTTCATCCGCGAGTTCGCCAAGGCGCACGACCGGACCTTCCGCGGGATCACTCCCGAGGCGATGCAGCGGCTGGTGAGCGCGCCCTGGCCGGGCAACGTCCGCCAGCTCCGGAACCTGATCGAGAGCATGGTGGTGCTGGCGCCCGGAGCCGAGATCCGGGCCAGCGACATCCCGGCGGACATCCTGGAGGGGCCGGGGTCGCTGCTGCCGGTCCGGGTGCTCACCCGGGACCAGCCGGGCCGCGAGCTGGAGTTCATCCTCCGGAGCCTGGTGGAGCTCAAGCTCCAGGTGGAGGAGCTGCGGCGGCGGCTGGACGACCAGCCCCAGCGGGTCCAGGTGATCGAGATCTCGGACCACGCCACCGTCGCCGACGTGTTGCCCGAGGGCGCCAGCGACGGGGACCAGCCTGTGGTTTATCGTCCCGGAATGACCATGGCCGAGGTCGAGAAAGCAGCCATCGAGGCGGCACTCAGGGAGTACCGGGGGAACCGCCGCAAGGCCGCAGACGTGCTGGGGATAGGAGAGCGGACCCTGTACCGAAAGATCAAAGCCTATCGGCTGGAATAGCTTAGCTGTCTAAGGTCCGAGTATGGCAGTGGCTAAGTTCTACTGTATCATTGTTTTGCACTCTCCGAGCTATTGACAGTCCAGTGGCTGGCCGTCAAATTGCGAGGGTCAGACCCGACTCCCCCTGGCCAGGGTACCCGTGAATTTCGCGATCGACGCCGAGCTCTGTGTCGCATGCTTGGCATGCGTGCGCGTGTGCCCCACCGACGCGATCGCGGTGGCGGGCGACGAGCTGCTGCTGTTGCAGGTGGTGGACGAGGCCTGCATTCGGTGCGGGCAGTGTCTCTCGGCTTGCCCCCACGACGCGGTCAAGGTAAATGGCGAGATCGGCAAGGCTCTCGCCATTGCTTCGCAGGGCGACGGGATCCTGATCCTGAGCCCGGAATCGGTCGCCCACTTCTACCCGGCAACACCCGAGCAGCTCATCAACGCGTGCTACGCCGCCGGCTTCCGGGCGGTCACCCGGGGCGTGATCGGCGACGAACTCGTTGCCGCGGAATACCTTAAGCTTCTGGAAGAGGAGCCCTGGGGGACCCTGATCCGCTCCACTGACCCGGTGGTGGTGGAGACGGTGAGGACTCAGTATCCCGAGCTGGTGCCCTATCTGGCGCCGGTGACGCTGCCCGCGGTGGCGGAGGCGCGATATCTGCGAGCGCTGTACCGCGCGGGACTCAGAATCGCGTACGCGGGCATCTGTCCCCCGGTGGAACCCAGCGATCTCGACGCGGCGATCACCTTCGGCGACCTGGAGCAGATCTTCCGGATCCGGGGGGTGAACCTGCTGGCCCAGCCGACCTTCTTCGAGCGGGTTCCGGAGGAGCCGCGGCGGCACCTGAGCACGGCGGGCGGGCTCCCGCTGGCATTGCTGGACGAGTCGCGGTACTCCAGCCGGCGGTTCCGGAAGATCCGGGGCCTCGACGCGCTCCGGGCCCTGGCCCGGGCGGTGGCGGTGGACCGGATGGACCTCGGCTTCGTGGACATCCTCTCGACGGAGGGGGCACTGGACCATCCGCTCTCGGGACCGCACGAAGAGCTCTATTGGCGCCGGGAGCTGGTGGCGAGCACCGAGCCGCCGCGGAGCCGCTTCCCGGTGGTGGACGCCGCGGTGGTGGCGAGCATCGGGGCGACCTTCGCCATCAAGTCGCGCCGGATGAAGCCGGACCCCGGGGCGGTGGCGGCGGTCCTGGAGCAGATCGGCAAGGGCCCCAACGGCCGGCCGTGGGACTGCGGGGCCTGCGGGTTCGAGACCTGCCAGCGGTTCGCCGAGGCGGCGGCGCTGGGCCGGGCGAGCATGCGGCAGTGCACCCCGTACCAGGAGCGCCGGGCGGACGAGGCGCAGCGGGCGGCGGCGGTGGACACCATGACCGGGCTCAGCACCTACCGGGTGCTGCGAGATCAATTGACGTTCGAGGTGGAGCGCAGCAAGCGGAGCAACGAGGGCTTCGCGGTCCTCTTCCTCGACCTCGACCGCTTCAAGGAAGTGAACGACCAGTACGGCCACGAGGCGGGGAACGACATCCTCCGCGCGGTGGCGGGCGAGGTCAGGAACGCGGTCCGTGCCTCCGACGTGGCGGCCCGGTACGGCGGCGACGAATTCGTCGTGATCCTCACCCGTACCGATCTCCAGGGCGGGGCGCGGGTGGCCGAGGCGCTGCGAGCGGGGGTCGAGGGAACCGGACGCCGGCTGGGCTATCCGCCGGGGCTCATCACGGTGAGCATCGGGCTGGCGGAGTTCGACCCGAAGGAGCCGGCGGAGGTGGATCTGCTGGTGTCGGCCGACCGAGCGCTGTACCGCGCGAAGGCGGCGGGACGGAACGCGGTCGCGTAGTCCCAGGTGCTGTGGTAACCGATCTCAACGGGCGACCCCCTGCGCCCACGGACGACTAGACCGGGAAGAGGGGTAGTGACCGTGACGGGATTCAGTCCAAGACCAAGCGGGCCGGTGAACGTGGGCCAGCCGTCGCAGCCGGGTCAGCCGCCGCGGACGAGCGGGTCCACCGAGGCCATTCCGGATCCCTGGGGCGTCAGGCGGGCGGAGAACCTGCTCACCAGCCTCGAGGGGATCCTTTCGGCGCGGGTGGTGACCACGCCCCTGGGTGAGGTGAGCGAGGTCCACATCCTGGCGCAGGCGGGGCTCCAGCCGAAGCAGCTGGTGCGGAACATCGAGTCGGCGCTGCTGGCGCAGCTCGGGCTCAAGGTGGACCACCGGAAGATCAGCATCGCGCAGACGGCCGAGGTGCGGCCGATCGAGGCGCTGGAGCGGGACGCGGTGCGGGACAAGACGCTTCAGCGGGCGCTGCTGTTCGAGAACATGGCGGTGGCGCCGGGCAAGCGGCCGCACCGGATCGCGATCACGGTGACGCTCTCGTTCCGGGGGCAGACCGAGACGGCGGAGGAGGAGGCGTCGGACACGCCGCGGAGCCGGGTGGAGGGCGCGGCGAAGGCGTCGGTGACGGTCATTGACCGGCTGCTGACCGATTTCTCCCTCGCGCTCGAGGGCGCCAAGATCGTGGAGGCGTTCGACCGGCAGTTCGCCTTCGTGGCGGTGCAGGGGCTGGGGGGGCGGGAGACCTCCCTCCTGACCGGCACGGCGGAGATCAAGGAGAGCGCGGAGCGGGCGGCGATCTTCGCGGTGCTGGACGCGACCAACCGGTGGACGGAGGCCCGGCGGCCCTAGGGGGCCGGGGCCGGAAGTGGGCGGGTGCCCTTACGGATCCGCGTTTTCCGACCGATACTAGCGACGACGACACTGGGCGCACCCCGGGGGGTGCGCCCGCTGCACCCATAGGAGGCAGTCAGGGGCGGTTGGTGGGGTAGCCGGCAGGCCAACTCACTACGGAAAGGACACAAGGTTAGGGGATCCCGGTCTCTGCAGGCGCAGCACAAACGAGCTCAGCGGAGACTAGCGGACAACTGATAGAGCGGAGCGTCTGGCAGCCATAGCGAGGCTCGCCACTACCCGAGTTAATGCTTTCTCAAACGGGGGTGACGCTCATGTTGAAGATCAGCTGGCTCGCGACTTTTGCCAACGCTCTTGCTGGTTTGTTCGGTAAGAGCGAAGGACTGACCTGGAACTAAACTCTAGGTCTCGACCGGGATTCCCGACCCCTGTACCCCTATGTCCAACGAATCGCGCATCCGACTTTTTGTTGGTGGCGTCGCTGCGGCCAGTTTCGTCGTTGGCGCGATTGTTATGGACCTTCGTCTTGATTTTCCCGGTTGGTGGCCGCTCGCGACCTTCGTTTTTGTGGCAAGCTTGCTCGAAGGTCTCAACACCCAAGCGCGCCTTTCCGCCAGGGGGTCCCTCTCCTTTATCATGCACATGTCGGCAGCCCTCCTCTTCGGAGGATGGTGGGCCGCGGTCGTCGCGGCGGTTTCGACGCTTATTGGGGAGCTGGCGCGTGGCAACCCTCCAATAAAGATCATTTTCAACGTCTCGCAGCGAATCTTAACGGTAGCGCTCGCCGCACTCGTTTATCAGGCGATGGGTGGCCAGTTCCCTCCTGCGTACTTGGTCACCGGGGGCGCCCTTGCCTCCGAGGCTGTGCAGCGAGACTTAGGGCTGTTCTTCATATTCGCCGCCGTCTACTTCCTCGTTAACGCAACCGCAGTAAACAGTGTTGTCGTGCTGAGTTCCGGCAGAGCGTTCCGAGAAGTCTGGAACATGAATACGCGGGGTGTACTCGTCTACGACCTTGGTGCGAGCGCCTTGGCAGTGATGGTGGCATGGCTGTACACGCGGTTCGATACGTGGTTGGGATTCGGATCGCTCGGCCTCATCGGAATCATCGTCCCCATTGTGGCAGTGCGCCATGTTTATGGGTTGTATCATCAGCTCGAAGACAGTGGGCAGGAGTTGCTGCAGGTCATGGTGAAAGCCATTGAGGCACGTGATCCATATACCTCTGGCCACTCGCTTCGGGTGAGTGAGATGTCGAGGGCGATCGCGGTGGAGTTGGGACTACCCGCGCGGGAGATTGAGCAGGTAGAAACCGCGGCACTCCTCCACGACGTGGGAAAGATTCACGAGGAATTCGCCCCGTTACTTCGAAAGGAAAGTCGCCTTACACCTGAAGAAACGGCGCTCATGCAGACGCACTCAAACCGGAGCGCCGACCTTGTTGGAATCATCTCAAAATTCCGTGGGTTTATCCAGGACTCGGTGCGTCATCATCACGAACGATGGGACGGCCAAGGCTATCCTGATGGGTTGTCGGGAAAGAACATCCCGTTGGCGTCTCGAATCATCCTGATCTCTGATACGATCGACGCCATGACGACTGACAGGCCCTACCGGAAACGCCTTGGTCTAGACGTGGTAATTTCGGAGCTCCAGAAGTGTAAAGGAACTCAGTTCGACCCGCCGTTGGTGGAAGTAGCTATTTCATCTGTCGCCGTCCGACGCTTGATAAGTGGATCGAGCCCACAGGGCATCATGGTCCAGGCTGGGCCTGCGCGATCCAAGAAAGTGAGTTGGCCGACGAGTGGCATTTGGAAAGTGGGACGGGCCTAAGCGTTCGCAACCCTGAGGGCCCCAAGTCGGTCAAGTTGAGTGACGACGGCAGGTGATAGTTCCGCTAGCTGCCTCGTCAGTACGCTCCGAAGACAATCTCCGGCAACAGCCGGACTACCCGCAATCAATCTCGCGCAGGTAATCTCGACGCGGTCAATCGCGTCAAAGTCGTCCAGCTTGCATCCGAGCTCGTCTAGAATCGAGTGTATGGTGTCGAGGGCTCCTTCTCTCTCTGAGACAAGTGCGAGCCAGCGAGCAAACGCCCCCGCGAAAGATGGCGCGCGAAGGACTGGATGAGGGAACGCGAGTGCTTCCTTGGCTTGCGAGAGTGCAGCCGAGTGTTGACCGCAGAGACAAAGGATGTCCGCCCTGAGCAACTTCCAGGCCTGGGTTAGCCAGGGAGGGCTCTCCGGTGGAATCCTTGAATCAAGCGCCGCGAACGTCTGTAGGGATCCTCCTGCGTCCCCGCGCATCGCGAGCGCAAACGCGTGATAGTAGGCTACTTGCAGTTCCTGATAGCGCGAGAACGGGTGGCCAGTCGCGGCGGCCTTCTTACTCCACTCCAGCTGTTCGCTGTACTCTCCAAGCCGAAGGCAGCAGAGCGCCAGCTGCGCGGCGAGGATTGCCTGTTGAGGTTCATTGCCGATTCGAACGGCAATCGAGTGGCCCGAACTGTATTCAGCTCTCGCCGCCTCATACTTGCCTTCGTAGCAGCGGACAGCACCAAGACCTGCGTGTACCCTGACAAGAGTGGAGTTAGCAATCCCTCGAGCATGAAGGGATGCAGCTAGATCTGTGAGGACCTCCAGGGTCGCGCGCTGTCGCCCAGCGTAATACAGAAGTTGGGCACGGCATAAATCGAGCTGGCTCTGCTCGTCTTCCGTAAGCCCGTCGGGGTCCAGCTTTTCCACGGCTGTCAGTAGGGAATGGGAGATCGATTGATCTCGGACGTCGCCCATAAGCTGGGCGGCCGCATTAGCTGCCTTCAATCTGACGGGCAATGAGCTGTCCGACTCCACTATTGAGTGCAAGCGTCGTACGTCGCGCGCTAATTGCTCTCCTGTCGGAGCAGCAGTCCGATGCTCCGCCAATATCGAGAAAACGGTCCCAACCGCCGACGATTGTGCGACGTTCTCAGTTGAGAGCACCGTTACAGACTCCTTCCAGCGACCTTGCTCTTGCAAGACCTCCGTCAGGAGCAGGGCTGCTGCTCTGTGATCGGATGGTGCCAGGTGTCGCAGCGCCGTGCTCAACGCTCGGGCAGCAGCGTCCAATGCGCCTTGCGCGATGGCTTCTGTCGCGCCTCTAAGAAGGTACGCCGGAACCTCGGCAGTGCGGCCAGCGCGCGTCGCGTGCCACGCGATCTCCAATCCTAAGAAGCGCACTCCTCTCCTATCTTCATCGATTAGCCTTTCAGCAATCCTCGCGTGAAGCGCACGCCTTACGGGGGAAGGGACTTCGAGGTACGCGGCTGTTCTAACGAACTCATTGATGAACTCGAGTCCACGGCCCCCGTCTCGAAGCACGCGATGGCGAACGAGGTCGGCCATGGCAGCCATGACTTGACCCGGGCCAAGGTCAGCAATCGAGTAGAGTGACAAATCGTTGAGACGATGACCTAGTACGGCAGCAACGTTAAGCACGTTTCTGGTTCCGTGATCCAAGGCAAATATCAGCCGATCGAGCACTTGCCTGTACACTGCTGGTGCTTCATTGTCGCTCCCGAAGTCGGCGGTCATGGCATCTAGGGCCAACGCCAGAGACTGATTGCCGTTGGTCTCCCAGTCCTGGACGAGCAGCTCCAAGACCATAGGGAAACCTCCAGCCGCCCGAATCATCGTTCGGTGCAAAGTCGTATCCACTCCAGCGTGTGCGGGGTTGAGCAGAGCAACTAGAATGTCACTGCTCTCTTGCTCCGACAGTGGCAACAGTTCAATTTCTTGGATCCCGAGAGATTGGGCGCTGGTCCTTAGGCGCGCCGCCTGAGGTGAGCGGGGCCACTCGCCTGCTCGCGCAACGAGTACGAGCATGATCGCTTGATTCCCTACCCGGTGCATGATCAAGTGCAAAACGGAGAGGCTGGCCTCATCACACAAATGCAGATCATCGACTACCAAGATTACTGGATGTTCCTCGGCGATGGTCTCTAACATCTGATGGAGCGCTTCAGTCAATTTGAGACGTGCCGTCTCACCCTGACTCTCCTCAACCGTCGGAATCGTTGGAAATCTCCGCCGAACCTCTCTGACGCTTCGTCCGAGCTCGGCTAGAGCTTCGGGTGGTGTGCCGGAAACTCCTGGACGATCCAGGAGCCCGTGTATCAAGTTCCCAAGGGTCGCGTACGGGATTTCCTGCTCCAGATCGTAACACTGTGCACGACTGATCGCGGCCCCTTCGAGGCCCGCGGCGGTGGTAAGCCTGTCCACCAATGTCGTCTTACCGATACCTGGGTCTCCTAGAACCAATGCGTGACAGGCCCTTCCCCTCTTTGTTCCTTCCCAACCTTCGTAAAGCCGGCGGTATTCGTGAGAACGACCTATGAACGCACGACCGCGCCATTGGTCTGTCGGGACCGTTGGGATGTCAACTAAGTTGGTGCGCTCCCAACCACGCCTTCTCAAACGAACTGCCATACCTTCGACGAGATCTGAGGGCTGAGCTCCCACGGCGTCGGAGAGTTTGGTCTTCCATTCCTCGAAAATGCGGAGAGCTGTTAGGCGGTCGCCTGCGAATGCACGCGCCTCCATTTTGGCGCGCACCGCTTCCTCGCTAAGGTCGTCAAGCGCGAGCATCGTGTCTGCCAGATGCTCGATCTGACGCGCATCCGCAGTACGACGGCAACGATCGATCAACTGGACTAGCGCCGCCTTGATGGCGGGGAGAAAATTGGCCTTCTGTCGGTCCTTCCACAGTCCAAATTCAACCGAATCAGGGATCTCAAACCCATCGAGAAACCCCGCCACCTCGAGGGCCTCCTGTGTCGATGTCGCCATGATCTCGCCGGCCACGAGACGGTCAAGATCGAGATCAAAGCGCCCCACGGTGAGCACCACATGATCACGGTTGGCCTCGATCGCTCCGACTCCTAGCCGCGGCCGAAGTATTGACAGGGCTGTGGCCAACGAATGCCGCGCTTCTGCTGCGGGCACGTTCGGCCACAACATCTCTGCTAGCCGGTCACAGCGATGTGCCCGGCGACCCTCGACCGCCAAGTACACTAGGAGCGCGAGATGCTTCTTGGTGCGGAATCGGACGGGCTCGCCCGTCGGCGAGAACAACGCAGGCTGGCCGAGACATCGGAGATATCGCCGCCCCTCCATGAGGCCCCCGGAAACGAGATATTCCGACATTATAGATCGGCGACAATGAAGCGTCAACAGGCGTCCGGTCAGAATCGAGAGTTCGTTGACGATTTGTAATGCGAGATGAAATGGAGCGGCTTAGGTGTGCTGACGAGCTTCGCCTTATGAGATGGCCCTGCAGGTGGAGTTGCCTAGTGCGCCGCCGCCGCCGACAACCTCGCCATCTCCCGCTCCGTCGCCTCCGCCTCACCCGTCGCCCCGAGCCCCTCGAACCCCTGCGCCGCCTCGCGCAGGGTACTGTGAGCCTCCTTCACCCGACCCGTCTCGGCATACAGCCGCCCCAGGTCACGCGCGGCCTCCGCCTCCGTGAGCCGCGCCCCGGTCATCATCGCCAGCTCGCGCGCCTGCACCAGCCGCGCTTCCGCCTGGCCGAGCAGCCCGTCCGCTCGATCGCATAGCGCCAGCACGCGGTGCACGTCCGCCGCATCGAAGTGCGCCCCCAGCGCCTCGAACCCGCGCTCCGCCGCGGCCACCCGACGGGCCTCCCCCGTGCGGTTCAGAGCCAGCAGGATCTCCGCGCGATTCAATAGACACAGGCGCCACCAGGTGGGCGTCCCTGCTCGTCTCCGCCAGCTCCTCGCAGGCGTCGAAGTGCGCTACCGCCTGCTTGTGGTCGCCCCCGGTCCGCGGCGAGCATCCCCAGGTTGTGATAGGTGATCGCGCTCCCGTGGGGGTCCGGAAGCACCTCGTACGCCGCGAGCGACCGCCGATAGTGCGCCTCGGCCGCGTCATGCTGCCCGCGGATGTTCGCGACGATCCCGAGGATCTGCTGCACCCGCGCGAGGATCGCCGGCTCCTCGCTCGCCAGCGCCTCCGCCTCGAGGAGGGCGCTCTCCGCCGCCGTGAGGTTCCGGGTCTCCAGCTCGATTCCGCCCAGCGTAATTGAGCGTCTCCGCCGTGAGCCGCCCGGTCGCCCGTCATCGTGGCCACCGCGTCAGGCAGGAAAGACTCCGGGCGCGAGACAGAGTCGATGAGGGCCTCTCGATCACCCGGGCTCCGACACCCCAGGCCGAGAGGAAGCGACATGAGCGCGGTGCTTCAACCCGAGCCCCCTCCGGAGCATACCGGATCCAGCGGGCGCGGCCGACCGGCGCGCCTGAGCCCCAAGCCACCGCCGGCCGCCGGCGCCTGGACCACGTGGATCTGCTGCGCGGCCTGGTCATGGTCATTATGGTGCTCGATCACGTCCGGGCCTACTTCACCGAGGCCCGGTTCGACCCCACCGACCTCGCCCACACTGACCTGGCGCTGTTCGCCACCCGCTGGATCACCCACTTCTGCGCGCCGGTCTTCGTCTTCCGCGCCGGCGCGAGCGCATGGGTCGCGGGCACCCGCCGCACCCGCGCCGAGCTCGCTCGCTTTCTCCTCACCCGCGGGCTGTGGCTGATCCTGCTCGAGGTCACGGTCATCGGCTTCGGGTGGTACTTCTCCACCCCGATGACGATGGGGGCGGTCGCGCAGGTGATCTGGGCGATCGGCGCCTCGATGGTGATCCTGGCCGAGCTGGCGTACCTCCCCGCGCCCGGCGATCGCGGCCTTCGGCCTCCTGCTGGTGCTCGGGCACAACCGGCTGGACGGGATCGCGCCGGAGGCGTTCGGCGCCCTTGCCCCGCTCTGGCGCGTCCTGCATGTCTCCGGTCCGCTCGAGATCGTGCCGGTGTACCTGCTCTACCCGCTCGTTCCCTGGGCCGGCGTGATGGCCCTCGGCTACGCCGCCGGACCGGCCGTCTTCTCACAGCACCCCGGCGCACCGCGCCGGCTCGCCTGGGTGGGTGCGATCCTGGTGATCGGATTCGTGGCGCTGAGGGCGCTCGGCGGCTACGGCGACCCCAGCCCCCGGCTCGACGACGGAAACGCGGCGCTCCTCGGCATGTCGTTCCTCAACCTGACGAAGTACCCCCCGTCGCTGCTCTTCCTGCTGATGACGCTGGGGCCGGCGCTCGCCGCCCTCGCTCTCCTTCGCCGGGCGAAGGGTCCGGTGGCCGGCGTCTTCGTCACCTTCGGGCGGGTGCCCTTCCTCTTCTACGTGGCGCACATCTATGGTCGTGCACGCGCTCGCGGTCGCCGCCGGCGCCGCCCAGGGCTATCCGGCGTCGGCCATGTGCAGCATCATCTTCCAGCTCCCCGAGGGTTACGGGCTCGGGTTGCTGGTGATCTATCTCGTATGGCTCGGTGTCGTGGCGCTGCTCTACCCGTGCGCTAAAGGCGCGGAGCCGGGCGCGGTGGCTTGTCGTATCTCTAAGAAGGACGGCGGT
>Ga0184615_10001695_pt1 | contig 11819 bp, 6 predicted proteins | sample PLM4_65_coex_FD_133134 | JGI IMG/M metagenome (GOLD analysis project Ga0184615, IMG submission 133134) | Groundwater sediment microbial communities from an aquifer in East River, Colorado, USA - PLM4_65_coex | ecosystem: Environmental > Terrestrial > Soil > Riparian zone | place: USA: East... | reverse complement strand
GACGTCGAGCACGCCGTCTGCACGCTCACGCTCGGGCCGGTCAGGTCGAAGCTGTACGAGATCCGCGTCGCCAGGAAGTCCTTGTCGTTGCCGGTGTGGCGCACCAGGAAGAGGCCCACCGACTCCATCAGGTCTGGATTGGTCAGTAGGTTGAACATCATGTACGCGTTCATCCCGCAGCCCGCGTAGACGCCGATCGAGCCCGCGAAGCGCTCCGGCGGATGTCCCGCGTCCTCGAGCGCCTCCCACGCGCACTCGAGCAGCTGGCGGTGCTGCGGATCCATGATCGCGGCGTCCTTCGGCGAGAAGCCGAAGAACTCGGCGTCGAAGAGCTCCATGTCGTCGAGCGGCGCGCCGGCCTTCACGTACCGGGGATTGCGCAGGAGCTCCGGCTTCACGCCGGCCTCGAGCAGCTCCTCGTCGCTGTAGCGGCGGATCGACTCGACGCCGTCGCGCACGTTGCGCCAGAACTCGTCCGGCGTGCGCGCGCCCGGAAAGCGGCCCGCCATGCCGACCACCGCGATGTCGGACTCCGAGATCTCGAGCGGCTCCGCGCTAGCCACGCCGCGTTCTCCCCGCACCCCGGCGGATCACTTGTCCTGTCCGCGGCGGCGGCGGCGCTGCTGGAGCGAGTCGCGGCGCTTCTGGCCGCGCGCCTGGCTCTCCAGCACGACGCCCGCGCCCCCGTCGTCGGAGGAGAGGTACTCCGCGAGCGAGCCGATCGTCGGGAAGCGGTACAGATCGGTGAGGGAGAGCGGCTGTTCGAGCCGCTCTCGCAGCGCGCGGTGGACCTGCACGACGAGCAGCGAGTGACCGCCGAGATCGAAGAAGTTGTCGTCGCTGCCGACGGTGTCGAGGCGCAGCACGTCGCGCCAGACGCTCGCGATCGTCTCCTCGAGCGCGCCGGCGGGTACGACGATCTCGCGCCGCTGCCGTGCGCGCTCCGCGTCGGGCGAGGGCAGCGCCTTGCGATCGACCTTGCCGTTTGGCGTCAGTGGAAGGGCGGGCAGCGCGACGAACGCCGAGGGGACCATGAACTCCGGCAGCGTCTCGCGCAGGGCCTCGCGCAGCTCTTCGACCGGCGGCGCGTCGCCCTTCGCGACGTAGTAGGCGACCAGGCGGGGATCGCCGGGAGAGTCCTCGCGCGCGACCACCACGCACTGCTCGATCGCCGGGTGTCGGCCGAGCTCGGACTCGATCTCGCCGAGCTCGATCCGATAGCCGCGGATCTTCACCTGATGGTCGAGACGTCCCAGGAAGTCCACCGTTCCATCGGGGTTCCAGCGCGCCAGATCGCCCGTGCGGTAGAGCCGGCCGCCCGGCGTCTTCCCAAAGGGATCGGGCACGAAGCGCTCGGCGGTGAGCTCGGGCCGGCGGTGGTAGCCGCGCACGACCCCTGCACCACCGATCAAGAGCTCGCCCGCCACGCCGACGGGGACCGGCTGCAGATGCTTGTCGAGGATGAAGATCGTGGTGTTCGCGATCGGCGTGCCGATCGAGATCGGCGCAGCGCCGTCCGCGACCGGCTGCGTGGTCGACCAGATCGTCGTCTCGGTCGGCCCGTACATGTTCGTGATCTGGCCGGGCACGAAGGCGCGCAGCTCGCGCGCGAGCGAGGTCGAAAACGCCTCGCCGCCGACGAAGAGGTGCGGGATGCGCGCGAGCGCCCCACGCATTTCGGTGTTGATCGCCATCATCTTCGCCATCGACGGGGTGCACTGCAGGTGCGTGACGCGATGGCGGTCGACTTGCGCGGCGAGCGAGAAGTCGGCCGGCCCGCCCGCGTCGGCGGCGGGCGGGAGCCGATTGGCCCGTTCGCGCACCCTGGCGAGCGCGGGCAGACTCGCGAGCACCTGATCGGTCGGCGCGCCGTAGTCGATCAGGCAGGCGATCTCATCCACGTCGATCGCCTTCACGCGCTCGACCATCGCGAGGCAGGTCTCGGGCGTGCCGAACATGCCGCTCGTCTCGAAGTAGCGCTCGAAGGCGTAATCGAGGATCGCGTCGAGCTCTTCCTGCGTGAGCGACGACAGGTCGATGTCCTCGGGCCGCGCGTTCGCACCTCCGGGCCGCTTGAAGGCGGGGAATGCCCAGGCGAAGCCCTGGATCAGGTTCACCGAGCTCGCGAGGTAGTCCTTCATCGGTTTGCGCACGAGCTCGCGCACGAGCTCGTCGTCCTCGCCGACGAAGGTGTGCAGCATGAGGGTGACGATCCCGCGCTTCGGATCGAGGCCCGCGTCGGCGCGCGCCTGGCGGTAGACCTTCACCTTCTCGCCGACCTCGTCGACCGACTGTCCGAGCAGGTGGGTGAGGACGTTCGCGCCCGCGGCGCCCGCCATGCGATAGGTCTCCGCGTTTCCCGCGGTGGTCACCCAGCTCGGCAGCTCGGCCTGCACTGGCCGCGGCAGGGTGCGCGCCTCGTACGACTGGCCGAGCGGATTCTCGAAGGCCACCGCTTCGCCGCGCCACAGGCGCCGAACGGTGTCGATCTCGCGGAACATCTGCTTCTTCGCGTCCGCGTAGCCTTCCTTGCGGATCACGAAATCGTTCGGCTGCCAGCCCGCCGCGAACGAGATCGCCACGCGACCGTTCGAGAGGTTGTCGACGACCGCCCACTCTTCGGCGACACGGATCGGGTGGTGCAACGGCAGCACGCAGCTGCCGGCGCGGATCTGCACGCGCTCGGTCACGGCGGCGATCGCGGCGCTGGTCACCGACGGATTCGGATACGGACCGCCGAAGGCGTGAAAGTGGCGCTCGGGCGTGGAGATCGACGAGAAACCGTTCCGATCCGCGAAGCGCGCCGAGTCGAGCATGAGCCGGTACTTGCCGGGTCCGGGCGAATCGTCGCTGCCCCAGAGGAACAGGCCGAAGTCGATCGGCCGCGCGCTTGTCGTCTGCGCCGCGGCGCCGGGTCCGACGCGCTCGCGATCGGTGTAGACGACGACCTCGAAGCCGCGCGTCAACGTCCAGTAGAGCTCGAGCACCGAGATGTCGAAGGACAGGCTCGTGACCGCGAGCCACACGCCCGGCGGATCGTGCGGCACGCGCGCGTCCATGCCCGTGAAGAAATTCGACACGTTGCGGTGCTCGACCATCACGCCCTTCGGCTTGCCGGTCGAGCCCGAGGTGTAGATCACGTAGGCCAGATTCGCAGGAAGCGCCGCGCGCGGCAGGTCGGCATCGGGCTGGCGCGCGATCTCCTCCCAGTCGGCGTCGATCCGCACGACACGGGCGGCCGACGCCGGCAGCTCGGCCGCGACGCGTTCCTGTGTCAGCACGACGGAGACGCTCGCGTCCTCGAGCATGAACGCGATGCGGTCGCGCGGATAGGCCGGATCGAGCGGGACGTAGGCGCCGCCGGCCTTGTGGACCGCCAGCACGGCGATCAGCAGCTCGAGCGAGCGCTCGACGAAGACGCCGACCAGTTTGTCGGGTCCGATCCCGAGGCCCCGAAGATGAGAGGCGAGCTGGTTCGCGCGCGCGTTCAGTTCGGCGTAGCGAAGCGTCTGGCCCTCGAAGGTCGCTGCGCGTGCGTCGGGCGTGCGTCGTACGCGCGCCTCGAAGAGCTCGTGCATGCAGAGCTCCGACTCGAACGGCTGTGCGGTGGCATTCCACGCCTCGAGAATCCGGCGCTGTTCTTCGGGAGCGAGCACGGGCGAGGCGGCGAGCGTGCGCCGGGGTTCGCGCGAAACGGCCTCGAGGAACGCGAGCAGCTGCGAGCGGATCATCGCGGCGGCATCGGGCTCGAGCGCGCGGCGGTCCCAGTCGAGCCGAGCGGCCGCGCCGTCGGCGCGCGCGGCGAAACGGAAGAGGGCGCCGGGGGGAAGCGCGCCGCCGTCGAGGGAAGGACGGATCTCCGCTACGACCGACAGTGTGTGCCCGAGGCTGAGATCGCTCCTGGCGCGCAGCGCGGGAAAACGCGACACGGCGTCGTGCAGGAAGGTCACGCGCTTTCGCGCAGTCTCGACGCTGCCGCGCAAGTCGCCGAGCACGGTCTCCGCGGCGACCTCGTCGTCGACCGAGACGCGCAGCGGCACCCACTCCGCGGCGAGCGCCTCGAGCCCCGCGATACGCTGACGCAGCTCGGTGTCGGAGAAGCCGAGGTCGAAACGTGTGCGGCCACAGAGCCGGGCGAGGTAGGCGGCGAACCCGGCGACGAGCGCGTCGCCGCCGGATCCAGCGGACGCGGCGAAGCGCTCGAGGAACGCGCGCGGCGGCTCGAGCTCCAGGCTCGCGAGCTCAGCGGTGCCGGTGCCCGTGCGCTCGGCGCGAAGATAGGGAAGCTCGAGCGGCTCGAGGTCGCGCAGCCGCCGCACCCAGAACGCCTCGCTGCGACACAGAACGGCGTTCAGCTCGGTGAGTCGCGCCGCGAGCGTCGGCTCGAGCGGGTCCAGGCGTGAGCCCGCGTGCAGGCCGAGCTGCGCAACGGCCTGGGCGAGCGCGAGCCGGCGTCCGCGTGCCGTGGAGAGCTCGCTGATGCGCAGTGCCCCGCTGCCGGTCGCGACGACCAGTGCGTCCGCCGAGATCTCCAGCACCGTGCCGGGCGGCGCCGCGTCTCGCGCTTCTTCCGCGCTCGCCTGTGCGACCTGCAGGCAGTGCCCGCCGTGCACGAGCTTGGCCGCGGCGACGGGATTCTCGTAGCGTCCGAAGTCGAGCGCTCGGACGAGCGCCTCGAGCTCCGCCGCGGGCCGCGCGAAATCGAGCGCACCCGCGGCTGCCGGACGCTCCCACTTTCCGAAGTAGCGCGTCTTCGCGAGATCCTGCGCGATCGGTGTCGCGCCGCCGCTGGCGAGCGCGTCGACCAGCGGGCCGAAGCTGTCGATGCCGGCGGCGTAGCACTTCGTGTTCAGCGTGAGCGACGTTTCGCCCGGGCTGATCTCGACCGCCTGCTGCGCCAGCAGATCGCCCTCGTCGACCTCGGCGCGCATCTCGTGCCAGCTGATGCCGTGCGTGGGCTCGCGATTCACGAGCGCCCAGAGCGGCGTGTAGAGCCCGGCGTAGTAGGGAAGCGGCCCGTCGTGGAAGTTGATCGCGGCGCGCCGCGGACGCGCGAGCACCTCGTTGGACAGCACCGAGAGGTTCGTGATGCTGAAGAGATAGTCGAAGTCGCCGGCGAGCTTCGCGGCGAGATCGCCCTTCGAGTCGAGCGCAGGTAGCCCGCGCTCGAGCGCCCAGCGGGTGATTGCCGGCTCGTCGGAGATCACGCCCCTGATCTCGTGGCCCTTGTCCAGCCAGATGCTGGCACATTGGATCAGCAGCGACTCCGACCCGATCACGTAGCAGGAGAGCCGCTTCGTCTGATTCATGCGGACCCCGGTCGTCAAATTCCCTTCCACTCTTCGTTGCGCGGAGTGCGTCGCTTGACCCGGCCTGGAATCGCGCGCGGATGCCCGAGCCCGCCAACGCCGGACACGCGCGCACCGACCGGAGCGGCCACGACACCCCGCAGCGTCGATCCAGCCGGAAGCGTCAAAACGGCGCACCCGACAGTCGCTCCCGGTGCCGCGCGCTCGGCGCACGACCGTGTGTCGCTCCGACACAGCTTCGAGGAGGCCGGCAAACGCCGCACGTCCCGGCGGCAGTCTCGCATCGGCGCTCGTCCCGGCGCAACAGGACTGCGAAAGGCTCGAGCCGTCTCCTGCGCTTCATCACCGTCCGCGTCCGCCTGGCTCTGGAATGCGCCACTACTGATACGCTCCGAGGCGCGCCGGCGCCATCGCGGCCGCGCCAAACGGAACCGCCGCGCCGCTCGCGCCGATGATGCTAGAGACACATCCGGAGGCCGCTGGTGTTGCTCTTTGCGGTGATCGTCAACTACCGCTCGCCCGAAATGACCTGCGAGGCGCTCGCGGCGCTCCTGCGCGAGCTCGAGGGCATTCCCGACGCCCGCGTCGAGGTGGTGGACAACGACTCGCGTGACGGATCGTATGAGAAGCTCCGCGACGCGGTCGAGAAGCTCGGCGCAGCCGATCGCGTCGGCGTGTCGCAGACGGACCACAACGGCGGCTTCGGCTTCGGCAACAACTTTGCGATCCGCTCGGCGCTCGCCGCTGCGGACGCGCCCGAGTACGTGTACCTGCTGAATTCGGACGCGTTTCCCGATCCCGGCTCGATCCGGGCTCTGATCGCGTTCGCGGATGCGCACCCCGCGGTCGGCATCGTCGGCAGCTACATCCACGGGCCCGACGGTGAGCCCCACGAGACCGCGTTCCGCTTTCCTTCCCTCGGCAGCGAGCTCGAGTACGGCGCGCGGGTCGGATTCCTGTCCAAGCTGCTGCGCCGGTTCGTCGTCGCGCTCGAGATTCCGACGCGGCCGACGCAGGTCGATTGGCTCGCGGGGGCGAGCATGCTGATTCGGAGCCGCGTCCTGCGCGACGTCGGTCTGTTCGACGAACACTTCTTCCTCTACTTCGAAGAGACGGACCTGTGCCGTCGCGCGCGCCGCGCGGGCTTCGCGACCTGGTACGTCCCGGAGAGTCGCGTGACGCACATCGGGTCAGCGTCCACCGGGATGAAGATCAAGTCGCGGCCGATGCCCCGCTTCTGGTTCGAGTCGCGTCGCCACTACTTCCGCAAGACGCACGGGCGGGCATATTTCTGGGCAGCCAATCTGCTCTTCACGCTCGGCTTCGCGAGCTGGCGCATCCGGCGGCGGCTACAGGGCAAGCCGGACCCGGATCCGCCCGGTCTGCTGCGCGACTTCGTGCGCTTCAACTTCCTCGGCCGCTAAGAGCCTGACCCCGCGTCGACCGCCTGTCGCGCCCAGGGTGCGAGCTCGGTGGCCATCCCGACGAGCGGCGCGAGATCGACCTCCGAGACGGGGCGGCGCGACGGTGGCCGGCGCAGCGACAGCCGGATGAATGCGTATTCCGTGTGCCCGGCCAGGCGGTCGAACGCGCGCGCGACGGGCTCGTGCAGCTCCGACGCGGGCCAGCGTCGCGCCGGCTGAAACCAGTAGAGGACGAGCTCCTCGGTGCCGGAGAGCTCGGTGCGCATGAACCAGGCCGGGAACGACTTCGCCGGACCGAGCTCGAGCGGCACCTCGCGCCGCTCCGTGATCGTCCAGCCCTGCGCCGGATAGCAGATCAACGGATCGTGCGCGCCGATGCTTCCGATGCCGCGGTAGAAGGCGGCGTAGATCCAGATCGGAGGCTGGTCTTCGGCGGCGTACAGGCGCATCGAGTACGCCTCGGGCGCGAGCATCTCGGCGGCTTCTTCGTCGAGGCGGTGGTCGCGCGCGGCCTTCCAGCCGCCGAGCTCGTCCGGCATCGTGCCGTCGAACGGCGCCCGCTGCTGCTGCGCGCGTTCGGCGACGAGCACGAGTGCGGCGAGCGGCAGCAGGAGTGCGACGGCGACGAGCGCGAGGCGCGCGTAGGCCATCAACGCAAGCTCCTCGCCACCCCGATCAAGAGGCCCGTGCCGAGCACGAACGTCGCGAGCCCGAACGAATCGTGCAGCAGCCCTTCTGCGTAGCCGACACCGAATCGCGACACCAGCACGACCGTGATGATCACCCGCGCGACGTTGCCCAGGATCGCGATCGGAACCGCGGACAGCACGACGAGCGCGCGCCGCCAGGTTCCTCGGGAGAGGAAATAGGCCACCACAACCGCGAGCGGTGCGAGCGTGACGAGCGAGGTGAGGCCGCTGCAGGCGTCCGCAACCAGAAGCTCGCTCTGCGGCACGAAGATCCGGTTGCCGCTGGCGGCGATCGAGAAGCCGAGCTGCTGCAGGATCCCGACCGAGACCGAAACGACCAGCGCCTTCAGCCCGATCAGCATGCGGTCCTGCAGGAATGGCGGTGGCGGGACCATGAGCAGCAGGAACAGCAGCGAAACGAGGGCCGCGCGCAGCAGCCGGGGGCCCGCGACCGCATAGGCCGTCGCACCGATCAGGAGCGGGATTCCGATCCCGGCGATCGAGCCATTCTGCGCCAGCACGGCGACCGCCTCGAGCGCCGCTGCGCCGAATACGGCTGCGACTCCGAAACGCCCCGGCCTGCCGCTGCGCAGCGCCGCGGCCAACGCCTCGCGCCGCAAGAAAGCGAGGTAGATTGCGGTCAGCGGGATGAGATATGCGTGGCCGAGATACTCCGAGTGCTGCCATAGGAATTCGAGCTGGAGCAGCCCCGGCAGGCACGCCGCGAGCGCGAGAATCAGGCACGCAGTCCGCGCGCGGAAGAGCGCCGGATCGCCGCCCGCGCTCGCGCTGCCCGGGCTCGCCGCGTCAGTGACCAATCACGCACCTCAAGTCAGGCTCCCGGACCCTCGGCCGCCGGTGCCGCCTCACAGAAAGCCGGTCCAAGGTTCGAAAAGAGGGCCTCGGGTTCCATCTCTGGCCCTCCAACGGCCGGATCCGCTGCGCTGGTCGCACGGGGGATGTGGCGGTCTCGGGCACGTGCGTTGCTAGAATTTGCCAACTCGAGCGGAAGCGCGCTCGGCCGGGGAGAGATTCGATGCAAGGCGGCGACCTGAACGATCGGGACGGCGAGCTCGGCGAGCGCGATCCCGAATTCGATCTCCGGTCGGTCTTCACGTTTCTCCGCCGGCGCCGCCTGGCAATCCTGATCGTGTCCTTGCCGCTCCTCGTGCCCGCAACGCTCTATCCATTCTTCCTCTCCAGATACTACGAAGCGACGGCCACCGTCACGATCGGAAAGCACGCTCCGGTTCTCGAGTTCGGACGCGACGTCCTGCAGGACGTGCGCGACAATCGCCAGGCGGCGATGGTCGAGGATTCGATCGTCACGCTCGTGACTTCGGATGCGGTTCTCGGCGCGGTGCTCGACCAGATGCCCGAGGGAGGTCCGACGAAGCGCAGCTTGCAGGAGGCCGCGAAGATCCGGCTCGGGCTGTCGGAGGGAAACGTCCCGAGCGCGGCGCAAGATCGCCAGCTGCGGCTCGAGATCCTGCGGCGCACGTTGAGGGTGCGGCTCGGGGGCGGTGGGGACTACGTGTTGATCACCGGCGCGGGACCGAGCGCGGCCTCCGCTGCCTTCGTCGCGAACGCGATCGCCAAGGCCTACGTGTCGCACCTGGCGGAGCAGCGAGAAGCCGCGTCGCAGCGCGCGGTGACTTGGCTGAATCAGCAGATCTACGAGCTCCGCGATCAGACTTCGCGCAAAGAGCAGGCGACCACGGACATGATCGCCCAGGGGTTGAACCCGCGCTCCTTCGACAACGACGACGACGACGCCACTTCGCCGCTCGCGCTGCTCGAGACGCAGATCCAGACGGCGCGCATCGAGCTCTCCGCCGCGAGCCAACGCCTCGCCGAGCTCTCTCCCCGCAATGCCGCGCGCGCCGAGGATCCAAACGAGGACTCGGCCCGCGTGCGGCAGCAGGAGCAGTACGAGAAGGAATCCGCCAGCCTCGAGGCGGCGCGCCTGAAGTTCACGCCGACGCACCCCGAGGTGCGGCGCTTGGAAGAAATCGTCGCGAGCCTGGGCGCGCGCCTGGACGCGGGCGGGGCTGCGGGGCGCGCGCGGCCGAGCGCCGCGGAGCTCGTGGAATACGAGCGGGTCTCGCGGGACAAGGGCGCGCTCGAGTCACGCCTTCGGGTGCTGGAGAAGAGCCGCGACGAGCAGCTCGCCTCCGGCCAGAAGTCCGACGCGTACAGCCGCTATCGCCGCCTCGAGGGCGAGCTCGCGATCGATCGCCAGATGCTCGAGGTGCTGCTCACGCGGCGCAACGAGACGATGTTGGCGTCGGCGAGGAAGGAGACCGGCGCGCAGGTTCTCGATCCCGCCGTGCCGCCGCTCTACCCCGCGGGCCCGGCGCGCAAGAAGTTCCTCGTGTTCGGTTGGGCGGCCGCGATCGTGGCCGGCTTCGCCGTCGCATTCTTGCTCGAGATGCTCGATCGCCGACTGCGCGATCCCGAGAAGATCTCGCAGCTGCTCGGCATGCCGACGCTCTGCGTTCTGCCCACGCTCGAGGTCAAGGGTACGGTGCCGGAGCGCCAGGGCGGGCTCGGCCCCGGGTCGCTCGGCGCCGAGGGCTACCGCTCGCTCCGTACGGCCCTCGTCTTCGCGATGCGCACCCGCAAGATCCACACGCTGCTCGTCGGCAGCGCGGTCGCCGGCGAGGGGAAGACGACGACCTCGGCGAATCTGGCCGCGGTCTTTGCGCGCATGGGCAAGCGGGTCGTGCTGGTCGATGCCGACATGCGCCGGCCGCGCGCGCACCGCGTCTTCGATTTGCCTCGCGCCCCGGGACTGAGCGACGTGCTCACGCGGACCGCGCGCGCGGCGGACGCGATCGTGCGTCCGAAGAACGAGACCTTCGACGTCCTTCCCGCCGGTGCGGCGCCCGAGAACCCGACGGAGCTGCTCGGCTCGGTCGAGTGGACGGAGCTGATGGCGGATCTGAAGCAGGACTACGACCTCGTGATCCTCGATTCGCCCGTCCTGCTCGCGGTGCCGGACGCGCTTCTGCTCGCGGCCGATGCGGACGGGCTCGTGCTCGTGCACAAACCGGGGAGCCTCGAGCGCCGGGGTCTGAGTCGCCTGCGCTCGGATCTGAAGAGCGCCGGCGCGCGCGTGCTCGGCATCGTCTTCAACCAGATCGATGCCCGCAACGCGGATCTGTATCCGTCGTACCTCGCGTCACCGTACGTGACCAAGGGCTCGCGAAAGAGGTCTTCCTGGATCTCTCGCTGATGCGCGAGCCAATCCGATGGTAGAGCGAAACCGCACAGACGATCGAGTTCGCGGCGCCATGTCGGTGCTGATCCTGGGCAGCGGGAGCCGTGCGCAGCGCATCGCGGCCAAGCTCGAACACGATGACCGCCAGGCGATCCGGATCTGCGGCTTCCTCGACGACGACCCTTCGGAAGAGGACCGCCGCGCGCTCGGGCCGCGCTACCTCGGAAGGCTCGAGCGGCTCTCCGAGCTCGCGGCGCGCGAGCATGTGACCTGGGTGATCTTCGGGCTGACGCGGCGCTATCTCGCCAACGACTCGATCGCCAATGCGATCGGCCTGTGTGAGAGCCTCGGCATCGAGTTCTCGATCCCTGTCGATCTCTTCGATACTCGCACCGCGCAGGTCGTGCACGGCGACGTGGCCGGCTTGGCGGCGATCACGTTCTCGGTCCAGGGCCGCCGGCCGTTCTGGCAGCTCATGCTCAAGCGCCTGATCGACATCGCCGGGTCGGGCATCGTTCTCCTTGCCACGCTGCCGATCTGGCTCGTCGCCGCGATCGCGATCAAGCTCGACTCGCCGGGCCCGCTCTTCTTCGTCCAGCCGCGCTGCGGGAAGTACGGCGAGACGTTCCCGTTCCTGAAATTCCGCACGATGGTTACGGACGCGGAGGCGCGCAAAGTCGACCTCCGCGCATTGAACGAGCGGACCGGGCCGGTTTTCAAGATGCAGCGCGACCCGCGCGTGACCCGCGCCGGCCGCATCCTGCGCAAGTATTCGATCGATGAGCTGCCCCAGCTCCTGAACGTGCTCGCGGGCCACATGAGCCTGGTGGGGCCACGTCCACCCGTTCCCGCCGAGGTGGAGAAATACGAGCTTGACCACCGCGGGCGGCTCAGCATGCGGCCGGGACTCACCTGCCTGTGGCAGGTCTCGGGGCGCAATCAGATCGAGTTCGAAGACTGGGTGAAGCTCGACCTCGAGTATGTCGAGCGCTGGTCGCTGCTTCTGGATTTCCAGATCTTGCTTGCCACGCTGCCCGCCGTGCTGTCAGGGCGCGGGGCCAGCTGACGCGTCGCAGCCACGGGCTACACTCGCCGATGACGGGGACAGGAAAGGGGAGAACGTGAACCGCGAAGTGCCGAAACCATCTGGTCCGCTCCTCGGCTTGCTGCTCTG
>Ga0184615_10001693_pt1 | contig 11830 bp, 9 predicted proteins | sample PLM4_65_coex_FD_133134 | JGI IMG/M metagenome (GOLD analysis project Ga0184615, IMG submission 133134) | Groundwater sediment microbial communities from an aquifer in East River, Colorado, USA - PLM4_65_coex | ecosystem: Environmental > Terrestrial > Soil > Riparian zone | place: USA: East... | reverse complement strand
ATCGGCGTCGGTACAAGTCCGGCTCCGCCCAGTATCGGTGCCGGCCCTTGCTCCACCCACTCTGGAATGCCAGCCACATGCATGACGCCAACATTCGTCGACGTATCATTCAAGGTAGCGCTATAGACGATGACCTCTTCGATCGTTTGATACGCGAACACCTCGGTGCCGATCTGGGCTTGCGTATTGTTCAAGGTCACGGCAGCCGTAGGCGCGCGCACGATCAGCGTATCGTCATCTGCACCGCCTTGAAGCGTTACGGTACCGGCATAATCCGGCAATGCCTGTATCGTGATGCGGTCGTCGGCGCCTGCCGCGTCGATGGTTAGAGAAGTCGTCAATAGAGTGGAGAAGATATGACTTTCGAAGGTGCCGTTGTCACTCGTGATAGTCAGGAAACCCGGAATCAGTTCCTTCAGAGTGATGTTGTCCGCCAACACGGTCCCGGTAAAAACCCGATTGATTGCATCCCCGTTGTCAGTGATGGGCTCAAGATTTGCGTAACTTATTACGGATCCGTCTAGATCGATCTGACCGGAATCGGGCCCGGTCGCAGAATAGATGACGGTTTGATACGAACCTCCGGCGATCTCCAGTGAGTCAAAACCGCCGGCTCCGCCGTCGATCAGACCGCTGACGTTGCCCGCCGCCTCGAAGACAAACGTATCGGCATTATCCGGCGCTCCTTTCAAGTTCTCGAGGCCGCTGAAATCGATGTCATCGATATTTCCGGCGTCATCGCCGGCTATGTACCACGTCGTGTCTTCGGCCGGTCCGTAGAGCGTGTCCTTGCCGGCTCCCGTTACGACATTCTCTATACTGGAAATTGCCCCCGCATTGGTCGCTGTTCCGGCGGAAAGGTCTACCACTACTCCCGCAGTGTCCGCTGACAGGTCAAGCGTGTCAGATCCTGCTCCACCGTCAACGGAAGCTGCACTGCCGCCGCTGAATGCAAAGGTATCGGCCCCGGACCCGCCCGACAGGTTCTCGACATTCGAGAAGGCAACTCCTTCTACACTTCCGGAACCCGCGCCGCTAATAGTCCACGTGTTGTCTGCATCTTCCCCTATGAGGGTATTCTCTCCGGATCCTCCATCAAGCAGCCCGCTGATGCTCCCGCCGGAGAGAAGGGTAAAGATATCAGAATCGGCGCTACCCTTGAGATTCTCGATGCCCCAGAAAAGAACACCTCCTCCTCCGTCGGCGCTGCCTGAATCAGGACCGGTAATGTTCCAGTTCGTCGAGGGCTTGCCGGTGATTTCAAGCAGGTTGTTATCGCCTTGGGTTGCATCGTCAAAATTAATGCCGCCGGCGAGTTCGAAGGGAGAACTGAAGTCGATCGTCAGTTTATCCGAATCGGAAGAACCGTGGATATTGACCGCGCTGGTATCGCTCAGGTTCTGTTCCAGGACTGTCGTGGAGGTGGCGTTATCGATGAGCTGGATTTTCTGGGTAGGCTCGTCGTACCGAAGGGTAAGGTCGAAAGCCGCAGTGCCGGCATACGCGAGGTCCGTGGACAGGAGGAGTCTCGGCTCGATGGGCTCGAACAGAAATTTACTGGAACGGATCGGCTTCGCGCCGTTCTCATTCCCGTTGCCGTTTCCGTTCTTCCTGTATCGCCCGATTCCCTTGCTCTGCGAACGCGAAATTGTATTACTCAAGGTCCTCATGTTACCCATGGCGCCCTCCCTTTGAGTATCGAACGATACCCGAGGCTTATTTTTGCCGTCACAATTTGTTTAATAAGCCGCCCTTAAATACAACACTCACTTACAAAGAAACCTGATCAAATCACTATTTGTGCCTGGTTTTTTTTACGCGCTTCATGATCAAGAATCAAGATACAGAACTGATCCCGTCTGCATTCTGTTCACGACGCGTTGTTTATTGTGTTTTGAATTAAAGTGCGGCTCTTCTTGTAAGGGAGCAGAGAAATCCGCAGGTGAAAGACTGCCTTCTAACGGATTGGTTTGTTTAAGGAAGGGGTTGGCATGTGGTTGTAATTTTTGCGGCAGATATGGTTCAGGCTGAAGCGTGTTGACCAGGGTCAGGTACTCGTCCAGGGCCATTCCGTAATTATTGAGCATTACCGGGGCCGGTATCATTGACCTTGCTCTCTCGGCCCTGAGGGGAACTTCCCCTAAGACGGTTCTCACCGCAAATAAATGCTTGGTTGTTATTTCATGAGGCAGAATTTTTGATCGCGCGGTCTTTTCGTTTTTGGTTATGATGCAATCGGTAGAATTATTTTTTACTTTGTTTGCTTTCTTTGAAACCGTTTTATTCAGTTCACTCGCTTCTTGAGCGCCCTCTTCAAAGCTCAGTGCTGCGGCGCTATTGGCAAGCAGTGATAAAGCCAGTATGAGAATGCTCATTCCTGCTCGAAAGATCAACGCGCGAACCGTGCCCAGTCTTTCCATTTTTAATGACCCTAAGTTTTAGGCGATTTTGAACCCGAGTTATTTGCTAAATGAATAATAAAAAAGCCGGCCTGCTAAAAAAATGCTTTTGCATTTCTTCGGCAGCCCGGCTGTCTTCTCATCGAAGATCCGTTGCTTTCCGTCCTCTCCTCACGAAGAGTTTGGCTTTATCGAAACGATTCTTATTTTAATGTTAATTGAAGTGATAAGGTCAACTACACGATTGTGCCGCTGAAATTATCATTCATTCTAAAGAATGTCAAGATATTTTCCGAACATTATAATACATTGAAATTTATAAGCAATAACCTTGCCATTTTTCAATACATTGTAATTAAACATTTTCATTATTGCGTGAACTAATTATGTCAATATTTTAGTATTCTTATAATTATTAATTAATCTTATTTTTCAAAGGGCATTGTTTATTATGTGTAAAAAAGTAACCACTCATTTAAAAATTACGTTAATTATTTCGACATGCATGGCAAAATATGATTTTACTCACGCTCTCGAAACTATATAAATGCGCTCACGAGAATATTTATATTTATAGCGCAAGAAATATTACATATTGTTACATATCCAAAAATACTTTATCAGGGATATTTTAGATTACTTACCAATTTTAATTACTATATAGCATCTTTTCCCAGGAAGTCAAGAGTACCTCCTCAAAAAAAAACATTCAGAAAAAAAAGCTGAAGTTGACGCGGGACGATGGCGCCGGCAGCAGTCAACTTCTTCTTTTTCTTCAGCCACGTGAGTTTCCTCCTCAAATTTGGATGAGTGATGCACCGGATGCTGACGCCTGAGCGATAAAGCGGACGAACGATCGGACAATGCAAAAAAAACCCTTCGAACCGCCTCGCACCTCGAAAAGGTCTTGACACTGGGACGCGCAACGCTATATGATATGCACACTTGGTTTCTGTGGGACCTGGCAAAATCGCTTGCCAACCATGCCCACCGGAAGAGGATGCTCATTCCCCTCGCATTCTACCGCAATAATCGGCGGGGCACTCGGTGCGGGTGGAGATGGCTGGTGCGCTCATAACGAATTTATAATGAGGATTATCTTCATGAATGTCCGCTCTGTTGTTTTCTGCATAGGATTATCGTTGATCGCCCTGGAGGCGGCCGTAAATGCAGCGCCGATGAAGGAGTCCGGGCTGGACTGCATAATCGAACCTTCCAGCAAGGTCAATTTGGGAAGCGAGGTGCCCGGCATTATTGAAGAAATCACCTTGGATCGGGGTGACATCGTACAAAAGGGTCAGGTGCTCGTGAAGCTCGACTCAAAGGTCGAGCTGGCGATCTTGGAATCCAAAAAAGCGCGCTACGAATTTGCCAAGAATGAACATAAGAGAAGAAGCGGGCTTTACGCCAAGGCTATGATCCCCACGCGCGATTTCGATGAGTCGGAGACCAATGAGAAGGTTGCCCAGCGCGAAGCCGAAGAGGCCGAGAAAGTGTATGAACGGAGGACGATCCGGAGCCCGATCGACGGTGTCATAGTACAACGTCTTTTGCAGCCCGGAGAGCGCGTGGAACAGGAGCCGATCATGAAGCTGGCCCAGCTCTCTCCACTGTATGTGGAAGTCATTGCGCCGGCCAGCATGCTGCGTTCCGTGAAAGCAGGCGACCGGGCCGCCGTGAGGCCTGAGGACCCCGTCAAAGGCGAATACATCGGGCGCGTGAAGATCGTGGACAATGTGGTGGACGCTGCAAGCGGCACCTTCGGCATAAGGATCGAGCTCGAAAACAAAGACTATTCCCTGCCCTCAGGCCTCAAATGCAGTGTTCGCTTCCTCGGGAAAGATGACTCCCCCAAAAAGCCTTCACGCGCTGTTGGAAAATCCCCTAAAAAAACTCAACACGACCGGAGTTGAATACTTCTGCCGCGTTACCGACTAAACAGCCACTTCCGCAACCCTACCTCGTACCACCTTTACCAGATCACATGCACATCACCTGCACCTCGCCCGTGTTGTTGTGGAAACCTTCGTCAATATCAAGAGGATTCGCAGGGTCCGGCGGATCCAAATTCTCAATCGAGCAACTGCCTTCTTTATCCGGCGCGCCCACAGCCAACATGCTGGTTGATTTTAGGGTCCCGGCTGAAAACGCCACCGTGCTGCCGTCATTGAAATTAATCGGGGAGGTGGTGCTTGCTGTTTCGAATGTATCTCATTCCCCCATTGCCCTTTGGAGCTCCGCCTCGGCTGCCTTATGGTCCGCGAGAGCGGCGACCAAGTTCATCCGGGCGTTGCTGAGCTTCAGGAGAGCGTCCGTCACCTCTATTGGACTTCCAGCTCCCATCTCGTACCTGCCCTGGGCGAGCTTGTAATTTTCTTCGGCCTGATTCACCGTAAGCTCGGCCAACCCCTTCCGCTCCTCCGCCTCCAGCAGCTTGAGATGGACCTGCTGCACGGTCAGGAGAATGTTCTGCCGAAGTACTTCTTCATTGGCTTTGATCACACTTAGGTTTTCCATCGCTTCCCCCACCTGGTGCGTCGTCAGAAACCCGCTGAAGAACGGAACGGTAAGCGTCACGCCGACGCTCCAGTTGGTCTGTTCGGGAGGATAGCTCTCACCGGCCCTCATGTAGTTGGCATTGCCGGAGATCGTGGGGAGATGACCCTTGCGTGCGAGCGAAAGAGATGCTTCGGCCGCTTCGCGCCGCGCTGCCGTTGAGCCTATGTCCGGCCGGTTCTGAAAAGCCCTGTCGCGCGCCTCCTCAAACGTGATCGGATACTTCTGGAAAGACAGGGTGTCCTCGATCGTATACTCCGGCGCGTCCGGCACTCCCATGGCGTTGTTCAGGGTTACGCGGGCGATTTGGAGTGCGTTCTCCGCATGGATAAGGTTGAGCTTAGCGTTGCCCAGTTCCACCTCTGCGTTGGTCACGTCGAACTTGGACTTCATGCCCGCTTCGTAGAAACTCCTGGCCTGTTCGAGCTGCTTCTCGAAGAGCGCCACTGTTTCCCTGAGCACGTCGCGGTTCTTCTCGGCCCGCAGGAACCCGTAGTAGGCGCTCTTCACGTTGAACACGATCAGGCCGGTTGTGTCCCGCAGGTCCTCACGCGACGCGACCAGATCCCTCTGCCGGATCGACACCTGTTCAGATGTCCTGCCGAAGTCGATGATGTTTTGCGTGAGCGTTGCGCTCCAGCTGTAGTTGTCTTGCCTGACGGGCTGGAAAACGGTCGTCGGCAGGGGGAAGAAGTTTGGGATCCCTTCAAACTCCTTATACTCGCCGGTCAGCGTGATCTGGGGGTAATAGCCCGACCATGCTTGTCCCACGCGGCTCATCGTTGCATTCACGGTGTGGGACGCCGCAAGAATGTTTGCGCTGTTCCGGAGGGCGACCTGCACGCACCGCTCTACCGTTAGCTTTTCGCGGGGTCTGATTGACGCACCGTCCCCGGCATTATTTTCAGTATTTTCCAGAACGGGGGGTTGGGCCGCCGGCGCTTCGGCCGGCCCTTGGGGGGGCGCAACGAGAAGAACGACCAACAGAGCCGTGATCCCCGCAATCGCAGTTTTTTTCATGATCGTCTCCGCTTCGTGCCGCCATTCTTTGCACCGAGCGTCCCATGGGCAAAGAGCTCCACAACCTCCCTTGCCGTCTCTTGCATCCTGCGGTTTTTCGTTTCGTGATGTCCACAAAACGCACGCTCTCATCGTTCCGACAGCAAGAAAAAAGCATCCCGAGAAAGGCCCGCGCCGCGAGTTCCGTTGGAAAACGTCTGAGCATGCCTTTAAGCTGCTGCGACTCGAAATCCGCGAGCGTTTCCTTTGCTTCGTCGAAAAAATAATTATACATCCATGATCTTATAGAGTCAGAATGTGTACGCAATCCCCGCGGTAAGACCCGAAAAGGAATCCGTAATATGATCGCCATTATCCTTTTCGCCACTAAATCGTTGGAAGTTAATGCCGACATTGGCCGATATCGCTTTCGTGAAGGCGTGCGCAAGCGCCACTTCCAAGACCCAGCCGTCGGTATCGAATCGGGATGGGCCGCTGCTTGAAAATGCAAATTCCTGCTGCAGTAACAGATACGAGACGTTGCCGTACAGCAAAGTCGACCCATCGAGGGGCTTCTCAACGAGAACTCCCAGGCCCGGCCCCTTGAGCTTCCACGTCCCGACATCGACATTATTGAGGCCGGCTGCTTCGTTCGTATAGAAAGCGGGCGCATCAATCGTTTTATACCTGACAAAGAACCCAATCTTAAGATCATTAAGCGGGTCGTGCAACAGGTATCCTGCCAGAAGGTCCACGTCAGTGCGCTCAAATTTCATCTTGTCGCCGCGTGCCAACCAATCAGACGATTCGTAATCACCAAACGCTGTTAGATAGGTGATGCCGGCAAACCAGTTTTTGGAGAATCGAACACTGAGAGTCGGCCCCGACATGAGTTCCATGCCGTTATCGAAGTCCCGCCTGATGCCGCCTGACTGTTTAACGGTTTCTTTCCAGGTGCTTGTCCACAGCGTGAGGCCAAGCGATACCTCGGTATCGGACGCAACGACTGCCGTTGCAGCGGCGAGCGTCGCAATGAACGCGATCCCGACCAATATGGTCTTCTTCATCACAACCCCCCTCTTGATTCCACGATAGAAATACCCGTTCATTGACTACACGGAACCAGATCCTCTGTTGCGAAGATTGCCGGCGTCCCTTCATGTCCCTTCTCGGCTGCTGAAGGGTCAAGCCTGGCGTCTTTTCATTGCATTATCCGCAATTCATACAACAGGACAGATGTTTCCAGAGAAAAACAGCGAGGCAGGCGGGAGCGGCTTATACCAGTCCGCTTTTTGCTCTACTCCGGTCCCGGAGACCTTACGGAAGCACCCTCCAGATAACCATGTCTGTATTCCCTGCACCGTTTGTGCTGCTGCCGGTGATGAGTATCCTGGCCTGTGAGTCAATGGCTAGGGCGTTGCCGGAATCGTTTCCATTGCCTCCGGCGGCGCCGTTGTTGATCACAATGCCGCTATTGTTAAAGGTCGTGTCAAGGGTCCCATCGGCATTGAACTTCCAGACCACCATGTCAGTATTGCCCGCAGTGTTTGTGCTGCTTCCGGTGAGGAGTATTCCTCCCTGGAAGTCGATGGCGATGGCGTTTCCGGAATCGTTACCATTGCTTCCGGCGGCGCCATTGTTAATAACGATGCCGCTATTGTTGAAGGTCGTGTCAAGGGTCCCGTCGGCCTTAAACCGCCAGATAACCATGTCTGTATTGCCTGAGATGTTTGTACTGCTGCCGGCCACGAGTATCCTGCCTTGGGAGTCAACGGCGATGGCATTGCCGAAATCATCGCCACTCCCACCGGCGGCACCGTTGTTGATGACAATGCCCGTAGTGTTAAAGGTCGTGTCGATGGTCCCGTCAGTTTTATACCGCCAGACAACCATGTCCTTGTTGCCCGAGCTGTCTGTGCTGCTGCCGGCCACGAGTATCCTGCCTTGTGAGTCAACGACGATGGCATTGCCGGAATCATCGCCAACTCCTCCCGCTACGTCGATGTTGACGACGATACCGCTCTTGTTAAAGCCCGTGTCGACAGTGCCGTTCGCATTGAACCGCCAGACCACCATGTCATTGTTGCCTGCACTGTTTGTGCTGCTGCCGGCCACAAGTATCCGGCCCTGGGAGTCTAGGGCGATGGCATTCCCGGAATCATCACCAACTCCTCCCGCAGCGCCGTTGTTGACGATGGTGCCGCTGCCGTTAAAGGTCGTGTCGAGGGTCCCGTTCACATTAAATCGCCAGATCACCATGTCCTTGTTGCCTGCACTGTTTGTGCTGCTGCCGGCCACGAGTATCCTGCCTTGTGAGTCAACGGCGATGGCCTTGCCGGAATCGTCACCAGCCCCTCCCGCAGCGCTGTTGTGCACAACGATGCCGCTCCCGTTAAAGGTCGTGTCGAGGGTCCCGTTCGCATTAAACCGCCAGAGCGCCATGTCCGTATTGCCTGCGCTGTTTGTGCTGCTGCCGGCCACGAGTATCCTGCCTTGTGAGTCAACGGCGATGGCCTTGCCGGAATCATCGCCATTGCTTCCGGCGGCATTGTTCTGCACTGCAAAACCGTTCGGAGAATTGAAGGTGACGTCCAACCCACCCCGCTCAATACAATCCACGGACACATTTGTGACATTCGAAATAAGGATGGTCCCTGTGCCGTTCGAAACAACGCAGGTTTTTCCGGTGGGGTTGGTTCCCACGGTTACAATATACGAACTTCCGGGCGTCATCGCCGTGGGAAAGGTGAATGGACCATTCGTCGTGACCGTAAGATCATCGCCACCGTTGTTCTGAAGGGTCAGCGTCCCAGTCAGGCCGCTGACGACGCCCTCCACGGCAAAGAGAGCCGCTGAATTTCCTTTGTCGCTGCAGGCGGAAACTATGAAGGAGATCGCGAGAACACTGAGAGCGGCTATAAACTTTTTCATCTGAGCCTCCTTTTCCGAGAACCTGTCGTCGAGATCTTTGCCGCAGAGAACATTCCGATGAGCGGGATGGGACCGGGGCATTCAGGCGACAAATTATTGCATAACCGTTCTCGTTTTTCAATGTTTTTTTCCGTGAGAAATTGACTCACATAAAATGTGGCTCAATCGTATTTTGATAAGTAGCGTTGTTTACCTGGGCATGTGTCAGTCTTCCTCTTGATATCATATCGTCGAATCATGGATCAGGGATCGTCAATAGACTCCCTGCAAATTGTCATAAAGTTTTGTCACAAATCTGCTTATGAAGAAGGGAACGGACGGCGCCAATAAAAAAACCGGGCTAACATTCGGTCAGCCCGGTCCTGATTAATCTTCGCTTCACCCGTTCAAGCTTTTGTGGGAATTACTTGACCCCGATGTCAAGCGCGCCAAACCGGTTCTCGTACTGTCCGATGACATTTTCGAGCAGCTTTAACAGCCGCTTCGCCGCATAGGGACTCAGGACGATCCGGTTGGTTACCTTCACCGTCACTTCCTTCTGGCCGGTATACAGCGTCTGGTTCGTACCGAACAGCAACCCCACTTCCTCCCGCGTGCCCGTGGCATTGCACACGTTGGCATACGAAGTGCTCATGCTTGAGTCGTCCCATTTAACAACAGGAACGTTAGTTCCGGTGCTTTCAGCAGTTGGTGCTGCTTCTTTCTCTTTCGCCATGCGAAGCTTCCTCCTTTGAAATAATAAATTAACAACAAGAATCTATACCAATGCGACAGGCAAGTGACACCTATTATGATTATGATATGGTGCTGTTTAGCACAATAAAAGCAGCTGATACTACCATATTCCAAAGCGAAATGTAAATAGTATAATGCAACTTTATAAGCTTCTTGCAACATTATAAATTATTTTAAAGCACGTGAGATTCAGTCAGCGGCTCGACATAATCAAAAGGTTATACGTCTCCCTCACTATCGATGCTCTCACAATAATACCGAAAGCCCAAAATTATGCATGTATGAATCCATTGGAGTTTTATTTCGCAGGTTCTTCACAAAGTGCAGTGTTTTTCTCGGGGATTTTCTGTAGATCAGCCTCGTTAAGGACGTTGCAGCGATTTTAGATCAGCGCATCTTGTGACCGGAAATCTTCATAGCCACTTCTCAGGCGCCCGCCAGTACCATGTTTCTTAACAACTACAAACTTACAAGGTATTTATATATTCATTTATAACAATTGGCCTGCATGGCTAGCGACTGCCCAAAAACTGAATCACAACCAATAAAGGAGTCAGTTTTTGTCAACTGACTCCCTGTTCCTGAATGGTAGGCCCGGGCGGTATCGAACCGCCGACCTCTACCGTGTCAAGGTAGCGCTCTCCCCCTGAGCTACGAGCCTGTATTTTATTATTTGCAACAGCGAATTGTATGAAATTTCAGCGGTTTTGTCAAGGATAAAAACTTGCCTGGGATATTTTGTATAATGAAGTCGGGGCAAGAGAAGATTTTTCGCAGAAAGACTGGTTACAAAGAAAGCGTACCACAAGAGGAGGAATGATTGTGAAAAGAATTTGGCTACGCCGACTAAATGAACAAACGCTTCTACGAGTATGGTACTACAGTTGAATTGTTTCAAATTCCGGGTTGAGATGTATGAATTTGTCTTTCGTTATTCTTATTTCCCCACTATTCTTCCATTTGTCAAGCACCCGTGTCACCGTTTCGCGGGTAAGGCCGGTCATATCCGCAATGTTCTGATGAATAAGCTTGATCCTGAGTGTTGTCCCTGACTGCGTTTTTTCTCCATGGTCTTCCGAGAGTATAAGCAAAAGCATTTTGATCCTTTGCGAAGCATCGTTAAAGTTCAACATCTGGATCTTTTTCCATGATTCACGAAGCCTGGAGCAGAGGATCTCCAGCAGGTTCTCCAGCATTTTTTTCTGGGAGTGCAGTAAAAAATAGAAATCGCTCCGCGAAATGATCGCTATCATAGAGTGTTCCATCGCAGCAACCGTTGCAGGGTCTGTCTTGCCATCAATGAGCGACATCTCTCCGAAAAACTCTCCAGCGCCGTGCACGGACAGGATCATCTCCTTACCCTGGTTCCCGATCTGAAAGATCTTGACCTTGCCGTGGACAATAATATACATGAAGCTGTTCGTATCCTCCTCATGCAGAATGACGTGGTTCTTCTTGAATTCTCTCAACATCACTTTTGGCGACAGATCGAATAACTCTTTATCCGTAAGAGATTGGAAGAGGCGTATGCGCTTTAATAGGTTAGCCCTGTCTTCGGATAATTTATTTTCCATCCGGACCACGGCTCCCACCTGTTTTGCTTTTGCATTTACCGGTTTTGTATGTATTGGCTTTTTCGGCTTCATTGCGTTTAATTATACCGTAAGAGGGTGATTTGCATTCATTTGTTACACAGTCATTAGAACAGGAAGAAACAAAAAAAATGAAATCAAATTTACTTGACATGGACAACGTTGGATCAAATCCGGGAAATCATTACGATCCTTATCGCAACATCATCAGAACAGGAAATAAACAAGGCCTATTCCGATGCTAACAGGGGAATACTTAACAGAGGCGGTCCCGGTTATCGTCCCGCTGGTCACCTCTTTTTTCAGGTCAATCGACGCGCCGCAAATTTCGACATAACCAAAAAAATTCTTGCCGAGCGGCAGCTCGACGCCGATCACGCCGCTTACCCCGCTGTCCTGAAACTTTTCCTTGACGTTTATGAGATCAACCGACTTCTCCGTGCTGACATTCAAATACCCCACACCCAGATACGGATTGATCCCCGACGAGAGCGGCATCCGCGCGAGGACCCTGCCCTCGGTTATGGTAAATGACCCTACTGTGTAACTACCTTGAAATCCCACATATTTGAATGGCCACAGGATCATTGTTGCTCCGACAGTACTGTTCAGCGTATT
>Ga0184615_10001692_pt1 | contig 11833 bp, 10 predicted proteins | sample PLM4_65_coex_FD_133134 | JGI IMG/M metagenome (GOLD analysis project Ga0184615, IMG submission 133134) | Groundwater sediment microbial communities from an aquifer in East River, Colorado, USA - PLM4_65_coex | ecosystem: Environmental > Terrestrial > Soil > Riparian zone | place: USA: East... | reverse complement strand
TCCGCGCCTGGTTCTCCGGCTTCGCGAGGATCGCCGCCGCCTCATCGTAGGTGAGGCGATGGAACGGGCGCACGACCTTCTCGAGGCGGGTCACGTCGCGCTCGAGCGTCTTGAGCTCGGTGGAGCATCTTTCGAGGACCCGGCCGACGAGGGTCGCAACGAAATCCTCCGCGAGGTCGAGAAGCCCCGCCAGCTCCATGTAGGCGACCTCGGGCTCGACCATCCAGAACTCCGCCAGGTGGCGCCGGGTCTTCGATTTCTCCGACCGGAAGGTCGGGCCGAAGCAGTAGACCTTGCCGAAGGCCTGGCAGGCCGGCTCGAGATAGAGCTGGCCCGACTGGCTCAGGTAGGCCTTGCTGTCGAAGTAGTCGGTCTCGAACAGGGTCGAGGTGCCTTCGCAGGCGGCCGGGGTCAGGATCGGCGAGTCGATCAGGACGAAATCACGTTCGTAGAAGAAGTCGCGGATTCCCTGGCAGACCTCGTTGCGCACCCGGAGCAGCGCGTGCTGCTTCGACGAGCGCAGCCAGAGGTGGCGGTGATCCAGGAGGAACTCGGGCCCGTGCTCCTTGGGGCCAATCGGGTAGTCGACGGCCTGCTGGTGCACGACGATGTCCTTGATCGCCAGCTCGTACCCGCCCGGGGCGCGATCGTCCTTCTTGACCAGGCCGGTCACCGACAGCGAGGATTCCTGGGTGACCGCACGGCAGGCCTCGAAGACGCGCGCCTCGACCTCGGGCTGGAAGGCGACCGCCTGCAGATAGCCGCTGCCGTCGCGCACGACGAGGAACGACAGCTTCCCCTTGTCGCGCTTGTTGTAGAGCCAGCCGTCGACACGGACGGTCTCGCCCTCATGGGCGCCGATGCGGCGGATGGTGGAGGTGGTGGCGGCCGTCGGCATCAATGGCTCGCCGCGCCTTCCTTCTCCTTGGCGGCCTTGTGGGCGGCGATGATCTTGGCCTGCTGGTGCGCCGGGACTTCCTGGTAGCCCATCATCTTCATGCGGTAGGAGCCGCGGCCGCCGGTGATCGACTTGAGCGTCGAGGCGTAGGCCAGCATCTCGGAGAGCGGCACCGTCGCCTTGATCACCTGGCTGCGGCCCAGCGCGGTCACACCCTGCACGTGGCCGCGGCGGGAGTTCAGGTCGCCCATGAGGTCGCCCATATACTGCTCGGGGGCGGTGACCTCGACCTCCATGATCGGCTCGAGGATAGTGGGGCCGGCCTCCTCCATCGCCTTCTTGAACGCCATCGAGCCGGCGATCTTGAACGCCATGTCGGACGAGTCGACGTCGTGGTACGAGCCGTCGAACAGCACGACGCGGAAATCGACCACCGGGTAGCCGGCGAGGAAGCCGTGCGCCCTCGCCTCCTGGATCCCCTTCTCGACCGAGGGGATGAAGTTCTTCGGGATTGAGCCTCCGGAGATGTCGTCCTCGAACTCGAATCCCGATCCTTGCACGAGCGGCTCGATCCTGATCCAGCAGTCGCCGTACTGGCCGTGCCCGCCGGTCTGCTTCTTGTGCTTGCCCTGGGCCTCGGCCTTGCGCTTGATGGTCTCGAGGTAGGGGACCTTGGGCGGGTGCAGCACCGCCTCGACGCCGAACTTCTTCTTCATCTTGGCGAGAACGACCTCGACGTGCATGTCGCTGTTTCCCGACAGGACCAGCTCGTGGGTCTGCGGGTCGCGGCGGTATTGGATCGTCGGGTCTTCCTCGATGATGCGGTGCAGCACCTGGGAGATCTTGTCCTCGTCGGCGCGCGACTTGGGTTCGAGGGCGAACGAGATCGACGGCTCGGGGAAGGTCAGCTTCGGGAAGACGATCGGATGGGCCTTTTCGGCGAAGGTGTCGCCGGTGCCGGTCTCCTTGAGCTTGGCGATGGCGGCGATGTCGCCGGCATGCACTTCTGGCACTGGCTGCAGATCCTTGCCCTGCATCAGGACGATCGAGCCGAAGCGCTCCTGCACGTCGCGGCTGATGTTGTTGACCGAGGTGTCCGATTTGACCACGCCGGAGTAGACCCGGAACAGCGAGATCTTGCCGGAGTAGGGGTCGGCGATGGTCTTGAAGACGAAGGCGGCGTACGGCTCGTCGGCGCGGCCGGCGCGCTCGACCGGCGCATGGTCCCTGGGATTCTCGCCCTTGTACGGACCGCGCTCGCCGGGGTGCGGCAGGTAGGCGATCATCGCGTCGAGCACGGGATGCGCCGCGATGTTGTGCGCGCCCGCGGCGCACAGCACCGGGAAGATCCGCCGCGCCCGCACGCCCGACCGCAGACCCGCGACCAGCTCGTCCTGGGTCAGCTCGCCGGCGGAGAAGAACTTCTCCATCAGGGTGTCGTCGCCTTCGGCGACGACCTCCATCAGCTTCTCGCGGGCGGCCTTGGCCTCCTGCTGAAGGTCGGCGGGCACGTCGGTGGTCTGGAACTTGCCGCTTTCATCGCCCGCGTAGACCAGCGCCTTCATGCTGACGAGGTCGACGACCCCCTTGAACCCCTTCTCGCTGCCGACCGGGATCTGGATCGGGACCGCCTGGCGTCCGAGGGCCTCGGTGATCGACCCCATGGCCCGATCGAGCGAGGCGTTCTCGCGGTCGAGGCGGCTGGCGATGATCAGCACCGGCAGGTTGAACTCCTGCGCGAAGCCCCAGGCCTCCTCGGTCTGCACCTCGACCCCGGCGACTCCGTCGACGCACAGCAGGGCGCCGTCGGCGACCCGCAGGCAGGCGCGGGCGTCGGCGATGAACGCGCCGTACCCCGGGGTGTCGATGAGGTTGATCTTCGTCTTCTTCCACTCGGCATGACAGAGGGAAGACGAGATCGACACCTTGCGCGCGATCTCCTCTTCGTCGTAGTCGGTGATGGTGTTCCCCTGGTCGACCTTGCCGAGCCGGTTGACCGCCCCCGAGCAGAACAGCAGGGCGGAGGCGAGGGAGGTCTTGCCGGAGGAGCCGTGTCCGACGATACCGACGTTGCGGATTTCGGAGAGCTCGTACACCTTCATGGACACCTCGTCGTCCGGGCGGGCCGGGCGTGCAAAAGCCGCGCAGGACGGGCTTCCGCACGGCAGTGGGGCGAACTATAGCACAGCGATTTCGGGGGCGACAATCGCGCCCGCGGCGGGCACGGCGGGGGGGAAAACCGGCGCTACTTGCCGCTCTTGATCTCGTCGTACACGGCCTGCACCAGGCCCTTGACCGCGGGGCACTTGGGGTCGTTCACGAGGCAGTGCGCCAGGGTCTCGTTCCTGCAACCGCAGGTGCACAGCTCGGAGTTGACCCGGTGCAGGAGCTTGTCGCGCTGGTGCGTCGACAGCGATGTCAGGTCGAAACCCGGCAGCTCGGTGAAGAAGTTGGCGACCGCCTCGATCGACGCGGTGTTGGTCGGCGAGGGCACGCCCTTGACGGCGCCGGCCGCGGTCGAAGGGTCGTAGTCGGAAAGCTCGCCCGGAGCGGCAGCCTCGGCCGGGTCGTTGGCCGCCCGGGCGGCCGGCACCGGCGTGGCGGCGGGCTCGGGGGCGGCCTCGCCGGTCTCCTTCGGCGCGCCGCCGCACGCGGCGAGAAGCGCCAGGATGACGATCACACCGGCTGCGAAACCCAGGACCTGACGGCTCGACATGCATGCTCCTTCGAATGAGGGAAGGAATCGTAATGCCCCCCCGCCGACCCGTCAAGCGCGGGGCCCGCGAACCCTATAATGCGGCCGTGAGCCCGCGAGCCGGTCCGCCCCACGCCCTCCCTCCCTCTTTCCGTCTCCAGGAGGCGGTCGTCACGGCCCTCCGCGGCAACGCCCCGGCCGCGAACGACGACAGCGAGGCGGACATCGAGGCCGCCCTGCGGCGCTACGAATGCGGCGGCTGGCTGCACGCGCGCTGGCGGTCGGGTGCCGTGGCGGGCATCCCCGACACCTGGAGGGCGGCGGCCGCCCGGGCGCACCGCCGGACGCTGCTCGACACGCTCGCCGCCCTTGGTGGCCTGCGCGAGGTCGCGTCGCTCCTGGCGGAGGCCGGCACGCCCTTCGTGCTCATCAAGGGGGTGGCGTATCTCGCCGATCTGTACACCGACGCGGGGGCGCGCGCCTTCACCGACGTCGATCTGCTGGTCCCCGGGGACTATGTCGCGCCGCTGGCCCGGCGCCTGGCGGCGGCGGGATTCGCCGGGGCCGCCGGACCCGAGTTCCCCGAGGACTGCCGCTTCGAGATGTACCGGCCGGGTCCGGCGGCGTGCCGCTTCGAGATCCACTGGCGCCTCGGCTCCGGCGGCCGCATGCGTCTCGACCAGGAGGCGCTCTGGCAGCGGGCGCGCGCCGCGACGGTCGAGGGCGTGCCCTGCCGGCTGCTCGCGCCCGACGACGCCCTGCTGTTCCACGTCGGCCACGCCGCCGACCACTACTTCGGGCCGACGCTCAAGTGGGCGCTCGATCTCCGGGAGATGCTGCGTCTGTGGAACCCCGATCCCCCAGATCTCGTGGAGCAGGCGCGCGCGGCGGGGCTCATGACGGCGCTGCACCTGGCGCTCGGACAGGTCGAGACGCTGTTCCCCGGCGCCACGCCGCCCGCGCTCCTGCGCGCGACCGCCCTCGGGCCGGCGCGCCGGGCCGCGATCGGGTGGGCGCGCGGGCGCGGGCCGGCCGAGTTCCTGCGCGTGAGCGGCGAGGATCGGCGGCGCATGGCGCTGCGACCCTTCCTGTTCGATTCCTTCATCGACGCCGCCAGGGTCACGGCGACCGTGCTGCGGCGCCCGGCGGCGCGGTGGCGGCGCAGCGCCGGCGGCGCGCCGATGCCGTGGGAGCCGGAGCGGCCGGAAACGCCGATTGACCCTCGCGATCCGCGGGTGGTACGCTAACGTCCGTGTCCCGTCCCGCCCCGTTTGCCCCACTGAAGTGGACGATTCCGCAGCGGCCGCTCGGCGCCCACATGTCGATCGCCGGCGGTCTCGACCTGGCGGTCGAGCGTGCCGCCGCGGTCGGCGCCACCGCGCTGCAGGTGTTCACCAAGAGCAGCAACCAGTGGGCGGCGCGGCCGTTCACCGACGGCGAGCCGGAGCGGTTCCGCGAGGCGGTCCGGCAGGCCGGCATCACCCGTGTCGTGGCGCACGACTCGTACCTGATCAACCTGTGCTCGCCCGACGACGCGCTGTGGGAGAAATCGATCGAGGCGTGCGCCCTGGAGCTCGAGCGCTGCGTCGCCCTCGGCATCCCGTGGCTCGTCACCCACCCCGGCGGCCACATGGGACAGGGCGAGGCGTACGGCATCCGCCGCATGGCCGAGGCGATGGACCGGGTGCATGCGCGCGTCCCCGGTCGCGAGGCGTCGATCGCCCTCGAGACGACCGCGGGCCAGGGGACGGTCATCGGCCACCGCTTCGAGCAGATCGCCGCGATCCTGGCGCGGGTCGGCGACACGGGCCGGCCGGGTGTCTGCCTCGACACCTGTCATGTGTTCGCGGCCGGCTACGACCTGCGCACGCCGGCGGGGTACGCCGAGACGATGGGGCGGTTCGCCGGCGAGATCGGCCTCGGCCGGCTGGTCGCGGTGCATGTCAACGATTCCAAGAAGGGGCTCGGCAGCCGGGTCGACCGGCACGAACACATCGGCCGCGGGCATCTCGGGATCGAGGCCTTCCGCTCGCTGATGAACGACGCGAGTCTCGCCCGCGTGCCGCTCGTCCTCGAGACACCCAAGGGCGAAGACGGCCGCGAGGATGTCGACAACCTGACCCGCCTGATGGGTCTCGTGGCCGGCGCGCCCCGGGCGGGAGGGCCTGCGTCCAGGCGCCGCGCCGCGCCCGAACGCCGCCCGGTGCCGAAGGGCCGGCCCGTGCCGAAGGGCCGCGCCCCGCGGGGCCGCGCATGAGCGCCACCGCGCACGCGCCGGCCGCGGCGGGTCGGGCGCGCGACCGCCGGGCGACCGTTCTCAAGGTCAACGAGATCTTCCACAGCATCCAGGGCGAGTCGCGCCACGCCGGCCGCCCGTGCGCGTTCGTCCGGCTGACCTGGTGCAATCTGCGCTGCGCCTGGTGCGACACCGCCCACGCCTTCGAGGATGGGGACGATCTCGCGGTCGGCGCCATCGTCGATCGCGTCCGTGACTACGGCGTGCCCTACGTTCTGATCACCGGCGGCGAGCCGCTCGTGCAGGAGGGTGTCCACGACCTGATCGGCGAGCTGCTCGATGCCGGGCAGGAGGTGGCGATCGAAACCGGCGGCGGGCTCGACACGACGCCGCTCGACCCGCGGGTGATGGTGATCCTCGACGTGAAATGCCCCGGCAGCGGCATGGCCGACCGGAACCTCTGGGAAAACCTCGACCGCCTGAAACCGGGCGACGAGGTGAAGTTCGTCATCGCCGACCGCGCCGACTACGAGTGGGCGTGCGCGGTCGTCCGTGACCGCGACCTGCCGCGGCGCGCCGGTGTGCTGTTCTCGCCGGTGCACGGCGCGCTCGACCCGCGCCCGCTCGCCGAGTGGATCCTCGCCGACCGGCTGCCGGTCCGGCTGCAGTTGCAGATCCACAAGTACATCTGGCCCGCCGACATGAGAGGGGTCTGATGGGCGCGTCGAGCGCCGATCCGGGCAAGGGGGCGCTGCCGCTGGCCGTCGTCCTGCTCAGCGGCGGGATGGACTCGTGCGTCGCCGCGGCGATCGCCCGCGAGGACCATGACCTGGCCCTCCTGCACCTCGGCTACGGCCAGCGCACCGAGGAGCGCGAGCGCCGCGCCTTCCGGGACATCGCCCGCCATTGGGGGATCACGCGAACGCTCGAGAGCCGGCTCGACCACCTGAAGGCGGTCGGCGGATCGGCGCTCACCGACCCGACCCGCGACGCGGTCGCCGCCCGGCGCTCCGGCTCGCCGGTTCCCGACACCTACGTGCCGTTCCGCAACACCCACCTGCTGGCGCTCGCGGTCTCGTGGGGGGAGGTCATCGGAGCGCGCCGCATCGTCATCGGCGCCGTGGAGGAGGACGGCAGCGGCTACCCCGACTGCCGCGCGGAGTACTTCGCCGCCTTCAACCGCATGCTGCGGCTGGGGACCCGGCCCGAGAGCGAACTCGAGGTGGCGACACCGGTCCTCCACATGAGCAAGAGCGACATCGTACGCGAGGGGATTCGGCTGGGCGCGCCGCTGCACCTGACCTGGTCGTGCTACACCGAGAGCGAGGTCGCCTGCGGGGTGTGCGAGTCGTGCCTGCTGCGCCTGCGGGGCTTCGCCGGCGCCGGGGCCGTCGACCCGATCCCGTACCGGCCATGAGGATCGAGGAGTTCGACTACGACCTGCCGCCGGAACGTATCGCCCAGGCGCCTTTAGAGCACCGCGACGGCGCGCGGCTCATGCTGGTCGACCGCGCCGCGCCCGCGGGGGCGGATGCGCCCGCCGAGACCACCTTCGCCCGCCTGGCCGATCACCTGCGTGCGGGCGACCTGGTCGTCCTCAACGACACGCGTGTCCTGCCGGCGCGGCTCCGGGGACGCAAACCGACCGGCGGCCGGATCGAGATCCTGCTCCTGCCGGCGGCCGGGCCGGTCGCGGCGGCCGAACCGGCCCCGCCGGGCGGACGCGCCGCCATGCTGTCGACGTCGAAGGGCATCCACCCGGGTGTCCGCCTCGATGTCGGCGGCGGCGTCGAGGCGGTGGTGCTGGACGAGCCGGCCGGCGGCCGCGCGCGGCTGCGATTCACCGGCGCCGGGGATGACGACGCGTTCCCGGGCCTGCTCGAGCGGCGTGGCGTGATGCCGCTGCCGCCGTACATCCGCCGCGAGCCGGACGACCCGCGCGCGGCGCTCGACCGCGAACGCTACCAGACGGTCTACGCCACGACCGGCGGGGCGATCGCCGCCCCGACCGCCGGGCTCCACTTCACACCCGCCCTGCTCGAACTCCTGCCGCGCCGCGGCGTCGCCGTGACGCGTGTGACCCTGCACGTCGGCCCCGGGACCTTCCAGCCGGTGCGCGCCGCCGAGGTCGAGGACCACGTCGTCGAGCCCGAGTGGTGCCGCCTGCCGGAGCCCGCGGCGGCGGCGATCGCCGCCTGCCGGGCGCGGCGCGGGCGGGTGGTGGCGGTCGGCACCACGGTCACGCGTGTCCTCGAGTCGCGCGCCGGCGGCGACGGCGGGCAGGGCGGGCGCGACGGTGTCCTGCCCGGCGAGGGGTTGTGCGATCTCTACATCCGCCCGGGGCACCGCTTTCGCGTCGTCGACGCCCTGCTGACCAACCTGCACCTGCCGCGTTCGTCGCTGCTCATCCTCGTGGCCGCCTTCGCCGGGCGCGATCGCATCCTCTCGGCCTACCGCGAGGCGGTGCGCCGCGGCTTCCGGTTCTACTCGTACGGCGACGCCATGCTGATCACATGAGGACGCAGCCGTGAGCCGCTTCACGTTCAGCATCGTGGCCAGGGACGCCACGACCGCGGCGCGCCGCGGCCGCCTGACGACGCCGCACGGCACCGTCGAGACGCCGGCGTTCATGCCGGTCGGCACCGCCGGCACCGTGAAGGCGATGACTCCGGGCGAGGTGAGCGGGCTCGGTTTCGAGATGATCCTCGGCAACACGTACCACCTCGCCCTGCGTCCCGGCGAGGACGTGATCCGCCGACTCGGCGGCCTGCACCGGTTCATGAACTGGCAGGGGAGCATCCTGACCGACAGCGGCGGTTTCCAGGTGCTCAGCCTGGCCGCGCGCCGCGACATCGACGACGACGGGGTCGACTTCCGCTCCCACATCGATGGCCGCAGGCTGCGGATGACGCCCGAGCGCAGCCTCGAGATCCAGGCCGCCCTGGGAAGCGACATCGTCATGGCCTTCGACGATTGCCCGGCGCTGCCGTCCGACCCCGAACGCCTGGCGCAGGCGGTGGCCCGCACGACGGCGTGGGCGCGCCGCTGCCGCGACGTCTTCCCGGACGACGGCCGGGCGCTGTTCGGCATCGTCCAGGGCGGCGACGACCGCGCCCTGCGGGCGGAGAGCGCCGCCGCCATCACCGCGATGGGGTTCGACGCCCACGCCATCGGCGGCGTCTCGGTCGGCGAATCACCGGCGCTCAGCCGTGACGTCGTGGCATTCACCGCGCCGATGCTGCCCGAGAGCCGGGCGCGCTACCTGATGGGGATGGGGACGCCGGCCGACCTGGTGGCGATGATCGGCCATGGCATCGATCTCTTCGATTGCGTCCTGCCGACACGGGTGGCGCGCAACGGCGGCCTGTTCACGCCCGAGGGGCGCATCCTGATCAAGCGGGCCGAGTACAAGGACGACGGGCGGCCTGTCGACCCGGAGTGCGGCTGCGAGGCCTGCCGGTGCTACTCGCGCGCGTATCTGAGACACTTGTACATGGCGGGCGAGATCCTCGGCATGCGGCTCAACACGCTCCACAACCTGCATCAGTATGCCGAGACCATAAGGCAGGCGCGCCGGGCTATCGAGGCGGGACGCTATGCCGCGTTCCGCGACGCCTTCCTGGCGCGCTGGCGCGACAGCGGGTCCGCCGCCGCCGGGCGCGCCGGGGAGTCCGGACGGGGCGCCGGCGATGTTGCGGGTGATGGGGGCGGGTGATACCATCCGGCGGCCTATGAAACCACGCATCGACACACTGACGACGTTGGCGTTCGTCCTCCCGGCGGCCCTGGTGCTGGCGGCCTGTGGCGACCGCGGCGGCCCCGGCGGTGAAGGGGCGCCCGCCGGCGCTCCTCAGGCCGCGGCGCCGGCGGCGCCGGTCGACCCCGGCGAGGCGTTCTACAACCAGGGGAAGTACACCGAGGCCCTGCCGCTGCTCGAGGCGAGCGCCGCGAACGGGAAGACCGGTACGCTTCTCTACCAGATCGGCTTCGCCAAGGGGTCGCTCTCGGGCCCGACCGGTGCCGCGGTGCGCAAGACCTACTGGACCGAAGCGAAGCCGCTGCTCGAGGGCGAGATCGCGACGGCCGGCGGCGCGACCCTCGAACGGCTCTATTACCTGACCGTCATCGCCTTCGACGAGGTCGACCTTCCGGGCATGGAGAAATACGCCCGCCAGGCGGTCGACACCATCGAGAAGGGGCCCGATCCGAACAGCCTGTCGGGCGAGGACTGGTTCCGTCTGGGACGGCTGCACGACTTCCTGCGCCAGCCCTCCGAGGCCGAGGCGGCGTACCGCCGGGCCCTCGCCGCGTTCCGCAAGGTCCCCGCGATCAACCCGGCCTACCAGGCGCTGGCGCTCGTGCGGGTCGCCGACCTTGACTTCGACAGCCGCCGCTTCGACGTGGCGGCGACCGGCTACGATGAGGCGCTGACCCTCATCCCGACGCTCGACCAGGCGAAGCCGTTCCGGATGGGTCTGGCGCTGTTCGGCGCCGGCCGCTTCGACGAGTCGATCGCCGCGTTCAAGAAGGACCGCGATCCCGAGACCATGACCGAGTCGCAGTACGGCGCCGACCTGGCCCGGAAGGCGAAGGATGTCGGCGCTCTCAACATCGCCGACGCCGACGGCGCGCCGATCATGGCGATGGACCTCGAATCCCTCGACACCCGCATCCGCGACTCCGCCCGCGAATACCGCGCCGCCCGCGAGAAGCACTCCCTGAAGCCCGGCGACACGCTCCCCGCCGAGGTGGCCCAGTACCAGAAGGGTTTCGTGTCGCTGATGCGCGAGCGGTTCCTGCAGACCCAGGACGTGCAGGAGTTCTGCCTCAAGGAAGGGATCGCCGACCTCGTGCGCCGGTGATCCCCGCCGACGTTCCCATCGCGCTTCTGGGCGACGCCCACCTGCGGGAGAACGACCCCGAGGTCGAGGCGTTCGTCGCCTTCCTCGACGACCTGCCGCGCGACATCGGCGTCCTGGCGATCCTCGGTGACCTGTTCTCGGCCTGGATCGGCCGTGCCGAGCTCAATCACCCGCACCACGCGCGCGTCGTTGACGCCCTGCGCCGGCTGCGGGCGCGGGGCTGCCGGCTGCTCTACGTCGAGGGGAACCACGACTTCTTCCTGCGCGGTCTCGTCGCCGGAGACCCGTTCGACGCGCTCACCGAGACCACCCTCGACCTCGCGGCCGGCGGCCGGCGCCTGCATCTCGCCCACGGCGACCTCGTCAACCGGCACGACCGCCAGTACCGCGCCTGGCGCGCCCTCAGCAAGAGCCGACTGTTCTTCGCCGCCTTCAACATGCTGCCGCGCCGGCGGCGGCAGCGCCTCGTCGACGACCTCGAGCGCGGCATGGCGCGCACGAACATGGAGTTCCGCGGCGGGTTCCCGGTGGCCGAGTCGCTGCTCTATGCGCGCCGCCGCATCGCCCTCGGGAGCGAGGTGCTGGTGTTCGGGCATTTCCACGACGAGCGCCGCATCGATGTGGGGGAGGCCGGCCGGACGGGCGTCCTGTTCGTCCTGCCCGCCTGGCGGACGGGGCACCGCTACCTGCGCATCGACCCCGGCGCGCCGCCGGCCTTCGTCTCGGCCTGAACGAGGGCGGAGAACAGCTCCATCACCCGGCGGGTCACGGGCCCCGGGCGCCCTTCGCGCACCGGCCAGCCGTCGACGCGCCGTATCGGCAATACACCCTTGAGGGTGCTGGTCAGGAACGCCTCGTCGGCCTCGCGCAACGCCTCCGGGCGCAGATCGGTCTCGTCGATCATGAGCCCGCCGCCGCGCACCGACTCGAGGACTGCGGCGCGGGTGATCCCGGCCAGCAGACCGGCGCCCAGGTCGGGGGTCCGCAGCCGCCCTTCGCGCACCACGAACAGATTGCTAGTGGCCCCCTCGGCGAGGAGCCCGTCCGGGTTGAGCAGGATCGGCTCGAACACCCGCAGACGCCGCCCCGCCTCCCACGCCAGGTAGTTGTTGAGCAGGTTGCTCGACTTGATCGCCGGGTCG
>Ga0184615_10001690_pt1 | contig 11838 bp, 11 predicted proteins | sample PLM4_65_coex_FD_133134 | JGI IMG/M metagenome (GOLD analysis project Ga0184615, IMG submission 133134) | Groundwater sediment microbial communities from an aquifer in East River, Colorado, USA - PLM4_65_coex | ecosystem: Environmental > Terrestrial > Soil > Riparian zone | place: USA: East... | reverse complement strand
GAGACCCCCGCTCTACCGACTGAGCTACGCCGCCACGGAATGGAAAGGCATGGGAGGTATGCTGGCGGGGAATTCCTTCTAATCCAAGTGGCATGATAGAAAAGCCTCCTGGACGTGTCAAGGTCGCATCGGACACCCGTGAAGGCTGAGGGCAAGTCGCCCGCCGGAGAACTGCCCCTCTCCTCTCATGGATTTCGCCCAGGCTTCACCTCATCCAGGCTACGGCGGAGGTCGTAGATTTCGCGTTCGACATCTTTCGGCTCGTAGTACTTCGGAGCATACCTCCGCTGCGCTTCCATCCACCAGGCGAGCCCATACGCAGCGCAGGCGATCACCGCCAACCCAATCAAAGCAAAGAGGCCCCGCCGGAGCCGCCGACGCAGGCGGATCCAACGGAGCGGTCGCGCGTGTGGCTCGCGCCGATCCAGATGCACCTGAAACTGCACGCCATGAAGAACCCCGTCGTCTTGCGGTTTGACCCAGCGCACTACGCCCAGCCGTGGTGATGCTCCCTCCATAGCCACGTTCACCTCGCTGCCCTCGGCCAGTGCGTCCGGCAGGCGCAGCCGTACTCCATCCAGACTCAGGTTCTCTGCGACACCCTCCAGGACGGCCCGTGGTCGATCCGGCATATCAACGCTGACCACCGCACCCACATTCGCGGGCCAGCGGGGGGACCTCCGCGGCTCGGGAGGCGCGGTCAAATCGCTCTTGCCCCGTTGACGACGAGCATCTCTTGGCGCAGTTCTGTAGAACCGGGTCTGGCACTGGCAACAGCGGAAAGGGAACACGCCGATCCAGGTGAGGGGTCCTCGCTCCAGGACTCCCCGCCGATGAGACAAATAGACATCGGTGCCCAGACAGAACGGACAGGCCATCAGGTTCTCGCCTACCTCTCTTCAGCCATTCTCCCTGAGTATCGGGACTCCTTCGGCAGGGCCGTGCTATCCCACGGAGTGCCGGGTTACATAAACAGCGGAACCTCGATACCCGCCCCTTGCGCCTTGGCCCGCTCCAGGACCTTGTAGGCGGTGGCCACATCCTCGATGGCCAGGCCGTTGGACTTGAAGAGAGTCACCTCGTCGGGCCGTTGCCGCCCCGGGATCTTCCCGCACACCACCTCGCCCAGCTCATGCATCCGATCCCAACTCGTGATTCCCCTCGCCACGGGCCCCACCAGGTCGCCCGACTCGATCTGGGCGTCTTCCAGTTGATCCACGACGATCCGGTCGGCTCGGCGGATTGTCTCGTCATCCACCTCTCGCTTCTGCACCGTATTCGACCCGGCCACGTTCAGGTGCTGGCCGGGTTCGATCCAGTGGCCGTCGAACACGGGATCCTTCGACGACGTGATGGTGATGACGACGTCCGCCCCCTTCACCACCTGCTCTGGCCTCTCCGTGGGACGGGTCGGGCAGCCCAGGAGCTTCTCCATGTCGGCGCAGAACCGCTGCCGCCGCAGCGGGTCGCGGCCGTAGACCCGAACCTCCCGTACGGTGCAGACCGCACACACGGCCTGGAGCTGCGTCTGCGCTTGCCAGCCGGTGCCGAAGATGCCCACGACGCTGGCCTCCGGGCGGGCCAGGTACTTGGTGGCGACGCCACTCGCGGCACCGGTGCGCATTTGCCCCAGCCGGTCCGCCTCGATCAGGGCCAGGAGTTCCCCCGTTTCAGAACTGAAGAGCAGCACCACGAACCGCACTTTCCCTTTAACGGCGGAGTACGCCTTCAGGCCCATCACTCCCCATACCGACATCCCGCCGGACATCACGTGTAAGATTCCATTCGGGACGAACACACGCCTCCGAGGCTGGTTCGAAGCCTCGCCCTGGCCGTGTTGCCGCAGCACTTCCTCCACTGCTGCCAGGGCCGTGGGCATATCCAGCAGACGCTTCACGTCAGCTTCCCGCAAGAGCAACGCCATAACCCTCTCCTCCGCTCCCCTGGTCCCGCGCCGTTGGGATCAGGCCGATCCCCGAAACGGCCTCATCCTGACGCCTTCCCCTGGTACCCGAACGCGTCGAGGAAGCTATCACGGCGCACAGGATCAGACAAGCAAAAGGTCGGACCATCACACTATATGGGACGCGCGCCCACCCGGCGCCGTGGCCATGTCCTCTACGAGTTCCAGAAGGATCCAGTCGAGTGGGACGCCCCTACGGTCACTGGCGGAAACATCTTCGCGCCCGAGGAGCCTTGCGGCGCCCGTGACAGGCAAAGGGCCCGAGCAGGCGCGGCTCAGGGCCTTCATTCGTAGCGAGGGAGAGGGAGTTTCGCCTTCAACCCACCACCCTCGCCGGACAATCCCAGTCGTGACCTACCCCCTGAGCAGGCCCACCCGCACCTCCGGCAGTTCCGAGTACCAGAGCAGGAAGACGGATAGTCCTATTGCCACAAAGGTCAGGAGTATGTATGGCATATTGGCTACGGTGGCTCCGCCGACTGTCTTCGTGGCATGCGGCCAGAGCATCATCAGGCGACTGATGATGTTGAATCCCTGCGAGAAGGACATCAGATACCAGGGCCACGATTGGCTGCTGCGTCGGACGATCAACTCAAAATCCCCCAAGAGCACCAGGACAGCCAGAAGAACCGGCAGCCACCATTCCTGCGTGTTGGGCGAGAAGGACTCGGGCGGGAACAGGATGAGCGGGATCAATTGCAGGATAAGCACTGCGACGATGGCCTTCCGGCTTGTGATTGTGCCGCGTTGCATGATATGCTCCCCCGGCTGTACAAGGCCTGTGGCCTCCCGCGCGCGCGACTCCCTTTCTACGCGGCAGCCTGCCAGTGTTGTGTTCCATAGCGCTGTTCGCATTGTTATAGGTTGTTCGTTGGCTACCGTCAAGCCCCTTGACTTTAGTGTCAGCCTTGGTTATTAGGAGCAGATGTTTCCATTTGGGCGAGATGGTTTCCCGTGCCATTCCCGGGCTCTGTCGCCAGGGTGCACGAGCCCCGGCACCCATACCTGAACGGTACACAAAGAGAGTCTCCAATCCGTGTGTCATTCGTTCACCGGCTCAAGATAAGACTGGCTCAAGATACGAAAGGAGGGATTGCGCCCACGAGCATCGGCAGAACGGGCTGAACAGGGACCGCGCCTCCCGTGTTCAACTGGCTACTGTGGCCCACATGGTTCAGTAGGTTTCCGCTGGGAACCCTTTTTCGAAGGAGTAGTTTGATGCGCGCATACCGAGTAGCAAGTGTCGTGGCGTTGGCATTGCTCTTACCCTCACTCTCGGCTTTCGGCGCCGAACCCATCAAGGTCGCGATCCTGGCGCCCCTTTCGGGCCCGGTGCCCACCTTCGGGGTCATGACGCGCGATGGCGCATTGCTGGCAATCGACGAGTGGAATGCCAAGGGTGGTGTCCTGGGAAGGAAGATCGTTCCCGTCGTGGAGGACAGCCAGTGCACCCCGGATCCCGCGGTCAATGCCGCGAACAAGGTCATTGACCAGGACAAGGTGCACTACATCGTCGGCGAGGTGTGCTCCAAGGCATCCATCCCGATCTCCGAAATCGCCAACAGCAAGAAGGTCGTCCAGATCAGCCCGACCTCGACCAACCCGGACGTCACAGTCGGCAAGGATGGAAAGGCGAAGGATTACATCTTCCGCGCCTGCTTCATTGACCCGTTCCAGGGGACGGTCGGCGCCAAGTTCGCCCGCGGCACCCTCAAGGCGAAGACGGCGTTCATCATGCTCGACCAGGCCAACGATTACGTGAAGGGCCTGGCCGAGTTCTTCGAGAAGGCCTTCATCGCCGCGGGCGGCAAGATCGTTGGCAAGGAGACCTACACGTCAAAGGACACCGACTTCTCGGCCATCCTGTCCAAGGTCGCCGCCGCAAAGCCGGATATGGTCTACCTGCCCGACTACTACAACGTCGTCAACCTGGCGACCAAACAGGCGAAGGAGAAGGGCATCAAGGCCCCCTTCATGGGCGGCGACGGCTGGGACTCGTCCGACCTGGACCTCAAGGCGGCGGCCGGCGGGTACTTCACCAACCACTACTCGCCGGAGGACTCCCGGCCGGATGTCAAGAACTTCGTGAAGGCGTTCGGTGCCAAGTATAAGGACGACAAGGGACAGCCGAAAGTCCCGGATGCCCTGGCGGCCCTCGCATACGACGCCACGAACCTGCTGCTGCAGGGCATCAAGACCGCCGGCGCGGATGACACGACCAAGGTGAAAAACGCCCTGGAGAAGATTACGTTCAACGCGGTCTCCGGCAAGATCACCTTTGACGCCAGCCACAACCCCGTCAAGTCTGCCACCATCCTGGCGATCAAGGACGGGAAGGTGGTTTTCAACTCCGTCGTAAACCCCTAGGCAAGTCGCATCTCGAACGCCGGACTGGAGGGCGACGCCTGTCGCTCTCCAGTCCGATTCTGTTCCGACATCACCCGGAAGGTACCGTGCCAATGTCAGACGTCAGTGCCTCCCAACCTTCCCCCGTGGCGGTGCGCAGGCCCGGAGCACGCATGGCCTGGATCGGCCAGGCGTTCCTCGCGCTGTTGGCGGTCGTGGCGCTCTTCATCCTCGTGCGCCACCTCATCCAGGACCCGCTCCTCTTCGTCCAGATTGTCCTCAGCGGTCTCCAGTTGGGCTTTGTGTATGCGCTCATCGCCTTGGGCTACACCATGGTGTACGGGATCGTCCGCCTGATCAACTTCGCCCATGGGGATGTGTTCATGGTGGGCTCGTTCGTCAGCTTCTACGCGGTGACGCGCTTCCAGCTTCACGTCTGGCCGGCGGCCCTCTTCCCTACCCTGCCTCGGGGATTGGTGGTCGTCATCGGCTCCCTGACGGTGATGCTGCTCTCGATGGTCACCTGCATGGCCATGGCGGTGACGATTGAGCGAGTCGCCTACAAGCCACTGCGCGACGCGCCTCGTATCGCCGCGCTGATTACCGCCATCGGCGTGTCGTTTTTTCTGGAATTCTTTGGGGCGCTGAACTTCGTCTTCTCCCCTCGCTTCATCCCCTACCAGCGACCATTCGAGGTTGTGACGTTGTACATCAAGGACGGGATCCACATTCTCGCCGAGGGCACGGCCCCCCCGGACGGGAGCATCACGTTCTCCAACATCTTCGTGATTATCGTCGCGGCGTCAGTGCTGATGCAGGTGGCGCTCCAATTCCTGGTGCGGCGCACCAAGATCGGAAAGGCCATGCGCGCCACCTCGTTCGACAAGCCGACCGCCCGATTGATGGGCATCAACGTGGACCAAGTCATCTCGTTTACCTTCGCCGTGGGGGCGGCCCTTGCGGGGCTGGGTGGGGTGCTGTACGCGATCGCCTACCCTTCCATCTGGTCGCAACTGGGCATCCTCCCCGGCCTCAAGGCGTTCGTGGCGGCGGTGCTGGGCGGCATCGGCAGCATCCCCGGGGCTTTCGTCGGCGCCCTGATCATGGGTCAGGTCGAGGCCCTCACGATGGGCTACATCTCCACCCCCATGCGTGATGCCGTTGCGTTCACTGTCCTGATCATCGTCCTCTTGGTCCGGCCGACCGGCATCTTTGGCGAGCCAGAGAAGGAAAAGGCGTAGGGACGTCGATGGAATTCGACCTCGGCTTCCTGATCATCTCCGTGCTCAAGATCGCGGCCGTGCTGGCCTGGATCTACGGGCTGCTCTGGGTCCTGGGGCATGCCTCGCGTGCGATCAAGGCTGTGGGGGTCGTGTGTGCCTTCGCCATTGTCCAGATGGCTCTCTCCGTCCAACTCGGCGAGTCCGCCATCATCAACGACTTCGACCGGGGCCTCCTGTTCCAGGCGTGCGCCATGGCCATGGTGGCTCTGGGCCTTAACCTGATCTACGGGTTCAACGGCCAGTTCAGCCTGGGCCAGTGGGGTTTCTACGGCATCGGTGCCTACGCAGCCGCGGACGTCACCTACCGCTGGACCGGCGGGGACGCACGGGGACTGTTGGTTCTCGGCATCGGTGTCATCCTGGGCGGGCTGACGATCTGGGGCGTACACCGTCTGTTACAGCGGTACGCAGGGATGCCGGTGCTGTCAGCCTTCACGCTGTATCTCATCGGCAGCATCGCCGCCTGGGCAATTGCCGTGTGGCTGGGGGGCGCGTTCAACGAGCTGTCAGCCCCACTGTTCGGGACCAAAGATGCACCGGGGCTTCTGAGTACCGACGCGGCCCTGCAGGTGGTGTTCTTCCTGGCCGTTCTCTTGGCGGGCGCCTTTGCCGCAGAAATCAGTTTCCTGTTTGGGCTTCCCGTCCTGACCCTGGGCAGCGATTATTTCGGCATCGCCACGCTGGGGTTCACCATCGTCGTGAACACCCTGATGGTCAACTCGGATACCATCCTGCCCTTCCCGGAGATGAAGGGTGGGCGCGGGATGATCGGCATCCCCAAGCTGACGACCTGGTTTTGGGCCTTCCTGTTCCTGGTGCTGGTCATCAGCGTGATGCGCAACTTGATCCATTCCAGCACCGGCCGGGCGATCACGTCGGTGCGTGAGGACGAAACGGCGGCCAAGGCCATGGGCATCGACGTGGCCGCCAACAAGCTGCTGGCGTTCGTGATCGGCAGCTTCTTCGCCGGAATCGGCGGAGGAGTGTACGCCCATTTCATCGGTTTTCTCAGCCCGGGGACCTTCGACTTTCTGGTGGGGTTCAATCCCCTCATCATCGTCGTCTTCGGCGGGTTGGGCAGCATGAGCGGGACCATCGCGGCGTCGTTCGGCTGGATCTTCTTCCTGGAGGGGTTGTTGCGGGTCATCCTGGGCCAGATGGGAACCGAGGCGCCTACCTGGCGCTTCGTCCTCTATCCCATCGCCCTCCTCCTGCTGATGCTGGTGCGACCGCAGGGATTGCTGGGGAGAACGGAGTGGGGATTCCTGCGCGCTCCACAGGTGCAGCCAGGGACCCAGGGCGAGCCGCGGCCCAGTCCGGTGCCGACGGGCAAGTAATCACGGGGATCACGCATGACCTCTCTCTCGGCGCGCGATTCCACGTTGGCCACCCTCGAGATCCGGGGGCTGACCAAGTTCTTCGGCGGCTTGCGCGCCGTCAACGACTTCGGCCTCACGGTGAAGCCTGGCGAACTGGCGGGGCTCATCGGCCCCAACGGTGCGGGGAAGACGACCGTCTTCAACATGATCAGCGGCCTGTACCTTCCCTCCCGCGGCGACATTCTGTTCCAAGGGGGAAGCACCGTCGGGATGGAACCGTTCGAGATCACTCAACAGGGGATCGGTCGGACTTTTCAGAATATCCGGCTCTTTCCCAACCTGACGGTGCTCGACAATGTTCGCATCGCCTACCATCCCCACGCCGGGTACGGCATGTTCGACGCCGTCCTGCGCAACCGAAAGTTCGACGCCAAGGAGCGCGAGCTGACCGACCGCGCCCAGGAATTTCTCGCAATTTTCAAGCTGGAGAAGATCCAAAACGAGGTGGCCAAGAACCTGCCGTACGGCCAGCAGCGCCGCGTGGAGATCGCCCGCGCGCTGGCATCCACTCCCCGCCTGCTGCTCTTGGACGAGCCGGCGGCCGGGATGAATCCCGCCGAAATCGTCACGTTGATGGAGCTGATCCACTTTATCCGGGACCGATTCGACTTGACCATCCTGCTGATCGAACATCAGATGCGCGTGGTGATGGGGATCTGCGAGCACATCACCGTGATGGACTTTGGTGAGGTGATCGCGCGCGGCACTCCCAGAGAGATCCAGGACAACCCGAGGTGCATCGAGGCATACCTGGGCAAGGGGGCGACCAGTGTTGCTTGATGTCCGCGACCTCAACGTCTACTACGGCGCGATCCACGCCCTGCAGGGCATCTCCTTCACGCTGAACGAGGGCGAAATCGTCACGCTCATCGGCGCGAACGGCGCGGGCAAGTCCACCACGCTGTGCACCATCTCGGGCCTGCTGCGGCCCCGGCGCGGCTCGATCTGGTTCAACGGCCAGGACATCACGATGGTGCCCGCCGAGCAGATCGTCCGGATGGGGATCAGCCAGGTGCCCGAAGGGCGCAAGATCTTCGCGCCGCTCACGGTGCGGGAAAACCTGGAGATGGGCGCCTATACGCGCGAGAACCTGACGGAGGTCCAGCAGTCCATGGAGCGGGCGTTTGCCAGCTTCCCGCGCCTGAAGGAACGCCTCGACCAGTTGGGAGGTACGCTGTCCGGCGGCGAGCAGCAGATGCTGGCCACCGCCCGCGGGCTGATGAGCCGCCCCACCCTACTCCTCCTGGACGAACCCTCCATGGGCCTCAGCCCCATCATGGTGGAGGCGATCTTCAAGATCATCCAGGAGATCAACGCGCAAGGTACCAGCATCCTGCTGGTCGAGCAAAATGCCCTGATGGCCCTGTCCGTGGCCCACCGGGCCTACGTGCTGGAGACCGGCCGCATCGTTCTGGAGGGCACCGCCAAGGACCTTCGAGAGAACCCGCAGGTCAAAGCGGCCTACCTGGGGGTGCGCTGAGATTCGGACACACTCCTCCATCCTCGCTCACCCAGCCCCTTCTGCCACGCCACAGGTCGAAACGGCACTCCTGACTCTTCCTTGTCAAGCACACCGAGGACGGCACATGGAACCTCACCTGTCCCACGGTGATTGTGGAGGCCAATTCTGCATCCAGGGTGCGGGTGCAGGCCAACTCCCCCACTGGCGGGCAGGCGGTGGCGGTGTTTCCTCCTGGGGTGCTGGAGGGGGCGGTGTTTCCTCCTGGGGTGCGGGCGACGGCAAAGAGCTCGCGGCGCCCATGCGTGCCTCAATCTCAGTCGTCACACAGGTCCCTAACCTGGCAAGGGAAGGGACATCGAGCTGCTCCGGGGTACTCGAGAAACGGGCAGCGAGGCCACGACATGGTGCAGAGGGTTCAGCCATGGCTACGTCAAGCCTCCCGAGCGTGAACCCAAGAATGATCCAGAAAGAGCAAACGCCGATCCGGACTCTTGCACCCATAATGGTCCACCCCAGTTGTCGGCCGTGCCTACCAACAGCTTTTTCGTTCCTGGCGATCGCTCACCGCAGCGGAAGGCCCCGGCCCGCTAAACCGCGTTGACCTGTGTGCCTGCTGTACTTTTCCCTCTCTCTCCTATCGCCCACCGTGCGCTTTGTCAACTGGAAACGCCTCTCAAATACAAAGGTCCCGGCCTTTTTCGGTCGGGGCCCTCATCCGTGAATAGTTGCCTTGAGCGTCCCAGCGTTCGTGGAGGGGGATCTCCATATCACCAATCTTCGCTGCTACCCTGCGGGAGTGAGACCACATGGGTCGACGGAGGAATCCCTTCTGAGCGACGCCAGACTGACTCTCGCCGCAGTTCGCGCTTGACTTCACGAGTGCCACCCACGAAGATACGGCGAAAGGGGGCGACCTGAATCGCCAAGTTACCCAGGGGGTGAGAAATGGGACTGTTTTCGCAGCAGCCACGGAAGGACGAACCCATTACGAAACCTGGGCAAAGGGTCGAAATGGCACCTGACCAGGTAGCGGCGCCACCGCCCGGAGCGGCGCGACCGATGGAGGGTCAATCGATGGCGACGACACGGCCCAGTCCGTCCGAGTCAGTCCTGGCCGCGGGCTTGACAATCGAGGGGAAAATCGAGGGAGACGGCAACATCCGCATCGCAGGGAGGTTCAAGGGAAACGTCAATGTCAAAGGGGAATTGACGATCGAGCCGGGTGCCTCGATTCAAGGAGAGGTGAATGCGGATACCGTCCTCGTCGGGGGCGAGGTCCGGGGGCAAGTCGTGGCCAAGTCGCGTGTCGATTTCAAGGAATCGGGCACTCTGATCGGCGATCTGAAGGCAGGGAGCTTAACGGTGGCAGCAGGGTCGAAGATGCGGGGGAAGGTTGAGTTCGGGTGGAAGGAGGGCGAGATCGAGGATTCGCCTCCTTCCGAGTTCGAGCACGCGCCCATACGGTGAACATCCATGGGGTGACCGGCGAATCGTGGAACTGCCCACATTGTGCTGAACGGATCCTCCGCAGCGCGGTGACCTGCCCGGCGTGCCACCGGCACCTCCGGTTCGACGCCGTGACTGCCGCCACGTCGGCAGGCGGCACAGTCTGCCCTCTCACTGTTGACGGGACGATCCGACACCCTGGAACAGATGCCGTCTGGGAATACTCGGTGCTCATCGAGATCCACGACGGCAGAGGAGAGATCCTGGAGCGACGCGTCGTTGGCGTGGGGGCGCTGGGCCCGGGCGAGATCCGGAGATTCACGCTCCGTGTTGAGGTGTTCGTCCCCAAGAAGTCGCCCCCGAGTGTACCTTCGTGATGGCGGCCGATGAGGACAACCCGAAAGGGGCGCGCCTCCGCCAGGACTTCCCGGAACTGGTGGAGGGTCCGGGCGGAAGTCGGATTCCCGGTCCGGGTCCCTCTTGGCATGTAGCACCGCACGCTCCGCAGCGACACTTGACTTCCGAGCTTCAGCAGGAGTGCCGCCGCGATCCGCTCCTCGGCCCACGTCGGGTTGCCCTGCGCCATCGCGCGGGGTCGACCGCCACCACCAGAACAGCCGGAACCCCTGCCGGTGCCACCGGAGGAGCGTCTCCGGTTGCACGATCGCCAGCGCATCCCTCCAAGCGAAGCAGCGCGCCAGGAGTACCACCCCCACCCGAATCGCATCGCTTGCTCTTCTCGGCCTCACCTGCCGTTCGCGCTAGAGCGCCAGCCGCTTCCGCAGGAAGAGGTTTTCCGCTGCTAGGGCCGCCCTTAATCGCAGGCCCACCCCGATGAACCGCAGGGCGTCCAGCCCGAGGGCACCCCCAGTCTGCAACAGATGGATCAGCGGCTCGAGCTTTCGCATGAGTGATCGGACTCCCTCACTCCAGGATGGACATCAGCGCAACGTCTTGGATTCGGAAGCGAAGCAGGGGAGTTTATCAGCACAACAAGATTCGCAAGCGGAGTTCTTGCGGACGACAGGCCCTCCGACATACATCCCAGCCCGGTGTCGGCGTTCGGCCCGCTACATGAGTCTCACGAGATCCTGCCGAATGACCTGCAGACGGTCCTCGGAGGCTCGGAGCACTTTGGTGTCCATGCCGCGATGGTACGTCATCCGGAAAGCGGTGTGAACACTTACTTGCTAACGGGAGCGCCTTATTGATGACATTCCGGCTTGATGACATTCCGGCCTGCCCAATGATGCTTTCCGCTGGGCAAGTCACGGCTGTCGAGTGTCACGTATGAAGTGCTCCTCGCAATAACTTCGTGATATTAGATGCAGCTCAAGAGAATCCGGTGGTGTGAAAGGGTTCGAGCCTTAGGGGTGACGGACTTATTTCGATAGCTCGAAAGACACTTCGTCCTCCGGCTTGTTGGGCCGGGTGCTTCTCGATTCTGCCGCGTAGGCCTGCTCGAAACCCCGATGCACCCCGCAAGTCCGAAAGCAGACCTTCGGGGCCTGCGAGGCCTGCTCCCAGAGCTTTTGCAGATCGCTCCATTGCGGGCCATTCAGGATCTCCTCCAGTGGCCAATCTTTGAGACTGAAGCGCTCCTGATTTTGGTGGAACCACGAGTCGGCCTCCGACCCCTCACACGAGGTGCAGGGGAAGAAGCGTCCTGTCGCCGAGATGGCCAGGCTCCGACCAAAGACACACTTGGGCCGAATGGACACCTGCCGGTCCTGCTCCTCCAGGGACGCGCCCTGCTCCACGAGAGCGCGTATCTTCTGGCGGTTGCGGGCCACAGTCCCGATGAAGTTGTCCGTCTGGGGAGCGAGAGGGTCGACCGCGCGGAAGCGGGCGCTCTTCTTGAAGAGGATCTCCCGGACCCCCAGTTCTTTCGCCAGGCGCTTGGCCTCCTCCAGTTGGTGCTCGTTGTGGAGGAAGACGATGAACTTCCAGAGCACTCGG
>Ga0184615_10001687_pt1 | contig 11852 bp, 8 predicted proteins | sample PLM4_65_coex_FD_133134 | JGI IMG/M metagenome (GOLD analysis project Ga0184615, IMG submission 133134) | Groundwater sediment microbial communities from an aquifer in East River, Colorado, USA - PLM4_65_coex | ecosystem: Environmental > Terrestrial > Soil > Riparian zone | place: USA: East... | reverse complement strand
GGCTATCAACATATCGTAGATGCGGTCAAACTCGCAGCGGAAAAGATGCGGTAAATGTTAGACAGTGAATGGGGAATTAGTCACCGGAAAATATGGCTGAATATAATTTGACAGAGTCATTGCATTCTGGTGAGTTGACATGATCCGAAAAGGAACCTTTTGCACGGATTACAACTGCAAGAGCCCAATTTTGTGTGTAACCAAAATCAATGCGCTGAGAAGTCTAGTCGAACTATCTGAGACAAACGTAACATGAAATGAGGACATTTGCAATTTGCTTGAAAGCAATATTTGTTATAGTGTTATATTAATATCTTTATTGAATCATGCCAAAAATCAATAGTAAACTTCCCTGCAAATTTGCCCTAGCGGACGATCCTCATGAAGAAATACTTTCAACAAGTCTTTAGTATTGGAATTAAGGGAGAGGAGGTGCTTATCGAATGATCGTCGTCATTGCACGCATGCCGCGCGTTTTTGTTTAAGGCGGAACCAGGAATTGATTTCGAAATAATATAGCCAATATAAAAAATCTTTAAGGAGGAGCAAAATGGCAGTCGAAGAACAAAAGATCGTCGGTTATCTTCCAAATGACACCCCACCCTGGGGGGCTATGCTCAGTTTGGCATTCCAACAGGTGTTAACCATGTTCCCCGCCACCGTGCTGGTCGCCATCCTCACCAAATTCGATGTGGGCGTGACCTTGCTAGCAAGCGGCCTGGGAACGATCATTGCTTTGCTCGTCTCGGGACGTCGTATCCCGATGTACTACGGCTCAAGTTTCAGTTACATCAGCGTAGTCGTCACCGCGATGACCCTGTACGCTAGTGATTGCTTTGGCGACCCGACCACATTCTACTGTCCCGAAGGCGTACGCCTGGTGCAGGTGGGCATCATCGGCACAGCCGTCGTGGAGATCCTGGTCGGCATGCTGATCATGCGAATCGGCAAGGAAGCGCTGGACAAGGCATTGCCCCCGGTCATCACCGGCAGCGTTGCCATTGTCATCGGTATTGCGCTGGCTGGCGCGGCGCTAGGCATGGCCGGCGCGAACTGGCTGGTCGCATTCATCACGCTTATTTTTACCGTCGCCTTCTCAGTATACTTGCAAGGCAAGGGACTGATCGGGATGTTGCCTATTCTGTTGGGCGCAATCGTCGGGTATATTGTTTCCATCCCAATGGGACTGGTGAACTTTGACCTAATCGCTGAAGCCCAATGGGTGAGGGTTCCCAACATTACCCTACCCGCCTTTGCCGATCCTAATGCCTGGGCAGTTGTTATCAGCATCTCGCTGATCGCCATTGCCACGATACCCGAGAGCACGGCTCACCTGTATCAGATGAGTCTGTACATTGACGCGCTGGCGAAGGAGTTGAAGAAGGCGCCGGTCGAAATCAAAAAATTGATTGGACTCAATCTTATCGCCGATGGCGCTGACGATGTGATTGTCGGTTTACTGGGCGGATGCGCAGGCACCAACTACGGCGAGAACAACAGCCTGATGGCAATCACACGCAACTATTCGGTCCCGGTGCTGATGGTTGCCGGCGTGATGGCGATCCTATTGGGATTCATCGGCAAGTTGGCCGCGCTGGTCAACACCATTCCGGTGGCTGTCACCGGCGGGCTTGCAATCTACCTTTTCGGCGTGATCGGCATGCAAGGCATTGCGCTCATTCAGTCCGAGAAGGTCAACCTTTTCGAGCCGCGCCAACTGGCGGTCGGTGCCACCATCCTAATCTGCGGGATCGGCGGCAATCTTGCGCTTCCGAACGGCATATTCCCCTTCGTTATTCCAGTGTTGTTCCCAAGCGGCATACCGGCGATCGTGTTCGCCGCCATCGTCGGCATCCTGATGAACACACTCTTCCTGGTGTTACCGCCATCACTCTTCGGTGTGAAAGAGCGGGAAAACATCAACCTGTAGTGGAACGCTGAATGCCACCCTCTTTGCAGGTTGGCATGTGTTGATTTACATTGGTGGAACGTTAAAGAAAAGACGCTTGAACGTTCCACCGGTCTTTCATCTGTAATGATGACGCATTCCCCGCAAGGAATACATTATGACCATAAACACACACCCGGCCCTTCCTGAATTTGAATATATCCGACCCCAGACGCTGGTCGAAGCTAGTGAATTTCTATCCAGTCATTTTGGTGAAGCGCGTCCGTTCCTCGGCGGAACAGATGTGTTTGTTCGTATGCAGGACGGATTCTTAACCCCCAAATTCCTGGTGGATGTAAAAAACCTGGATGGCACAAACGAATTGCGTTTTGACCCAGACGCTGGGTTGACCATCGGTGCCGCAGTTAATATGAATCGGGTGATCGCCTTTCCCGAAGTACAGGCGCATTATCCCCTGCTGGCGGAGGCTTGCCGCTCAGTTGCCAGCTATCAACTTCGTACTCGCGCTACAGTGGTTGGTAACATCTGCAATGCTTCCCCCGCCGGGGATACCATTGGAGCATGTCTTGCTTTGGATGGAACACTACAAATTCATGGGATAAATGGCATGCGTGAGGAATCGCTGGGATCATTTTTCCTGGGACCGGGCAAAACCACGCTGAAAACTGGGGATGTGGTGACGGCAATCCACTTCCCCCTCCCGCCAAAGAAATGCTCGGGGACGTATATCAAGCTCGGGCGGAATCAATTGAGCGACTTATCCATCGTCGGCGTGACGGCTTTTGGCCACCCAGACTCGAGTTGCCAATCAGGCTATCGTTTTCGTCTCGCTCTTGCTTCTGTCGCTCCTGTGCCCTTCGTGCCGGCGGAGGCTGAAACATATCTGGCAAACCATTCCATCACGCCCGAATCTTTGCGCGAAGCCGCAGGGCTATCTGCCGACGCCTGCTCGCCGATTGACGATGTGCGCGGCAGCGCCAGATATCGCAAAGAGATGGTAAGGAATTTATCTGCAAGGGCGCTGGCCGAAGTATGGAAAAACTTAAACTAAAAGATACGTCATTGCGAGGAACGAAGCAATCCCCCGTTGCAAAGAGGAGATTGGTTCGGGAAGAACGCCCTCGCAACGACATTGATAAAAATTATTTATCGGAGGACACATGGCGTTCCACAAGATAAACGTTACTATTAATAATGAACTCGAACAGGTGGTTGTTCCCTCGAACATGACACTTATGGCCATGCTGCGTGAAAGCCTGGCAATGACCGGCACAAAAAACGGTTGTTCTGCCGGCGAGTGCGGTGCTTGTACGGTGTTATTGAATGGCGAACCGGTTAATAGCTGTATGATCCTGGCTGTCGAATGTGATGGAGCCAGCATTGTCACGGTGGAGGGGCTGGCAGAAGAAAAGCAACTTGCCCCGATTCAGGAAGCCATTATTCATCAGGGAGGAGTGCAGTGTGGTTTTTGTACGCCCGGAGTTTTGCTCTCCTCTTTTGCGCTACTTAAGCGTAACCCAAACCCAAGTGAGAATGAAATACGCGAGGCATTGGTCGGCAACTTGTGCCGCTGTACGGGATATGTTCGTATTATCGAGAGTGTGAAGGAAGCATCCAGAATACAGTCGGCTATGGTCACTTAATAACCAGGACTAAAATCCGCGCTCCGTTATTCATTATTTGATTTTACACATCCATAAGGAGAACGCTTATGGCAAGGATCGAAACGAAAACAACCTCCAGCCCCGTCGGCGAGAACACGCCTCGTATAGATGCCCGCGAAAAAGTTACAGGGGCCGTGGCCTACACTGATGATCTTCAATTTGGGAACGCGTTACTCCATGCGCGCATTAAACGCAGTTCTCATCCACATGCGTTAATCAAAAAGATCGATATTACAAAAGCGCTGTCACTGCCAGGCGTGAAGGCCATAGTCACTGGCGGAGATTTCCCAGGCTATATTGGCTTATACCTGCAAGACCGCTACATCTTCTGTCGCGACCGCGTGCGTTACGTCGGTGATCCAGTAGCGGGAGTGGCCGCTGTCAGCGAGGAGATTGCCCAGAAAGCCCTCGACCTGATTGAAGTCGAATATGAGATTTTGGAGCCGGTCCTCGATCCGGAATTCGGCGTCAGTCCCGAAGCGCCAGTGCTTCATCCCGACCTCGGTCAGTATGTGGTGGCGGGCTTCATTTTTCCCAAACCGGGAACGAATATCTCCAATCACTTTAAACTTCGCAAAGGCAATGTAGACAGTGCATGGGAGAAATGTGCAGCGGTCATCGAGCGTTCCTATAGAATCCCTCACATACAACATGTACCACTTGAACCGCATATAGCCATTGCCAAAGTGGGTGAAATGGGGGATGTCACACTATGGGCAAGTTCACAGTCACCTTTTGCGCAGCGCAATCTCATCGCTCAATCGCTGGGTTTGTCACAGAGTGAAATGCGGGTGATCTCCCCTGCTGTGGGTGGCGGCTTCGGAGGCAAAGCCGGTGTAAGCATGGAGTCTTTGGCAGTCGCGATTGCCATGAAAGTAAAGGGACACCCAGTAAAGTTGCGCCTGACACGCGAAGAAGAGTTTTATACTGCCTTTGTCCGTCAGGGATTGGTAGCTCATTTCAAAATGGGCTGCGACAATAAAGGACAACTCCTCGCCATGGAAAACAAATTCTATTGGGATGGCGGGGCCTACACCGAATATGGTGTAAATATTGCACGGGCTGCTGGTTACAGTTGTACAGGACCCTATGAAGTTCCCAATGTAAAAGGGGATAGTTACTGTGTGTATACGAATCATCCCGTGGGCGGACCCATGCGAGGCTTTGGAATGCCGGAGATGCACGCTGGGTTGGAACAATGCATGGATGAGCTGGCCCTTCAGATCGGGATGGATGCAGTAGAATTCCGCAAAATTAACTGTTTGAAAACCAATAGCATCTTAGCGACCGGTGGCAGAATACATCCGATCGGCTTATTGGAATGTATTGAGAAAGTATCCGAAGCGATTGGGTGGGGAAAGAAAGCTTCTCCAAGCGCGCCAAATAAACGACGCGGCAAAGGCGTAGCGGCGATGTGGAAGGCTCCAGCTATGCCGCCCAATGCCGGGTCAAGCGCCTGGGTGGAGTTGGCTGAGGACGGAAAGGTCAATGTAGGAATTGGCGGACAGGATCTCGGTCAGGGATCGTTCACGATTTCCGCTCAGATGGCTGCGGCGACATTGGGTGTTCCATACGAGTGGGTTCACGTAGCGGCACCGGTTGATACCCGTTACAGTCCCTACGAGTGGCAGACCGTGGCCAGTCGCTTGACATGGAGCATGGGGAATGCCATTGTCAACGCGGCGAAGGATGTTCGTCGGCAAATTCTGGATTTGGTTGCCGAGGCTTGGGAAGAATCGCCCGATGAACTGGATATTGTCAATGGGGTGGTTGTTTCCTACAAAAGCGAGAAAGAGACTCCGCTGAAAAATCTTGTGATTTATGGCTTGCCCAATCCTGATGGCAAAGGCTGGAAGGGAGGCCCGATCATTGGGCGCGGCAGCTTCATGCCTAACGATGTGACTGGCCTCGATTCAGAAACAGGTCAAGGAGAACATGGGGTGGTCCACTACACTACGGGGGCCCAAGCTATTGAATTGGAAGTGGATCTGGATACTGGTCGAATTGAGATCATCAAGGGAGTGGCAGCTTTCGATGTCGGCAAGGCTATCAATCCCGATATGGTGAAAGCGCAGATGGAGGGAGGCATGGTGCAGGGATTGAGTTCGGCGCTGTTCGAGCATCTTAAATTAAAAGATGGCTTTGTACAAAATCCAAGCTTTGTTGATTACCGTATTGCCACATCCACAGATACCCCGAAAGAAATGCAATCCATTATTGTTGAAGTCCCGCAGGATGATGGTCCCTGGGGAGCGCGCGGCATCGGTGAACATTCGATGGTGCCAACTCTCCCAGCCATTGCAAATGCAATCTACGATGCCATTGGCCTTCGTTTTGATGGCCCGCCTTTCACGGCAGAAAAAGTGTATCTTGCCATGCTGGATGCTGGGATTGTGAAGGGCGCACAATGACAGTTAGAACACTCATCAAACACAGTGAATATCACGATTCAGTCAGCTTGATGTTGGTAGCCCGCGATCTTTCCAAATTGGAAGGGGTACGGGATGCCGCCGTGGTGATGGCTACCGAGGCAAACAAATCCATCCTCGCGGATGCTGGATTGCTGACTGATGAAGTTAAGACCGCCACCCCGGATGATCTGCTTATTTCAATTTCTGCCGAAAGCGATGGAATGGCAGATGCGGCTTTGCAAAAAGTCGAAGGCTTGTTGAAGAAGAAAACTACATCTGGTGAAGCAGGCGCGTTTAAATCCAAAACCATTCGTGGCGCGCTTGCCTCGCACCCTGCGGCGAACGTGGCCGTCATTTCGGTGGCTGGCCGTTACGCCGCAGATGAGGCTTGGGACGCCCTTTTACACGGCCTGCATGTGCTTCTCTTTAGCGATAACGTTTCTCTCGAAGATGAAATCGCGCTAAAAAAATATGCTAGTGAGCATGACCTGCTTTTGATGGGACCCGGCGCTGGTACGACGATCCTCAACAATGTCGCGCTCGGTTTTGCAAACGTACTGCCTGCGGGACCTGTTGGAATTGTCTCAGCGGCTGGCACGGGACTTCAAGAAGTAAGCACATTGCTTGCCCGTCGCGGTGTAGGCATCACTCAGGGGATTGGAACGGGAGGCCGCGATTTGAAAAAAGAGGTCGGCGGCATCATGATGCTGGAGGCGATCAAAGCGCTTCAACACGACCCGCCAACTGCTGTGCTGACCCTGATCAGCAAACCACCCGCTGACGAAGTTGTGCAAAGCATTCTCGAGCAAGTATCCGCGAGCAACAAGCCGACAGTGATCTGCTTCCTGGGCGGAAATACAAACTCGCTGTCCAAAACTCCCAATGTGATTCCTGCACGCACTTTGTATGAATGTGCTTTGCTTACCGCTCAAGTTGCCAAGCATGAAAGTGTGCACATAAAAAATATCCTCGATGCTGAAAACGCCAGCTTCAAAGAACAAGCTAATGAGCTCAGGAAAAAACTAAATCCCGGTCAACGTTATCTGCGCGGATTGTTCTCCGGCGGTACGCTGTGTTACGAGTCACAGGTAATTTGGAAGGATATGTTGGATAGTTCTGTTTACTCCAACGCGCCACTGCCAGATGGATCTGTATTGCCTGATTCCACGAAAAGCTATCAGCACACAGCAGTTGATCTCGGCGAAGAGGAATTTACGGTCGGTCGTCCGCACCCGATGATTGATAATGATCTTCGTATTCGCCGCCTGTTGCAAGAGGCTCGCGATCCAGAGACGGCAGTCATTATGTTGGATGTGGTCATCGGCTATGGCGCGCATCCCGACCCTGCCTCAGAGTTGGGAAATGCCGTCGAAGAAGCACGCATACTAAGACAAGATTTGTTGTTCGTTGCATCCGTGACCGGCACTGAGGATGATCCGCAGAGTCTGAGTCGAACCACATCCACTTTGGAGCGAGCGGGCGTGATCGTGTGCAACAGCAACTCCGCCGCGGCTCGCCTGAGCGGATTGATCGTTTCAGGCAAGGGAGGATAACATGGTGAACATCAACGATATTTTCGGAAAAGATTTGACTGTCGTAAATGTTGGCCTTGCCAGCATGGCGAAATCCATCAGCGACCAAGGCGTGAAAGTGGTTGACCTTGATTGGCAGCCTCCCAAAGCGGGTCTCCCGCGTTTGCGGGAGACCAAGTCAGGGGTCAGCATGGATGCGGCGAATCAGGAAGTGGTGAGTCGCATCAAGCGCGGTCAGGCAGTTTTAGTGGGGATGGGAATCGCGCGGGATATCATCCCCGGTATGCATGATCACATGATCCTGCACGCGGGGCCGCCAATTGAGTGGTCGCGCATGTGCGGGCCGACGCGCGGGGCTGTAATGGGCGCGTTGATCTATGAAGGCCTGGCATTGGATGAAAAGGAAGCGATTGCTTTGGTGGAGGCCGGTGCGATTGAATTTTCGCCGTGCCATCATCAGCACGCAGTTGGACCAATGGCAGGAGTCGTTTCGCCAAGTATGCCGGTATTCATCCTCGAAAATAAAACCTTTGGCAATCGCGCCTATTGCACGCAAAACGAAGGCTTGGGAAAAGTTTTGCGCTACGGCGGAATGGGAGCTGAAGTGTACGCCCGCCTGAAATGGATGGAGACCGATCTTTATCCTGCGCTGGACCGCGCGTTGCAAACCCTGCCCAATGGAATTGACATCAAGAGCCTGATCGCTCAGGCAATGCACATGGGCGATGAGTGTCATAACCGCAACCGCGCCGCCACGTCATTGTTCCTGCGCGCGATTGGTCCCGCTCTTGCACGGACGAATAATGATAATGAAGTTTTGGCAAAGATAATTGAGTTCATTGACCGCAACGATCACTTCTTCCTGAACCTGAGCATGCCTGCTGGTAAAGCCATGCTGGAGGCGGCCGAGGGAGTTGAGGGCAGCACCATCGTCACAGTGATGGCGCGCAACGGCACGGATTTTGGTATCCGCTTGGGGTCCATGCCTGAACGTTGGTTTACTGCGCCATCCGGCAAAGTGCAGGGACTGTACTTCCCGCAATACACGGAGAAAGATGCCAATCCTGATATAGGCGACAGCACTGTCACTGAAACCGCTGGATATGGTGGCATGGCAATGGCCGCCGCGCCTGCCATCACTCAATTCGTCGGCGGCACTCCGCAAATGGCAACGCAGAACACCCTCGAAATGTATGAGATCACTTTTAGTGAGCATGAAAACTTTACCATCCCTGCGCTCAATTTCCGCGGCACGCCACTCGGCATCGATGTGCGCAAGGTGATGGAGACCGGCATCCTGCCGCAGATCAATACCGGCATTGCCCATAAAGATCCCGGTGTTGGCATGGTTGGGGCGGGAATCCTGCGCGCGCCGGAGAAGTGTTTTAGAGATGCTTTTGAGGTTCTGCAAAATATGTAGTGAGCCGCAATGCAAAAATCTTTTAAACCACAAAGGAGACGAAGGGTCACAAAGGTTGATAAATGAAAGGGTTTTCCTTCGTGTCCCTTTGTGGTTAATTGTTTCTCTCGCAATCGAATTTTCCAAAATCCAAATAGGAGCAAAACCATGAAATTCATTGATCTGACAATCCCTCTCGGTGTTGCCACCCCCCCATGGCCTACGTACGAGCCATTGCAGTTGAAATATTTCAAGCGCCTCGCACCCAACGGAGCCAACGGACAGGTGCTGACTCATTCCAACCATCTCGGCACACATCTGGACGGTGAGATTCATTTCCATACTCCGGGCAAAGATATCGCCTCGCTGGAAATGGATTTTCTTGTGCATGATGCCGCCGTTGTTGACCTGAGTGACGTCTGCGGCGACTACGATGTGTACACTAGCAAGATGGTGGAAGATCGCGTCGAGGTTCGCGAGGGAGATATACTCATCATCCATACCGGCTACCATCACTTTGGCTGGGACATGCCCACCGCCAACGAAATCCGTTACATGGTTATGCATCCGGGTCCAGACCGTGAATTTGCCGAGTGGGCAAAGGCGAAGAAATTACGCTGGATCGGCGTGGACTGCGGAAGCGCTGACCATCCGATGAACACGATCATCCGTGACTGGATGCCGCGTCAGGCGCGACAGGCAGAGAAGGTCTTCAAGAAGAAATACGGCATGCCGCTGGCAGATTTCTTCGATGACAGCAAGTACCAGCTCATGCATCTGGAGATGTTCCCTTATGGAATCATCCATGCCGAGTGTATCGGCGGCGAGCTTGACCTGCTGCTTAACCGCCGCACGACAATTGGTATGTTCCCCTGGCGTTTCGTGGATGGAGAGTCAAGCATCGCGCGTTGCGTGGCGATGGTGGACGATGCCGAATACGAATCCCTGATGGCTAAGAAAACTTCCATGCCGAAGACGAAATTTGGCGATGCGTTTGATCCCGCTCATCTTGAGAGCATTAATAAACTTAGTATGGAAAATATGACTTAAACATGTTGCGTGTTCCGTAGTTCCTTATGAATACGGAACACGCAACACGCAATATGAAATAAGGAGAAAATGATATGCCCGTTGATATGGAACTCGAAATGGTTTTGCGGCCGCCACAAATTCCAATGCCGCCTTACCCGCCCAAATTAATTACCCTGGCCAACGGCAAGAAAATGGTTATTCGCCAGGCTGTCCGCGAGGATGTGCCAGCGATCCTCAAATCCGTTCACCCTTGTTTGTTCATTGAACGGGATTATTACGATATCGTCAGTGCCCGTCTATATGGCGAGTTGCTGGCCTGGTATCGCTACCGCGTAAAAAGCGAATACTGCCTGATGGGACAAGTGGACGGCTATCTGGTGGGCATCGTCAATGGGCGATTGGAGAACGAGAAAGTTGGCATGAGTTATCACACGCTGGCAATCGACCGCGGCCTGCGCATCGGCTCACACCTGTTCGCCGCCAAGATGGAATATCATTTGGATTTCATGGGGCAGGATGAAATTTTGATCGTAGCCGAAAGCCCAATCGGTTTTCGCCGTTGGATGATCGAGTATCCCCTTGAGAAGACCACCATTCCACATGAGCTGGGCGGAGGTGACTCATATCGCCTGACGCGGGAAATTTATCTCAAAGCCAAGCCACGCCTGGTGGTAGGTGACCGCCCGGTGCCGCAAGAATTGATGGACGAAGCCATGGCGGAAATCAAATTTGCTGACGATGACACGATCCGCGAGCGGATTGCCGGGCTGAAAGGGAGATGACACCATGAGAGATGTTGCGATTATCGGCGCTGGCATGATCCCCTTTGGACGGCGCGACGAAGATACCCTGATGGATATGCTGGCTTATGCGTCCTTGAAAGCATTGGATGATGCTGGCTTGGGAGATAAATCAGTTGACGCAGTGTACGTTGCCAATATGGGCGGCGGAATGCTCCAGCGCCAAACGGCGATTGCCAGTTCGCTGGTGGACCGTCTCAGCCTGCTGCCTGCCGCCGCTGAGACAATTGAGAACGGCCCGGCATCCGGAGCCTCGGCGGTCAAGAACGGACTGCTGGCGATTGCTTCCGGTTACTACGATACAGTTCTCGTGGTCGGCGGTGAAAAGATGCGTGAAGTTACTGGTTGGCGCGCCACCGATTTTGTAGCCACCATGACCCATCCGCAGGCCGAATATCCGTATGGGATTACCCTGCCCGGCATGGGCGGCATGTTCACGCGGCTGTACATGGAAAAGTATGGCGTGACGCGGGAACACCTGCTTGCCATCTCCCTGAAGAACCAGGAGATGGGTACATTGAATCCTTATGCGCACGTTGAGATGGCATTGGACCGCGGTGGTATTTTCGACAGCCCACACGCCGTTGTCAACAATCCCGTTTCAGCCGACCCGTTACATCTGTATGATCTGTGCCCGGTCAGTGATGGTGCTGCCGCGCTGGTTTTGTGCACAGCGGAAATTGCCAAAAAGACCGGCAAACCATACGTTGTGATCGCTGGTTTCGGTCAGGCTACAGATACACATACATTGGCCGAGCGCGAAGATCCCACCGACCTCAAAGCTGTCACTCTCGCGGCACAGCAAGCCTTTGCGATGGCCAAGCTCAAACCATCGGATGTCAATGTAGCCGAATTACATGATGCTTTTACCATTCTGGAAATTGCAGAGAGCGAACACGTTGGTTTCTTTAAAAAGGGCGAAGGCGGAAAGGCAGCCGTTGCCGGTAAGACCCGTCTTGGCGGGCAGATCCCGATTAATATGTCGGGCGGCTTGAAAGCGCGTGGTCATCCTGTGGGTGGCACCGGCGTGGCTCAGATCGTGGATATTGTCTGGCAATTGCGCCATGAGTTACCTGAAAATCGACAGGTGAAAAACGCTGAAATT
>Ga0184615_10001684_pt1 | contig 11859 bp, 8 predicted proteins | sample PLM4_65_coex_FD_133134 | JGI IMG/M metagenome (GOLD analysis project Ga0184615, IMG submission 133134) | Groundwater sediment microbial communities from an aquifer in East River, Colorado, USA - PLM4_65_coex | ecosystem: Environmental > Terrestrial > Soil > Riparian zone | place: USA: East... | reverse complement strand
TATCTCGGTAAAATACGATGACAGGGATAACAATAAACCCGGATGGAAGTTTGCTGATTATGAGCTGAAAGGCGTTCCTGTACGTCTGGCTATCGGACCGCGCGACCTTGAAAACAATACTATCGAAGTTGCCAGGAGGGATAACCTCACAAAAGAGACGATTTCTGTTGATAAAATATATGAGCATATTCCCAGACTTCTTGATGACATTCAGATTAATATTTTTAATAAAGCTCTTAATTTCAGACAGGAAAATACTTTTTATGTTGATACCTGGGAGGAGTTCCTGGAAGTTCTCGATAACCAGGGTGGTTTCATTATGGCCCATTGGGACGGAACGGCTGAGACAGAAGAAAAAATTAAAGACGGCACAAAAGCAACAATCAGATGTATTCCTTTCGATAGTCCGGAAGAAGAAGGCAAATGTGTTTATTCAGGTAAACCTTCGAAAAGAAGGGTACTTTTTGCCCGGTCTTATTAGTTAAATTCTTATTTTAGATGCAAATATATCGTTTATAACTCCGTTACCATGACTGATAAGGATGACAAAAAAGTGGCAATCATAGGAACATTGAAAGAAAAGTCCCTTCTGAAACAAAAAGTATTTGATAATACTCTTGAGTCGTTTTGCACTGTAAAGGATGTCCTGAAGAATTTATCAAAGGAGATAAATACCAATATTGGAGGTATAGATACAAGAATAAGACTTGAATATACTGACAGGAGTAATTTTGATGCTCAGTTAAAAGTTGCCGGAGATATTTTACTTTTCAGTATGCACTCAAATATATTTCAGTTCGACAGGGACCATCCTGCATGGAAAACTGCATACATACAGAAAAATAAGTATAATGCATATTCAGGGATAATAAATATTTATAATTTTCTGAGCGACTCATTCAAATATTCAAGGTTAGATGATCTGGGATATCTGATTGCCAGGATATTCATTAACCACGAGAAACAATATTTTGTTGAAGGAAAGAGGCAGATGGGCATGTTGTTTACAAATTATGGCAATGAAGAGATCAACAAGGAATCATTACAATTGATTATTTCAACTGCTGTTCAATATGCACTGGAATTTGATTTGCTCGTTCCACCCTACGATGCAGTAAAAATTGCAACGGTCGGCCAGGCTGAAGCAAAGATCCAGCATTCAAGGGTCATAACAGGTAAACGGCTTGGTTTTCAGTTTAATTCTGATGATGTTTTGATTAGCAATCCTCAAGGATCCTGATGTGCAAAATTCAAAGAAGATACAGAAGCTCATTTAGACCAGTGATTTTTTTGGTTCTTCTGTTCTCTTTTAATGTAGCCTTTCCTCAACGCCGTACTCAGGAATACATTATAATAAAAATTCCGCACAGCATCATTGAAAAGATCAGGGATAATATTACCGTTTTTTCAAGTGATTCAGTGCTGGGAACCCCTGCTGCATCTTTCCCTGGCTCAACGATCAGAGACAGGAGTATTGTATTCATGGACACACTGAAAGCCAGAGCCTCAAAGTACCGGCTGACAAAAACTCTATATGATTTTGTGGTTGTAAATGCCGATACCATTTATAATAAACAATTCACAACTACCAGCGATGCTAACTATCTAAGTTATTCCGGTAAAAAAATAAGAAAAATAGTAATACAAAGACTCAATGTTTTCGGAGCTGATATTTATAATCCGTTATCAGAAAATCCTGAAAAGATTGAAAAACTTCTTAATAGGACCCACGTAAATACAAATGAAACTATTATCAGAAAAAATCTTCTCTTTTCAGAGAATGACTCAATATTCCCATTATTACTTAGTGATAACGAAAGGCTTTTACGACAACTACCCTTCATTGATGAAGCCAGAATCATAGTTGTTCCGGTATCCGACAGAGAGGCCGATATTATTGTATATACTAAGGATGTGTATTCTCTTGGCGCATCATTTACTTATGAATCGCTCAAAAAAGGTTCAATATCACTATTCGACAAAAACATTATCGGAATGGGACACGAATTTGGATTAGATATTCCTTATGATAACCAGGAACCAAATTCCCCGGGAATCGGTTTTCATTATCTCGCAGATAATATCCGAAAATCCTTCATAAACCTTAATATATTCTGGCTCTATGGCCTTGGAAAGAAAACCTATGGTTTCGATCTGAGCCGTAAACTCGTAAGCTCAACAACAAAATATGCAGGAGGAATATCTGTAAGACAAGTGTATACATCAGAGGACCTCGATACATTACCTGTACCCGCTCCTTTGAAATTCAATTACCAGGATTACTGGTTATCGAGGTCGTTTCTTATTAATATCGAGTCAGCAACAAGAATCGTAATTGGCTCCCGTTATACCAGTAATAATGTATTCGATCGTCCCATCATATTGCCGGAGTCTTACCACAGACTCCAGAGATACAGTGTATTCCTGGGATCTGTTGCTCTCTCCATACAAAAGTATACTAAAACGAACCTGATCTATGAATTTGGCCGGTCTGAAGACATCCCTTACGGATCATTATTCAAGCTTACTGCGGGAAGTGAAAATAATGAATTCAAAAGGAGGGCCTACATTGGTTACGAGGTATCATTTGGCAAATCGAGTCAGGCGTTGGGTTATTTCTATTTTTATGGCGGACTATCGGCATATCTTAATAAAAACGTCACCGAACAGGGGCTTTTATCACTCGGTATGAATTATTTTTCAAACCTTATTTATCTTGGAAATGCCAGGATAAGGAATTTTGTTTATGCTGACTATACAAGGGGATTTGACAGATACTCAGATGAATACCTCAAATTCAGCAACATTAACGGATTCACCGGATTTAGAAATGATTCAGTAAACGGAACTCAAAGATTATCGGTGAGTCTTGAATCTGTACTTTTCAGTCCTGTTAATCTCTATGGTTTCAGGTTTGCCTTTTTCGGATTTACTGATTTTTCATTTCTGTCAGGCACAAATGAAATACTGGGAAAAGGTTATGCACTTTCAAGCATTGGGTTGGGCGTTAGGGTCAGAAATAACAATCTGGTATTCAAGACACTGCAGGTGAGAATCGGATACTTTCCACACCCTCCCTCTTACTCAAGGATATCCCCTGTGAATGTTTCAGGCGAACAGCTTTTGCGACCGGAGAATTTTGAATCCGGTCCACCCTCAATTATACCATACCGGTAATGAACAATTCAATTTCAATAAAACATAAGATGATTGCCGGATTTAAAAGGTACATTTCTGAAAACAACCTTATAAAACCAGGAGACAAAATCCTTCTCACAGTCAGTGGAGGAATTGATTCAATGGTAATGGTTCACTTGTTCCGGCTGCAAAATTACAATATAGGCATAGCTCATTGCAATTTTACTCTGAGAGCAAAAGAATCTGATAAAGATGAAAGGCTGGTACGCGAATATGCTTTTGAACACAATATTCCATTTTTCAGTACCCGGTTTGAAACAAAAGTTTTTGCAAAAAAGAACAGGTTGTCCGTTCAGATGGCAGCAAGGGATCTCAGATACAAATGGTTTGAAGAGATCAGAAAGGAGAACGATTATGATTTAATAGCTGTAGCACATAACCTGAATGATAATATTGAAACTCTGCTAATTAATCTTTGCAGGGGAACAGGATTGGCAGGACTGGCCGGAATGAAACCAGTAACCAACCGAATTATCAGGCCATTGCTTTTCGCAACCAGACAGGATATTTTAACATTTAGTGAACAACATAAAATTGTTTTCCGTGAAGACAAGTCAAATGCAGAAACAAAATATACCAGGAACAAAATCAGGCACCTTATTATACCCGTTTTAAAAGAGATAAACCCTTCCATTGAAATAACGCTTAATGAATCTGCAGAGAGATTCTCGGGCATAAATGAAATTGTAAACGGGTATATTTCACTATTAAGAGAAAGAATCTCGGAGGAGAAAGAACAATGTATTTCGTTTAATATAAGTCACTTAAAACCCCACCTGCACAATAAAGCCGTATTGTTTGAATTGTTTAAACCTTATGGTATGACAACTGCTCTGTTAAATGATATGAAGAAAGTAATTGAGGGTAAGACAGGTGGTTTGATCATAACGGAAACGCATAGAATAATAAAAAACCGGAAGGAGATTATCGTGTCGGATGAAGTAATACGGAAAGAAACTTCATACAGTATTAATAATCTACAGGATTTCTGTGTTTTCCCCGGAATTTCTTCAGCTAGAAATGTCAGAATCACCGCAACATTTGAGATACCGTCCGATCCTCATACAGCTTGTATTGATTCTGAAAAAGTCTCTTTCCCAATGAGGATCAGAAAATGGAAAGCTGGCGATTATTTCCACCCGCTGGGAATGAAACAGAAGAAAAAACTGAGTGATTACTTTATTGACAAAAAATATTCAAGATTTGACAAAGAAAATATCTTTATCCTGGAGTCAGGCGGAAATATTGTCTGGGTAATCGGTGACAGGATTGATAACAGGTTCAAGATAACTGATACAACAAAAAAGGGCTTTCTTATTAAATTAAAAAGGAAAGAGTTAATAATCAGACCGGTGTAGGCTAATGGCATCGCAGATAATGGTCGCGACCGTTACCTGCCGCCATGAATCCCTCTGTCAATTAATAAAAGATCTGCCATTGCAATTGCTGTCGATGCTTCGACAATAACAGGCATCCTTAAGGCAATACAGGTATCATGTCTTCCCTTTACCTTGAGGGTGGTCATCTCTCCTTCTTTAAAATTATATGTTGTCTGATCCACTCCGGTAGATGAGGTTGGTTTAACAACAATCCTGAATATAATATCATTCCCGTTCGTAATCCCGCCGTTAATCCCGCCTGCATTATTTGTCGCGGTCTTTCCGGAACTATCTGTAAAAGGATCATTGTGCATAGATCCTTTCATCGTTGCAGCTGCAAAGCCTGCGCCAAATTCAATTCCTTTCACAGCAGGAATTGAGAATATCATATGGCTTATTGCTGATTCCATGGAATAGAAGAATGGCTCACCTATTGCCAATGGCGGATTTTTAACCCTGCACTCTATAATACCTCCGATTGTATCATTTAACGCAATAGCATCATTAATTGCCTTCTCAATATTCTCAGAACCTCCCGCAGAGATAAGTTTCGCCACAATGTCAGCTGATCCGGTTATTTTCCTGGCAATAACACCTGCAGCAACCAGGCCCCAGGTTATCCTTCCCGAAAAATGCCCGCTTCCCCTCATATCTGAGAAACCGCTATGCTTTATCCTCGATACAAAATCTGCATGCCCCGGCCTTGGAATGTTTTTAAATTCATCGTAATCGGATGAAATCTTATCACTGTTTTTTGTGACGAGTGTAACAGGGGCGCCTGTCGTTACACCGTTAAGGACCCCGCTAAGAATTTCAGGCAGATCCGGTTCCTGGCGTTTGGTGGTCCCTATGCTTCCGCTTTGACGTCTTCTGAGATCTGTAATAAAGTCATCAGTATTTACAGAAATTCCGGGAGGGCATCCGTCAATTATCACACCAATTGAATGGCCATGCGATTCGCCGAAAAGAGTAACTCTGAAAACATTTCCGAAGGAATTCATAATTCTATTTTTTATAACTGAATCTTTTATAAAAATCAAGTACTTCCGATACCGGTATTTTTTCGACCTGTGCCTTTCCTATACCTTTTGTAAAAACAAAATGAATTTCACTCCCGGTCTTCTTTTTATCGTGAAAAATAAGCTTTGCGATCTGCTCGCCTGTAACATCTTGCTTATTAATAAGTCCGAATGCTTTTATCATTTTATTAATACGGTCTTTTTCACCGGAATTTATATATCCTTTTTCAAATGAAAATTCCACAGCCAGTTCCATACCCGATGCAACAGCAAAACCATGCTTCAATCCCTTCTCCATTTCAAAAGCATGTCCGAAAGTATGTCCGAAGTTAAGTATTCTCCTTAACCCTGTTTCCCTTTCATCCTCAGATACGACCGACCCTTTGAATTTCACAGACCGGGTCACAAGTTTTGCCAGCATATAAGGTTTTCTCAACATGATCTCTTCCCTGCTGCTCTCGATCAGTTCAAACAGATCACTGTCTCCGATAATTGCCGTTTTGATAAGCTCAGCCAGGCCCGATAGATATTCCTTTTCAGGAAGAGTCTGTAACATTGCAGGATCGCAGATGACGAATTCAGGCTGCCGGATGGTGCCGAGCATATTTTTTGTTCCCCCCAGATTAACTCCGTTTTTCCCACCGGTGCTTGCATCCACCTGCGATAATAATGTAGTAGAAATATAACCACACCGTATTCCTCTCATATAAATTGATCCCAGAAAACCTGCAACGTCACAAACAACCCCCCCTCCTATTGCAAGAACAAATCCCGACCGGTCGATGCCTTCCCCGAGAAGCTTTTCAGCCAGTTTTTCGATGACTTCCAGATTTTTGCTTTCTTCACCCGGAGTAAGTGAAAAAACAGGGAACTCCGGAAATTTCTTTCCGAACAACTTATTTACATTATCATCGGTTATAATTACCGTACCCTTGTCAGGAATCAGGTCAAATGCCATTTCCCATCCTTCACCAATCAGAATCTCCGATCTGGATCCGGAGGTGATAATTGTTATTTTTTCCAATCGTGCAACCTATTGATTGTCAAAGTTAATAATAATATACTTTATTTAAAGAAATTGAAACCTCACTTCTCACTTAATTCAAGCCATCTTAACTCCTTGTAATCCAGTACTGTTACAATTTCACCGTGCCTTTTTGATTTTAAAACCAGTTCATCATTGTCAGGAATTCCAATGCTTAATTCTGATTCAATGAGTTTCTTTTCCGACTCAAGCTTTTCAATCTCATCTGAAAGGTTCTCAAATTCACGCTTTTCTTTAAATGTAAGACCCTGTTTTTTTTCTTTCCCTGTCTGTAATTCCTGCCGTTCAACGGAAGAGGGCTTCTTTGAAGATTTGACTGAAGAGATAGTTTTTTCATTCCCATCCTGCTTATCCCTCAGCTGCGTGTAATTCCCGGGGAAATCACTTATAATTCCTTCACCTTTAAATTCAAAGATATGGTCAACAACTTTATCCATGAAGTACCTGTCGTGAGATACTACAATTACGCATCCTTTGAAACCTGCAAGATATTCCTCCAGTACATTCAGTGTAAGAATATCAAGATCGTTTGTAGGTTCATCGAGGATAAGAAAATTAGGATTTTTCATGAGCACTGTGAGAAGATAAAGGCGTCTCTTCTCTCCTCCCGATAGTTTCCTGATTAAAGTGTATTGTTTCTCAGGGGGAAAAAGAAAGTAATTCATGAACTGTGTTATGGAAAGGACATTACCATCGCTGATTGTAACTTTTTCCGCGATTTTCTTCACAGCATCTATTACGGTCATATCATTGTCAAAGTCAATTCCCTGCTGCCTGTAATATCCAAAAACTATTGTTTCGCCGCGTTCGACAGTACCATCGTCGGGTGCAATGAGTCCGGTGATAATATTCAGCAGAGTCGTTTTACCGGTTCCGTTCTTCCCTATCAGGCCTGCTTTTTCAAATCTGTTGAAGAGGTAGGTAAAACCCCTCAGGATCACTTTATCGCCAAAGGACTTGCTGACGTTTTTTATCTCAAGGATCTTACTACCCATCCTCGAAATGTTGACATTAATATCAATGCTTTTTTCTTCGGTCCTGTTGGCTGCTTTCTCCTTCAGATTATAAAACGATTCGATCCTTGATTTTGCTTTATGCCTCCTTGCTTTTGGCATGCGTCTCATCCATTCGAGCTCAGTCTTAAGAAGATTTTTTGCTTTCTCTGAATTCATCTTTGCAGAATATTCCCTTCCCTGTTTTTTTTCAAGAAAATATTCATAATTACCTTCATACCTGTAAAGCTCACTATCTGAAAGCTCAAGAATAACATTACAGACCCTGTCGAGAAAGTACCTGTCGTGAGTTACCATAAGAAGTGTCTTCTTTGTCTTTATCAGGTATTCTTCAAGCCATTCTATCATGTCGAGATCAAGATGGTTTGTGGGTTCATCAAGTATCAGCATGTCAGCATCTTCTACAAGTATCTTCGCCAGTGCCACTCTTTTCTTCTGTCCGCCTGACAGTGTTCCGATAATAGCATTAAGATCTGTAAGCTTAAGTCTGAAAAGGATCTGTTTCACCGCTACCTCATAATCCCATGCCTTATGATCATCCATCTTCTGGATGGAGTGTTGCAGCATTTCAGGTGTTCCTGTAAGAACACATTCCTCATACTCCCTGATAACACTAACAAGCTCACCTTCAGTATTGAAAAGTTCATCGATTATTTTATTGGAGTCGGTGAGTTCAGGCATTTGCTGAAGGTACCCAATACGCAAATCCCGTTTTATACTGAGTGCTCCTTTATCGGGATTTTCTTTTCCTGCAAGTATATCAAGCATCGACGATTTCCCCGCTCCGTTAACAGCAATGAGAGCGACTTTATCATCTTTATTTATATTAAAACTTATATTATCGAAAAGGAGATTGTCTCCGATCCGTCTCGCTATATTGTCTGCCTGCAGGTAACTAATCATAAATATTCAATCTTGTGCAAAGATAAAAAGTGTTACCTTACCCGCACCATTATTTTCGGACCTATGACAATCAGGGAAAGATTTAATAAGGCTATTCCATACTTTCAGGCAACATATCCTGAAGCAAAAACTGAGCTCATTTACGATGATCCGTTTGAGTTAATAGTGGCAGTGGTTTTGTCAGCTCAATGTACTGACAAGAGGGTTAATATTATTACGCCCGCACTGATGAAGAAATTTCCTGATGCTGCAGCTATGGCCAGAGCAGAAACAGCGGAGATCCTGGAATTTATAAAGTCCTGCACTTATCCCAACAGCAAGGCAAAACATCTTTCAGAAATGTCGCGCATGCTGATTTCAGATTTTGAAGGTAAAGTTCCATCCGAACCTGAGCAGCTTATGAAATTGCCAGGTGTTGGAAGAAAGACTGCAAACGTAATTGCCTCAGTGGTATACAGGGCTCCTGTTATTGCAGTTGATACACATGTTTTCAGAGTTGCAAACAGGATCGGTCTTGTTAAAAATGCTACGACTCCAAGGAGTGTTGAACTGCAGCTCACAAGCTATATTCCTTCAGAACTTCTTCATGATGCCCATCACTGGCTTATACTGCACGGAAGATATACCTGCAAAGCCAGGAGCCCTTTATGCAGCAAATGTGGACTTACGGACATTTGCAATTATTATAATAAAAAAGATTAATTTTTGCTATTTTTAAGATACAAATGAAATAGGCTGATTGATGGATTACAAAGAGAGTTATATTAAATTACAGGAAACGAATAAAAGGCTGGAGAAAGAGCTTGAATTGCTCTCTGCGAATGTGGTAACAGATATCAATAAACAAAAAGAATATGAGAATCAGATAATCAGGGAAAAAGCATTTCTTGAACATTTATATAATTCAACTCCGGCAGCTATTGCTATAACAAGCCCGGCAGGCATAGTCTCAATGATCAACCGTGAGTTCACAAAGCTTTTTGGCTATGAATTGGAAGAGGCAGTGAATAAGGATATTAATGAACTTGTTGTACCTGGCGATCTTAAGGAGGAAGCTATAAGAATCGATAATCTTGCTTCTCTTAACCGAAAGGAAGTAAGACAAACTCTGAGAAAAGATAAATACGGCAATAAGATTCATGTTATCCTTGTTGCAACTGCTATAGTAATAAATGATGAAATTGTTGCTAACCTGGGTATCTACAGGGATATTTCCACTGAGAGAAAAAACCAGTTATTACAGGAGATCTTATTTAATATATCAACAGCAGCTCTGAAGCAATACGAGATCAAAGAGATCTATCCCACCATAGTACAGGAGCTAAGTAAGATATGGGATACAAACAATTTTTTTATAGCTCTCTACGATAAATCTTCAGAAACTCTGTCATTACCCTTTTTTGCAGACGAAAATGATAACTTTTATGAAATCCCCACCAAAAAGACTATAACAGGTTGGGTAATAAATAAATCCAAATCAGTTCTTCTTAAAGAAAAAGATCTGAAATTCCTCGAGGAATCAGGTGATATTGACCTTATCGGGACACCATGTAAAGTATGGATGGGTGTTCCCCTGAAAGTAGAAAATGATATTATAGGTGTAATGTGTCTGCAGGATTATAATAATGAGGACAAATTCTCGCAGGAGGATCTGAATATAATGGATTTTATAGCAAATCAGATTGCAATTGCTCTTCAGCGAAGAATGATGCTCGATAATTTAATTCATGCCCGTAAAAAAGCCGAAGAGGCTGCACAATCCAAGCAATTGTTCATGTCAACAATGAGCCATGAGATCAGGACACCGCTTAATGAAGTAATCGGGATCACCAATCTTCTACTCCAGGGAAATCCGCGTGAGGATCAGATGGATTATATCAAAACCCTTAAATTTTCAGGAAATCATCTTCTTACTCTTGTGAACGATGTCCTCGATTACAATAAGATGGAATCAGGTAAAATAATTTTCGAACAGACACAATTTAATCTAAGTGATTTTCTCGACGAGATATTAAGATCATATTCTTTCAGGGCAAAAGCAAAAAATCTGAGTTTCGATATAAAAAAAGCAAATGATCTTCCATCGCAAGTAATAGGTGACCCTATCAGGTTGAATCAGATCCTCTCCAACCTGCTATCAAATGCATTGAAATTCACTCTCTTCGGAAGTATTCAGGTAATAGTTAAGGAATTAAACCGGACAAACAATCAATCGAAAATGGAATTCACAGTTACCGATACTGGTATAGGGATTCCTAAGGATAAACACTCCCTTATCTTTGATAGTTTTACCCAGGCTTCTTCAGATACTACCCGCCATTTCGGGGGTACAGGACTTGGGCTGGCAATTTGCAAAAAACTGATTGAATTGCAGGGAGGTATAATAACAATTGACAGTGAACCGGAAAAAGGTTCCACTTTTACTTTTGTTATTTCATTTGGAATATCGGAAAAGGGAGTTCATGGTCCAACTGCCGAAGTTCCTGAAAGGTTTATCGGTCTTGAGGGTAAAAAGGTATTGGTTGCAGAAGATAATAAGGTAAATTTCTTTGTAGCCAATAAATTCCTGGTTGGCTGGGGTATTTTAGTTACCCATGCAGAAAATGGTCAGATAGCTCTTGATATTCTGGATAAAGAAGACTTTGATCTGATATTAATGGATTTGCATATGCCTGTAATGGACGGCATCGAAGCAACCCGTATCATCAGAAAATCAGATATTCCGCGAATTAAGGACATACCTATTGTAGCCCTGACCGCTGCGATAATGTCAGAAAGCCACGACAAAATAGATGACCTTAAAATAAATGATTATGTCCTCAAGCCATTTAAACCACATGATCTTTTCGAAAGGATACTCAAACATGTAAGATAAAGGTGTGCGGTGTGCGGCGTGCGGTATACGGCGTCAAAGTAAAAACGATTAACTGATGCTTATTTTATGCAATTCCTGCTGATGTAATCAGTAACCCGTTTATTTCCAAGTTTGAATGATCTTCTGAAATCGTGACAGGCATCCTCAACCTTTCCTGAATTTAACAATGCTACCCCTTTATTGAGCCATACTTCTGAATCAGCCGGTTTGAGATCGAGCGACATACTGTAATCACTTATAGCCAAATCCCATGACCTTGAGATAAAATACGAATTCGCCCGGTCAACATAACACTCAGCATCGTTGGGATGAAGTTTCAGATTCTTAGAAAAATAATCAAGCGCTTTAAGGTTATCTCCTGATTTAGCCACAACCTTTCCGGCCAGACTCAATGCCGATTTGTTCTCAGGATATATTTCCAGATATC
>Ga0184615_10001683_pt1 | contig 11861 bp, 11 predicted proteins | sample PLM4_65_coex_FD_133134 | JGI IMG/M metagenome (GOLD analysis project Ga0184615, IMG submission 133134) | Groundwater sediment microbial communities from an aquifer in East River, Colorado, USA - PLM4_65_coex | ecosystem: Environmental > Terrestrial > Soil > Riparian zone | place: USA: East... | reverse complement strand
GCGATCTCGCCCTGCAGCCGCTCCGCTTCGCGCGCACCTTCGGCGATGACCAGCAGCGGGCCAGGTGTGCGCGCCGCCGCCTCGGCGATGGCGAGAGCGGCGGAGCCGCCATACAACTGACCCCATCGGACGTGGGGCCGGGCGGAATCGGGTAAGAGCGGCTGAAGCATCGGCCCCAAAACGGCAAACAATTAAGGATGGCTGCGTGCCCGGCAGGGCACGCGAAGGCGCGCAGCTTACCTGCGCGCCGCGTAGAGGCAAGAAATTAGGACGGGACCGCGATGATAAAGGGCACAGCCTGCTTTCCGGCGGGTGTTTTCGGGACCGTGAAAAACAGGATGTTTTTCTCGGAGCCCCCAGGGATGGGTTTACGGCGTTCCCGAAAACCCCCTCCCACCGGAAAAGACGATGTCCCCTCTACCTAGGTACGGGTAGCAACGGCGTGAATAACCTTGTCGTGCTCGAAGAACACCGAGAAATCAGCATAGTCCCAGCGCGTGATCGGCGGCTCGCCCACGGTGGCGTGGCGGTTGGCCGGCTGGCCGAAGCGCGCCTGCACCGTCTGCATGGTTTGGCCGCGGCCCGGCCGCTCGACGGTCGACTCGCGCACGGCGATGCCATCGCCGACGCTGATGGTTTCCGCGTTGCCCGGTCCAGCGATCACGACACCCGCGATCACGGCACCTGCGATGCGCGCGGCCCAGATGGCTCGTTTCATATCGATGACTCCCTCGAAGACAGCCCGCCCCGGATGGTACGCCGGCTCCGGAGCTTGGCCCAGATTATGTTTGACGACAAAGGCTTACGAGGTCAATGTGTGACGCACGTCACGAGTCGTGAGCCTCGCGTCGCGGCTGTGGTCTAATGCGCCGCCTCCGCGGGGCAACCCCCTGCGGCAACGAAGAGCTCAGCGACCGGCCTCATCCTTCATGACCTTGCCCCTTCCTCTCTTCGTCGGCCTGCGCTACCTGCGACCCCGCAAGCGACAGCTGCTGGTCTCGTTCATCAGCCTGGCGTCGATGCTGGGAATCTGCCTCGGTGTCGCGGCGCTGATCACGATCCTCTCGATCATGAACGGTTTCGAGGGGGAGCTGCGCATGCGACTCCTGAGCCTTACCTCGCACGCCACCTTGAGCGGCAACCCGGAGGCGTTGCGGCAGTGGCCGCAACTGGTGAGCCGGGCCCGACAGGTCCCCGGTGTGCGCGCGGCGGCGCCCTACATCGAGATGCAGGTATTGCTGGCTCACGACCAGGAGCTCAGCGGCGCGGTGCTCCGTGGCATCGATCCGGAGAGTGAAGAGACCGCCTCCGATATCGGACGGTCCATGGTCGTCGGGCGCCTCGCCGACCTGCAGCCCGGGACTGGGCGCCTGGCGTTGGGCCGGGTTCTCGCATATCAGCTAGGCCTGCGTGTGGATGACGAGGTGACGGTGCTCATCCCGATGAGCGCCGGCGAGTCCGGAGACATCCGGCCGCTGGTTCGCAAGTTCGTCGTCTCCGGGATCTTCGAAGTCGGGTTGCAGGACCACGACGGCGTGCTTGCCATGACGCATCTCGCCGATGCGCAGGAGCTGCAGGGCGCGAACGCCGGAGTCACCGGGCTCAGGCTGCTCTTCGACGATGCCTTCGCGGCGCCCCGTCTGGCCGTGCAGACGGCACAACAGCTCGGCGGCGGCTTCGAGATCAGCGACTGGACGCGGCAGAACGCCAGCTACTTTCGCGCCGTCCGCATCGAGAAGACGATGATGACGCTGATCCTGTTCCTGATCGTGGGGGTGGCGGCCTTCAACATCGTCGCAACGCTCGTCATGGTGGTGACCGACAAGCGCACCGACATTGCGATCCTGCGCACGCTCGGCGCCAGGCCGCGCACCGTCGTGGGCGTGTTCGTCACCCAGGGCGTGGTCATCGGCTGGCTGGGAACGGCGCTCGGCGTCGCGAGCGGGCTGGCGCTCGCGCTGAACGTCGGCACGGTGGCGCCGTTCCTGGAACGCACGTTCGGGTTCCAGTTCTTCGCCTCGGACGTCTTTTACGTGACGCAGATTCCTTCCGATGTCCACGGCGGCGAGGTCGCGATCATCGCGGCGACCGCGTTCCTGCTCACCGTGCTCGCTACGCTTTACCCGGCGATCCGCGCCGCGCGCACCGCGCCCGCGGAAGTGTTGCGCTACGAATAGGCCGCGCCGCATGGACAGACGCTACGAATGGTTCATCGGCTTGCGCTACCTGCGCTCGGGGCATCGCAACCGCTTCATATCTTTCATCTCGGTGATCTCGATCGTCGGCCTGGCGCTCGGCGTGCTGGTCCTGATCGCGGTGCTGTCCGTGATGAACGGCTTCGAGTACGAGATCCGCCAGCGCATTCTCGGGATGACGGCGCACGCCACGCTCATGGGGCCGGAGGGACCCTTGCCCGACTGGCGGGGAGCACGGGAGATCGCACTTGCCAACGGCGCGGTCCGCGCTGCCGTGCCGTACGTCGAGGACCAGGCGATGCTGGTCAACGGCAGTCACGTGAGCGGTGTCGTGCTGCGCGGCTTGTTGCCTGAAGAGGAGGCGAGCATCAGCCGCCTGGCCGAGCACATGCTCTCGGGCAAGCTCGCCGATCTGCGCCCCGGCGAGTACCACATCGTGCTGGGCGAGGCGCTGGCCCGGGAGCTCGCGGTCGGGGTGGGCGACCACGTGGTCGCCATCGTCGCCAAGGGCAATACCACGCCGATCGGCGTCATGCCGCGCATGCGCCGCTTCGAGGTCAGCGGCATCTTCTCGGCCGGCATGTATGAATACGACCGCGGGCTCGCGGTGGTGTCGCTGGCGGATGCGGCGCGCCTGTATCGTCTGGGCGACACGGTGAGCGGGCTGCGCATCAACTTCGACGACGTCTTCGAGGCGCCCGCCCTGGTGCGCGAGGTGGCCCTCGCGGTCGGCGACAACTACTACGTGAGCGACTGGACCCGCAAGCACGCGAATTTCTTCCGTTCCATCGAGATCACCAAGTCCATCATGTTCATGATCCTGGTGCTGCTGGTGGCGGTGGCCGCCTTCAACATCGTTTCGACGCTGGTGATGATCGTGAAGGAGAAGCAGGGGGACATCGCCATCCTGCGTACCATGGGCGCCAGTCCGCGCAACATCCTGGAAATCTTCATCGTCCAGGGAGCGGTGATCGGGATCGTGGGCACGCTCCTGGGCGTGGGGCTCGGTGTGCTGCTGGCCAACAACCTGGAAGGCATCGTGCACGTCATGGAGCGGCTCCTGGACATGAGTTTCGTCGACGAGAAGGTGTATTTCATCAGCGACCTGCCGGCGCAGGTGCAGCTGGACGATGTCTGGAAGATCGCGGGCACGGCGTTCGTGCTGTGCGCGATTTCCACCCTGCTGCCGGCGTGGCGCGCGGCGCGCACCCAACCGGCCGAGGCACTGCGGCATGAATGACGCGACGACCACGATCGCGAGCGTGACACCGGTGTTGCGCGCCACCGGCCTGCGCAAGCAGTTCCGCGAAGGCGGCACGACGCTCGAAGTGCTCAGCGGCGTGAACCTCCAGGTGCCCGCGCGCGAGCGGCTCGCGATCGTCGGCGTGTCGGGTTCGGGCAAGACCACTCTGCTGCAACTGCTCGGCGGCCTCGATCTGCCCACGGCCGGCAGCGTCTCGATTCTCGGCCGGGAGATGTCGAAGCTGACCGACGCCGAACGCGGCGAGCTGCGCAACCGCGCCGTCGGTTTCGTCTACCAGTTCCACCACCTGCTGCCCGAATTCTCCGCGCTGGAGAACGTCGCGATGCCGCTGCTGGTACGGCGCATGCCGATCGCCCAGGCGCGCGAGCAGGCCGGCGAGCTTCTGCGGCGCGTCGGCTTGAGCGATCGGCTGAGGCATCGCCCGGCGCAGCTTTCCGGCGGGGAGCGCCAGCGCGCGGCCGTGGCGCGGGCGCTCGTCACGCGACCCGCCCTGGTGCTGGCGGACGAGCCCACCGGGAATCTCGACGGCGGCAACGCCGCCGCGGTGTTCGAGCTGATGCTCGAGCTCAATCGCGAGCTCGGCACCAGCCTCGTCGTGGTCACCCACGATCCGAATCTGGCCAGCCGCATGGACCGCGTGCTAACGCTCGAGCGGGGGATTCTCGTCGATCCCGGAGCCTCTCGCTCTTAACCGCCCCGGGCGGCTCTGGTATCGATTGGCGGCGCGCACCCGCCACAGCAGCTCGAGCGACCAGTAGCCCGCGATCGACGCCGCGGTGGCGCACACCAGGCAGCCGAGGAGAAACGGCTTCCAGATCTCCCCGAGGCGGGTCTGGACCCATTCCCAGGTGAGCGCGAAGTCGAACGGTGACATGGCGGTGTCGAGGAGGTGCGCGCCCACCCAGTAGGCGAAGAAGTACACGGGCGCGAAGGTCAGCGGATTGACCAGCACGATCGTGGCCGTTGCCACCGGGATGTTGGCGCGCAGCGCGATGGCGAGCAAGGGAGCCATGAGCAGATGAATCGGCAGCGGCACGAAGCACACGAACAATCCGAGCGCGAAGGCGCGCAGCACGCCGCGCCGATGCACCGTCCAGTAGACGGGATCGCGCAGGAGATTGGCGAACGGGCGCAGGAACCAGCGTTGGATCAGATCGTGCCGGTCAGGCAACATCCTCTTGAGCAGTCGGCGCGGCATGATTGAAGGCCGCAGACTCTAGCAGCCCGCCGCGCGAACCGACAGACAAGGACGCCACATGCCATGGATGGCGCTGGCCTTTCTCGCCGGGATCGTTGGTGTCGAGACCCGTGCGGACCTTGCCGAGATCGGCCGATTCGCGCCGCTGCTCGTCGCGGCCCTCTGCCTGATCCGTTTGCGGCCGGCGCGCCTGCTTGCATTGCTGGCGCTCGGTGTGCTGTGGGCGTGGTGGCGCGCCGATCTGCGTCTGGATGAGCGCCTCGATGCGGCGCTCGAAGGGCGCACCTTCCTCCTGGTCGGTGACGTCGTCTCGATTCCCGAGGCGGGTGCGGGCCGCGCGCAGTTCGATTTCGCGCCGACGCGCACCCCTGACATACAGCAGCCGGCGCTCATCCGCCTGTCGTGGTACGACGCGCCGCGCATTCCGCGCGCCGGCGAGCGCTGGCAGCTGGAGGTGCGGCTGCGCCAGCCGCGCGGTTTCGCCAATCCGGGCGGGTTCGACTACGAGGGACAGCTGTTTCGCGAAGCGATCGGCGCCACGGGATACGTGCGCGGCGGCGTGGACAATCGGCTGATCGCCGCGCCCGGGTGGCGCCACCCGATCCTGCGCGTGCGCGCGGCAATTGCCGAGCGGATGAGCCGCGTGCTCGGCGATTCGCCCGCTACGGGCGTGCTCATCGGACTGGCGGTAGGCGCAACACCGGGAATCGGTGCCGACCAGTGGCGCGTGTTCTCCGCCACGGGGACCACCCACTTGATCGCGATATCGGGGCTGCACGTCACGATGGTGGCTGCGCTGGCAATGCTGATTGCCGGCGGGCTGTGGCGCGCGTTACCTCACCCGCCCGGCATGGCCAAGGCCGACGCGGCTGCCCTGTGCGGCGCGGCGGCTGCGCTCGCGTATTCGCTGCTCGCCGGATTCTCGGTGCCGACCCAACGCACTCTCGCCATGTTGATGGTGGCGCTCGCGGCGGGTTGGCTGCGCCGCGCTCAGCCGCCAACGCATGCGCTGGCCCTTGCGCTGTTCGCCGTGCTGCTCATCGATCCGCACGCAGTGCTGGCGCCCGGATTCTGGCTCTCGTTCTGCGCGGTCGGCGCGATTCTCCTCGCGTTGCACGGCGGGCGGATGGGTCGATCGCGCCTGGAGGAGTTTCTGCGCACGCAAGGTGCGGTCACGCTCGCGCTGGCGCCCGCGACCCTCGCACTGTTCGGCACGGTCTCCCTCATCTCGCCGGCCGCGAACCTCCTGGCGATTCCGCTCTTCAGCGCGGTTCTCGTGCCGCTGACGTTGATCGCGGTTGCGCTCCTCGCAACGGCCGCGCCGCTCGGCGAGTGGCTGCTGCAACTCTGCGCCCGCATCTTCGAGCTGGCCTGGCCGCTGTTCGAACGCGCCTCGGCCTGGCCCGGCGCGCTCGTCCATCTCCCGACACCGGCGCCCTGGCTCCTCTCGAGTCTCGCGCTCGCCGCACTGGTAGCGATCCTGCCGTGGCCGGTCCGTCTGCGCCTGCTCGGGATCGCTGTAGTGCTGCCGCTCCTGTTCACGCGTGAGCACGGGCCTGATCCCGGTGCGTTCGACGTCGATGTGCTCGATGTCGGGCAAGGGCTCGCGGTGGTGGTGCGGACTCGCCGGCACACCCTGCTGTACGACGCCGGCCCGTCATTTCGCGGCGGCCGCTCCGCGGGAGAACTGGCTGTCGTCCCGTTCCTGTATCACGGTGGCGTCAAGCGCATCGATCTGCTCGTCCTCAGCCACGCCGACAGCGATCACGCAGGCGGCTTCGCGGCGGTTGCCGCAGCCTTGCCGGTGCTCGCGATCCGGCATGGCGGTGCGATGCACCGCACCTCCATTCCCCACGCCCCTTGCTTGAGGGGGGAGGCGTGGAACTGGGACGGGGTACGTTTCGAGTTGCTCCATCCGGGTTCCGGGGAACGCTGGTCGGACAATGACGGCTCGTGTGTGCTGCGGATATCGACGCCCGGCCATTCCATCCTGCTGGCCGGGGATATCGAGATGGGAGCCGAGCTGCATCTCGCGGCGCTCGGTCTGATCGGCCGCACGGACGTGGTGGTCGTGCCTCACCACGGCAGCCGCAGCTCGTCCACCGAAGCTCTCGTGCGCGGCACGCGCGCACGCTACGCCATCGTCTCCGCCGGGCACGCGAACCGCTGGCATTTCCCACACGAGCCCGTGGTGGAGCGCTGGTGCGCGTCAGGCGCGACGCTCATCGAAACCTCGCAGTGGGGCGCGGTGAGTTTGCGGCTCGGCCCGACCGGTGCGCCGATCGAGCCAGGCGGCTTTCGCCGCAGCCAGCGCCGCTACTGGCACGCGGACGCGGCCCGGGCGGGCGCGTCCCGCTGCGTCCCCAACGTGTCGACAGGTCCGGTATCAGTGCCGGCTGCCGTCCGGTATCATCCCGCGCGATCTTCAGCGGCGGAGGAACCCGCACAGCATGTGGGAAATTGTCCAGGCGGGCGGCCCGTTCATGTGGCCCCTCATATTGTGCTCGATCGGCGCGGCCGCCATCGTCCTGGAGCGGCTCTGGACGCTGCAGCGCAAGCGGGTCCTGCCGACCGAGCTCACCGACCAGGTGTGGAAGTGGCTCAGCGCCAACCAGGTCAATGACAAGCTCATCACGGCGCTGGAGCAGAATTCGCCGCTGGGCAAGGTGCTCGCCGTGGGGCTGGCGAATCGCCATCGGCCGCGCGAGGTGATGATCGAGCGCCTGCAGGATACCGGCCGGCACGTGGTGCACGAGCTGGAGCGCTTCCTCAACACGCTCGGCACGATCGCCACCATCGCCCCGCTCCTGGGCCTGCTGGGTACCGTCACCGGCATCATCAATTCGTTCAGCGCCATCTCCACCGGCGGCATGGGCGATCCGCGCGTACTCTCGGCGGGCATCTCCGAATCGCTGCTGGCCACCGCGGCGGGCCTGTGCGTCGCGATCCCCTCGCTGTTCGCCTACCGCTTCCTGCGCGGCAAGGTCGACCGCATCGTCATCCAGATGGAAAAGGAGGCGATGAAACTGGTGGAGGCGATCGAGGCGGGCGACGAGCGCGTCGCCGAGTCGCGCGCGCGGGCGCGGGCCTGAAGGATGATCCATGAGGGTGATTCCACGATGGTGACCCCATGATGCTCAAGCCGCGGGTCCGCGAGGAACCCGAGATCCAGATGATCCCGCTGGTCGACGTGATCCTGCTGCTGCTGATCTTCTTCATGGTCTCGAGCACGTTCTCCTTCGAGGGGCGCATCAAGGTGCAGCTCCCCCAGGCGAGCGCCGCGCCCGTCACTGCCTCGGTCAGCGACCCGGTCGTGGTCACCGTGACCGCGCAGGGCGCGTACCGCGTCAATGAGCGCGGGCTCATCAACAACAGTCCGGACACGCTGCGGGCCGCGGTGCTCAAGGTGGCGGGCACCTCGCGCCGCGTCCCCGTGACCCTACGCGCCGATGCGCGCGCGACCCATCAGTCCGTGATCACCGCCATGGACGTCATCGGGCGGCTCGGCTTCTCGCAGATCAACATCGCCACCGTCAACGAGCGCGCCGGCGGGTGAACGCGGACGCACGCGCTGCAGTCGAGCCCGCCACCGGCTCCGGCGCCGGCTCTTCGAACGGCCCCGGCGAGCAGAAAGCGGCGCGGCGCGCCCGCGTGCCGCTCTCCGACGACGCGTTGCGCATCTACAAGCGCCTGCTCGGCTACGCGCGCCCGCACTGGGGCATGTTCGCGATCGGCGTAGTCGGCATGGTGATGTTCGCCGCCAGCGATGCGGCGCTGGTCTGGCTGGTGAAGGAGTTCTTCAAGGGCGCGTTCGTCGTGGCCGACGCGCGCAAGCTCGCACTGGTGCCGCCGGCCGTGTTCGTTCTGTTCCTGGTCCGCGGGATCGGCGACTACGTTTCCAACTACTTCCCCGGATACGTCGGCCGCCAGGTGATCAAGACCATACGCGGCGAGCTCTTCGCCCACTACCTGCGCCTGCCGACGCTGTACTTCGACCGACAGGCCTCCGGCGAGATGCTCTCGCGGCTGACGTACAACACCGAGCTGGTGGCGGAGGCCACGACCAACTCCATCACCGTGATGATTCGCGACACGCTCACCATCGCCGCGCTGATCGGGCTGCTCGCGTACATCAACTGGCGCCTCGCGCTGTTCAGTTTCATCGCCGCACCGCTGATCGCGTGGCTGATGCAGTTCGCCAACCGCAACTTCCGGCGCTACAGCGCGCGCATCCAGAGCTCGATGGGCGACGTGACGCGCGTCGCCAAGGAGGCGATCGACGGGCAGCGCCTGATCAAGGTGTTCAACGCGCAGGAGTTCGAGGGCCGCAGCTTCGATCGGGTCAATGAGCGCAATCGCCACAACCACATGCGGCTCATCATGGCGAAGTCGGTGAGCAACCCCGTGGTGCAGCAGATCGCCGCGCTCGGCCTGGCGAGCGTGATGTACGTGGCCATCCAGCAGGTGCTCAAGGCCGAGATGAAGGTCGACGAGTTCATCGCGTTCATCGGCGCGCTGCTGATGATCACTGCGCCGCTGCGTCGGCTCGTCAACGTCGCCGGGCCCTTGCAGCAGGGCATCGCGGCCGGCGGCAGTGTGTTCGAGCTGCTGGATGTGGCGAGCGAGCCCGCGGGAGGGGAACGCCCGCTGGCCCGGGCGCGCGGCGACGTCGAGTACCGCGACGTATCGTTCGAATACGCCGCGGAGAAGGGCGCGGTCCTGCAAGCTGTCAGTTTCAAGGCGTCGGCCGGCGAGCGCGTTGCGATCGTGGGCAAGTCCGGGAGCGGCAAGTCGACGCTGGTGAGCCTGCTGCCGCGCTTCTACGACCCGGCAGCGGGCAGCATCCTGCTCGACGGGCACGACGTGCGCGAGTACCGGCTCGCCGACCTGCGCAACCAGCTCAGTTTCGTGGGGCAGGACGTGGTGCTGTTCAACGACACCATCCGCGCCAACATCGTTTTCGGCCGCGACGACGTGCCGGACGCGGCTGTCATGGCCGCGGCGCGCGCGGCCCACGTGCTGGAATTCGCCGACGAGCTGCCGCAGGGCCTGGATACGCCGGTCGGCGACCGCGGCGGCCTGCTGTCCGGCGGCCAGCGCCAGCGCATCGCGATCGCCCGCGCCCTGCTCAAGGACGCGCCGGTCCTGATCCTGGACGAAGCGACCTCCGCGCTCGACAACGAGTCGGCGCGCCACATCCAGGAGGCGCTCGACGAGCTCATGCACAACCGCACCACGCTCGTCATCGCTCACCGCCTCACGACGATCGAGAGCGCCGACCGCATCGTGGTGCTCAGCGACGGCGCGCTGGTCGAAGTGGGGACTCACGAGGAGCTGCTGGCTCGGGACGGGCACTACGCGGCGCTGCATCGGTTGCAGTTCAACGCGTGAATGCGGTTGGCGTGAGATCAGCGAGCGTCAGCGCGATGCGGACTCTCTATCGGGCGGGTGCTTTCGGGAACGCCGCAAGTCCATCCCTGGAGGCTCCGACGGCGACGTCCTGTCGCCGACGGTCCCGAAAGCACCCGCCCGATAGAGGGTCCGCATCCTCGGCAGCAGCGTTCTCTTGGCGTTCGCCCGCATTGGTTCGTTGCAAGGCGGCCTGATGTACGACTGGCTGCAGCGTGTCTGGTACGAGGGCGCTCCGAGCGGGGTCGTGTTGTGGCCGTTGTCGTGGTTGTTTCGCGGCGTGGTTGTGCTGCGGCGCCGGCTCTACGTTGCGGGCATTCTTCGTTCCTTCGCCGTCGGCCGGCCGGTGGTCGTCGTGGGCAACATCAGCGTCGGCGGCACCGGCAAGACGCCATTGACGATCTGGCTCGCGCGCCAGCTTGCGGATGGCGGTCTGCGAGTCGGAGTGGCGTCGCGCGGTTACGGCGGGAGCGCCCGCTCGGCTCGCCTGGTCACGCCGAACGACGATCCGGCTGTGGCAGGCGATGAGCCGGTCCTCATCGCACGATCGACGAACGCCCGGGTCGCCGTCGGCGCCGACCGGGTCCAGGTCGCGCGGCTGCTGGCAGGGCAGGGCTGCGAGGTCATCCTCGCGGACGACGGCCTGCAGCACCTGAGGTTGCGGCGCGACGTCGAGATTGCGGTGGTGGACGGGCAGCGCCGCTTTGGCAACGGGCGGTTGTTGCCGGCCGGTCCGCTGCGTGAACCCGTCGCTCGCCTGCAGAGCGTGGCGGCCGTGGTCGTCAATGGCGGCGCGTCGCAGCCCCCCGAAATCGGGATGTCGATGGCGCCCCTCGATGCCGTATCGCTCGCCGATCCGGCCCGCAGCCGTCCATTGAGCACGTTCTGCGGGCAGCCGGTGCATGCGGTCGCGGCCATCGGGAACCCCGGACGTTTCTTCGACCTGCTGCGCAGGGCCGGGGTCGCGCCCATCGAGCATCCCTGGCCCGATCACGCCGCGCCGGACGTCCGTTTCCACGACCGGTTGCCGGTGCTGATGACGGAGAAGGATGCCGTGAAATGCCGCGCCCTGGCGGACGAGCGTCACTGGTACGTAGCCGTGCGTGCGCAGATTGCTGCGGCGGACGCCGAGCGTCTGCTGAGAATCGTGCTGGCAGGGATCGGCAGGCGGGAGCTGCCGGTGATTGCAGCGCGTCAGCCGGCCAGATGAGCGGCGCGCAGGCTCACTTGCGCTTTTTCCGGCGCGGCGAGCCGCCGTCCTCGCCGATGTCGTAATCGTCGAAATCGCTCAGCAGCTCGGCGGTGTGCTTGTCCTCGCGCAGGCGCTCCAGCCGTCGCCACGCGGGATCGGTTATCTTGGGCCCACGCCGCTTGAGCGACTCGAGGCCCTTGATCATGTGGTCGACGTCGACGTCGTCGCCGGCATCGGCGACTTCTTCGGCATCGTCCTCGTCGAACTCTTCCGACTCGCTCTTCTCGCTCATCGTGGCGCCAGAGTTATGCCCATGCGTGACAGGCCACATCGACTGCGACGCGCCGGGTTATAAGACGAATCGAAACACGAGGCAAGGGCACGCGTTCTGAGGGGTGCCGGCGCAAGCTCGCGACTGCGACCTGCGTCACTTTGGCGCGCATTTCCCGAAACGCAACCGGCCGTCAGCGTCGTGTCCGGCGGAGCAGTTCGCGGGGTACTCCATCGAATGGCAGACGTCATCAAGAGTGACGGGGAAATGTGGATAAGTGGGACGTGGACATTCCCTGTCACTACAGCCCCAATGTCAGACCTCCCGCGACG
>Ga0184615_10001681_pt1 | contig 11864 bp, 11 predicted proteins | sample PLM4_65_coex_FD_133134 | JGI IMG/M metagenome (GOLD analysis project Ga0184615, IMG submission 133134) | Groundwater sediment microbial communities from an aquifer in East River, Colorado, USA - PLM4_65_coex | ecosystem: Environmental > Terrestrial > Soil > Riparian zone | place: USA: East... | reverse complement strand
CGGGCGTCGGCGATTCCGCTGACGCGCCAGTAATACGTCCCGTGTTTGAGGTGGCCATGGAGGAACTCCGGCGTCCGCACGCGGGTATCGGAAACCACATCGTCAAAGTCGAGGTCGCGGGCGATGACGAGGTGATATCCGTCGACGGGTGCCGGCACCGTCCAGGCGAACCGGATCTGCTGCGGCTGGTCACGGTAGGAATATGTCCGATCCCGTGCCGGTTCCACGGGCTTCGGTCGAGCCGGCAAGGGCACCGGCGCCGTTGTCACCCCATTCGGCCGCACCGTCGAAGCGAAGTCCTTGTTGACCCGGAGCGTCCGACCATTGGCGTTGAGTTCCGCAACGCCGTGATAGACGGCGACGGTCGACGCGTGGTCCTCCGTCATGCTGATCTTGAACTGGGCGCCGGCACGGTCGCGCGTCGCCGACTGAACCCTCACCACGCCGCCCGGGAGCGCCACCTCCACGGCCGCCGTCCTATCGTGCGCACTGACCGTTCCCCGAAGCTCCCCATCAACCATCACAAGCTGCGAAGGCGTCTCCCTCCGCACCGGGTTGAGCTGAACGCGTTGGATCACCACCAGGGAGTTGGGACTCATGTCGAGGACGTTTCCTTCGGTGAACCGGAGGCGGGCCGTCGAGTTGTCGAACGTTTGCACCGCGTCGCGATCGCGGAAACGCTCCCCCGGGCGAACTCCCGACCAGGAGATCGCATCCGCTGCACGGTGCTTCACCGTATTGGTCGTCCGCACGAGCACCGCCGCGACGTCCCACGCGGCCGCCCCAGGACTCGACTTCGTGGATCCCGAGGCATGCACCGGGTCGCGCGCCGTCCGCTCCGCCATCCCGGCGGCCGGCAGTGATTCCCCGCGCGTCGCAACCTCGCGCAACCCCGGGCCCGCGGGAAAGAGGACTCGCAGGAACCCGAGCAAGAGGGCGAAGAACGCCAGCGCGATCCCCACGATCACGACGGCCTCGCCGACGCGGTACCGACTGGGAACAACCGACGGAAGTTTCATCCTCACCTCCGCTGTTCAGTGTAGCTTAAAATCGGAAAATGATCCGGCGGCTGGCCCGGGGCACCGCTTTACTTTTCGACCGCGCCCGGGGTATTGATACAAGGGGGAACCGAATGGACCCCACAATGATGGGTCATTAAATTCCACGATGCCGCTGCTGCGCCTCGACAACGTCTCATTGGCCTATGGCCCTCGCCCGCTCCTCGAGAGGGTCAAGCTGGAGGTCCGCCGGGGGGAGCGGGTCTGTCTGGTGGGGCGGAACGGCGAGGGCAAGTCGTCGTTGCTGCGCATCCTCGGCGGCGAGGTCGTGCCCGACGACGGCACGGTCTGGATCCGGCCGGGTACACGCATCGCGCATCTGGCCCAGGATGTCGCACAAGACAGCCGCGAGCCCGTGTTCGACGTGGTGGCCGGCGGGCTGGCCGAGGTGGGCGGATTGCTGTCGCGTTACCATCACACGGCCGCGGAGTTGGCGCACACGCACACCGCCGCCGGCGTGCAGCGCCTGTCGGACCTGCAGCACGAGTTGGAAGCGCGCAACGGGTGGGAGCTGGAGCAGCGGGTCGAAACCGTCCTCGCGCGTCTGGACTTGGATGGGACGGTCGGCATGGAGACCCTGTCCGGCGGCCGGCGCCGTCGCGCGATGCTGGCGCGCGCCCTGGTGTGCGAGCCGGACGTGCTGCTGCTGGACGAGCCCACCAACCACCTCGACATCGAAGCCATCACCTGGCTGGAGGAGTTCCTGGCCAACTACGCCGGCGCGGTGCTGTTCGTCAGCCACGATCGAGCGTTTCTCAAGCGCCTCGCCACGCGCATCGTGGAGCTCGACCGGGGACAACTGAGTTCCTGGCCCGGAAACTACGACGACTATCTGACCCGGAAAGCGGACCAGCTCGCCGTGGAAGCGCAACACCACGCCTTGTTCGACAAGAAGCTCTCCCAAGAGGAAGCGTGGATCCGCCAGGGCGTCAAAGCCCGACGCACGCGCAACCAAGGACGCGTGCGGGCGTTGGAGGCCCTGCGCGAGCAGCGTCGCCAGCGCCGGGAGCGCGTGGGCACCGCGAACCTCCGGCTGGAAGACGCCGAGCGGTCGGGCCAACTCGTGTTCGAGGCCGAGCACGTCAACTTCAGCTATGGCGGGATCATGGTGATCCGGGATCTGACGACGCGCATCATGCGCGGGGATCGGATCGGCCTCATCGGCCCCAACGGTGCGGGTAAGTCGACGCTGATCAAGCTCCTCGTGGGCGAACTCGAACCGGACAGCGGCCGCCTGTATCGCGGCACGAACCTGCAGGTCGCGTACTTCGATCAGCAGCGCGCGGAGCTCGACCCCGCGGCCCTGGTCATGGACAGCGTGGGCGCCGAGAACCAGATGGTCACCATCAACGGGCGGACGCGGCACGTCACGGGTTATTTACAGGATTTTCTGTTTCCCCCGGACCGCCTACGGTCGCCGGTGAGCACCCTCTCCGGCGGCGAGCGCAACCGCTTGCTGCTGGCTCGGTTGTTCACGCAGCCCGCCAATCTGCTGGTGATGGATGAGCCCACCAACGATCTTGACGTGGAAACCCTGGAGCTGCTGGAGGAGGTGCTGCTCGAGTACCAGGGCACCCTGCTGTTGGTGAGTCACGACCGGGCATTTCTCGATCATGCGGTCACCAGCACGCTGGTGTTCGAGGGCGGGGGTAGGGTTGGGGAGTACGTCGGTGGCTATTCCGACTGGTTGCGGTATCAGCAGAACGCGCTTGGCCCAATGCCCGAACCGTCACCACGCGCCTCGACATCAGCCCCGGCGGCCACGCCATCCGCAGAGAAACGGGGTGCAAAATCAAAGAAGCTTTCCTTTAAGACACAGCGTGAACTCAATGATCTACCGAAGCAAATCGAGTCGCTAGAGACCGAGCAGGCGCAACTGCACGCCACGATCAGCGAGGCGGCATTCTATCAGCAGCCGGGTGAGGCCGTGACCGCGACGCTGGCGCGTCTGGACAAGGTGACCAAGGAGCTTGCGGCATGCTATGACCGTTGGGAAGCGTTGGAGGAGCAGGCAACGGCCAGAGACTGAGACTGATTAATCACGCCACCTGGGGATAGTTTAACCCCCAAGGCGAGTGTTTGAGCCAGTGGGTGAGTTCATCGGCCGGAAGTGGTTTGCTCATGTAGTACCCTTGAGCGGCGTCACAACCCATTTCCGTCAGCCGGTCGAGAACCTTCTGAGTCTCGACTCCCTCCGCCACCACCTCCAGGCCCAGGTTATGGGCCAGATCGATCGTGGAGCGCACAATCTTCGCATCTCCTTCATTCTCTGTCATATGGATTACGAAGGATTTGTCCACCTTGATCTCGCTGACCGGCAGCTTCCGGAGATAACCCAAAGACGAATAACCGGTGCCGAAATCGTCGATCGAGAACCGTATGCCCATCTCATGAAGTTTATTCAAGATGTCCAGCGCATGCGCCGGATCAACCATGATCGCGCTCTCGGTGATCTCGAACGTCATCCAGTCGGCCGAAATCCCGTTCGCGCGAAGCAGCCCGGCGATCTGAGCCGGAAGCTTATCGTCCAATAAATTCCTGGCCGACAGATTGACCGAGACCGTGAGCGTCGCTCCGCTCTTCCGCCAAGCCTTGCACTGGCGCATCCCGGCTGCCATGACCCACTGCGTCAGTGGATGGATAAGTCCGGTCTGCTCGGCCGGACCGACGAACTGATCCGGCGGAATCATCCCGCGCTGAGGATGCTTCCAGCGCACCAGCCCCTCCACCCCGATGATCCGGCGGCTCTTCAGGTCGATCTTGGGTTGATAATTCAGGAGCAGCTCGTCCTGCTCGATCGCATGGCCCAAACTGCCCATCAGCGCAAGCCGGACGGGGTTGTACGGGTCCTCCTTCTGGCTGTAGACGACATGGCCCATCCCTGACCTTTTGGCCTGATACATCGCCACATCCGCCCGTCGAAAAAGCGTCTCGGCGTCCGCGCCGTGTTCGGGATAGAGGGCGACGCCGATGCTGGCCTCCACCATGACCGGAATATTTTCAATAACGAACGGCGACTGGAGCGCCGCCCTGATTTTCTCGACCACCCCGTCGATATGTTTCGAATCCGCGATCCTCGGAAGCCACACCGCAAATTCATCACCGCCCAGGCGCGCCACCGTATCCCGCTCATACAGGGCTTCCTTCAGCCTTCGCCCGACCTCCTTTAAGAGCCCGTCGCCGCAGTCGTGCCCCAGCGTATCGTTAACCTCTTTAAAACGGTCTAGGTCCATGAGAATCAGCCCCATGGGATGCCCCTTCCCAGGATTGGTGCGAATGGCATCGAGAAGGCGGTCGTACAAACCGTTTCGGTTCGGCAGTTCGGTCAGCGTGTCAAAATAGGCCATGTGCTGAATCGTCTCTTCGGCCTGCTTCCGAACGTCGACTTCCTGCAAAAGTTCCTTATACGCCTGCTCCGTCTTGGCCCTGGCCTCCACGGCATCCTCCATCATATTCAGTGCCGCGATCTGCGATTCGTCCACGTCCTTGGTGCGCTCGGTCACTTTACGGTCCAGACCTGCATTCAATCGGGCGAGTTCCTTCGTTTGTTGAGTCAAATGAATGCTGGTTTCGAGCAACGCTCTTTGAGACTGATTCATCGTTCGCAGCACAACCACCCAGCCGCCAGTCAAGAGTAAGAAGATGAAAAACGCGGCGGCGAGACTTTGGACTTCCTGGGTATGGGCGAACTTCAGATTCGCAATCGCCAAGTTTTGGAGCTGGGTCGCCAGCCGCTCCATCCCACGAGAATAAAGGCGTTTCTGCGTATCGTACTCTTCGCTGAATAGGACTGCCTGCGCTTCCCTCAATCGGTTCTGGTCAACCAGGGCAAAGGCCCGGTTCTCTATGTCCACCAATTTTGCGTTGGCCCGATCCGTTTCGAGCACGGCGTGCTCCGTATAGACACCTGGCGCAATTCTCTTCAATTCTTTGATGGCGGCATCCAACGTTGGCTCAAAAAACCGGTAGCGCTTTTCCCACTGCCGGTCACCGGTAGCCGCAGCCATACGTGCCGACATGGTCAACACTTCGTCCAGTTGGAGGATGAGGCCTCGCAACTCTGTAATCTTGATGTCCTGCTCACGGACGACTGCGTCGGCCAGAGAGTTCCTGTAATCGCTATAAACCAGCCCGATGAGAGCCACACCGGTAATGATTCCGGCAACGGCAAACGACCAGATCGCAACACGACTTTTTTTCGCCAGTTGTTCAACCGAAAGCATCATCACGACCTCATGTTTCGTCTTTCTGAATATCGGAAATCCGATACGGAGGGGCCTTCCCTAACTGTTGAGACAGTTCATTGATCTGTTGCTTGAGTTCAACCATCCGCAGTTCCCGTCCGACGGCCAGCCGGTTAAAATGCTCCAGTTCCTCCGTGTGCCGTTGGAGCCGCTCCTCCGCCTGCTTGCGTTTTTGGCGCCCCTCCGCCTCCTGCACCTCCCGCTCAATGGCCGGGATCAAGCGTTTCAAATTGCCTTTCATGATGTAGTCGTGCGCACCGGACTTCATGGCGGCCACCGCAACGTCTTCGCCGACGCTGCCGGATACGATAATAAACGGCAGGTCGAGACCGCTTTTTTGCAACAGTGTCAAGGCCGCCGGTGCACTGAAATTCGGCAGGTTATAATCACAGATGATGACGTCCCAAACCTGTTTTTCGAGCACGGCCGCCATGGCTTGGGCCGTACCCACCCGTTCAAACACCGGGTCGTAGCCGTTCCGGCGCAGCTCGCGGACGAGCAGCGCGGCATCGTCTTCGGAATCTTCAACGATCAAGATACGAATGGGCTTTCCCATCTCAAGACCTCCGGTTAAGAGCTCCGATTGTTCCTCGGCGGGGGTTCGTTGACGACGAGCCAGTACAACTTCAACTGTTGAATGGCCTTGGTGAACTGCTCAAAGTCCACCGGCTTTCTGACATAGCTGTTGGCGCCCCGTTTATAGCCGTTGATCAGGTCCTGCTCCTCTTTCGATGAGGTGAGAATGATAACGGGGAGGAGCTCCGTCCGTGGATCGGCGCGAATCCGTTTCAATACCTCCAGGCCGTCCAGCTTGGGAAGCTTCAGATCGAGCAGCACGACCTGCGGCATGACGTCCATATCCCGGCCCGCATGGGCGCCCGTGCCGAAGAGATAATCCAGCGCCTCCACCCCGTCGCGGGCCACCACGATCTTGTTCACGACATTATGTTTTTTGAGCGCGCGGACGGTCAGCGCTTCGTCATCCGGGTTGTCTTCGACCAGCAGGATGATTTTATCAGCCATGGGGTTTTTCCTTTATCGTTAAAGCGTGAAGTAGAACGTCGCGCCTTTGTCCACCGCGCCCTCGGCCCAGACAAGGCCTCCATGCCGGTGGATAATCCTCTGGACCGTGGCCAGCCCAACTCCCGTCCCGGGAAATTCGGTCAACGAATGCAATCGCTGGAAAGCTCCGAACAGTTTTTCAGCATAGGCCATCTCGAACCCGGCCCCGTCATCGCGAACGAAATAAACCGGTTTTCCCGCTTGACCGGCAGGCAGGCCTTCCTGGTCGGCGACGCCAAATTCGATCCGGGCGCGGGGATGCTTTCCGGTGAATTTCCAGGCGTTGCCGAGTAAATTTTCCAACGCCAACTCCAAGAGCCGCTTATCCCCATTCACCGCCAGCCCTTCCGCAATCACGAAATCCACCTGCCGTTCCGGCTCTATTTTCTTGAGTTCTGCCGCAATCGTTTTGGCCAGTTCAGTTAGGTCTACCCGGCCCCGTTGCATATCGCTGCGCATTACACGGGATAGGTTTAGCATGTCGTCAATAAGCTGTGCCATGCGTTGGGTCGCGGCGCGGACGCGCTGGAGGTGGTCTTTCCCTTCGGCGTCCAACCCGTTGGAATAGTCTTCCAGAAGGGCCTGGCTGAAGCCGTCAATGCTTCGCAGCGGGGCACGAAGATCGTGCGAGACGGAATAGCTGAAGGCCTCGAGTTCCTTATTGGCGAGTTCGAGTCGGGCGTTGAGGTGTTTAATGGCCTCTTCGGCCTGCGTGCGCTCGGTGATGTCCTTGAAATGAATGGCGACTTGTCTTTCCTGCGGGTCTCCAACGCGGAAAGCATAAACGTCATACCAGCGGTGCAGTTGTGCTGCCTGGTTTTCAAAGCGTGCGGGTTCGCCCGTCAAGGCTATCTTGCCATAAATTTCGAACCAGTGCTCTTCGTGCAGGGGGGCAATCTCGCGCATTCTTCTGCCCCGCGCGTTTTGAATCCCCGTCTGTTTCCCAAACGACGGATTGACTTCCAGAAAACGGTAATCAACCGGCTTATCGTTTCCGTCGAACAGCACTTCGATAGTACAAATGCCTACGTCAATGGAATCGAACAGCGTGCGGTATTTTTCTTCCGACTTGCGCAACGCCTCTTCCGCCTGTTTCCGCTCGGTGATGTCGATAATCGAGGCCAGAACAAAGGTTTCTTCTGGGGTCGTGAGGGGGCTGAGCCCGATCTCGATCTGAAACTCCCGGCCATCCTTGCTCAGGCCGTATAGATCGCGGCCCGTACCCATCGGGCGAACATGAGGGTCGGCATGGTAGGCTTCCCGATGTTTCAAATGCTTGCCGTGGAACCGTTTCGGCAACAAGATCTCGATGGGTTGACCGATCAACTCGGTTCGGGCGTAGCCAAACAGCTTTTCGACCTGCGAGTTGACGAGAACAATCTGGCCTTCCCGATTCGCCATGATCATGCCGTTGGGCGCAGCCTCGATCGCGAGGTGGAATCGTTCCTCCGCCTGCTTGCGCTCTGTGATCTCTTCTTGGAGTTTGATGTTGGCGGTTTCGAGTTGCTCCTTGGCCTGTTTTGCTCGTGCCTCGGCTCGTCGCATCGCCTCGGCGACGCCTGAGATCATCGTGCACGTTATGAAGAAGACCGCCATGCCCAACCAGTCAAGGGAATCTCGGATCAAGGGTTGGTCAACGAATACCGGCAATAAGAATAATGCCGCAAGACAGGAAAGAACTGTCCCGAGTAAGCCGGCGGAAAAACCGCCGAAGAGTGCCGCAACCATTACAGCCGGATAGAACGTCAGCCAGGCAAGGCGCGCTCCAAGAGCCTGCAGCGGCCATAGCCGCAGCGCGGCGGCCGCAGCGATCAGGACGACGGCAACGACATAGGGTTGCCATGCGTAGCGAAATGCATTCTTCGGGTCCATGCCCGCTCCCATTTAGTCAACGGCAAAATCAGGAGCCGTTGTTGATTGATTACCTGGCCGAAGCAAGATTACGTTTCTTTGAAACCGATTGATTTAGATGGCAGGCAAAACAAGAAAAATCAGGCATTCCCCCTCTGATCATATGATCATATAAGCCTGTTCCACCGACGCAGTCAAGAATTTACAATCCAGCCCAGCCCCCGCTTGTGTAGACGCGCGACATTTCCCCTATTTAGGCACTGCTGGGGCGGGGTCGGACCAACGCAAGTCACTGAGAGGGAAAATGGACCGGTGACAATTGGGGCTTGATCGCTGCTTAGGGTTCGAATTGTGCGTATCAATCCGCGCTTCTAAGCGAGGAAGCATGCCGGGGCTGTCTGTTCACCTTCTTGCCGGATCGGTTTTCGGAACCTCAAGTCTCATGCCAAGTTCTTGATCCGATAGCCGGAGCAATGGACGACCGGTAGGCGTGGATATTTCTGGAATGTCTGGTCGCTGGCTGAGCGCTCGCATAAGTAGAACATCGAGCCTCGTCCCGATTCGATCTGCTGCGCGTACAGACAGTCAGCGCAGAGGCCGACACGAGAAGGATCCCTCGATGTCTTGTTGTTCTCAGTCATGTAAAACAAAAGAGGCGGGCTCAGGGTAGATTTTTCGGTGATCTTCTGTCAACATCACCCCTGTCCGATGGTAATCGCGACCCCCGCAGCTCTTTCCAAGTTGGGCGAGCTGATCGCCGAGCATCCTGAAGACCCGGTCGTGCGCTTGACGATCATCCACCGGGACGACGAGCGGATCATCTTCGGGATCACGCTCGAATCCGCGGCTCGACCGGACGACGAGGTCCAAGACTGTGACGGTGTGACCATCGCGACCGAAGCCCGCAGCGCGGCGCGTATGGACGGGGTGACACTGGATTACCGAGAGCCGGGCGGGTTTCGATTCATCCATCCCGAGCCGCCACCTCCTGAGGAGGGTGGCACGTTTCAGCTTTTTCAAACCCATTAGGCGTCGTGGACGGAGACGCAGATGTCCTCAACGAATACGGCCTGGGTGGCTTGTCCTTATTGCGGGGAGAGTATCGAACTCGTGATCGATTGTAGTGTGCCGTTCCAGGAATATACCGAGGATTGTGAAGTGTGTTGTCGGCCCATGGTCTTGGCGGTGAGCGTGGACGAGGACGAGAATATTTCGGTGGAGGCTCGGGATGAGAACGGGTAGGGGCGGACGGATTAAGGGGGACATGACAGTAGCGCGCGCTGATCGGTGTTCGCATCGATGGGAGCGATGACTTCGATTGCACGTCTGCGTCGTTCAGCACAGGAGGGGCGCCAATGGTCAGATACGTCATTCTGCTCAATTTCACCGATCAGGGGATTCGGAACGTCAAACAGACCATCGATCGGGCGAAGGCGTTCAGGGCGCTGGCCGAGAAGCACCGGGCGACGCTCAAGGACCTCTATTGGACGCAGGGCCGCCACGATCTTGTGGCAACGATGGAGGTCCCGGACGAGCAGAGCGGCATGGCCCTGCTGCTCTCGCTCGGCAGTCTCGGGAACGTCCGTACCGAAACGCTTCGGGCATTTACCGCGGAGGAAATGGGCCAGATCGTATCGAAGATGACCTAGCCCGGATTAGTCATGAAGGTTCGTCGCGAAACCACCCCGACACCCGCGAAACGTGACCCCCTCGGGGATGTTCTCAAATCGCGTTCCTTCGCCCATGACGACCGGCCGTGACGAATCAATCGCTCGAACTCTGCTTGACCCACCACCCCTGCGCAGTCTATGCTGCGGATCGTCTCTATCCGCAGCGTGAGCGCGATGCCGAAGTCCCAGAAACGACCAATCAATAAACTGTTCATCGCCAACCGGGGCGAGATCGCCTGCCGGACGATTCGCACGTGCATGGAGATGGGCATCAAATCCGTGGTCGGCTATTCGGACTGCGACGCGCTGGCGTATCACGTCCGGATGGCCGACGAAGCCGTGCACCTGGGCCCCTCGCCGGCGAAACTGAGTTATCTGGACGTGGCCAAGGTGATCGACGCGGCGCGGAAGACGGGGTGCGACGCGGTTTTCCCCGGATATGGGTTTCTGTCCGAGGACCCGGAGTTCGTGCGCGCCTGCCGCGACGCAGGGATGATCTTCGTGGGACCCAGCGCCGAGGTCATCGCGCGGATGGGCGACAAGATCGCGACGAAGGACACGCTGGCCGCGGCCGGCGTGCCGGTGATCCCCGGCCTCCGCCACGTGACGTCGACGCAGCAGATCGTCGAGTTCGGCGCGAAGGTCGGCTGGCCGATCATCATCAAGGCCGTGGCCGGCGGTGGCGGAAAAGGCATGGTGCGGGTGGACGCGCCCGGGCAGGCCGCGAAAGCGCTCGAACAGGCGATGTCCATCGCCGGGAAGCTCTTCAGCCACGGCGGCGTCTACGCGGAGAAATACGTCAGGAGCGCCCGCCACATCGAGTTTCAGTTCATGGCCGATCAGTACGGCGAGGTGATCCACCTCGGCGAGCGCGAATGCTCGATCCAGCGGCGGCACCAGAAGCTGGTCGAGGAAGCCCCGTCCTCGCTGTTGACCGACGCGCTGCGGCGGGAAATGGGGGCGGTCGTCGTCAAGGCCATGAAGGAGATCGGGTACGTGACCGCGGGCACCCTCGAGTTTCTGGTGGATGCCCAGATGCGGTACTACGCGATCGAGGTGAATCCCCGGATTCAGGTCGAGCACACGGTCACCGAGATGGTCTCGGGCCTCGATCTGATCCGTCTGATGATCCGCACCGCGGCCGGTCAGCCGCTCACGATCCGCCAGGAAGACATCGTCCTGCGGAGCCACGCGATTCAGTGCCGGGTCAACGCCGAAGACCCCAAGAACCATTTCGCCCCCTCGTTCGGGAAAGTGACGTACCTGCGGCAGGTGAGTGGCCCGTTCGTGCGCGCCGACACGGGGATCTACCAGGGGTGGGAGATTCCGCCGTATTACGACTCGCTGATCACCAAGATCTGCGCGACCGCCAAGGACCGGCCGACCGCGATCGAGCGGATGCGGCGCGCGCTGTCCGAGTATGAGATCTGGGGGATTAAGACAACGATCCCGCTCCTCGCGAAAATCATGGCCCACCCGGACTTCGCGGCCGGGCGGTTCGACACGGACTTCATCGAAAAGCACCTCGACGAGCTCCTCGATTACGTCGAGGAGGAGGACGAGATCCTCCGGCTGGCCCGTTTCGTCGCCGATATTACGGCGATCGGGAAGAACCCCTACTGCCGCTAGGAGCCTGTCCATGAGAGGCCATCTCGGGAAGCAGCATTCGTCCGTCACGCTAGAGCTGCGTTGTCAGTCGGCCTTGCGTGCGCACGTACGAGTCAGTACGCTCCGCGCGCAAGACCTCCATCCGCCTTGCATCTGGCCACTCCTGAACAGGCTCCGTCACCCCAATACGCGGGCGCTCTCTTAGAAAATCCATGACGCCATCGACCGTCCATCCCAGCTTGAGTCCCAAAGACAACGTCGCGATCCTGCGCCGTGATGCTCGAATCCACTTCACCAACACCGGCCCCCGCGACACGGGGCAGAGCGATTTTAAAAACCGCCATACCCTCTATGACCTGATCAAGCTCGCG
>Ga0184615_10001680_pt1 | contig 11869 bp, 6 predicted proteins | sample PLM4_65_coex_FD_133134 | JGI IMG/M metagenome (GOLD analysis project Ga0184615, IMG submission 133134) | Groundwater sediment microbial communities from an aquifer in East River, Colorado, USA - PLM4_65_coex | ecosystem: Environmental > Terrestrial > Soil > Riparian zone | place: USA: East... | reverse complement strand
TGGATCGCCCCATCCAGGGTCGAACTGACCGGGCCAGGGATGGCGGACCCGCGTAAGGGGTGGAGGAGCTGACGAGCCGCATGAGTGGCCAGGGCCACCCGCGGACCCATCCCCGAGGGGGCGTCCAGAGCGCGGCTCACGGCCGCTGCAATCTCTTCGCGGCTCGCACTCCCCCCGAGTGTCTCCCGGAGCGCCCACGCCCGATGGATCACCATCTCTTCGCTTGCATTCGGTGCCCGGAGGAGTGAGGCCAGGACAGCCGCCTCTGCCTCGGTGATCCCGTGCGGAGCTTTCCCGAATAGAAGGCTGGCGGCGGCTCCGACCCCCTGCAGCTCGCCGCGAAAAGTCACGCGATTCAGGTAGGCCTCCAGGATCTCTACTTTGGACCACCGGGTTTCGATCGCCCAGGCCAATCGCATCTGGCGCCACTTCTGCATGAGGGCTTGCGGCCCGCTTCGCTCTCGCCGGCCCTCGGAGAGGAGGGTGGCGACCTGCATCGAGATCGTGCTGGCACCGCGACGGGCCCCCCCCGTGATCCGCTGGAATGCGGCAGCAACGAGACCTCGTGTATCCACGCCGCCATGGCGGTAGAAGCGCCGGTCTTCCGAAGCGATCACCGCGGCCTGCAAGGCGGGGGAGATGTCGGACACGCTGACCCACGAAAGCCGTCGCCGGGTTGCATCGGTTCGCACCTCGTGGACGACCTCTCCATTTCGATCCAAGAGCTGCACGTCCGAGGGGCGAAACGCCGCCCGGATCACCTGGAAGGAGGGAACGGTCGGCTCGGGCGTTCTGAAGGCGAGCCAGAGCAGGCCGGCTGCGCCGAGGGGGAGGATGAGGTACATGGCCCCTTTCATGGCACGACCTCCAGGGGTGCGTTCGGCAGTTCCCCGAACATCTCGGGCGAATACAGGGCCTCGACCCGTGTGGTCGGGAGCTGGAACCGGCCGCTCTGGTTGAGCCGGATTGTATACTCCACCGTGATCGTTCCCTTGGGAAGGTACTCGAAGTAGCCCCGGTATTCCTCGAAGGCTCGTTCTTCGAAAGCCAGCCAGGCCCATCCCTCTGGCTTTTCACCTTGCCGGGCGATCGCAGAGTCTCCGCCGAGGCCGGTGCCAATATGCGAGGCCCCGGCGGGGATCGGGTCGCTCACCACGACCCAGGTCATGTCGCTTTGCGCTTCGATCACCAGGCGGACGCGGACCAGGTCGCCCCGGCTCCAGCGACCCGGTTGCCGCGGTTCGATCGGCGTTACAGTCTTCGTGATCTTGAAGCCGCTCCCGAATGGCGCGTGCAGAGGGATCGCCGCCAGCGTCTGGACGGTGACCCAGGGGTTGCCGCTCCCCTCGTGGTTCACGGTGAGATCATCGCCTTTGGGAGGCCAGGGAAGTGAGAGCGTGTCCCCCCTCGGCGTCTTCCCCCAGTCCACCCGCCGCGCCATTCCCGCCAGGGACGCCGAGGTCGTTCCGGCCACAGGGACCCGCTCGAAAGCCAATGAGAACTTCTCCACGGCCAGGGCCCCCCAGGCGTTTGCCACGGTCAGGTCCCAGGCCCCGCGGTACTGACGGGCCAGGGCACCCCGCATGAGGCGCGGAAGATCCTGCTGCCACTGGGCCGCTTCCAAGAGGTGGAGGATCAGCCGCAGGGCGTTGACGTCGGAGGAGACCATCAGCCACCAGAGGGCGTCGGACCGCTCTGTGGAGAATCCCAGGGTGGCCCCCTGCAGGTTCAGCCGGGCGCGGATGATCTGCTCGATCTCCCGCAGACGCGCCTCTCGGTTCGGGATCCCGGTCACCCGATGCAGGAGGTTCCACCAGTCAATTACAGCGGAGGTCGGCCAGAGGTTCGGCTCGATCGTGACGCTGCCGAGGAGCCCCGGTTCCGCCTTTCCGTGGCGCGAGAGCGCCTCCAAGGCCGCGAGCTTCCGGATCGAGAGGTCGGCCGTGGGCAAGGCCGAACGGCGGAGGACCGCTCCCTCGACAAATCGCCGGAGCCCCTTCTCCATCTTGCCCTGGACTTCGGGTGGGATCGTCCAGCCTGACTCGTGGATCACGGACATGACATATGCCGTCAGGACCTCGCTCCCCTGCAACATCTTCGGGAAGTACTTCAGGAGGCCGTCCGAGTCCTGATACAGGGGAAGGGTCGCCGCGAGGCCTTTCCAGCGACCCTCGTCCCGCAGGGCCACGACCCGCGAGACCTCCTGTTCCAGGCAGTCGTAGGGGTAGCCGCGCATCCACTGGCGCACGCCTTCGAGGCCGTCGGTCAGCTTCGAGGCGAGCGTAACTTGGATGCCGCCCCGGCCCGGGAGGGCATCGGGAGGGAGTTCGACCGGCTGCCGCGTGGCCTGCTCCCACCGGAACAGGGTCGCCTGGAACGTTCGGACAGGTACGGCTTGCCGCACCTGCTGTGTCAGCCGGACCCGGTCCGCGGCGCCTCCTGGTTCTTCGGCCTGTACCTCGTAGCGCAATGCCTGAACGCCGAAAGGCACAGCGATCTCCCACCCGACCGTCCGGCCCTCACCCGGGGAGAGACTGGAGGACCGCGATGCCAGCGACTCACCCAGCCCCTCCACACGCCCGCGAACGGTGACGTTCATCGTTCGGTCGGTTGTGTTCCGGATCGTGAACTCGGATTGGAACCGGTCGCCTTCTCGGACCAGCGGGGGAATACCTGCCAGGACCATCAGGTCCTGCGTGGAGCGGATCGTCGTCGCGCCGGTCCCGAACAGGCTCATCCCGCCAGTGGCCACGGCCACGATCCGGAAGCTCGTGAGCGAATCATTGAGGGGAATTTCCACCGTGGCATCGCCGCGCGCATCCAGGGGAACTCGTGCCTTCCAGAGGAGCAAGGTGTCGAAGAGTTCCCGTGTGACCTCCTTTCCACCCCCGCCTCCCTGGGGCAGGGCCTTGAGGCCGAAGTGACGCTTGCCCACGACCTGCATCTGCGCCGTGGACGTCCGGACCGCGTACCCTCGGCGTCGCATCATCGACTCCAAGACGTTCCAGCTCCGGTTCGACATCAGTTCGAGGAGACCTTCGTCCACCGCAGCGACGGCCACCTCGCTCCCCCTGGGGGGCGGCTGCCCGTCGGACTTCCGCACCGCGATCTTCACCACGGCCTTCTCGCGGACCCGATAAACGTCACGCTCTGGAGAGACCTTGACCTTCAGTTCGTGGGCCTGCCAGCCGACGCGGATCTCCGCAATTCCCAGCTTGAAGGACGGCCGCCCCAGATCCACCAGCGCTGTGGGTTGCACGCCGCTCACCCGGCCGCGCACCGCCAGGACCGAGATGAACGCATTGGGCGCATAGCCCTCCTTGACCGGGACCTCTATGACCGGTTCCTTCCCCGAGAGGGAAACGACGGACGCCTCCAGGATCCCTTCCCGTTCAACCGTCACGAGGGCGGTCGCATCGCGGAAGGGCATGCGAACCTGCAGGTGTGCCGTCTCTCCCGGCTCGTACCGCCGCTTCTCCGGCAAGAGGTCTATCCGGTCATTGTCCTGGACGTCGAACCACCACTGCTCTGAGCCGGCCACCCAGATATCCTGGTGGGCGACACTGGTGTTGCCCGCCTGGTCTTTCAGGAATGCCTGGAGGATGAGGTTTCCGTCTGCCGGAGGCTTTCCCTCGCAGGCCAGCCGCCCTTTGGCGTCCGTGACTCCCTGGCACAGGACCCCGAGTCGTCGGATCTCTTGCACGTGCTCGTAGGCGTAGAAGCCTCCGACGAGACGCTTGCGGTGGGAGTAGGACTTGCGTTCCAGGAGGTCAACCTGCACCTGGGCTCCCGGCACGGGTCGCCCCGAAACGTCCATGACCCCGACCCAAGCCCTCAGCCTCTCCTTGGATGCCACCCAGGAGTCGGGCAGGATCCCCACCAACCAGTGGGCCGGCCACAGTGGAACCGTCGAGGAGATGGTTCGGATCTCGCCGTTCGGATCCCGGAATTCCATCTCCGCGAGGACTTCTTGCGGTGTGGCCATCCGGGGCAGGCGGGTGATGGTGACCCGCGCCGATCCGGCAGCATCCAGCACCAGGTCCTCACGCTGGTGGATGGCAGGCTTTCTTTGTGGAGCGGAGCGGGTCGGCTCTTCCCCTTCCTCGCCCTCCGGCTCAGCCTCTCCCTCCCACTCGTATTCCATCTCCGCGCGCTGTCGCGAGATTCCTTCTTTGACGGGACCATTGGCAAAGGTGAAGTTCTCGAACTCCTCGATCGTGGGAATCTGCTTCGGTCGGATCTGGGTGCGGAACGTTACTGGGAGGTTCTTCGCAGCCCCGCCCGCCAGGTACTGGACGCTGAGATCCGCGGGAAGCTGGGACACCGCGACCTGGGGGTCGGCCGGCAATTTGACGATTCCCTTCATCACCGCCAAGCGAAACTCCTGGACAAGAAAACCGCCGGATCTCATCTCCCGCTTGCCACTGCCTTCAGTGCGCACCATGACGACGTCGTACGAGCCGAGTTTGGCGTCCTTGGGAATGTGCCACGTGCTCTCGGCCGCACCGCCGGCGTCCCACTCCAGGGGGAAGTCGTACTTCTGGTCGCTCCCCAGGTGCCGGATCGAGAGGGTCGCGGGTCGCTTCCCGTCAGGCACCAGGGAGAAACCCGCGAGGGTCTGCATCCGGAGCAGATGCTTCATGTGGACCGTATCCCCAGCACGCAGGAGGGACCGGTCGAAGATCGTGTGGCCAACGACGGGCCCGTCGTAGCTTTCCTCGGGAAGCCGGAACCTCCACGACTCGATTCCCCGGTCCCAGCTCGAGTGGACGAAGCTCATGTCGTCCACTGTCTGCGCCGTGACGAGAACGCCGCTGTCCAGGCTCATGAGGGCGTTGGTCTGCGGATACGGATATTGTTCAAACTCATCACCGGGGACACGTTGCTTGGTGTTGCACCGGGGGAAGGTTGTTTCGGGCGGCAGGGCACCGACTCGGGCGATTCCCTGCCCGTCGGTCTTCCCCGTCCAGATGATCGTGCCATCGCACTGGTGCACGCTGACCCGGGCCTGGGGAACCGGCTGCCCCGAATCCAGCGTCGTCACCCAGACGAGGGAGGCCTCGCGCCCCCACTTGAAATGGACGGAGAGATTCGTTACCAGGGCAGCCGCCGGTACGTACATCGGCTCGGCCTTCCCCAAGAGGGAGGCTCCCAGGCGGGGGCTTTCCAACTCCACGATGTAGAGGCCGGGGGCCGGAAGCGGGATACCGATCACCTCGAAGGCCTTGGCGCCGTTGGGCTTGGGCAGCATGAACTCCTTGACCTGACCGGACCGTTGGTTGGAGCCGAGGAGAGAGGACTCCCGCCCGACAGCGGCCACCGCCTTGAGCCACGGCAAGACTTCGGTGCTGTGCTCCGGGGGAATCCGCCAGAGTTTCCCCTTAACCCGCTCCAGCAGATCTTGCAGCTTCCCTGTGAACCCGCTGCGGGGTTCCCTCTCCACGTGGAGGAGCCTCGCCTGCACCTGCGGCTCGAGGTTTCGAAGGGTGACGGGGAGCGCGGGATCGGCCTTCCATTCGACGATGCCGAAGCGCGCGGAGAACTTGGCGAGCGGGGGGAACGGCTCGGTCTTCACGGTGAGGGGAAACCGGCTCGCGTTCATCAGCGGGCGCCCGGCGTCATCCTTCAATCCACGAGGGATTTCAATCTGGAAAGACGACTCCTCAGGGAATGGGCCCTGGAGAACGACGCCCCGGACGGTCGCGGTTCTGGTCTTTTCCTCCTCCGGAGGGTATCGCCGCCCACCGGGGCCGACCAGGACGATCTGGTGGGCCTGCTCACGCGCCACCGGCGCAGAAAACTTGACGGTCATAGGGGTCACGGGAATGCAGCCGGCCTGGCGATTCTCCCGCTCACAGGAGAACTCTGCCGTGAAGGGTCCGCGGGTCTGGAAGGGAAGGACCTGGTCCTGATCGGTGGCCACGCCGCTTCGGGTCTCGACTCCCTTTCCCCAGATGAGCCTCACTCTGGCGTTGTTTGGAAAGTGCCGCTGGGCCTGCAGAATGACGATGGGATCGGAAACCGGCTCGCGGTGCCAGGCTTTCAGGATGTCCTCGCGTGCCTGACCAGTAATCACGCGAATGCCAATCCGCTCCGCAACCCCTCCAACGGAGAACGAGACATGCTGTTGGAGCGAGGCCTCCGTCGGCTCGGCGTCCAGGATGAGGAGGAACGCCTGCTCCTCGTCGATCGCCTCATTGCCCTCTCGGGGGAGAGAGGCGCGAATCACCGGGCCCCCGGTCGAGAAAGTGAAGACCTGATGGCCGCCTATTGGTTTCCCCGCCAAGGTTGTCAGGCCGGGGACAATTCGGAAGGTGCACTGGACCCCGGCGGGAAGGTCGCCCGCGAAGTCGTAAGCCCAGTTGCTGCTATCGACCCAGCGGGCCGTCCCCGGCTCAGGGCAGGTGATCTCGAAGGGGTCGGCAAGGCGCGGATCGCCGAGGGGAACCATCGGCTCAGAGAACCTGGCGGTCACCTGCCGGACCTTCTTGACGGTGCCCTGGGGGGTAAACTGCAGGAGATGGGGATCGAAGGGTTCTGCAGCGTAGACTTGGGCGGGAGGGAAGCAGAGCAGAAGGAAGAGCAGAAAGATCGTTTTCAGAGCGGACTCCTTGGCTGCGCGAACGCGGGAAAGGTTGTCCATGGCATCCTCTCTCTCCATCGAGAGCCCTCCGAGTCAAAGGTGTCAAGGGACTTGTCTATCGGACCGGGAGGCATCGATCAAGAGAAATCGTAAGCGAAGCGGAAAGAGCCTCCTGGTCGAACGCGAACCCCATGCATCCTGTGCCGGAGCAGCGGACGGCACCCCGATCGGGGACACCATCGAACGGGACGCGCGGGGTGAAAGCGCAACTGGCCCTCCTTCGAGGTCATCCGCTGTTCGAAACTGCTGTCCGGGCTTTGCTCCGCGAGATGAAGCAGAATATGAGTGTTATCTGAATAACTATACAACGTGTAAATTCAAGTGCATATAGAGTAATAGGTGATAACATTTCTTATCTTTCAAGAGAGTAACTATCTTGACTGAGTATCAATGATCAGATATTGCTGACGTTATGGGGCTGACCTGGCTGTTCCGCCAGCGTGAACGCTTGGAGTATTGAGGCATGCGGATCCCACGCTCCCGGTGGGTCTGCCGGCAATCGCGACGACCATCATCTTGAACTTCATCACCCTGTGGAATGAGTTCCTCTACGCCGTGGTCCTGATTACTGACGAAGAGAAACGGACGTTACCCCTCGGGATTCAGAAGTTCATGGGCGATCAAATGCAGGACATCGGGATGATAGCGACGGGACTGATGATCGCCATCATTCCGGTCATCGTGGTGTACGTCTTGTTCTCCGAGAAGCTGATCCGCGGCATGACCGCGGGCGCGGTGAAGTAGGGGGGGCGCCTTCGGACGTGGTCGATGCAAGCGGGGGGGTGCGAGGAAATCCGGAAGTGCACCGAGGCGGGCTTCTAAATGGAGGGAGCATGGCCAACGGATGGCGGGTTGACTGTCACGCGCATATCATCGTGCCCCAAAGGTTCCCGTATGCCGACGGGCCAGGATATAAGCCTCGTCCGGATGAAACAGGGGAGTATGACGCCTTCCGTCGCGTCCTCACGACGCACGGAATCAGCCATGCACTCCTCGTGCAGCCGAGCTGTTACGGGTACGACAACGCCTGCATGCTCGACGCAATGGCCAGGAGCGGCGGAAGGTTCAAGGGCATCGCCATGGTCGCCCCGGAGATAAGCCAGGGGGAAATGCAGACCCTCAAGGAGCAGGGCGTCGTCGGCATCCGGCTGAATCTCATGCGGACCGACCCCGAGGCCCTGTCGCGACCAGGCGCGGCTCGATTTCTGGCTCGGGTCAAAGCGCTCGGCTGGTTTGTCCAGGTGTACGCTACGGGAGACGTGTGGGCGGGAGTCGGAGAGAGCCTGCGCCAGAGCGGCGCACGGGTGGTCGTCGACCACTTTGGAGATCCGGACCTGTCGCGCGGGCTGGATCAGCCTGGTTTCCAAACGATACTCAAGCTTGGCCGCGAGGCTGACGCGGCCGTGAAGCTGTCAGCAGCGTTCCGGCCTTCGGCGCGAGCCTTTCCACATGAGGACGTCGAACCGTTCGTGGCTGCGGTCATCGACGCCTACGGGTTAAACCGTTGCGTCTGGGGCTCGGACTGGCCTTTCATCAACACTGCTCAGCGGGTTGAGTACGGGGGCCTTCTGGACCTCCTGACCCGATGGCTACCCAATTCGGGCGACCGGGATCGTGTGCTCTGGCAGAACCCGGCACGCCTTTTCGGCTTCGAAGGGGAAGGAGTCCGTGTATGAGCACTCAGACCAACATGATCGGCCGTCCGGTCTGCGACCTGGAGACTCCGGTCCTGCTCGTGGACCTGGACAAGCTTGAGCGGAACGTCGCCACCATGCGGCGGATCATCATCCAGGAGGCAAGGATCGGGTGGCGCCCCCACACGAAGGCCATCAAGACGCCCGCCATCGCCCACAAGCTGCTTCAGGCCGGGGCCCACGGGGTCACCTGCGCCAAGCTGAGTGAGGCCGAGGTAATGGCCGCAGCAGGAGTCCGGGACATCCTGATTGCGAACCAGGTGGTGGGAGGCTCAAAGCTTGCCCGTCTGGCTCATCTTTGCCGGCACGCAGACATCATCGTTGCCGTGGACTGCGATGCTCACGTGAAGGCCCTCGATACCGCCGCCCAGGCGGCGAAGACGCGGCTCCGCGTGGTGGTCGAGGTAGACATCGCCATGAACCGGGCCGGCGTGGAGCCGGGGGAGCCGGTCGTCACTCTGGCCAAACAAGTGGCGTCCTGTCGGGGCCTGCGTTTCGCAGGCCTCATGGCGTGGGAGGGGGGTCGGCTCGCAGAGATTCCCGAGCCCGATGAGAAGCGAAAGAAGATCGAGACGGCCGTCGGTCTGATCACGGCCAGCGCCGAGCGCTGCCGGGCGGCGGGCCTCCCCGTAGAGATCGTGAGCTGCGGTGGGACCGGGACTTACTGGATCACGGCCAAGCTTCCCGGCGTCACGGAGGTGCAGGCCGGTGGGGGCATCTTTTGCGATGTGCACTACCAAAAGGACTACGGCGTACAGCACGAGTACGCCCTCAGCATCCTGACCACCGTGGTCAGCCGCCCGACCTCCACCCGCATCATCTGCGATGCCGGCTGGAAGGCCATGTCGCGGCATCCCGCTTTCCCTGAACCCCTGGATGTGGGTGAAGTGAAGAGTCTGAATCTTTCGGCGGAACATGCCACCATCGAGGTGGCCGCGCCCCGAGCCTTCCCCGGAGTGGGAGATCAGGTCGAATTCGTCGCTGGCTACTCAGACTCGACCGTCTTCCTTCACGACCACCTCTACGGGGTTCGCAATGGCTGTCTTGAGGCGGTCTGGCCGATCCTCGGGCGGGGGAAGCTCCAGTGACCCACGGAGGGCGAGTCGAGGGCGTCTTCTGCCTGGACTGTTGAAAGCCCGTCAGTGCATGATGGCGCCACCAGCCACGTTGATCGCCTGCCCGGTAACGAATTCTGCAGCGTCCGAGGCAAGAAAGGTTGCGACCGTCGCGACATCCTCGGGCGTCGCGAGGCGACCGAGGGGCACTTCTGCCGCCAGCCGCCGGATTCGTTCGCCTCGCTGTGTGGCGTCATAGCTCCCGTCCTCGCGTCGACCGAAGTAATCTACCCGCTCTGTGTCCATCGGTCCCGGACAGATCGTGTTCACCGTAATTCCCGCCGGTGCCAGTTCCATCGCGAGGGACTGGCTGAAGCCGACGAGGCCGAATTTCGAGGCACAATAGGCCGCATGTCCCGGTTGTCCTATTTTGCTGTTATCCGAGCCGATGTTGATGATGCGCCCACGGATCTTTCGATCGAGCATCACCTTCGCCACGGCGCGTGAGCAAAGAAAGCTCCCCTTCAAGTTGACACCGAGCACGATGTCCCAGGCTTCCTCCGGGAGTTGCACGACGGGCACGCGGTCTGCACCTGGCGGCGCGGCGGCGTTATTCACCAGGATGTCGATCCGTCCAAACGCTTCGAGCGCCTGCGCGATGACTATCTCGATCTGGGTGACGGACCGGACATCCAGAAGCGCCGTGAGGGCTCGCCTCCCGGTCGCCCGCACCTCGGCTGCGACCGCTTCGAGCCCGCCCCACGCACCCGCCGGTTTTGTGGCCACCACCCGGGTGCCCGCTGGGCTGACGTCCGTCACCACCACATCGGCGCCGTCGGTGGCGAAGCGTCGCGCAATCGCACGCCCGACGCCGCGCTCCCCACCGCACCCGGTCACCATCGCCACCTTGCCACTGAGATTGCTCATGACCACCTCCACGAGTCGTTCCATGGACGCCCATGCCGATGAAGCTCCAGCCTCCATATTCAGACGTGCACAAGGGATATGGAAGTTATCCTTCTACCCTGATCGAGGGGCGGTTGTCCAGACTTTCATGGTGCCGACAGCTTCGACCCTGTCGTACTCGGCCCCGTTGGTCAATGCACCCGGGGAGTTTTCCGTGGCAGGACATGGGGCATATCCTGGGACGCTTTGCCACGCGATCCTGAAAGGGGGACGTTGTTCGGGTATTTCGGAAATGCCTTGACAGGGATTCGGGCGAGGTTCTACAGTGCGGGCCATGCCGCGGGGTCCCCGTCTCGATACAGTCGGCGCGCTCCACCATGTCATGGTGCGCGGCCTCGATCGTCAGGCGATCCTCCGGAACGATCGGGATCGCGAGGACTTCGTGGCACGGTTGGCCGCGGTCTGCGCAAATGCGAGCCTCAGTGTCCTCGCCTGGGCCCTCCTGCCCAACCATGTCCATCTCCTGGTCCGCACGGGTCGACTCCCTCTCGCGACGGCCATGCGGCGCCTCCTCACCGGGTACGCGATCAACTTCAACCGCCGGCATCGCCGGAGCGGCCATCTGTTTCAGAATCGGTACAAATCCATCTTGGTGGAGGAGGACCCATACCTTCTGGAGTTGGTACGATACATCCACCTGAACCCTCTCCGGGCGGGCCTGGTCGCGGACCTCGTCGTCCTCGATCGCTACCCATGGGCGGGCCACAGTGCGCTCATGGGGCGGGTCGCGCGCCCGTGGCAGGCCGTGGACGAGGTCTTGGGCCAGTATGGCTCGCGGCCTCGGGACGCGCGGCGGGCGTACCGAAGCTTTGTCAATGACGGGATGGGACAGGGGCGACGCCCCGAGTTGCAGGGCGGGGGTCTTCGCCGAAGTGCAGAGGGGTGGCAGGGTATCGCGAGCCTCCGGCGGGGGCGCGAGCGATGGGCGGCGGATGAGCGGATCTTGGGGAGTACAGAGTTTGTGACGCAAGTACTCCAGGAAGCGGCGGGCCCTCCGCCGGAGCCCCGGGTCCGGCCGCTGGCCGGTCTTGCGAGGCTCCTTGGGCGCGTGGCCCGAGCCGCCGGGGTGACGGTCGCCGAATGCTGCGGGGGGAGCCGGCGCCGGGCGGTCGTGGCGGCTCGTTCCACCGTGAGTAGACTGGCAGTGCGGGAGCTTGGCTTGCCAATCGTTCTGGTAGCCCGCGCCCTAGGCGTCTCCCCGCAAACGGTTCTCGCAGGGGTGAACCGGCCGACGGAGACTCCGGATGTCCAAACATGGCCCCCAAAGTCCCTATTGGTCGCTAAGAGGAAACCGAAATAATCGAACAACCCCCCATGACGAGCCGCATCGGAGCGGGGGCCAGGGTGTGAGGGCAACCGGTGACAACTGCTGAAGCTGTGGTCATAGGCGGCGGCATCGTGGGGGCGAGCACCGCCCACTACCTGGCCCGCAAGGGCCTGAAGGGCGTCACGCTGCTGGAGCGGGATGCCATCGCGTCCGGCGCCACGGGCCGAACTGGCGGCCTCGTGCG
>Ga0184615_10001679_pt1 | contig 11873 bp, 9 predicted proteins | sample PLM4_65_coex_FD_133134 | JGI IMG/M metagenome (GOLD analysis project Ga0184615, IMG submission 133134) | Groundwater sediment microbial communities from an aquifer in East River, Colorado, USA - PLM4_65_coex | ecosystem: Environmental > Terrestrial > Soil > Riparian zone | place: USA: East... | reverse complement strand
GCCGGCGCGTCCCCGCCGCCTTCTGCGTGTGGGTCGCGATCGCGTCGACGAGCTTCGGGAAGAGCGGCTGCGGCATGTCGTGGCCCATGCCGGGAATGAGCAGAAGCTCCGCGCCGGGAATCGCCGCCGCCGTGTCCACGCCGCCCTCGACCGGGACGAGTGGATCGTCGGTGCCGTGGATCACGAGCGTGGGCGCGCGCACGCTCGCGAGCAACGGCGCGCGATTGCCGTGCGCCATGATCGCCGCGAGCTGACGCGCCTGACCTTCGGGGTGATTCGAGCGGTCGTACAGAAGCGCGCTGCGCGCGCGGACAGCCGCTTCGTCGAACGGGTAGCCGGGGCCGCTGATCAGCTTCCACAGCTCGACCGCGGCGTCGATGCTCGGCTCGCGCCCGACGGGCGGCGGCCCGCCGAGCCGCGCCAGGAGATCGGGCCGCGCGGACGGCAGCGCCGGGTTCCCTGTCGTCGACATGATCGAGACGAGGCTGCGCACGCGCGCGGGGTGCCGGATCGCGACGGTCTGCACGATCATGCCGCCCATCGACGCGCCGACGAAGTGCGCGCCGTCGAGGCCGAGCGCGTCGCTCAAGGCGACCGCGTCGTCGGCCATGTCGTCGAGCGTGTAGGCGAGCGAGATCGGCTGCCCGCTCGCGGCCGCGGCCATGAGCGACATCAGGTCGGGCACACCGTGCGCGTCGAAGTGAGTCGAGAGACCGATGTCGCGGTTGTCGAAACGCACGACCCAGTGGCCGCGGGCCGCGAGCGCCTCGCAGAACGCCTCGTCCCAGAGCAGCATCTGGCCGCCGAGGCCCATCACCAGGATGAGCGGCTCGGCGCCGCGATCCCCGAAGGTGTCGAACTCGATCCGGATGCCGTTGGCGTCGATTCTTGGCATGCGCAGCAGTGTCGGCCGGCGCGATGCCGCAGGTCAAGCCGGAGGCGACTCCGCGAGAGCGGTCGCGACACGCCCCTTGATTTCGGGCAGGTTCGCCTCGAGAAAGCCCTGCAGCTCGGACTGCCAAGCCGAGTTCTCGTCGGCGAAGCGAAAGAGCTCGCGATAGTCGACCTCCGCGGTCTCGCCCTCGAGCAGCCGAGCGTAGAGCGCGATGGCTGCGGCCTCCTCCGCCTCGCGTTCCGGGTCGATGGCCTTGTCGGTGAGATCGATGACGACATCGATCCTCTGCTTGCACAGCACCGCCGCGACGTCCGAGGCCGGGATCTGTCGGCTCCGGAACAGCCAGTCCGTGCGAGCCTCCGTCCAGCGTCGGGGCATCCACGTGTGCGCGAACACGCCGTAGCCGATCACAGCGACCAAGATCACGCAAATGATGCGCGCGAGTTTGCGCCGCGTGATGCTCACGGCCGGACGGTCGGCCACGCGCGTGAGGCTCGCGTGAGGCGTCGCTTGGAAACGCTTCATCACCCGCGAGGTCGAGCGCTAGAAGTCGCGTTCCATGACGGTTCGCCGCCCGTCGCGCTGCGCGGTGCGCATCGCGTCGTCGCAGAGCGCCCGGAGCTTGTCGGAGAGCAACTCCATCACCGCGTCGGAGGTGTTCATGCCCGAGCGCTCGCGCACATAGGACTTCAGCTTCGACACGACGACCAGTACCTCGCGCGCTGGCGGGCTCGGCTGCGATCGCGCGGGCGCCACGGGGCGACGTTGCGGCTCCCGCGGCGGACTCGATGCGGGCGCCGCTGATGCTGCCGCGGCACTCGCGGCCTCTTCCGCCTGCTCGCGCAGCCAGGCCTCGCGCGTCGGTGCGCGCCGCTCCTCGGCCCACGCCTCGCGGTGATTCATCAGTGGCAGATGCACGTCCCAGCACGACGTCGTGCAGAACACGAGCCCGGTGCGCTTGCGATTGCAGGTCGAGACGTTGCAGACCCAGTACGTCCTCGTGAAGCCGATCTCCTTCTTGCAGCTGCTGCAGCGCCGCCAGAAGCTGGTACCCGTCGCGCTCATTTCCTCGTCTCCCCGTCCCGCCAGAGTTTGCGCGGCCAGGATACTGCGACCGGCAACGCGCCGGCAGCTCTCGCGCAACGCCGCTGCCCAGCTCTGTACGGGCGCACGATCAAGAGCCACCGGCGACGCTCCGATACCTCACGCGGCATGACCGGGAACACCATCGGCAGCTACAAAATCGCCGAGAAGCTCGGCTCGGGCGGTGTCGGTGATGTCTACCGGGCGACCGACCCGCTGCTCCAACGCAGCGTCGCCATCAAGTTCCTGCGCTCCGGGCTTGCCGACCGTGCGGACGTGGTGGAGCGCTTTCACGCCGAGGCGCGCACGCTCGCGCAGCTGATCCATCCGAACGTCGCGATGCTCTACTGCCTGCTGCGCGAGGGGTCTCACCTGGGCATGGTGATGGAGTACGTCGAAGGACGGACCTTCACCGATCTGCTCGAGCACGCCGGACGCCTGCCCCCCGAGCGCGCGCTGCCGCTCATCTATCAGGCGCTCGACGGAATCGGCCACGCCCACGGCGCGGGTGTGGTGCACCGCGACATCAAGCCGGCGAATCTGATGCTCGCGACGAACGGCTGCGTGAAGGTGATGGACTTCGGTATCGCGCGCTGCGTGGGCGCGGATCGCGCGACGCGCGACGGTCACATGGTCGGGACGGTGCAGTACATGTCGCCCGAGCAGGTCCGCGGCGGCGAGACCGACTCGCGCTCGGACGTGTACGCGCTCGGCGTGCTGCTCTACGAGCTGCTCACGGGCGAGCTGCCCTTCGATTCCGAGAACGACTACGAGCTCTGCCGCGCGCAGATCGAGCAGCCGCCGCGCCCGCCGCGCGTGCTCGCCCCGGAGCTGCCGGTGGCGCTCGAGTCGGTGATTCTGCGCGCGCTCGCGAAGGACCCCGCGCAGCGCTTCAGCGGCGTGCTCGAGCTGCGCGAGTCGCTCGAGCATGCGTCGCCGCGCGCCGAGCGGATGCGCTTCGCCTCCGATCGCAGGGCTCCGCCCACGCGCGAGCTCTCGCTCGAGGAGGCGGAGCGGATCGCCATGCAGCGCAGGCATGTGTTCGCGCCGGCGGGCCTGGCGGCCGCCGGGATGGCGACCGCGCCGACGCGTCTCGAGTTGCGCGTCGAGGAGCCCGAAGCCAGCATCGCGCCCGCGGCGCGCAAACCGCGTCGCGACACACTCGTCGCCGGAATTTGCGCGCTCGCGCTGCTCGCGCTCATCTTCGGCGTGAAGGTCGTGCGCCACACCAGACGCCTGGAGCCTGCGCCCGTGGTCGAGGCGCGCGCTCCGAAGCCCGCACGGACTGCAGCGATCGCCGACCCCAAGGCAGCGCCCGAGCCCCCGCCCGCCGAGCCGAAGGCCAGGGCGGCGCGCAAACGCGCGCAGCCCGCGAAGACAGCCGTCGCGCCCGAGCCGTCGCAGTCGCCTGAAGGAGAGAGCAATTGGGTCATCCGACGGCGCTAGCCGCGCTCGCCGTCGCGCTGCTCTGCGCAGCGTGTGCACAGCTGCCTGCGCCGCTCGATCGGGCGTTCCGCCAGCCCGGGCAGAAGCTCGCCACCTTCCCCGAGGCGGTGCGCGAGGAGTACGCCTGCGCCCAGCAGAAGCTGCCCTGGTTCAAGGTCGAGAAGCTCGAGGTCTGGCCGAAGCGCCTGCAGCCGGGCGACGAGCTGGGTCACCGAATGGTGTATGTCCTGTGCACCGCGGGCCCGACGGACGTCGTGACCGGGCGGCTCGACACGCGCATCCTGTTTCGCGGCAAGCCGATCGAGAGCTCGCCCGACAAGTCCTACGACCTGCGCCCGGGTCGCTGGGTCGTCGACGTCTTCGTGACCGTGCCGCCGGAGGCCCCGGATGGTCTGTACGCGCTCGAGCTCGCGTTCACGAGCAGCGCGGTGCGCTTCTCGCAGAGCGAGACCTTCGCCGTCGAGGCCGCCAGGAAATAGTCGCCGACCGGGCTCAGAGCTTCTCGGGAAGCCCGAAGCTCGCGTGCATGTGCTCGGTCCAGGTGGTGAAGAGCGCCCGCCGCGGCAGGCCGAGCAGACGCAAGTCGTTTGCGAGCGGGTGACTGCCGAGCACGAGCTCCGCGCCGCCGAATCGCATCGCGAAGCCCTCCCCGCCCATCTGCGCGCGGGTCCGGTGCGGCACGCCGTGCAGGTACGTGTACGAGATCAGCTCGCGCTCGGGCATGCTGCCGCTTCCGCCGCGCGGGAACGAGATCGACAGTGCGTGCACTCCGTCGACGCTGAGGCGGCAGTGGAAACGCCCGCCGCGGTCTTCGAGCGCGATCTCCTCGACGGTCTTCGGAAAGCCCCAGATCGTCTTGCCGGCCTCGCAGGTGAAGCTCTGATTCACGGGCAGGCGATGGATGTAGGTGCCAAGCCTTCCCTGCACGAAATCCGCAACGGTGCCGAGCACCGGCCAGCCGCGCTTCGCGCCGCGCGGCCGGACGAAGAGCGCGAGCGAGACCTCGTCGTAGTCGCCCAGGTCGTTGTCGCGATAGTCGATCGCGGCGATCGAAAGCAGCGCGCGGCCGGGCCAGAGCTCCGCGACCTCGAACGCGCCGTCGGGGATCCAGGCTCGAGCTGCGGCGCTCGAGACGAGAAACGTCGCCGAAGCGTTGCTCGCGTCGCGCACCACGACCGGCAGCGTGACGGTGCGGCCCTGGATCTCGAAGCTTTGCGCGCGGATCGCGGTCACACGGCGCGAGTCTGCGCGGCGTCGTGGCCGTTCGAGCCGACCAGCGTCGGTCGAGCGAACGCCAGGCCGACGAGCTCGCGGAACGAGCCCTCGATCGCCGCGACGAACTCGCGCAGATCGGGCACGAGATCGTAGTCCGCGTTGAAGCCCCAGCAGAGCCTGCCGTTGTAGCTCATCAGCGCGATGCCCAGGCCCAAGCGGTCGGTGAGCGGCACGTGCGGGAAGCACTCGAGCATCTCGGCGCCGAGCATGTACATCGGCGCCTGCGGGCCGGGCACGTTCGTGACGACCAGATTGAACGGCAGAAGTCGCGTGATGTTGCGCGCGCCGAGCGCGAGCAGCGTCGACGGTGTGTACTCCGCCGCCTGCATGAGCGACTCGGCGCCCACGGCGCTTTTCGACTCCTTCAGCCGCGTCGTGCGCTCGGTGATCCGCTCGAGCTGCACGCGCCGATCGGACTCGCCGACGGGGAGCGGCACGATCCAGGCCGAGACGCGGTTGCCGAGCACCCCCTTCTCGTTCTCACTGCGCACCGAAACCGGCGCCATCACGCGGAAGTCGAGCTTGTCGGGATTCACGTGGCGCGCGCGCAGGAAGCTGCGCACCGCGCCGGTCACGATCGTCAGCACGATGTCGTTCAGCGAGCCGCCCAGCGCCTTGCGCAGCTTCTTGATGTCGGCGAGCTCCAGCGTCATCCAGTCGAAGCGGCGATGGGGCCCGATCTCGCGGTTGAACGGCGTCTCGGAGGGAAGTCGCAGGCTGCCGCCCAGCGCCTCGGTGAGCGCGCGGATCCGCGTCATCAGATCGAACCGCACGCTCTCGGCGGTGCGAATCGCGCTCGCCGCGCCGCGCAGGATCTCGAACGGCAGGCGCGCGCGGCGCAGGAACTCGTGGCGCATGAGCTCGAGGCCCGACGGCGCGGGGCGCGGCACCCAGCTCGGCTCGTCGGGAATCTCAGAGTCCGGCTCGGGCGACATCAGCACGCGCATGATGTCGACGCCCGAGGCGCCGTCGATCATGCAGTGGTGCGTCTTCGAGATGATCGCGAAGCGGTCGTCCTCCAGGCCCTCGACGATCCACATCTCCCAGAGCGGGCGGCTGCGGTCGAGGTGCTGCTGCATGATGCGCGCGGACAGGCGCTTCAGCTGCTCCTCGGTGCCCGGCCGCGGCAGCGCCGTGTGACGCAGGTGGAAATCGAGGCTGAAGTTCTCGTCGTCGACCCAGACCGCGTGATTCTCGAACGGGATCCAGGCGAGCTTCTGGCGGTAGCGCGGTATGCGGTGCAGAAGCGCCGCGAGCAGCTTGCGGATGCGCGCGGCGTCGACGCCGCCCCCCTCGGTGCGCAGCGGCCCGGTCTTGTGGATCTGCGTCGAGGCCACGTGCATGTACGACGTGGGCTTCTCGAGCAGCAGGAAGGAATTGTCGAGTGCGGTGAGGCGGTCGTAGGCGTAGCGAGGCATGGGGGGTGTCTCTTCTCTGTTTGGTGTCGGCCCCTCGATTAGTCGGCAGCTGGGACCTTGTCAATGAGAACTTCGCGTTCAGGCATTCGGCGAGGACTCTTCGAGCCGATCGAGCAGCAGGCGAGCCGCGCGGGCCTCGTAGTGGGCCATTTCGAGCGGCCGGAGCAGGGAGATCGCGTGCTTCGCGTGCGCGATCTTGGCGTCGTCCTGGCCGCGGTTCCGGGCGATCTCGGCCAGCCCCAGGTGCGCGCGCCCCTGCACCGAGCGCAGGCCGATCGCCTTCGCGCGCGCGAGCGCATCGCCGAACAGCCGCTCGGCGGCGGCAAGCTCCTCGGGGCCGGCGCGCAGCGCGACCAGGCCGAGCGACAGGGCCGCCTTCGCCTCGCGCATGCGCCCGCCCGCGCGCGCCACGCGCGCCTCGGCAAGCTTGCGCGCGCGCGCGAGCTCGCCGTTCTCGAGCAGCGCCTCGACGATCCACTCGAAGCCGGAGCCGAGATCGCCGCTGGAGAGCAGCCCCCGCTCGAGGCGGTCGAGCTCGGCCGTGCTGAGGCCCGGGCTGCCGCGCTGCGCGCGTACGAGCAGCAGCGTCGCCGACGCGCCGCGCAGCGCCGCGAGACTCTCGATCGCCTCCGCGATCGGCAGAGCCACGCCCGCCCAGTGCTCCGCGGCGTCGTAGTCGCCACGCAGGAAGGCGAGCGTGCCGAGCATCGACGCGGAGGCGCTCTTCACCGTGCGATTCCCGACGCGTTCGGCGCGCGCCAGCGTCTCGCGGATCCACGGTTCGGCGTCGGCGTAGCCGTCGCTGTCGATCAGGATCCGGCCCAGGAAGAACCGCGCGCCCAGCGCCGCATCGGTGTCGCGCGCGGCGTCGCCCAAGCGGTCGAAGCTCGCGATGATCTCGTCGGCGAGCCGGCGCGCCTCGCCGAAGCGCCCGTCGAGGACATAGGCGTAGATCAAGCCGCGCTGCGCGCGGAAGACCGCGATCACCGAGCCGGAGCGGTGCGCGATCTCGACGGCTTGCTCGACCAGTCGCACGCCCTCGGCGAAGCCCTGCTGGGGGCCGTTCAGCGTGACGAGGCCGTACGACGCGAGCAGGTTCGAGTGCAGCTCGAGATCGCCGACTTCGTCCGCGAGCGCGAGGCCGCGCAGCGCCGCGCGCTGATCCGACTCGCTCTCCGAATCGCCGTAGACCGCAGCGGCGCTGCAGATCCCGACGGCCGCCTCGAGCGCGATGCGCTTCAACGCCGGCGACGCCTCGCGCGCCTCGTCGAGCGCCACCTCAGCGAGCCGCCACGCCTCGCGATAGAGCCGCATCGCGTCGCCGTACGACGGCAGCGCCTGCGCCTCCCGCGCGGCCGCGAGCAACGCCCCGATCCCGCGCACGCGATCGTCGCCGCGCGCGAAGTGGTGCGCGGCGACGGCGAGCCGCGCGCGAGCGTCGCCTTCCTGTGTCGGCTCGCGACCCTCCGCCTCGAGCACCGCCGCGATGCGGTCGTGAAGCCCGCGCCGCTCGCGCAGGAGCAGACCCTCGTACGCGACCTCTTGCGTCAGGCTCTCACCGAATCGGAACTCGTCCGGGGACATGCCGCCATTGCGGTGCAGCACGCCGCGGCGCTCGAGCTCACCGAGCTCCGCCTCGACGTCAATCGACTCGGGCGCGAGCAGCGCCTCGACGTGCCGGCGGCGGAACTGGCGGCCGAGCACGGACGCGACCTGCGCGACCCGCTTCGCCGCGGGCCGCAGGCGGTCGATGCGCGCGCCGAGCACCTCGCCGATCGTGTCGGGAATGCGGATCTCATCGGAGCCGCGCGTTACGACGACCCCGCCGTCGCGCGCGACGAGCGTGCCGTCCTCGACGAGCGTGCGCGTCAGCTCCTCGAGATAGAACGGGTTGCCGTCGGCCTTGCGCAGGATCCGCTGCTCGACTTCGCGCGGCAGCGCGCCGCCGGCGCGCGCGCGCACGATGTGCGCCGCGTCGGCGTCGCCGAGCGGGCGCAAGCGGAGCTGCGTGAACGCGGCGTTCGACTGCCAGTTCGGCCGATGGTCGGGGCGGTGCGTCGTCACGATCATCACGGCGGCGGTGTCCGTGCGCGCCACCGCCATCTCGAGGACCTCGCGCGAAGCGTCGTCGAGCCAGTGCAGGTCCTCGATGATCATCACGACGGGCACGCGCCGGGAGGTGCGTTCGATCAGGCGCGAGACGGCCTCGAAGCCGCGGTGCCGGGTCGTCCCGTCGCCGTCGTCGCGCTTGCCTTCTGCGGGCAGCGACATCATCCAGCACAGATCGGTGTAGCTCTCGTCGAGCGCTCCGCCCTCGCTGCTGAAGCGCGAGGCGACCTTCGCGCAGGCGGCGCGCCCGTCGTCGCCCGTCCCGACGCCGAACCAGCGCTTGAACATCGAGACCCACGGCGCGTACGGCACCGAGCGCGTGATCGACGAGCAGCGCGTCTCGAGCAGCTCGAGCTCGCGACCCGCGAGGCGCTTCTTGAACTCGTGCACCAGCCGCGACTTGCCGATGCCCGCATCACCGACGACCGAGACGACCTGCGCAAGCCTCGTCGAAAGACGATCGAAGCACGCCTCGAGCTGCGCCAGCTCCCCCTCGCGACCGACGAAGGGCGTCAGCTCTCCGCCGAAGGCCGGCGCGCGCTCCGCCAGGCCCAGGACCTGATGCGCGGTGACGGGCTCGCTCTTGCCCTTCACGTCGAACGGGCCGAGCGGCGCCGTGCGGAATGCGCCGCGCAGCAGGGCGTGCGTCGCCTCCGAGATCACGATCGCGCCGGGCTCCGCGAGCGACTGCAGGCGCGCGGCGAGGTTGGTCGTGTCGCCGATCGCGGTGTAGTCCATCTTGAAGTCGTTGCCGACGGTGCCGGCCACGACGATCCCGGTGTGGATGCCGACACGCGCGTGGAGCGCGACGCCGCCCTCCGCGAGGAGCCGCGCCGACAGCTCGGCAAGCGCGTGCTGGATCGCGAGCGCCGCCCGGACCGCGCGCTCGGGCGCGTCCTCGTGCGCGATCGGTGCGCCGAACAGCGCCATCAGCCCGTCGCCCGCGAGCTGATTCACGATGCCCTCGAAACGGTAGATCTCCGCAAAGACGACCTCGAGGTAGCGATCGAGCAGCTCGCGGTAGACCTCGGGGTCGAGGCGCTCGGCGATCGCGGTCGAGCCGACGAGGTCGCAGAAGAAGACGGTCGCGCGCTTGCGCTCGCCCGAGACCGCACCCGCCGCGCGAATTCGCTGCGCGAGCGTCTCGGGAATGTGTCGGGCCAGCCGCGCGAGCCGCTCGTCGAGCTCGGCCGGCTGCGCCGCCGGCACCGCCGCAGCCGCGACCGGCAGCGGGGCGGCGTCGTCCAGCACGCGTCCGCAGTCCGGACAGAACTTCCAGCCCGCCTCGATCCGCGCGCCGCACGAAGGGCACGCAAGCGGCGCGGGCGCACCGCATGCGTGGCAGAACTTCTTCCCGGGCACGAGCTCGGTCCCGCATCGCGCGCAGCGCATCGACCTACCTTCGGCCCGTCCTCCGGACCCGTCAAGCACCGTTCTTGGCTACGATGCCCGCCATCGTGAAGCTGGTTACCTGGAACGTGAACTCGATCCGCCAGCGCTTGGAGCGGCTGCTCGCGCTGCTCGCACGGCATGCGCCCGACGTGATCTGTCTGCAAGAGACCAAGGTGGTCGACGGCGACTTTCCCGCCGCTGCCCTGCGCGCGGCCGGCTACGCCAGCGCCTTCGCCGGACAGAAGTCCTACAACGGCGTCGCGATCCTCGCCAAGACGGAGCCGGAGGCAGTGGCTCGCGGCTTCCGCGACGGCGCGGACGACGAGCAGGCCCGCCTGCTCTCGGCGACGATCGAGGGCGTGCGCGTGATCTGCGCCTACGTGCCGAACGGCCAGGCGCTCGGCACCGACAAGTACGCCTACAAGCTCGAGTGGTTCGAGCGGCTGCGAAAGCTGCTCGAACGCGAGTCCGATCCCGCGCGTCCGCTCGCGCTCGTCGGCGACTTCAACGTCGCGCCCGCGGACATGGACGTGCACGACCCCGAGGCGTGGCGCGGGCAGGTGCTGTGCAGCGACCCGGAACGCGCGGCGCTGCAGCGCGTCGTCGACTGGGGCCTCGTCGACGCTTTCCGCGCGCGCTACCCCGAACGCGTTGCGTTCACCTGGTGGGACTACCGTGAGCTCGGCTTCCCGAAGAACCGCGGTCTGCGCATCGACCACGTGCTGCTCACGCAGCCGCTCGTGGCGAAGCTGGAGGACGTCGTGATCGACCGTGAAGAGCGCAAGGGCAAGGGAGCGAGCGACCACGCACCGGTCATCGCGAGCTTGAAATGAGCGCGCGAATCGCCTGGCTCGCCGCACTCGCGCTCGGTCTCTCGGGCTGCGCCGAGCCGCGCGAGCCGATCATCGACTGCACGCCCTCCGGCGACGCGCGACCGGTCTGCGGCTTCCAGAACCCGGAAGACCTCGCCCAGCTGCCCGAGAGCCGCGCGCTCGTGCTCAGCCAGATGGGCGAGATGGACGGCTCGAAGCCGGGGAGCATGGTCTTCTTCGATCTCGCGAGCGACGCGATCACGCCCGCGTTCGGCGGCGCGTCGGCGGCGGGCATCGCGCCGACGCCCGGCTGGGGTGATCCGACCTGCCCCGGCTCGCCCGGCGAGAAGTTCAGCCCGCACGGCCTGGCGCTCGCACGCCGGCCCGACGGCGCCCTTCAACTGCTGGTCGTGAATCACGGTGGGCGCGAGTCGATCGAGCTCTTCGAAGTCAGCGACGCCCAGAGCGCGCAGTCACTCACCTGGCGCGGCTGTGCGATTCCGCCCGAGGGTTCATTCCTGAACGACGTCGCCGCGCTGCCCGACGGCGGCTTCGTCACCACGCACATGTTCCCGCACGGCAGCACGCTCTGGCCGCTGCTGAAGGCATTGCTCGGCTTCTCGACCGGCTGGGTGCTGGAGTGGCACGCGGGATCGGGCTGGCAGAAGGTCCCGCGCAGCGACGGCGCGATGCCGAACGGGATCGCGTCGTCGCCCGACGGCGAATCGCTCTACGTCGATCTGTATCTCGGCGACGAGGTGCGCAAGCTCTCGCGCAAGACCGGCGAGACGCTGGCCTCGGTCGAGATCGCGAGCCCGGACAACGTGCTCTGGAGCCCCGACGGCAGCCTGCTGGTCGCCTCGCACAACGCGCCGCTGAACGAGATGCTCGCCTGCGGCCAGCTCGAGCGCGGCGCCTGCCCGTTCCACTACTCGATCGTCCAGCTCGATCCCGACACACTCGCGCCGCACGCGCTCTACGAGAACGTCGGCCCGCCCATGGGCGCCGGCACCGCCGCGCTGCGCATCGGCGACGAGCTCATCATCGGCACCTTCAAGGGCGACCGCATCGTCCGCGCAAAACTCGCCCACTGAGAACCTTCCGAGCCAGGCGCCGCAAACGAGGGCGAAGCGCGAGCGCCAAGCGACCCGAAGGCGAGCGAAGGAGCGGGTGGCGCGCGGCCGCCCGCGCGCCGGGCCCCGAGGCCGACGGCCTCAGCCGTCGGCCCTGAGAGGTGCGGGCTTCCCGAAGAGCCAGCCCTGGCCGAAGGGGATGCCCATCTGGCCAAGCGTCCGCAGCTCCTCGAGCGTGTCGAGGCCTTCGCCGATGATGCGCGAGTTCATGTCGCGCGCGATCGCCTGGAACGCGCGCACCATGTTCTGGCGCGCGGAGTCCTGGTCGATGCCGCGCACGAACGCGCGATCGACCTTGATGAACTCCGGC
>Ga0184615_10001678_pt1 | contig 11884 bp, 9 predicted proteins | sample PLM4_65_coex_FD_133134 | JGI IMG/M metagenome (GOLD analysis project Ga0184615, IMG submission 133134) | Groundwater sediment microbial communities from an aquifer in East River, Colorado, USA - PLM4_65_coex | ecosystem: Environmental > Terrestrial > Soil > Riparian zone | place: USA: East... | reverse complement strand
CGGGGCGCTGGAGCGCATCAAGTCGGGTAACGCGGACATCATCAGCGTCGAGCTCAGCGAGATCGACGGAAGACGCTAGACGGTAGACGTTGTCACATTGTGATTGTCACCCTGAGCGTAGCGAAGGGGGCATACTCCGAGTGATGGCTCCTTCGCTTCGCTCAGGATGACAATGGGACACTCCTTGCACCAACCGACCCCAATCCGGTGAAGCGTATGACCAAGCGAATCTTCAACTTTTCCCCCGGCCCCGCGGTCCTCCCCGAGCCCGTGCTCAAGCAGGCCCAGGAGGCCATCTGGAACGTGGCCGGGAGCGGCATCGGGATCCTGGAGCACAGCCACCGGGGCAAGGTGTTCGACCGCATCCGCGACGAGGCCGAGCAGGCCTGTCGCGACCTGGCCGGGATCCCCGACAACTACCGGGTGCTCTTCCTCCAGGGCGGCGCGTCGCTCCAGTTCTCGATGGTGCCGATGAACCTGCTGCCGGCGGATCGCACCGCCGACTATCTCCTCACCGGCGTGTGGGCGCAGAAGGCGGTGAAGGAGGCCAAGATCCTGGGCTCGAAGGTGCACATCGCGGCGAGCGGCGAGAGCACCAACTTCGACCGGATCCCCAAGGCCGCAGACATCAAGTACTCCGAGCGGCCGGCGTACGTGCATCTCACCACCAACAACACGATCTACGGCACCCAGTGGCGGTCGGAGCCCGCGGTGCCGGCCGGGGTGCCGCTCATCGCCGACACGTCGAGCGACATGTACAGCCGGCCGATCGACGTGAGCAAGTACGGCCTGATCTACGCCGGCGCGCAGAAGAACCTCGGCCCCTCGGGCGTCGTGCTCGTCATCATCCGGGACGACCTGATCGAGGCGGGGCCCAGGACGCTGCCCACCATGCTCCAGTACCGGACCCATTCGGTGGAGAAGTCGCTGTACAACACGCCGCCGACCTTCGGGATCTACGTGATGGGCGAGGTGTTCAAGTGGATCCAGGGTCAGGGCGGGCTCGCCGCGATGGCGGAGCACAACGAATCGAAGGCCCGGCTGCTCTACGACTTCATCGACCAGAGCGACTTCTTCCGCGGCACCACGCAGCCCGACAGCCGCTCGCTGATGAACGTCTGCTACCGGGCTCCGACCGAGGAGCTGGAGAGCAAGTTCATCGCCGAAGCGACCAGGCGAGGACTCGACGGGCTCAAGGGTCATCGCAATGCCGGCGGCATGCGCGCGAGCATCTACAACGCCTGCCCCCGGGCGGGGGTCGAGGCGCTGGTCGCGTTCATGAAGGAGTTCGAGCAGGCCAACCGGGCCGCGGCTAGAGCGTAGACATGTCCTTGCATCCTCCCAACGCGGTACTGGAGCGCATGTACCGCACTGGCCAGGTGGAGGACGGGCAAGGAAACGTCGTCAGTTGTTTCCCCACCTCGGTGTCCTACGAGAGCGGGGCGCTGTTGTACGAGTTCGTTCGGGAGAAGGGGCCCGAACGAACGTTGGAGGTCGGCCTCGCGTGGGGTGGCTCGGCGCTGTTCATCTGTCAGGCTCACCGCGACAACGGCAGTGGACATCACACCGCGGTAGACCCGTTTCAGGCACAGACCTACCGATCCGTAGGCGTGCTCAACATCGAGCGGGCCGGCCTGGAGGACGTTTTCCGCTTCTTTCCGGAGCGGTCCTTCGACGCGCTGCCCCGGCTGTGCGCGGAGGGTGAGCGCTTCGATTTCGTGTTCATCGACGGGCGCCATCTGTTCGACTGCGTGCTGGTCGATTTCTTCTACGTCGACAGGCTACTCGAGGTCGGTGGGTATGTGGCGCTCGACGACCTGTGGATGCCGGCGGTGAGGAAGGTGAAGTCCTTCATCCTTCGTAACCGCTCGTACGAGCTGGTGCCTGTCCCCGGCCCGAAGGTCATTCCCGACTGGCAGCAGATGGTGTGGCAGCGCGTCAGGAGAGTCGGCCTGTCCATGCTCAAGCACCGTCTGGGTCGCGATGTTCGGACCAAGATCGCTCCCGCCAACATTGCCATCCTGCGGAAGACGGGCGAGGACTCGCGGCGCTGGGACTTCCACCAGACGTTCTAGCCCCACGCCCGGATCGGTCTGACCCTTCCTCGTTTTCAGGAGCCTCCCATGCTGCGACTCGTCCTCGCCTGCCTCTCAGCGCCGCTCGCGGGACCCACCGACCCGCCGGGCGACGGCCAATCCGAGACCGTCACCGCCTTCGTGAACGTCACGGTGATCCCGATGGATCGGGAGCGAAGGCTCCCGGGGCAGACGGTGCTGGTCCGCGGCGACAGGATCGTCGAGATCGGGCCGGTGGCGAGAGTGAAGGTGCCGGACGGCGGAGTGCGGGTGGACGGCCGGGGCAAGTTCCTGATCCCGGGGCTCGCCGAGATGCACGCCCACCTTCCGGGTGGCCAGGCGTCGGACTCCGTGGTCGAGCGGACGCTCTTCCTGTATGTCGCGGGCGGGATCACCACCGTGCGCGGGATGCTGGGCCATCCGCGGCATCTCGAGCTGCGTGCGCGCGCCGCGCGAGGGGAGCTCCTGAGCCCGACCATCTACACCTCGGGACCGTCGCTCAACGGCAACAGCATCCCCGACCCCGCGGCGGCCGCCAAGGCGGTGATCGAGCAGAAGGACGCGGGCTACGACCTCCTCAAGATCCATCCTGGCGTGAGCCGGGAGGCATTCGACACCCTCGCCGCGACGGCGAAGCGGGTGGGCATCCCGTTCGCCGGCCACGTCCCCGAGGACGTGGGGATCGCCCGGGCGATCGAAGCGCGATACGCCACCATCGAGCATCTCGACGGGTACATCGAAGGCATGCTCCGCGAGGGCTCGCCGGTGACTGCCGAGCAGTCGGCGTTCTTCGGGATCAACCTTGGCGAGAACCTGGACGAGGCGAAGCTTCCCGCGCTGGTCGAGGCGACCAAGCGCGCCGGCGTCTGGAACGTGCCGACCCAGGTGCTGATGGAGAATCTGATCGTCGCGGGCACCAGCCGGGAGCTGGCCCAGCGGCCGGAGATGCGCTACGTCCCGCCGCAGAACCGAGCGCAGTGGGCGGAGGTGAAGGACGGGATGTTGGCGGAAACCAACTCCACGCCCGAGTCGGCGCGGCGCACGATCGAGATGCGCCGCCGGCTGATCAAGGCGCTGCACGCCGCGGGCGCCGGACTGCTCCTGGGCTCGGATGCGCCGCAGATCTACAACGTGCCGGGGTTCTCGACTCACCGCGAGCTGGAGTCGCTGGTGAGCGCGGGACTGACGCCGTACCAGGCGCTCGAGACGGGAACGCGGAATATCGCGACCTATTTCGGCACGCAGAAGGAGACGGGGACGATCGAGAAGGGGAAGCGGGCGGACCTCATCCTGCTCGACGCGGACCCGCTGGCGGACATCAGGAGCACGACGCGCCGGTCGGGGGTGATGGTGCGCGGGCGCTGGCTGCCGCAGGCGGAGATCGAGCAGCGGTTGGCGGAGGTGGCGAAGGCGGTGGGGAACTAGCCCCCGTTCAGGCTCTTCACCAGCTCCGCGTTCGTCGGATACCGCTTCAGATCCACCAGCAGATCGTTCATCGCATTGATCGGCGTCATTCCCGCGATCCGCTGGCGCAGCGCGCGCGACGCCGCGAGCGTCGGCTCGTCGAGCAGCAGCTCCTCTCGCCGGGTAGCGCTGGCCACCAGGTCGATCGCCGGGAAGACCCGCCGCTCGGCGAGCTCCCGGCTCAAAACCAGCTCGCTGTTCCCGGTGCCCTTGAACTCCTCGAAGATCACCTGGTCCATCTTGCTCCCGGTGTCCACCAGCGCCGTGGCGATGATGGTGAGCGACCCGCCCCCCTTCGACGGATCCACCTTGCGCGCGCTGCCCAGAAAGCGCTTCGGCTTCTCCAGCGACTGCGCGTCGAGCCCGCCCGAGAGCGTGCGCCCGGTGCCCTTCTCGACGGTGTTGTAGGCGCGGGCGAGCCGGGTGAGCGAGTCCACGATGAGCACCACGTCCTCGCCCAGCTCCACCCGGCGCCGGGCCCGCTCCAGGGTCAGCTCCGCCACCGCCACGTGCTGCGACGCGGGGTTGTCGAAGCTGGACGCGATCACCTCGCCCACGCCCGCCGCCTCCATCTCGAAGACCTCCTCGGGGCGCTCGTCCACCAGGAGAATGAGGAGATCGGTGTCGGGGTAGTTCGCGTTCACCCCCTCCGCGATCGCCTGGAGCACCATCGTCTTGCCCGCCTTGGCCGGCGCCACGATCAGCGCGCGCTGTCCCTTGCCCAGCGGCGAGAGCAGGTCGATCACCCGGTTGGTGTGGTCGGGCTGTCCCGAGCGCACCAGCCGGGTCTCGAGCCGGATCAGCTCGTTGGGATGGACCGCCGAGAGGCGGGTGAACTCGGGTCGGGTGCGGATCTGGTCGGGGGGATGGCCGTGGATGGAGGTGACGCGCTCGAGGGTAGGGCCGCGTCCCTTGCCGCCGGGACGCGTCTCGCCGGCGATCTCGTCGCCGGCCCGGAGCCCGAATTGTCGGATGACCCGCTCGCCGACGTGGACGTCGCCGTTGGAGGGGAGATACCCCGCCTCCCGGCGCCGGAGGAAGCCCGGGCCCCGACCGGCGATCTCGAGGACGCCGAGCATCAGGCTGCGGCCACGGTGCGCTTGATGCGATGCAGGATGGCGGTGAGGCCCTGGGTTCTGGTCATGCCGAGGGTTTCGCTCAGGCCGAGCTGGTCGAGGAGATCGTCGGGCACCTTCGCTACGTCCTCCGGCGGCGCACCGTCGAGCGACCGGGCGAGGAGCGATACGAATCCCCGGACGGTGGGCGATTCCCTCGGCACGTCGGCGTGGATGTGGACCTGCCCATTCTCGACCTCGACCCAGAGGAAGACCGGGGTCTGGCACTCATGGACCCGGTGGTCGTCGCGGGCCTTCTCCAGCTCGAGCCGCTCGGGGAGCGGGGGGAGCTTGCGGGAGTAGTCGAGCAGCGTCTCCAACCGGGTGGTCCGATCGGCGGCCTTGAAGCGGGGGATGATGGCGTCGATGCCGGGCATGAGGGAAAGGTAGCCCTCGGCGGGGCGGCGGGGCAGGCGGGGCAGCTTGACGCCTCCCCACACGGCAATGTATAGATATTCACGATGCCGAATCCCCCCCGCACTCCGCTCGCCATTATTCCGCTCCGACTCTCCCCGAGAGGCGGCGCGCGGGCTTGCGGGTAGCGGGATCACCCGATCCAGCAGCGACACGCGGCCTCTCGATCCGAGAGGCCGCTTTCTTTTTCAGGAAGCCTCATGCCTGCACCAGGCCCGTCGTCCCCGCTCCGGCTCTACGACACCACCCTCCGCGACGGTACCCAGCGCGAGGGGCTCTCGCTGTCGGTGGACGACAAGGTGAAGATCGCCCGCGCCCTCGACCGGCTCGGCGTGCACTACATCGAGGGCGGCTGGCCCGGCTCCAACCCCAAGGACGCCGAGTTCTTCCGGCGGATTCGGGAGACGCCGCCGGCCCGGGCCAAGGTTGCCGCGTTCGGCAGCACCCGGCGGGCCGGGGTCCGCTGCGAGGACGACGGCAACATCCGCGCGTTGGAGGAGGCGGCGACGCCGGTCGTCACCCTGGTCGGCAAGACCTCGACGCTGCACGTGGACCGGGTGCTGGAGACGACGCGAGAGGAGAACCTCCGCATGGTGGCGGAGAGCGTCGCCTGGTTCAAGCGGCTCGGCCGGGAGGTCGTCTACGATGCGGAGCACTTCTTCGACGGGTGGCGGCTCGACCCGGAGTACGCGTTCGCCACCCTCGAGGCGGCCGCCGGCGCCGGCGCCGATTCGCTGATCCTCTGCGACACCAACGGCGGCGAGCTGCCCGACGTCGTCGCCGAGCGGGTGCTCGAGCTGCGCGCGCGGCTCGGCACCCCGCTCGGCATCCACCCGCACAACGACGCCGGGCTCGCGCTCGCCAACGCGCTCGCGGCGGTCCGCGCCGGCTGCGAGCAGGTGCAGGGAACGATCAACGGCTACGGCGAGCGCTGCGGCAACCTCGACCTGGTGCCGCTCGTCGCCACGCTCCAGCTCAAGTTGGGGCACCGCCTCCTCTCCGGCGATGCGCTCCGCCGGCTCAGCGAGGTCTCTCACTACGTCGCCGAGGTCGCGAACCAGCATCCCGATCCGCACGCGCCGTACGTGGGCCGCAGCGCCTTCGCCCACAAGGGCGGCATCCACGTCGCCGCCATCGCCAAGGTTCCCGAGAGCTACCAGCATGTGGATCCGGGCCTGGTGGGGAATACCTGCCGCGTGGTGGTGAGCGAGGTGGCGGGCCGGCGCAACGTCCTGCTCCGGGCCCAGGAGCTGGGGTTGGCCGCGGGCGGCGAAGCGGGGGCGGTGCTTCAGCGCATCAAGGAGCTGGAGCACCAAGGCTTCCAGTTCGAAGCGGCGGAGGGGTCGTTCGAGATGCTGCTGAGGCGGAAGGACCCCGCCTACCGCGCGCCGTTCGTGGTGGACGACTTCACGGTCATCGTGGAGAAGCGCGGCGGTGACGGAATCCGGGCGCAGGCCACGGTCAAGCTCCGCGTGGGTGACGATGTCGTGCACACCGCGGCGGAGGGCGACGGGCCGGTGAACGCCCTCGACCGCGCGGTGCGGAAGGCGCTGTTGCCGCACTATCCCGCGCTCGCCCGGGTGCACCTGGTGGACTACAAGGTCCGCATCGTGGACGAGCACCTGGGCACCGCCGCGCGTCCCCGGGTCATCATCGAGTCGGCCCGCGGCGCCGAGCGGTGGAGCACGGTCGGCTGCTCGGAGAACATCATCGAGGCGAGCTGGCTCGCGCTCTGCGACGGGCTGGAGCTGGCGCTGCTCAAGCCCCCCGCCGACGACTGACGCCGCCCTCCCCGGCGGCCGGCCGACTCAGCGCGACGCGTCCGCCCGGGGCGACCCCGATCTGGCCTCCGCCAGCTCCGGCAGATCGGCGTCGGCGGCGTGCCAGTTCCGCAACAGCAGCCCGTACCATCGTGTAGCGCCTTCGGTGTCGCCCGCCTTGGCCGCGGCGCGCGCCCGGCCCAGCAGGGCCGAGGAGCGGAGCGGGGTGCGCTGCAACGTCGCGTCGTAGGCCGCCGCCGCTTCGGGCGCCCGGTCCAGCTCCAGCAGGAGGTCGGCCAGGAGCTCGCGCGCCGGGGGATCGATTGGTGGCCCTACTATGGAAAGGTCCTCCTCGAGCGTGGCGGCCTCGGTGAGCGCGGCCAGCGCCTCCTCGTCCCGACCGGTCACCCTGGCGTCCATCGCGGTGAGCTTGCGCTCGAAAGCGCGGACCCCGGGTGGCATCATGCCATCATGATGTTGCTTGATGGTGTCGGCCCGCAGGCGGTAGCCGGCCAGGCCGGCGGCGACGGTCTCCGGGTCACCCCGGGGCCTCGCGCCCGCTGCCGCCTGCAAGATGGGCTCCCAGGGCTTGAACGTCACGCCTGCCGGCGTGGAATCCCAGCGCCGCGTCTCCACCACGTTCTGGATGGCCACCATCGTCAGATAGGCGTGCACGTGATGCGGCGCGTCGGCGCGCCCATCCGGCGGGAACAGCGCGCCGAGCGAATCGCTCAGCGCCCGCGCTCGCGCGTAGCGCCCCTGCTGGAGGTAGCCGTAGTGCAGCCAGCCGGCTGCGTGCAGATCCAGCTCGTCGTTCGGCAGCCCCTTCCGCTTTACCCAGGCCTTGGAGGCGGTCCACGCGGCCTCGTTCGAGGCGACCATGTCATCCCACAGCCCCAGGTGCACGAAGATGTGCGACGGCATGTGGAGCGCATGCTCGGCCCGAGGCGCGATCCGGGCGTACCGGCGCGCGACTGGCAGCCCGAGCGGTGCCAGGAGCGGGTCGTCGTAGGCGTGGATCAGGTAGTGCGTGGCGCCGGGATGGGTCGGGTTGCGTCGGAGTACTTCCTCCACGATGGCCGCCGCCCGAACCGACGGGCGCAGATCCGTCTTGCCGCCGGAGCGGAGGCTCAGGAGCGCGAGCGCGTGCAGGCTCGCGGCCTCGAGGTCCGACGGATGCTGGTCGTGCACCTGGGCCATCGCCCGCTCGTAGGCCTGGCGGCGCTCCTTGACACTGCCCGCCCCGTAGAGCGCCTCGACCCCCCCGAGATAGCCCCGCTCCCGCGGGGTCCCGCCTCGGGCAATGCGCTGTTCCGGCGTCGCTCCCAGCCGGGCCAGCGCTTCGCGCGCCGCGGTCGAGTCGTGCTCGCCCCACAGCGGATGATCGTAGGTGAGCGCCTCCCCCCAGTAGGCCATCGCGAAGGCGGAGTCGAGCCGCTGGGCCTCCCGGAACGCCTCGGCCGCGTCGGCGTACTCGAAGCTGTGCAGCAGGGCCAGCCCTCGGAGGAATGAGGCCTGGGCCCGACGCGCGCCGGAGTTGGGGAAGCTGACCAACCCTAGCCCGGTGGTTTGACTCGAGCCGGGAGACGGCTGGGCGGTCGCGAGGAGGAGAAGGACGAAGAGGGGAGACCGGAGTTGGCGCATGGGGGCCCCGATGGGCGCGGCTGGTTGCCCGAATGTATGTCCCGTCGCCGGTGTCGGCGAGACCGCTGGTGAAACATGAGCGCCAAGAACCGCGTCCGGGCGCCTCCGCTCCGTACCCTCTCCCAGGAGGAACTCATGGGCAGGTCTCGCGCTCCCCGGCTTCTCGCGGCCGCTTTCCTCGCCGCCGGCCCGTCCGCCCTCCAAGCGCAGGCCGGCCCGCAAGTCTACGGGCCGGGGGTCTTCTCCACCGGCGCGTGGGATTTCTTCGTCGCGCTCACCCCCGACCAGAGGACCGCCTACATCTGCCGGGCGAACGGCGACTTCAGTTACTACACGATCCTCGAGACCAGCCTCGCCAACGGGCGCTGGACCGAGCCTCGCGTCCCGGCGTTCTCCGGCCGGTGGAGCGACGCCGATCCCCACCTGTCCCCGGACGGGAGCAAGCTCTTCTTCATCTCCAACCGTCCGTTGACCGGCGAGACTCCACGCGAGGAGTACGACATCTGGGTCGTCGACCGGCAGGCCGGCGGACGCTGGGGCGCGCCCCGCAGCCTGGGGGTGCCGGTCAACCGCGACGGCGCGACGGAGTGGTCGCCGTCGGTGGCCCGGAACGGCAATCTCTACTTCGGCACCATCCGGGACGAGGGCAAGGGAGGGAACGACCTGTACGTGGCCCGCTGGATCGGGGATCGCTACGCCGAGCCGGAGAACCTGGGCGATTCGGTCAACACGAAGGCCGGCGAGTTCGAGCCCTGGATCGCGCCGGACGAGAGCTATCTCATCTTCAGCGCGCAGGGCCGGCCGGAGGGCCCGGGCGGCTTCGATCTCTACGTGAGCGAGCGGCGCGATGGGATATGGCAGCGCGCCCGGCCGCTCGCCCCGGTGAATTCCCCCAAGGGTGACTTCAATCACAGCGTATCGCCCGACGGAAAGTACCTCTTCTTCAGCAGCACCCGCGGTCTCTTCGACTCGACGCCGCCGGCCCCGCTTCCCTATGCCGAGATGCAGAGACGTCTTACGGGGATCGGCAACGGCCTCGGCGACATCTATCGCATCCCAGTCTCCGAATTGGGGATTCGAGTCGGCGACTAGCCCGCCGGAACCTTCCGGGGCCTGCGGGCGTTCCACCGATATCCGGCTGGACCACCCATACCAACAGGTTCGATGAGCTCACCCGAGAAGTACGATGCCATCGTCATCGGCGCCGGACAGGCGGGCGTGCCGCTCTCGACCGCCCTGGCCAAGGTCGGCCGCCGGACCGTCCTGATCGAGCGGGAGCACGTCGGCGGCACCTGCATCAACGAGGGATGCACGCCGACCAAGACGATGGTGGCGAGCGCGCGGGTGGCGTATCTCGCGCGGCGCGCGGCGGACTACGGCGTCGAGACCGGGCCGGTGCGGGTGAACCTCGGCCGGGTGCGCGAGCGCAAGCGGAGCATCGTCGAGAGTTTCCGCGGGGGAAGCCAGCGGCGGATCGAGGGCACCGACGGCGTGGATCTCGTCTTCGGCGAAGCGCGGTTCGTCGCGCGCCGCACCGTGGCGGTGGACGGGCGGAGCTTCCGGGCCGACCTGGTGTTCATCAACACCGGCGGAAGGCCCGCGCCACCGGACGTCCCTGGCCTCGACCGCGTGGCCCCGCTCGACTCGACCTCTATCATGGAGCTGGACGAAGTCCCCGAGCACCTCATCGTGCTGGGCGGCGGCTACATCGGCCTCGAGTTCGCCCAGATGTTCCGCCGTTTCGGCAGCCGGGTGACGGTGATCCAGCGCGGACGCCAGCTTCTGCCGCTGGAGGACGAGGACATCGCCGACGCGGTGCTCGGCATCCTCCGCGAGGACGGCGTCGAGGTACTGCTGAAGGCCGAAGCCCGCTGCGCCGAGCGCCTCGACGATGGCAGCGTGCGCGTGATCGCCCGCACAGCCGAGGGAGAGCGCACGATCGTAGGCTCTCACGTGCTCCTGGCCGCGGGGCGAGTGCCCAACACCGAGCGCCTCGAGCCGAAGGCCGCGGGCGTGGAGACCGACGCCAAGGGCTTCATCCGGGTGAACGAGCGGCTGGAGACCACCGCGCCCGGGGTCTACGCCCTCGGCGACGTGAAGGGCGGACCCGCCTTCACCCACATCTCCTACGACGACTACCGGATCATCCGCGCCAACCTGCTCGAGTGGGGTAACAGAACCACCGCCGATCGCCCGGTGCCGTACACGGTGTTCATGGATCCGCAGCTCGGCCGCATCGGCCTCAACGAGCGAGAGGCCAGGAAGCAGGGACGGCCGTACCGAGTCGCCACGATGCCGATGAGCTACGTGGCCCGGGCGCTGGAGATGGACGAGGCGCGGGGGATGATGAAGGTGCTGGTGGACCCGGAGAGCCGGCAGCTGCTGGGCGCCGCGGTCCTCGGTATCGAGGGCGGGGAGGTCATGGCGGCCCTCCAACTCGCCATGATGGGAAGCGTGCCGTATGATAGGATTCGCGACGCGGTCTTCGCTCACCCGACGCTGGCGGAGTCGCTGAACAACTTGTTTTCGACGCTCGACTGACCGGTCGAGCGAGGAGTTGCCGATGACGATCGCCGTAACGCTCGACCGCGCCCAGTTGCAGACCATGGCCGAGCGCCTGCACGAGGCGCGGGCCCGGACGTTCCTTCTGGTGGCGCCGCTCAGCGACGAGGAGCTGCACACTCAGCACGATCCGCTGATGAGTCCCATCCTCTGGGACCTGGGGCACATCGCCCACTTCGAGGAGCTGTGGCTCACCCGCAACCTCGACGGCCCGATCGAGTTCGTCGAGATGCCCGGGCTGTACAACCCGTTCGAGCATCCGCGGAGCACGCGTGGGGCGCTGCCGCTGCCGGGCCTCGACCAATGTCGCGCGATCATGGACGAGATCCGGGGCCGGGTGCTGGCCCGCACCGCGACTACCGATCTCGACGACGCCAATCCCCTGCTGCGCGACGGGTATGTCTACCGGATGGTCCTGCAGCACGAGTACCAGCACAACGAGACGATCCTCCAGACCCTCCAGCTCAAGCTCGGTGCGCCGTATGCGCCGGTGGTCCGCTTCGACCTCCCGGAGGCGCCTCCCGCCCGCGCCTCGCTGGGCGACATGGTGCGGTTCCCCGGTGGCGCCGTCGAGATCGGGACCGACGACCGGTCGGAAGCCTACGACAACGAGCGCCCGCGTCACGCGGCCGAGGTTCGGCCGTTCTTCATCGACGTGAACCCGGTGACCAACGGCGACTTCCTCCTCTTCATCGCGGCCGGCGGTTATGCCAAGCCGGAGTACTGGTCCGACGCCGGCCGCCGGTGGCTGGCCGAGTCGGGCGCGCAGGCGCCGAAATACTGGTTCTCCAGCGAAGGGCGCTGGATGACGCGGGTCATGGACCGCTCCGGCCCGGTGGACCCGCGCCAT
>Ga0184615_10001676_pt1 | contig 11892 bp, 8 predicted proteins | sample PLM4_65_coex_FD_133134 | JGI IMG/M metagenome (GOLD analysis project Ga0184615, IMG submission 133134) | Groundwater sediment microbial communities from an aquifer in East River, Colorado, USA - PLM4_65_coex | ecosystem: Environmental > Terrestrial > Soil > Riparian zone | place: USA: East... | reverse complement strand
GCTCGAGGCGCATCCCCCCATCTTGGTGCGCGGCGTGCCGGTCCGGACCTACGCGCAGCCCGCGAAGCTCCCGCTCACCGCGTTCGCCCAGGAGGTGGCGGTCGAGGTCCTGGCGCGCCTCGAGGACTACTTCGGCGTGCCGTACGCGTTCGGGAAGCTCGACCAGGTCGGCCTCCCCGAGTTCGAGGCGGGGGCGATGGAGAACGCCGGGCTCGTCACCTTCCGCGAGGTCGCGCTCCTGCTCGATCCGCAGACCGCGTCCCTCGCGCAGAAGAAGCGGGTCGCCGAGGTCGTGACCCACGAGCTCGCGCACCAGTGGTTCGGCAACTGGGTCACGATGACGTGGTGGGACGATCTCTGGCTCAACGAGGCGTTCGCCACCTGGATGGCGTTCAAGATCGTGGATCACTGGAACCCCGCCTGGCGGGTCTGGCTCGAGTTCGACCAGGGGAAGGCGGCCGCGATGCACCTGGACGCGCTCCGCTCCACCCACCCGGTCCGCGCCGAGATCCGCAACGTCGCCGAGGCCGGCGAGGCGTTCGATCTCATCACCTACGAGAAGGGCGGCGCGGTGCTGCGGATGATCGAGGGCTACCTGGGCGAGGAGCCCTTCCGCGACGGGATCCGCCGCTACATGCGCCGGCACGGGAGAGGGAACGCGGTGGCGGACGACCTGTGGCACGCGCTCGGCGAGGCCTCGCGCGAGCCGGTCGTCGAGCTCGCGAACGCGTGGATCGGGACCCCCGGGTACCCGCTCGTGCGCGTGGCGCGCACGGGCAGGGTCCTCACGCTCGAGCAGCGGCGCTTCTTCTCCGATCCCGCCGCTCCGTCCGACGACGCGGTCTGGCCGGTGCCGCTCGTCGTCCGGTACGCGGACGGGGAGCGCGTGGCCGAGGAGCGGATCCTGCTGCGCGAGCGTCGCGCGGAGCTCGTGCTCCCCGGGACCGGGGAGCCCGACTTCGTCGTCGCGAACGCCGGCGCCACCGGCTTCTACCGCGTCGCCCACGACGCGAGCGGCCTCGCCGCGCTGGTCGCGAACCTGCCCCGGCTGGCGACGGCGGAGCGGATCGCGCTGCTCTCCGACGAGTGGGCCCTCGTCCGCGCGGGGGTGGGCCAGGTGGCGAGCTTCCTCGACCTGTGCGCCGGGTTCCGTCGGGAGGAGGACTACGCGGTCCTCGACGAGCTGGTCGGCCGGCTCGCCGCCATCGAGCACCGGCTCGTCGCGGACGGAGATCGGCCTGCGCTGCGCGCGTTCGTGTCGGGGCTGCTCGGGCCGCAGCTCGCGGCGACGGGCTGGGACCCCGCGCCCAACGAGCCCGACCCGCCGCGGCTGCGGCGCGCGGCGGCGGTGCGCGGGCTCGGGCTCGTGGGCCGCGAGCCGCGCACGATCGGCGAGGCATGCGCCCGGCTCGACCGGTGGGTCGCGGGCGAGCGCGCAGCGCTCGAGCCGAACCTGCACGATGCTGCGGTCACGATGGCGGCGCGGACCGGAGACGCGTCCCGGTTCGAGGCGTTCCGGGGGCTGTTCCGCAAGGAGACCGACCCTGCCTTCCGGCGGCGATGGCTGCTCGCGCTCGCGTCGTTCGAGGATCCGGCGCTCGCGGCGCGGGGCATCGATCTCGCGTTCGGTGACGAGGTCCCGCTGCAGGACACCGCCTCGTTCACCTCGGCGCTGCTCGGGAACCGGACCGCGCGCGAGCCGTTCTGGGCCCGCCTCCGCTCCGACTGGGAGATCCTCCACGGCCGGCTCAAGGCCGCGCCGATGCTGCTCCGCCGGGTCGTCGAGGCGATGGGAGCGCTGATCGAGCGCCGCCATCTCGAGGAGGCGCAGGCCTTCCTCGCGGCGCACCCGATGGACGAGACCCGACAGGCGACCGCGCAGACGCTCGAGCGCCTCCGGCAGGACGTGGAGCTCCGGGAGCGCACCCAGGGAGCCATCGGCGCGTGGCTCGCTGCTCGGCGTGCGTCGTGAGCGAGCTGGAGATCGTCGCGAAGCCCGGTGCCCCCGCTCGCGAAGGCGAGCGGAATGCGCCGAAGGCGCAGGCGCCGGGCCGTTGCGGCGGCCACCAAGCCGTGACGAACGTGCGAGGAAGGGGCGAGCGCACGCAGGTTGGCCCGGATGGACACAGGCGAGGGCGGTAAGCTCACGGGCGGCGCCGCGCCGCCGCTGTTCTTCCGGTCGCTCCGCGACTTCCTGCGCGTGCTGCCCGGAGCGGCGCAGCGCTTCTGGGTCCTCGTCATCGCGACCGGCGCCCTGGCAGGGGTCGGTGCCGGCGGGCTGCTCACCGTGCTCCGCCTCGTGCAGCGGCTCGCCTGGCCAGCAGCGGACAGCTTCGTCGGGGCGGTCGAGTCGGCGAGCCCGCTGCGGCGCGTCCTCGTCCCCGCGATCGCCGGTGCCGCCGTCGGGTTGCTGGGGCTCGTCTCGCGCAGGCCGCTCGGGGGACACGGAACGGCCCGTATCATCGAGGCGATCTGGCACCGCGGGCGGGAGCTCGCGCTCGGACGGACCCTCGTGCGCGGCGTCGTATCGGTGGCCGCGGTGGGCATGGGGGCCTCCCTTGGGCGCGAGGGGGCCCTCGTCCAGACCGGCGCCGCGGCGGGGTCGTGGCTCGCGTCGCGGTTCGGGATCGAGGAGCGGCAGGCGCGGGTGCTCGTGGCCTGCGGGGCGGCGTCCGGGATCGCCGCCGCGTACAACGTTCCGATCGGCGGCGCGCTCTTCGGCCTCGAGGTGCTGCTCGGGAGCTTCGCCCTCGAGCTCCTCGGCCCGATCGTGGTGTCGTGCGTGGTGGCGACCGCGGTCTCGCGCACCATCCCCGGCGCTCACGTCGAGTACGTCATCCCCCAGTACGAGCTGCTCCGCCCGTCCGAGATCCTGATGGGGCTCGCCCTCGCGCCGCTCTTCGGCCTCGCCTCGGCCGTGTACGTGAGGGTGATGGGCTGGGTCGAGGTGCAGCTCGATCGGCTCCCGCGCTGGGCGCAGCCGGCAGTGCCGCCGCTCGCGCTGGCGATCGTGGGTGCGGCCGCGATCCGCTGGCCGCCGATCCTCGGCAACGGCTTCGATACGGTCCAGGACGTGCTCGTCGGCGGGGTTCCGCTCGCCGCCCTCGCGGCGCTGCCGGTGCTGAAGCTGCTCGCGACGGCGCTGTGCGCCGGCGCGGGCGTCCCGGGGGGCCTCTTCACCCCGTCGCTCTTCTACGGCGCCGCGCTCGGTGGCCTCGCCGGGCAGCTGCTCGCGCACGCATTCCCGGGGAGCCCGCCACCCGGGGCGCTCGCGCTCGTGGGCATGGCCGCGGTCCTCGCCGGGACCACGCACGCCGCGGTCTCGTCGGTGCTCATCATCTTCGAGATGACCGGGGACTACGGGGTCATCCTGCCGCTGATGCTCACCGCCGCGGTGGCGGCCGCGACGAGCCGGGCCATCGAGCCCGATTCGCTGTACACCGCGCCGCTCCGCAGGCGGGGCGTTCGGCTCCCGGAGCTGCCGCGCCCCGAGTGGCTGCGCACCACCCCGATCGCGGCGCTCGTCGCCCCGGACGCCGCACACGTCGGACCGGCCACGCCCTTCGAGGAGGTGCTCCGGAAGCTGCTCGCGCTCGACCCAGGCCACGACCTGTACGTCACGTCGAAGGACGGCGGGCTGCTCGGCGTCATCCGGCTCGACGCGCTCAAGGGCACGATCTCGGACGGCGCGCTCCTGGGGATGATCGTCGCGGCGGACGTGGTGGACCGGAGCGTCGAGCCGCTCACGACCGGCATGTCGGTCTCCGAGGTGGCGGCGCGGTTCTCGGACACGGATCTCGAGCGGCTCCCGGTGGTCGACGCGGGGCGCCGGCTCGTCGGAACGGTGGCGATGCGCGATCTGCTCGCGCAGGGCCGGTTCTAGGGTGGTCGAGCGGTCGGGCGTGCGGCGAATGGGAGGCATGCTGGCCCGGTAATGTGGACCGGAAGAGGTGATGACAGTCAATCACTGCGGGTGCGGCTTCGTCGCCTACACCCGTTTCCGCCGAGCGCGGGAACTGATAGAGATCAGCCGCCGATCGCGAGCGCGCAGTCCTCGCGCCGGTCCCCCGGGAGAACGGATGCGGCAAAAAGCCACCCCCTTGCGGCAAATGGTCACCCCCTTCCTGGTTGTGTGCGTGGCCACGCTCATCGCGACGGCAGCTCGCGCGTCACCGTCGATGAAGCACGCGCCCCCGGCCGAGAAGACGAAGGAGGAGCTCTTCGAGGCGCGCCCGCCTCCGTTCTCGGACGGGATCTTCCCGTGCATGGATTGCCACAAGGATCAGAAGGACCGGAACCGGCGCGAGCTCGGCTTCCACGACGAGCAGCAGTCGGTGTTCGACCACGACGCCGAGCACCGCTGGTGCCTCGACTGCCACGACTACGAGAACCGGAACGTGCTCCGGCTCGCGAGCGGCGCGACCGTCCCCTTCACGGAGTCGTACCGGCTCTGCGGCCAGTGCCACGGCGACAAGTTCCGGGACTGGAAGGCCGGGATCCACGGCAAGCGGGTCGGGAACTGGGATGGCGCGAAGACGTACCTGCTCTGCGTGTCGTGCCACAACCCGCACTCGCCCAGCTTCAAGGGTGTGAAGGAGATCGTGGTGGACGGAAAGGTCACCATCGCCCCGACGCTGCAGAAGCTCAAGCCGGAGCCGCGTCCGCACCGGCCCGAGGAGATGCGCGACGGGAAGCGCGCGCAGGAGTTTGGCCGATGAGCGCGCGCAAGGGCCTGAACGTCCTGCAGGGCGCGGGCGTGGATCCGCTGGGCGACGGCCCGGCGGACGCGTCCCGGCGCGCCTTCATGAGGACCGCAGCCGCGGGTGCCGCGGTGTCGGCGCTCGCCGGGTGCGGCGTTGATCTCGGCGAGTTCCTCCGCGGCCACTTCAAGGAGCTGTCGAAGGACGACCTCGCGAAGGTGCTCGCCAAGGTCGAGAAGCGGAACAAGGAGCGCTTCGGGCGCGACACGAAGGTGACCGCGGAGGGTCCGCGACCGGGCGTGGAGTTCGGCTACGGGCTCGACATCTCGCGGTGCGTCGGCTGCCGCCGCTGCGTCTACGCCTGCGTGAAGGAGAACAACCAGTCCCCCGAGCAGCCCCAGATCCACTTGATCCGCGTGCTCGAGATGGACAAGGAGCAGGGCGTCGATCTGGCGCACTCCGAGCTCTACTACGACGCGGACGCGGTCCCGCGGCCGGGCAAGTTCTACTTCCCGGTGCAGTGCCAGCAGTGCCGGAACCCGCCCTGCGTGAAGACCTGCCCGACGCAGGCCACGTGGAAGGAGAGGGACGGGATCGTCGTCATCGACTACGACTGGTGCATCGGCTGCCGCTGCTGCATGTCGGCCTGCCCGTACGGCGCCCGCCACTTCAACTGGGGCGATCCGAAGCTGCCCGCCGAGGAGCTGAACCCGAACCAGCACTACCTCGGGAACCGGCCCCGGCCGAAGGGCGTGGTCGAGAAGTGCACCTTCTGCATCCAGCGTACGCGGAACGGCCGCTACCCGGCGTGCGTCGAGATCTGCCCGGTCGGCGCCCGAAAGTTCGGCAACCTCCTCGACCCGGAGAGCGAGATCCGAAAGGTCATGGAGACGAAGCGCGTCTTCGTCTTCAAGGAGGAGCTCGCCACGCACCCTCAGTTCTACTATTTCTACGCGACGTAGCTCGGAGCCCTCATGTCCGGTGTGCTCGAATTCCTGAAGGGCTGCGTCCGCCAGGTGCTCGCCGGCGGCAAGGGCTACAAGGCCTGGGTCGCATTTCTCCTCGTGACCATCGCGATCGGCGGCATCGCCTACGCGCAGCAGATCCGTTACGGCCTCATCGCGACCAACATGCGCGACCAGGTCTCCTGGGCCTTCTACGTCGGCAACTTCACGTTCCTCGTCGGGGTCGCTGCGGCGGCGGTCCTGCTCGTCATCCCCGCCTACGTCTACCAGTGGAAGCCGCTCAAGGAGGTCGTGGTGCTGGGCGAGCTGCTCGCCATCAGCGCGCTCATCATGTGCCTCCTCTTCATCCTCGTGGACATGGGGCGGCCGGACCGGTTCCTCCACATCATGCCGCTCTTCGGGACGCCCAACTGGCCGCGCTCGCTCCTCACCTGGGACGCGCTCGTCCTGAACGGCTACCTCGCAGTGAACCTGATCCTCGTCTCGTACCTGCTCTTCAAGACCTACCGCGGCGAGCACTACGACAAGCGGATCTTCCTCCCGCTCGTGCTGCTCTCGATCCCGGTGTCGATCTCGACGCACACCGTGACGGCGTTCCTCTACAACGGGATGGCGGCCCGGCCGTACTGGAACGCGTCAATCCTGGCGCCGCGCTTCATCGCCTCCGCGTTCTGCTCCGGGCCGGCGGTGATGATCATCCTCTTCCAGGTCCTGCGGAAGACGAACGAGCTCCCCATCAAGGACGAGGCGATCTGGAAGATCGCGGAGCTGATGGCGTACGCGATGTTCCTGAACCTGTTCCTGCTCGGGGCGGAGCTGTTCAAGGAGTACTACTCGGCGACCGAGCACCTGCTCTACACGCAGTACCTCTGGACCGGCATCGGCGAGCACCGCACGCTCGTGCCCTGGGCCTGGTTCTCGCTCTTCTCCAGCATCGTCGCGTTCGTCCTGTTCCTCATCCCGGCGACGCGCCGGAACTTCTTCACCCTGAACCTCGGCTGCCTCCTCATCTGGGCGGGCTGCTACATCGAGAAGGGGATGGGGCTCATCATCCCCGGCATGACGCCCGACACCCTCGGGGAGATCTACGAGTACAAGCCCAGCGCGACCGAGTGGGGCATCGCGGCGGGCGTCTTCGGGATCGGCTTTCTCATCTTCACGCTCCTCGTGAAGATCGCGGTCCCCATCCTCGTCGGTACGTTCCGGGCCCCGGAACGGACCGGCGCCAGCGCACCGGCCACGGGGGCCGGGCTCGCGACGCACTGACCACCAAAGGAAGGGAAGGACCCATGAAGCGGATCCTGTTCGCCATCGTCGCCGTCTCGTTCGCCGGCACCGCGCTCGCCGCGGACGCCGCCACCCTGTTCGCGTCGAAGTGCGCCGCCTGCCACGGGAAGGATGGGAAGGGGACGGCGGTCGGCCAGAAGATGGGAGCGAAGGACATCACGGCGTTGAAGGGCAGCGAGGCAGAGCTGGTGAAGGACATCTCGAACGGGAAGGGGAAGATGCCGGCGTACAAGGACAAGCTCTCCGCCGACGAGATCCAGGCCCTCGCGAAGTTCGTGAAGGGTGGGCTGAAGTAACCGAGGCGATCTAAGGAGCGGCGAGCGCGGCGAGGAACTCCACCGCCCGCCGCTCCGCCCAGAAGCTCGGCCAGAACGGCGAGCCCGCCACGAACGCGACGTGGCCGCCGGCGTCCGTGGTCTCGAGCGTGACCTTCGGGTTCGCGCGCGCCCCCTCCACCGGGATCGACGCAGCCGGGACGATGGGGTCGTCGATCGCGGAGAGCGCGAGGAGCGGGCGCCGGACGCCGGCGATGAAGCGCCCGGACGAGCAGGTGCGCCAGTACGTCTCCGCCGACGGGAAGCCGTGGACGGGCGCGGTCACGGCGCCGTCGAACTCGGCGAACGTGCGCGCGCGGGCGGCCGCACGTGCGTCGAACGCGCCCGGGAAGCGGCGCGCCTTCTCCGCCGCCTTCCGGCGCAGCTGGCGCATGAACCGCTCCCGGTACACGGCGTTCCAGAAGCCCGGTCCGTCGATCGCGCGCGCGGACGCCTCGAGATCGAACGGCACCGAGATCCCGGCGGCGGCCCGCACCTCCGGGGGCAGGGCGTCGCCGCGCTCGCCGACGTACTTCACGACGACGTTGCCGCCGAGCGAGAAGCCCGCGATCAGGATGGGCCGGCCGGGGCGCTCGGCGGCGAGCCGCTCCACGACGTGCGCGAGGTCGCCCGTCTCGCCCGAGTGGTAGAAGCGCGGCAGCCGGTTCGCCTCGCCCGAGCAGCTCCGGAAGTTCAACGCGAGCGCGGCGAGGCCGCGCGCGAGCCCCACCGCCACGAGGCCGCGCACGTACGGCGCGCGCGAGGAGCCCTCGAGGCCGTGGCAGACGACGAGCACCGGAGGGTCGCGCCGAGGCGCTCCCGGAGGCCGGGCCGGCACGTAGCGGTCCACGTCGAGGAAGTCGCCGTCCGGCAGCTCCCACCGTTCCCGCCGCGCCCGCGGGCGCGGGAGCACGCGCGCGACCGACGCGAACACCGTCATGGCGTGCGCGCCGCGAAGCCAGCGGGAGGGGGCGTACGGAGGTGAAGGGCTCATCGGAACTGCGGGTGCGCGCGGATGCGCGCGAGCGCGTCCGCGGGTGCGTCGGGAGGGAAGGGCGCGGAGGACCGGGCGAGGCGCGCCAGCCAGCGTCCGTCGAGCGGCCGCGCGAGGAGCGACGGGTCGGTGGCGGCGGCCGTGGTCTCCTCCTTCGGTCCGGATGCGTCCCCTGCTCCGACCGAGAACCCGGCGAGGAGGAGCGCGGAGCGGGTCGAGGTTGCCGTGCTGTACGTGTACACGGCGGCCGGCTCGCCGCAGCGGGCGCGCAGGGCCGCGAAGACGGCGACCGTCCAGAGCTCCGGGTTCGCTCTCGGCGAGAACGGATCCCAGAAGACGACGTCCGCCCGGGACCGCTCGGACGACAGCGTTTCGCGGACGTCGCCGGCGACGAGCCGCCAGAGGATCCGGCCCGACTCGTGGCGTCCCCTGGCGAGGAGCTCGCGGGCGGCCTCGCGGGCCGTCGTGGAGAGGCCGAGGCGCGCCGCGCCGTCCGGCGACGCGGCGAGGGCGAGCGCCGCCGGGTCCGTCTCGAAGCTCACGATCTCGAGCCCCCGCCCGCCGGGGGGAAGGGAGGCGGCGGCGGCGAGCGCCGCGAGCGCGTTCGCTCCCGCGCCGAGCCCGACGTCGAACAGGACGAGGCGGGACCCTGGCGCCTCGAGCCGCTCGCGCAGCCGGGACTGCGCCACGTAGAGGCGCTCCGCCTCGACCGCGGGGCCGATGATGGGGTGCATCACCTCGCCGAGGACGGTGTCGCGGACGGCGGGGACGCCGAGCGAGGTGAGGACGATCTCGTATCGCGCCGGGGCCGGGGCCGGGGTCGGGGTCGAGGTCGGGGTCCCCTTCGACTCCGCGCCGCCTGCGGCGGCGCTACGCTCAGGGTGAGCGGACGTCGGGGTCGGGGTCGCAGACGGGAGCGCGCGTCGCCCTGGCGGCCGCCGCGACGGATCGTGCTCGTGCCGGTCGATGGCTGCGAGCGTCTCCGTCGCGAAACGCGCGTATCGCCCCTCGTCGATCGCGCGCCGGGCGTCCCTCATGAGCGCGAGGTAGTGGTGGACGTTGTGGATCGACAGCAGGCGCGGCCCGAGCGGCTCGCGGCACTTGACGAGATGGTGCAGGTAGCTGCGCGAGAACGTCCGGCACGTCGAGCAGCCGCAGGCTCCGTCGAGCGGCCCGTCGGCGACCCGGTGCTCGCTGCGCGTCAGCCGGACCCGCCCCTGCGACGTGAAGGCGGTCCCCTGCCACGCCAGGGTCGTCGGGATGACGCAGTCGAACAGGTCGACGCCGCGCCCGATCGCCTCGACGAGGTCGGGCGGCGTGCCGACGCCCATCAGGTAGCGGGGCTTGTTCTCGGGGAGAAGCTCGGCCGTCCCCGCGACGATCTCTGCCCGCTCGGCACGCGTGTCGCCGACGGCGAGCCCGCCGATCGCGAAGCCGTCGAACGGGTGCTGTGCGAGGAACCGGGCGGACTCCTCCCGCCACGCGGGCACGAGTCCGCCCTGGACGATCGCGAACAGGGCCTGCGCGGGATCGGTTCGCGCGGCGAGGCTCCGGATCGCCCAGCGGTGGGTCCGGTCCATCGCCGCACGCACCTCGGCGGGCGCTGCCGTGGACGGAAGGCAGATGTCGAGCGCCATCATCACGTCGGCGCCGATCGCCGTCTGCACCTCGATCGAGCGCTCCGGGGACAGGAGGTGCGGGCGCTGGTCGACGTAGCTCCGGAAGCGGGCCCCCTCCTCGGAGATCGTGCGGTCCCCGGGGAGCGAGAAGATCTGGAACCCTCCCGAGTCGGTCAGGACGGGGCGATCCCAGCGCATGAAGCCGTGGATCCCGCCGGTCCGGCGGAACAGGTCCGGCCCGGGCCTGAGCAGCAGGTGATAGGTGTTCGCCAGGATCATCTCCGCACCCGCGGCGCGCAGGTCCTCGGGCGTGAGCCCCGTGACCGTCGCGCGCGTGCCGACCGGCATGAACGCGGGGGTCTCGACCTGGCCGTGGGCCGTCGTGAGCGCGCCCCGTCGCGCGCGCGTGTCGGGGTCGCGGGCCCCGGTCCGGAAGGCGAACGGCATCTGTCGTCGGCCCGGTCTCGTCGGCCATCCGGGCCCCCCCGATCTAGCACGCGAGGCGCGGGCACGCCGCGGGGGTGGTGCGACCGCGGGCCGCCGGTTAAGGGCGGAGCATGGCGGAGATCGTGATCCGGCTCTTCTCGGACTTCGTCTGACCGTTCTGCTTCGTCGCGGAGCGGAGCAGCCTGGTCAGGCTGCAGGGCGAGCTGGAGGTGCAGGTCGAGTGGGTGGGGTACGAGCTCCACCCGAGGACGCCGCCTGGAGGCGTCCCGCTCGCCGCCACCCTGCCCGAGCCGGAGGCGATGCTCGGATACCTGCGGAGCTTCGCGGCGGGCTTCGGCATCGACGATCTCGTGCCGCCTGCGCGCGTCGCCAGCACCCGACGCGCCCACGCCGTGGCCCGGCGCGCGCGCGAGGCCGGCCGGCTCGACGCGTTTCGCGCCGTGGCGTTCGACGCGTACTGGCGCGAGGGGCGGGGGCTCGAGTCGGACGAGGAGCTCGGGAGGCTCGCGCGCGAGGCCGGCCTCGATCCGGCGGAAGGGCTCGCGGCGGCCCGCGACCCGGCGGTGCTCGCGGACGTCGACGCCGCGCGGCGCGCGGCGATCGAGGCGGGCGTCACCGGGATCCCGACCTTCGACATCGGAGCGACGCGTGTGGTGGGGTGCCAGCGCTACGAGGTGCTCGCCGAGGCGGCGCGGCGCGCGGGGGCCCGCCGGCGTGCGTAGAGGTGGCGTTCCCTTCGCGAGCCCCGCGTTGCTACCCTTCGCGCGCATGGCCCTCCCAGCGCTTCCGCCGCGCGTCCCCCTCGCGCGCCTCCCCACGCCGCTCGAGCCTTCCCCCAGGCTCGGCGCCCGGCTCGGGCTCGACCTCCTCTACAAGCGGGACGACCTCACCGGGCTGGAGCTCTCCGGGAACAAGGCACGGAAGCTCGAGTTCCTCGTCGCGGACGCGGAGGCCGCCGGTGCGGACGTCCTCATCACCTGCGGCGGGGTCCAGTCGAACCACTGCCGGGCGACCGCGTTCGCCGCCGCGAAGCGCGGGCTCGGCGCGGTCGTGCTGCTGCGCACGCCCGAGCCCTCCGTGCCGCCGCCGGCGGAGGCGAACAGCCTGCTCGACCGGCTCGCGGGGGCCGAGGTGCGCTTCGTCACCCACGACGAGTACCGCCGGCGCGCGCAGGTGATGGCCGCCATCGCGGCGGAGCTCGCCGCTCGCGGGCGGCGACCGTACGTCATCCCCGAGGGGGGCTCGAACGCGCTCGGGAGCCTAGGGTACGTGCTCGCGGTGGCCGAGCTGCGGGAGCAGCTCCCGGAATCGTGGCGCGGCGGCCCGCTCACCATCGCCTACGCCGCCGGCTCCGGGGGCACCGGGGCCGGCATCGAGCTCGGCCTGCGCGTCCTCGGCTGGACCGAGGCGAGGGCGATCGGCTTCGCGGTGTGCAACGACGCGCGCTACTTCCGCGACGCCATGGGCGCCATGTGCGCGGAGGCGCGTCGCCGCTGGCCCGCTCTCCCGGAGGTCCCCGCGGCCGAGATCGCCATCGACGACCGGTTCGTCGGCCCCGGGTACGCG
>Ga0184615_10001675_pt1 | contig 11917 bp, 12 predicted proteins | sample PLM4_65_coex_FD_133134 | JGI IMG/M metagenome (GOLD analysis project Ga0184615, IMG submission 133134) | Groundwater sediment microbial communities from an aquifer in East River, Colorado, USA - PLM4_65_coex | ecosystem: Environmental > Terrestrial > Soil > Riparian zone | place: USA: East... | reverse complement strand
GGCTGCTGCGACGGCAGGGTATCGAGGTGACCGCCAGTGATCGCCGCGCCGAAGGGGCGCTGGCCCTGGGCGAGCTCGCGCAGGATCCCGGTGTCGAGCTGCGGCTCTCCGATTCCTCCGGCGAGCTTCCCGCGGGTTTCGACGCCCTCGTCGTGTCCCCCGGAGTCGGCCTTGACCATCCGCTTCTGCGCGCGGCCTCGGCCCGCGGCCTTCCGGTCATCGCGGAGGTCGAGCTTGCGTACTCGTACCTCGAAGGAACGGTCGTCGGAATCACCGGCAGCAATGGCAAGTCGACGACCACGGCGATGACGGGGGCGCTTCTAGCCGGAGCCGGCTTCGCCGTCGAGGTGTGCGGCAACATCGGGCGACCGCTCGCCGCAGTCGTCGACGGGCCCGCGGAGCGCGTCTTCGTCGTCGAGCTCTCGAGCTTTCAGCTCGAGACGATCGTGCACTTCCGTCCGCGGGCGGCGGCGCTGCTCAATATCTCCCCGGATCACCTGGACCGGCACGGGGATCTCGCCGGCTACCTCGGCGCGAAGCAGCGGATCTTCCTCAACCAGTTGCCGGACGACGTCGCCGTATTGAACAGCGACGAGCCGGAAGTGGCATCCAGCCGAACGGCGGCCCGGAAGCGTTTCTTCTCGTCGACCTCGGCCGGCCCATCCGGCCCGGGATGCCGATTGGTAGGTGATCAGGTGATCGAGGTCGGCGAGAGCGGGACCGGGGAGCTACTCTTCGAGCGCGGCCACCTGCCGCTTCCGGGAGTGCACAACCTCGAAAACGCCATGGCCGCAGCCCTGCTCGCGCGGGCGGTCGGGGCTCCTGCCGCAGCGATCGCGCCGGCGCTCGCCGGCTTCCGGGGTTTGCCCCACCGGGTCGAGCGTGTCGCCGAGATTGCGGGCGTCGCCTTCGTCGACGACTCCAAAGGCACCAACGTCGCGGCAACCGCGCGCTCGCTCGAGGGCTTCGCCGACGGCAGCGTGCACGTCATTCTCGGCGGCCGCAACAAGGGCGCCGACTTCCGGTTTCTGCGCGACGTCGTGGCGCGCAAAGCGCGATGCGCCTACCTGATCGGCGAGTCGGCAACCGAGCTGGAGAGGGCTCTCTCGGGCGCGGCCGCTTGCGAGCGCGCCGAGACTCTCGCGACCGCCGTCGCCGCGGCCTTTGCGGTGGCGCGAGCCGGGGAAACGGTGCTGCTGTCGCCGGCGTGCGCAAGCTTCGATCAGTTCCGCGACTACATCGACCGTGGCCGGCAGTTTGCGGCCCTCGCCCGGGCGCTCGCAGCCGCGCCGGCACCGGCAGTCACCGGGGAGGGGCGCTAGTGGCGAGGAAACTGGTCTACGACAAGGTTCTGTTCACCACCGTGATGCTGCTCGTCGGCCTCGGCCTGGTGATGGTCTATTCGGCGAGCGCCGCGGTGGCGCGCGGTCGCGGAGCCACGATCAATCCGTTCCTGGTCCGCCAGGCGGCGGCCGCAGCCCTCGGCTTTCTGGTGATGGCGGTCGTGATGCATATCGACTATCGCAAGCTTCGCGACCGGCGAGTCGTCTATGCGCTCGTCGCCGGGGTTCTGCTGCTGCTCGTCCTGGTGCTGTTCTCGCCGCAGTTGAATTCCACGCGCCGCTGGTTCTTCGTCGGCGGTATCTCCGTGCAGCCCTCGGAGCTCTCGAAGCTCGCACTGGTGCCCTTCCTCGCCTTCTTCATCGATCGCCGAAAGGACGCAGTGAACACGCGCGAAGTCCTGCTTCCGGCGGCCATCGTGACCGGGCTTCTTGCCGGCCTGATTCTGCTGCAACCCGACCTCGGCACCGCGGTGCTGCTCGTGCTGACCGCCGGGATGGTGCTCTTCCTCGCCGGCCTGTCCTGGCGGTTCGTCGCCGCCGGCGCGGCGATCGCGCTGCCGGTGCTCTATCTGCTGGTCATTTCGGTGCCCTATCGGCGGGCGCGGCTCTTCGCCTTTCTCGAGCCGGAGCGCGATCCGCTCGGTTCGGGCTTTCAGGCGATGCAGTCGCTCATCGCCGTCGGATCGGGCGGGCTTTTTGGACTCGGACCGGGAAACAGCCTGCAGAAGCTCTATTTTCTGCCCCATCCGGAATCGGATTTCGTCTACGCGATCCTCGCCGAGGAGTTAGGGCTCATCGGGGCGCTCGCCGTGGTGGCGCTCTTCGGAATCGTGCTCTGGCGCGGCCTCCGGGCCGGCTGGCGCTCGCCGGATCCATTCGGCCGCTACCTCGCCTGGGGCTTCTCGTCGATGCTGGTGATGCAGGCGCTGATCAACATCTCGGTCGCCATCGCTCTGCTTCCGACCAAGGGCATTCCACTGCCATTCCTTTCCTACGGCGGCTCGTCGCTGGTGGTCACCATGGCAATCTGCGGCGTGCTGCTCAACGTGTCGCAACATGGCTGATGAGCGAACCCAAAGAGGCCCCGCGGTACGCCGTGCTCTGCTCGCCGGGGGTGGTTCGGGCGGTCACGTCTTCCCGGCGCTCGCGGTCGGCGAGGAAATGGCGCGTCGGGGGTGGACGGTGAGCTTCGCCGGGTCGCCCTCCGGAATCGAGGCGCGCCTCGCGGCGGAGCGCGGCCTGCCCTTCGTCGCGCTCGCAGCGCGACCGTTCAGCGGCAAGAGTCTGTGGGCGAAACTCGGGGCGCTTGCGACACTCGTCTCGTCGGCGCGCGCGGCACAGCGCCGGATCCGCGACGGGGCATTCGATGTGGTGATCGGCACAGGTGGTTTCGCGTCCGGGCCGGCGGTCCTCGGCGGCCGCTGGGCAGGGAAGCCCATCTTGCTCATCGAACCCAACGCCGAGGCGGGGCTCGCGAATCGTTGGGCGTCACGTTTCGCTGCTGCGGTCGCCGTCGCCTACGAGGCGACCGCGGCGAAGTTGAAGTGCCTGGTCTGGGTAACCGGGGTGCCGGTGCGCGCGGCGTTCTTCGAGATTCCACCGCTGCGCGCGGACGGCAAGCCCCGGCTGCTGGTCCTCGGCGGAAGTCAGGGTTCGCTGCGCATCAATCGGCTGATGCCGGAGGTGCTCGCGCCGCTCTTCGATCACCTTCCGGAGCTCTCCGTGCTGCACCAGTGCGGCGAGATTCACCTCGAAGCGACGCTCGCGGCCTATCGCGATGCCGGCTTGGATACGCCACGCCTGCGTGTCGTGCCTTTCGTCGACAACGTTCCAGCGGCGATGGCCGCGGTCGATCTGGTGGTCTCGCGGGCGGGAGCGATCACCTTGGCCGAGATCTGCGCTGCGGGCCGGCCGGCGGTGCTCCTGCCGCTCGTCGCCGGCGGTGCCCACCAGCTGGCAAACGCGCAGCTCCTAGGCGCCGCGGGAGCGGCGAGCGTGCTCGAAGAGGTGCTGCTCGACGCCGACCGCCTGCGGCTCGAGCTCGCGAATCTTCTGGGAGACCGCGCCACGCTCGCGGCGATGGGCGCGCGCGCTCGCCAGCTCGCCCGACCCGGTGCCACCAACGCGATCGTCGACCGGATCGAGGCCCTGCTGCCGTTTGCCGGGAGGGCCGCCTGATGTTCCATCGTTTCGCGGGTCTCCGCCACGCGCATTTTGTCGGCATCGGCGGCGCGGGCATGAGCGCTATCGCGGAGGTCCTGCTGCCGTACGAAGTCACCGTCTCGGGCTGCGATCAGAGCGCGAGCGAGACGACCGGGCGGCTGCGCTCGATCGGCGTCCCAGTCGCCATCGGTCATTCGGCGGATCACCTCGACGGCGTCGATCTGCTGGTCGTCTCGTCGGCGATCGCGGCTGAAAACGCCGAAGTGATCGAGGCCAGGCGGCGTGGAATCACCGTCGTCCGCCGGGCAGAGATGCTCGCCGAGCTGATGCGCATGAAGTACGGCATCGCGGTCGCCGGCACCCACGGCAAGACCACGACGACGTCGCTCACCGGTGCCCTCATGACCGAAGCGGGTCTCGACCCGACCGTCATCGTGGGCGGGCGGCTGCGCGTTTCTGGAACGGGCGCACGCCTGGGCAATTCGGACTACATGGTCGTCGAGGCGGACGAGTTCGACCGCAGCTTCCTGTCGCTCTTTCCGATTCTCGCCGTCATCACTTCGATCGACCGCGATCATCTCGACACCTACCAGGATCTGGACGCGATCCGCGACGCTTTCGTCGTCTTCGCGAACCGGGTGCCGTTCTTCGGTCAGGTCATCGTCTGCGCCGACGACGCGAACGTGGCGGCCCTCCTGCCGCGGCTCGCGGAGCGGCGCGTGACGACTTACGGGCTGGGCGAGGAGTGCCTACTCAAGGCCGAGGCTCTGGAGATGACGCCGGACGGGACTTCGTTCCTGGTCCGTCATCGCGTGCACGGCGAGCTCGGCAGGTTGAAGCTGCCGCTTGCCGGGCTACACAACGTGCGCAATGCCCTCGCGGCGGTGGGCGTGGCGCTGGCGCTGGGCATTCCGATGGCGGTGGTGGCACGCGCCCTCGCCGGGTTCGGGGGAGTGCATCGCCGCTTCGAGCGTCTCGGCCGGTTCCGCGGCGCGGAGGTGGTCGACGACTACGCCCACCATCCGACCGAAGTCGCGGCGACGCTCGCGGCGGCGCGCCAGGTCTTTCCGCGGCGGGTGCTGCACGCCATCTTTCAACCGCACCTCTACTCCCGGACCCGCGATCTGGCGGAGGATTTCGGGCGCGCTCTTTCGGCGGCCGATCACGTCGTGGTCACCGACGTCTATCCGTCGCGCGAGAGGCCGATCGCGGGCGTGTCGGGCGAGTTGGTAGCGCGCGCGGCGCAGGCGGTCGGGCATGCGCGCGTCGACTACTGCGCGGACTGGCGCGCGGTGCCGGAGCGCCTCGCCGGGATCGACGAGGGCGACGTCGTCCTGACCCTCGGCGCGGGTGACATTTATCGCCTCGCGGAACAATTGGTGAAGGGGGAAGTAGCGTGACGGCACGGGACCTCGCGCCCGCCGCCGAGGCGCGCGTACTGCCTTTCCGCCGGCCCTCGAGCGCCGTACGGGTGCGGCGGCGCAGTCCTTGGCTCGTCCTGGGAGGCCACTTTGCGCAGGCGCTCGTCCTGGTCGGCGGGCCGCTGGCACTCGGCCTCTGGCTCTTCTCTTCGCCGACTTTCGCGCTGGCGCGGGTCGATCTCGACGGCAACCGGTTCGTGGAGCGCGCCTGGGTGGACCGCGCGCTCCTGCCGCTCCTGGGTTCGAACCTTTTGTCGCTGCCGCTGCCGCAGGTCGCGGAGCTCCTGTCGGCGAATCCGTGGGTCGAGGGCGTCACCGTCCGCAAGCGGCTCCCCAACGAGCTGCGGATTTCAGTCGTCGAGCGGCGACCGGCGGCGCTCCTCAGGGACGGCCAGGCGCTGACCTACCTCGACGAGCGCGGACGGCCGATCGCAACGTTCGACCCGTGGCGAGGGCCGCGTGACCTGCTGCTCGTTTCGGTCTCACCGGCGACCCATGCCGCTCCCGCGGGCGCCTTCGAGATCGCGCGCGAGCTCGAAGCGAGCGCGCCGCAATGGGCGGGCACACTCTCCGAGGTCGAAGTGCTGGGGGAGGGCGACTTCCGCCTTTATCTCGGTGCCCTGGCCTTTCCGTTGCTGGTGCGCACAGGAACCTTGAAGGACCGTCTGGCGGAGCTCGGAAAGCTCTTGCCGGAGCTCAGCCGGCGCTACCCGAAGCTCGCCTTCATCGATCTCCGATTCGATCGTCGGATCATTTTTCAACCCGCAATCTAAGAGAGGGGTCAGGGGCATGGCCAAAGCAGAACAGTATTTCGTAGGGATCGACATCGGCTCCTCCAAGGTCGCGGTGCTGATCGGACAGCGCGACCAGAAGGGCGCGCTCGAAGTCGCCGGCCGGGGCACCGCCCCGAACCGGGGAACGCGACGCGGCAACATCGTCAATGTCGAGGCGGCCGTCGAAGCGCTCAAGGCCGCGAGCGAGGAGGCCGAGGTCATGGCCGGAGTGGAGATCTCGCGGGCCTACGTCGGAGTCGCCGGTGCCGACGTGCGCTGCGTCAACGCGCGCGGCATGGTGTCGGTGGCCCGCAAAGATCGCGAAATCACGAAACCCGACATCCAGCGCGCGCTCGGCGCGGCGCAGTCGGCGGCGCTGCCCTCCGATCGCGAGATCCTGCACGCCATCGCGCAGGAATTCGTGGTCGACGAGCAGGGCGGCATTTCCGATCCTCTCGGGATGCTCGGCAGCCGGCTCGAAGTGCAGGTCCACCTCGTCACCGGCCAGGTGACACGCTCGAAGACACTGCTGACCTGCGTCAATCGCGCTGGCATCGAAGTCGCGGAAATGGTTTTCGAGCCGCTGGCGACCGCCGAGGCCGTGCTGACTCCCGACGAGCGCGACCTTGGAGCATTGCTCATCGACATCGGCGCCGGCACCACCGGCTACGCGCTTTTCGCCGAGGGCGAAGTCCAGCACTCAGCGGTGTTGCCGGTGGGTGCGGGACACTTCACCAACGACCTCGCAATGGTCCTGCGGACGCCGTACGCGGAGGCCGAAAGGATCAAGATCAAGGAAGGCTGCTGTCTGCTCTCGATGGTGCAGGAAGAGGAGGGCGTCTCGGTGCCGGCGGTCGCGGGCGGTGCGTCGCGCGTCGTGCCGCGACGCGAGATCTGCGAGATCCTGCAGCCCCGCGCCGAGGAGCTGGTCTTTCTGGTCCGCGAGGACCTGGGCAAGAACGGCTGGGACGGGCAGCTGCGCGGCGGCATCGTGCTGACTGGCGGCGGGGCCCAGCTCGATGGCCTGCTCGAGCTTTGCGGCCAGGCCTTCAACGCCAGCGTTCGCTACGGTCTGCCGCACGGTCTGGGTGGCCTCGTCGACGTCATCAACTCGCCGGGCTGGTCGACGGCCGCGGGCCTTCTGCACTACGCCATCGCCGCCGAGCAGAAGTACGAGCGCCGTCCGCGGCGCGGCGGTTTCTCGGTGCGCGGCGTGATGGGGAGCCTGCGCAACGTGTTCTCCGACCTGCTCTGAACATAACGAATTTTCTCGATAGGGAGAACGATCATGATTCTGTTCGATGACCGCGAAGATGCAAGAAGGGTCTCGATATCGATGCTGAGCTCCGACATCGTGCCGGCGAAGATCAAGGTGATCGGCGTCGGGGGTGGTGGGGGTAACGCCGTGAACCGGATGATCGCGTCCAACCTGCGCGGCATCGAGTTCATCGCCGCCAACACCGATCTCCAGGCGCTCGCGAAGTGCAAGGCCTCGCTCAAGCTCCAGCTGGGTCGGGAGATCACCCGGGGTTTGGGCGCCGGTGCGGATCCGGAGGTCGGCCGCAAGGCGGCCCTCGAGGATACCGACAAGATCCTCGAGATGCTCGACGGCGCCGACATGATCTTCCTCACCGCCGGCATGGGCGGCGGTACCGGGACCGGCGCTCTGCCGATCCTGGCCGCGCTGGCCGCCGAGATCGGGGCGCTCACCGTTGCGGTGGTGACCAAGCCGTTCGGTTTCGAGGGCCGGCGGCGCATGCAGATCGCCGAGCGCGGTATCGAGGAGCTGCGCGATTCCGTCGACACGCTGATCACCATTCCGAACGAACGGCTGCTCTCCTTCGTCGAGCGCGGGACGCCGCTCGCTGAGGCCTTCCGGATCGCCGACGACGTGCTGCGCCAGGCGGTGCAGGGCATCTCCGACCTCATCACCGTACCCGGAGAGGTGAACGTCGACTTCGCCGATGTCCGGGCGATCATGTCGGGGATGGGCATGGCGCTCATGGGCACCGGTATCGCCAAGGGCGAGAATCGCGCGCTCGAGGCTTCCCAGCGGGCGATCAGCTCGCCACTCCTCGAGGAGACGTCGATCGAGGGGGCGAAAGGCGTGCTGATCAACATCTCCGGCGGCCGCGATCTCACCCTGCACGAGGTGGCGGAGGCGGCGCGCATCATCCAGGGCGCTGTCGATCCCGACGCCAACATCATCTCGGGAATGGTCATCGACGAGAGCCTGGACGAGGAGATGAAGGTCACGGTGATCGCGACGGGCTTCCGTTACGCGGGCGAGACGCCGGAGCGCGCCGCCGCCTCAGCCGGCATGCCGCTGCGCCCCATTCCCGGTCCTGGCGCGTCGCCGGTCGGCCCACGCTACGCCGCGTCGGTCGGGAGCGGCTCCGCGAGCCGGCCGCCCGCCCCCGAGCCGAAGCGCGAGGAGGCCACGACCGAGATCCCGTTCTACCGCAAGGTGCTGGCCCAGGGTTCGCGCGGCGACGATCCGGGCGGCTTCGGGCCGAACTGGTCGAACGTCGACGACTACGACATTCCGACCGTGCTGCGCAAACAGATGGACTGAAGGCTGAGGGCTCGTGGGCACGCTGAGCTAGGCTTGGAGCGTGCCCTGGTTCCGCAGTCTCCGTGAACGGCGACTCTGGATCGCCTTCGTTGGCGCGGTGGTCGTGCTGCTCGCCGCGCTCTATCCGCTGCAGTTCGTCCTCGACGCGCTGCGGACCCGAAACCTCCTGCGCTTTGCGATCGGCGGAGTCTTCCTGTCCGCCGCGATTCTCGCTGCGGTGGCGCTCGCGCGCCGCCGAGCACCGCTCCGCGCCTGGCTCGTGTTGACTCTCTTCGTCACGGTCTACGCCGGGCTCGCCCTCGCCATGGAGGTACCGCAGGAGCGGCTCCACCTTGTCGAGTACGGAGCCCTGGTGCTCCTGGGGCGCGCTGCTCTTGCCGAAAGCGCCGCCGTCCGCGCCCTCAGCGGGCGGGTGTCGAGCGTGGACGTTTGGGCGCTCGGGGCCGCGACGGCGATTGGCTGGCTCGACGAAGCGATCCAGGGGATCCTTCCCAACCGGATATACGATCTGCGTGACGTCGCCTTCAACGCCCTCGCGGCGGCGCTCGCCCTGGGCTTTGCGGCGGTACTTCGGAAGGTGATGCGAACCTCGCCCGGGTGCGGGAAGGAGCCCGCGGAAAGATGACCTTGGATCTGCAGGTGATCCTGCTCGATCTCGCGGTGGCGGCGCTCGGCGGTCTCGCCGTCGGCGTCGAACGCGAATGGTCGGCGAGGCGCCCGGGTGAACCGGCACGCTTCGGCGGCGTGCGGACTTTCCTCCTCCTCGGCTTGACCGGCGGTCTCGCGGCGGTGCTCTTCCGCGAGGTCGACCCGCGGGTTGGGCTGGTGCTTCTCGCGGCCGGTCTCGGCACGCTGCTGGTCTCCTACCTGGTCTCGGCGAGAGACGGGAATATCGATGCCACCTCGGAGGTGGCTGGCCTGCTGGTGCTCGGCGCCGGTGCCGCCGCGGGCTTCGGGCTGCTCATCGTCGCGAGCGCGGTCGCCGCGGCCACGGCGCTGGTACTGGTCGAGAAGAGCCGGATGCATGCCGCAGTGGCGCGGCTCGAGTCGAGCGGCCTCGAGGCCGGGGCGCGCTTCGCGGTGCTCGCCTTGGTCGTGCTGCCGATTCTGCCGCACGGCCCGATCGCGCGCCTGGGCGGGCTCGAGCCGCAGAAGCTCTGGGGCATCGTGCTGATCTTCGCCGGGCTGTCGTTCGCCGGCTACATCGCGCTGCGCCTCGCCGGTCCGGAGCGCGGTTACAGCATCGCCGGATTCCTGGGGGGTCTCGTCTCTTCGACCGTGGTGACGCTCAACTTCGCGCGCGAAAGTCGGCGCGAAGCCGGGAACGCGAACGCTGGGAAGGCGCTCGCGCTCGGGGTCGTCGCCGCCTGCGCCGTGCTGCCGCTGCGGGTCGGCGTCATCGCGGCCTTCCTGCACGCACCGGTCGCGCAGGCGCTCGCACCGGCGCTCGTGCTGCCCATCCTCGCCGGTGCGGTCGCCATCGCCTTCACCTGGCTCCGGCGGCCGCAAGGCACCGGTACACCCGCCCTGCCGGAGAACCCTCTGCGGCTCGGGGCCGCGATCCAGATGGCGATTCTCTTTCAGGTGGTCCTCTGGGTGCTCTCCGCGGTGCGGGAGCGGGTCGGCGCGAGCGGCATGCTCGCGAGCTCCGCCGTTCTCGGTCTGACCGACATGGATGCGCTGACGTTCTCGCTCACCGAGCTCGCGCGGCGGACAGCAGAAGCGGATGGCGCCGGCGGCGCGCTCGCCCCCGACGCCGCGGCTCGCGGCCTGGTGGTCGGAATGATCGCCAACACGCTCCTCAAGGCGACCGTGGCGACCGCAGTCGGTGCGCGAGCTTTTTGCCTGAGAGTCGTGGGGGCGCTGGCCGTTTTCGCCGGTCTCTTCGCGCTGGGCTTGCTGTGGATCTGAGGAAATCCTCCCAGTACCCGCCGACCTACTCTCCGCTGCACCCGGTCGCCACGGCAAGCGCCTGGCATACGTCCGCCATCTTCTGGCGACTGAGGCTTCCCACGAACGTTCGCAGCTGATCCTTGCGGACGGTGAAAAGATTGCAGAGGTTCACGCACGATGTCTGCTTCAGACCCTCCGCGACATCCAGCGCCACCTCCGTGGAAGCCCCGCGAAGCGTCGAGGTCACTGCGGCGACCGTCACCGTTTGAAGCAGCGGAATCAGTGTGGAACGACTCAAGACGAGTACCGGTCGCCGCTTGTCAGGGCGCGGCAGCTCGAGCAGCCAGATCTGGCCTCGGCCTACTCGTTCGGCCACGACTGGCCACCCAGGAGCTCTGCGACCTCGTCGAGCATGGCGTCGGCCTGCCCGCTGTACGCCTTGACGAGTTGCGCCTCGATTTCATGCCGCTCCTTGGCGGCGAGATAAACCTCGACGGCGCAACGAACGAAGGCTGAGCGACCTTTTGCGCGCGCCTCCGGGTCGTGGTCGATGCGGCGCAGGAGCTCCGTGTCGATCGAAATCTGCACCGGCTTGACGGTCATGTTGGCATAATACACCAAGAACCTTAGGTGGCCAACACACCAAGCGACGCTACTCTACGACGAGGGTGAACGGCTCGAATCCTGCGCTCGTGGTCCGGCGCTGGACGAGGTTGGGGAACTGCAGCTTCGCGGAAAGGTCGTTGATGCGCTCGAGCACCCTGTCGGTGGCGTGCGCGCGTAGCTCACGCAGCCGGGCGACGTCGCTCTCCGACGTGGGGATGTCGAGCTCGAATCCGTTCGAATCAGAGTCCAGCGAGGAGCTGGTCGTAGGTCTCGAGGCGTCCATGGCGCGCGAACGATTGTCGCACGGATTCCCTATCGAGGCCCGGTAGCTGCAGAAGGTAGCGAAGATCGGCCAGGTCCTGGAGCTCGCGGCCGGGATCGTTCTTCATCGCGAGAAGCTTCATCGCGACGAGGTTCTCTGGGGAGACCACACGCGTCGGTTCCCCTGCCGGGCCGGAGAGCGTCCGCGACGTCGAGAAGATGCGCTCCGCCGTTTCGCCGTCCACGTAGATGAAATCGAGGCGTCCAAGCGCCGGATCGGCGCTCAAGTGATTGGAATAGCCGCGAGAGCGATGAAGTGTCTCGTACCCCTTCTCTTCGAGGAATCCCACGAGCCCGTCCTGTGCGGCAAGCTCGGTCACGAAGTCGAGATCGAGGGTGGTGCGCGCCAGGCCATAGGCCGCCAGAGCCACTCCGCCAACGAGTGCCGAGCGAAAGCCCCGCTCGGAAAGGAAGCTCTCGACCGTAGCGAGTGTTGCGGCGAAGTCCACGAGGCGATTCTAAACGAGGTGAAGAAGGCCGGCGTACCCGAAGCGGCAGCTACCGAGCCCGCGGCGGGCGGGCGAGAAGGAGGTAGACGCCCTTGTCCTCGGCCAGCTCGAAGCCGAAGCGCTCGTAGAGCCGGCGCGCTCCGGTGTTCATGGCTTCGACGTGAATGGAGAGGGTGCGCCGCGCGGCGTCCGCCTCGCGGGCGAGATCGCCGAGGATCCGGCTGCCGACGCCCTGCCCGCGAAACCCGGGGAGGAGCGCGAGATCGACGATCCGTGTGTCGCTAGGGCCGCGCCGCAGGTAGAGCCGGCCGATGGGGTCGCCGGCAAGCTCGATGACGGCGAAGAGGCCGTCAGGGTAAGCGCGCCGGTACTC